>Ga0081540_1001648_pt1 | contig 19001 bp, 12 predicted proteins | sample TabmetS2T1R1_FD_71024 | JGI IMG/M metagenome (GOLD analysis project Ga0081540, IMG submission 71024) | Tabebuia heterophylla rhizosphere microbial communities from the University of Puerto Rico - S2T1R1 | ecosystem: Host-associated > Plants > Roots > Rhizosphere ... | reverse complement strand
GCGCTGCTATGCCGGTTGGCCAATACCGCGCGGCATGGGAGTCATGCCGCCGCGACCGCGTTCCACCGATCCACCGACCCGGGAACTTGCGTCGGTAACCATTTGTTAATCCTGTTGCCTGCAAACCGCGGGGCTGGGAGTCTTGCATGGCAATGGTCATGATTCGCTGCGCTGCCTCGGGGCGCCAGGTCTTCACCGGCATCGAGACGAGCGCCGCAAGCGTCAACCTCATTCCGCCCATCAACGCGCGGCTGACGTGTCCGGCCTGCGGCGGAACCCACGTCTGGTCGATTCTCGACGCCGAGCTGGTGATGGGCGAGTTCGACTGCCCCGACGACATGCCGCCCGACTGGTCGCGGCGTCTGGCCAAGCTGGAACGGCTGTGAACCGGGCTGCGCCCCGCTCCTTTTGAAATATCGCTGCGGCTGAGCCGCGTCTGGTGAAATCTCCTTGCCGTCTGCGCGGTTAGCATTGCTACCGCATGGAGCCGGCCATATTTTCTCTGCGGGCGACTCCCGGCATGGCAGCACGCCTTGCGCCGGTACCGCGCCAGGACCCGATGGCACTGAACCACGTCACCCTCGACGACAAGTACGACCTCACGAAGAGCCGCATTTTCGCCACCGGCTATCAGGCGCTCGTGCGCCTGACGCTGATGCAGAAGGAGCGCGATCGGCGGGCTGGCCTCAATACCGCCGGCTACATCACGGGCTATCGCGGCTCGCCCCTGGGTGGGCTGGACCAGCAATTCATGCGCGCCGCCTCGGTGCTGGCGCCGAACGACGTCGTGTTCCAGTCCGGCATCAACGAGGATCTGGCCGCCACCGCCGCCTGGGGGACGCAGGCCGCGGAGCTGCGCCGCGAAGGCAAGTTCGATGGCGTGTTCTCCATCTGGTACGGCAAGGGACCGGGCGTCGACCGCACCGGCGACGTGTTCCGCCACGCCAATTTCGCCGGCACCTCGCGCCACGGCGGGGTGCTGGCGCTCATGGGCGACGACCATACGGCGGAATCGTCGACCACCGCGCACCAGTCGGAATTCCATTTCGTCGACGTGATGATTCCCATCCTGAACCCGGCTGGCGTTCAGGAGATTCTCGACTACGGCCTCTACGGCTGGGCGATGTCGCGGTACACCGGTGCCTGGGTGGCGCTCAAATGCATGCACGAGACCGTCGAATCCACGGCGGTGATCGACGGCAGCATCGACCGCGTGAAGATCGTCATGCCCGACGATTTCCAGATGCCCGAGGGCGGGCTCAACATCCGCCTCAACGACTCGATCCTCGGCATGGAATCGCGGCTGCACGACTACAAGCGCGACGCCATGCTGGCCTTCGTGCGCGCCAACAAGCTCAACCGCACGGTGATCTCCGGCGGCCGCAATCCGAAGATCGGCATCATCACGGTCGGCAAGAGCTATCTCGACGTGCGCCAGGCGTTCGACGAGCTCGGCCTCGACGAGGTCAAGTGCAACGACCTCGGCCTTCGCGTTTACAAGGTCGCTTGTCCGTGGCCGCTGAGCCAGCGCGAGCTCAAGGAGTTTGCCGACGGCCTCGACCTCATCATCGTGGTCGAGGAGAAGCGTTCGCTCATCGAGGTGCAGGTGCGCGAGGAGCTGTACGGCACCGCCAACCAGCCGATGTGCATCGGCAAGAAGGACGAGCGCGGCAACTGGCTGTTTCCGGTGAAGGGCGCGCTCGATCCCAACGACATCGCCATCTGCATCGGCGAGCGGCTGCTGAACTACGGACACAACGACACGCTGGCGGCGCATGTGGCGCGGCTGAAGGAGGCGCAGCTCAGGCTGGCGCGCACCCCGGACATCGCGGCGCGCATCCCGTACTTCTGCTCCGGCTGTCCGCACAACACGTCGACGGTGGTGCCGGAGGGCATGCGGGCGTATGCCGGCATCGGTTGCCACTACATGGCACAGTGGATGGACCGCCAGACCCTCGGCTACACCCATATGGGCGGCGAGGGCGCCAACTGGATTGGCGAGGCGCCGTTCTCGAAGCGGCCGCACGTCTTCCAGAATCTCGGCGACGGCACCTATAACCATTCCGGCTACATGGCGATCCGCGCCGCCGTCGCCTCCAACACCAACATCACCTACAAGATCCTGTTCAACGACGCGGTGGCGATGACCGGCGGCCAGCGCAACGACGGCGGCCTCACCGTGCCGACGATCGCGCGCCAAGTGGCGGCCGAAGGCGTGCGCCGCGTGGTCGTGGTCACCGACGAGCCTGACAAATATCCGCGCGGCACCGAATGGCCGCGCGGGCTCACCATTCATCACCGCGACGAGCTGATGAAGGTGCAGACCGATCTCGCGTCGGTGCCGGGCGTCACCGTGCTCATCTACGACCAGACCTGCGCGGCGGAGAAGCGGCGGCGGCGCAAGCGCGGCGCGTTCCCGGATCCGCAAAAGCGCATCGTGATAAACGAGCTGGTCTGCGAAGGCTGCGGCGATTGTGGCGTCAAATCGAATTGCGTCTCGGTGCAGCCGGTCGAGACCGAGTTCGGGCGCAAGCGCACCATCGACCAGTCGAGCTGCAACAAGGATTATTCCTGCCTGAAGGGCTTCTGCCCGTCCTTTGTCACCGTCCACGGCGCCAAGCTCAAGACCGGCAAGGGTGTCGAAGAGCCGGTGTCATTGCCGCCGCTGCCGGAGCCGCGCCTGCCGGCGCTGCCGCCCGGCGGCACCTACTCGATGATCGTTACCGGCATCGGCGGTACCGGCATCGTCACCGTCGGCGCCATTGTCGGCATGGCGGCGCATCTCGAAGGCAAGGGCTGCGGCATCATCGACATGGCCGGCCTGGCGCAGAAGGGCGGCGCGGTCTACTCCCATCTCCGCATCGCCGAGCGGCCGGAAGACATCCACGCCATCCGCGTCGCGGCCGGCAGTGCCGATCTGGTGCTCGGCGGCGACATGGTGGTGGCCGGCTCGAAGAAGGTTCTCGGAGCCGTCAAGCCGGGCGCGGCGGCGGTCATCAATCTCGCCGAGTTCCTGCCCGGCGACTTCACCCGCAATGCCGACTTCTCGCTTCCCACCGAGCGGCTCAAGCGGGCCATCGCGGCCGCAGCCGGCCCCGAGAATGCGTATTTCGTCGATGCGACGCGGCTTGCCCGCGCGCTCCTCGGCAATTCCATCGCCACCAACATGTTCCTGCTCGGCTATGCGTATCAGCGCGGAGCCCTGCCACTGTCGGCCGCCGCCATCGAGCAGGCGCTCGACCTCAATGGCGAGGCGGTGGCGATGAACCAGGCGGCGTTCCGCTGGGGCCGCCGCGCCGCCGTCGATCTCGCGGCGGTGGAAGCCCTGGCCAAGCCGGATCAGCCCGATCCGGTGCAGCAGCTGTCGCAGTCGCTGGACGAGATCATTGCCCGTCGCGTCGCGTTCCTCACCGACTATCAGGACGCCCCCTATGCGGACCGCTATCGCGCGCTGGTGGAGCGCGCGCGCGCGGTCGAAGCCGCCAAGGTGCCGGACAAGACCGAGCTCACCGAGGCCGTCGCCCGCTACCTGTTCAAGCTGATGGCCTACAAGGACGAGTACGAGGTAGCGCGGCTGCATTCCACCCACACTTGGGCGCAGGTGAAGAACGAGGTGGCGGGGGAAGGGCTCCGGCTGGAATTCCATCTCGCGCCGCCGCTGTTCGCACGCCGCGATGCGGTAACCGGCCAGCCGCGCAAGATGTCGTTCGGGCCGTGGATGCTCTCGGTGTTCCGGCTCCTGGCGAAGCTCAAGGGGCTGCGCGGCACCGCATTCGATCCCTTCGGCTATACGGTCGAGCGACGCACCGAGCGGACTCTCATCGCCGACTACGAAGCGATGCTGGCGGAGGTCCTGGAGAAGCTCACTCCGCACAACCATCATGTCGCCGTGGCGCTCGCCAGCATTCCGGAAAAGATCCGCGGCTTCGGTCACGTGAAGGAGCGTCACCTGCGCGCCGCCAAGGCCGACGAGGCGACATTGCTCGACCAGTTCCGTTCCGGCGGGGCGCCCTTGCTCAAGGCTGCCGAATAGGCATCGCATGTATTGCGATGCCCACGTGCACATCGTCGGTCCGGTCGAGCACTATCCGCAGGTGCCCACGCGCGCGTTTCTCGCCGACATCGCCGATCTCGAGACGCTGCGCCGGCTGGGCGCAGCGCGCGGCATCACCCGCTTCGTCATCGTGCAGCCAAGCTTCTACGGCACCGACAACACTCTGGTGTTGGAAACGCTCGATCGACTGGGAGACGACCGGCGCGGCGTAGCGGTGATCGATGCGGCGATGCCGCCAGAACGCCTTGCGGAGCTTGTGCGCCGCGGCGTTCGCGGTCTTCGCCTCAATCTGTACAGCCCGCTGAAGGACCGCGAGGCCGCGCCGCTGCGAATTGCCTTCCTGTCAGCCGCAAAGGTGGCGCAGGCATTGGGCTGGCACGTCGAGGTCATCGCCTCGCTCGCCATGTTGCTGGACAATGCCGCCATGATCGCCCGCTCCGCCGCGCCGGTGGTCATCGACCATTATGGAGTTTACGGGCGTTCACGTCCCGATAGCAGCGAGGGGCGAGGTCTGCTGGATCTGATGAGCCTTCCGCACGTCTGGACCAAGCTCTCGGCGCCGTATCGCGTGTCGAATCCTCTGGCGACGCGGCCCGATCCCGCTTGGCTCGCGGCCATTCTCGAGCGTGCCGCCGACCGATGCGTGTGGGGCAGCGACTGGCCGCATATCGCGCCGCACGATACGCTCGTCGATCCCACGCAGACGGTGCCGTACCGCAATATTCCTTATGAGAGGTCGGTTGACGATTTCCTGGCAGCGCTCGGCTCTGCCGCGCTGGCCGGCCGCGTCATGCGTGACAACCCGGCGCGCCTTTATGGGTTTCCAGCGTAGGATGGGTTGAGCGCTGTGGATCCCATCGTCGTTCCGCGCAGGGTTGATGGGATTCGTTTCACTCAACCCATCCTTTGTCGCGGTGCCGATTGACGCTTGCGCTTGGCGCATCCGCCAGCACCTAATAGTCGGCCCGCCGGCCAACGGTCGGCCCGCGGGCCAACGAACCAACCAGGGGGAAGCCAATGCATTGCCGCGTCCGTGCCTTTGCAGCTGCCATTGTGTTGGCGGCGCTTGCCGCCGCGCTTCCGGCGCAGGCCGAGACCTATCCCAATCACCCGGTGAAAGTGGTCGTGCCTTATGCGGCGGGCGGCACCGGTGACATCGTGGCGCGCGCGGTCGCCGACCGGCTGGCGACAGTGCTCGGTCAATCGGTCGTGGTCGAGAACCGCGCCGGCGCCACCGGCTCGATCGGCACCCAGGCCGTGGCCGCGGCGCCGCCGGATGGCCACACCCTGTTGCTCGGACAGACCGGTGAGATCGCCATCAATCCCCACTGGGCCAAGGGCATCGGCTACGACCCCGACAAGGACCTCGTCCCCATCGCGCTCGCCACCATCGTGCCGCTGGCACTGGTCGCTCCCGGCAAGGCGCCGTATTCGACCGTCGCCGAGATGCTGGCGCAGGCGCGGCAGCGCGGCCTCACCTTTGCATCGGCCGGCACCGCGACGCCCGGTCATTTCGCCGGCGAGGTGCTGAAGTTCAAGAGCAAGGCCAATCTCACGCACGTGCCGTACAAGGGCGCCGCGCCTGCGCTCAATGACCTCATCGGCGGTCACGTGGACATGTTCTTCTCCGGCTTTCCGGCCGCCGTGCCGCACGTGAAGTCCGGCAATCTGAAGCTGCTCGCCGTGTCGTCGGGTCGCCGTTCCGGCGTCGCGCCCGAGGTGCCCACCGTCGCCGAGGCCGCCAACATTCCCGGCTACGACATTTCGCTGTGGCAGGGCTTCTTCGCGCCGCGCGGCACGCCGGAGGATGTGATTTCGCGCCTCAACACCGAGATCAACAAGATCCTCAACGACCCGGAGGTCAAGCAGAAGCTGCTGGAGCAGGGCGCCGACGTGAGCCCGGTCTCGGTCGGAGAATTCTCCGGCTTCGTGAAGAAGGAAATCTCCAAGTTCCAGGAGATCATCCGCGCGGCGAACCTGAAGCCGGAGTGAGGCCGGACGCTCACGCAGACAGCGTGCTCGCTGTCCGGGCGACGGCGCCCTCCTGCGCCAGCCGCTCGCTGATCGCTTCCTTCGTCAGCGGGCGCGCGAACAGGTAACCCTGCATGAAGTGAATGCCGGCGGCGCTGAGGAAGCGGTGCTGCTCCGGCGTCTCCACGCCCTCGGCCACCAGCGTGAGCCCGAGGGAGCGGCCGATGCTGGCGATGGCATGCACGATCGTCGCGTCCACCATGGTGTCGAGATGGGCGACGAAGCTGCGGTCGATCTTGATCCGCCCGAAGGGAAACTGGCGCAGGTATTTCAGGCTCGAGTAGCCGGTGCCGAAATCGTCGAGCGCGAACGTCACGCCACGGGCATTGAGGCGCTCCATGGCCTGCAGCACGGCCTGCTCGGCTTCCAGGAGCGCGTTCTCGGTGATCTCCACTTCCAGCCGGCTACCGTCGAAGCCGGTTTCCGTGAGGATGCGGCTGAGCCGCTCGGCGAGGTCGGGACGCGCGAACTGGAGGGGTGAGACGTTGACCGCAACGGTCAGTGACGGCCACGCGGCGGCATCCTCGCAGGCTTGCCGCAGCACCCAGTCGCCGATGTCGTGAATGAGGCCTGAACGCTCGGCGATCGGAACGAACACCGCCGGCGACACCGGCGCGCCATGCCGCCGATTCCATCGCAGCAGCGCTTCCACGCCGCAGGTGCGCGTGGCATGGCGATCGACGATCGGCTGATAGAGCAGCGACAGCTCGTCGCGCGCCAGCGCGCCGGCAAGCGCGCGTTCAAGCTCGATCGTCGAGTCGGCAACGTTGGGAGCCGCGACCTCGGCCGGTGCGGGCGCGGCGTTCGCCGGTGCACCATCGGCCGCGCCCGATGGCGTCATCGGCTCGATCGCGCGCAGCGTCAGCTCCAGCGTCTCGCCGAGCTCCGCGATGGCAGCGGCTTCCGGACAGGCGTCGCGCAGCTTGCCCGTCGCTTCGATGGCGGCAGCGAGCTCGGCGACGCGCCGCGCCCCCATATTGTAGCTCATGGACTTCAGCGCGTGCGCGGCCTGCGCGCAGTCGCCGGCGCTGCCTTGCGCGGCGGCCTCGCGGATGCGCGTCAGCGCGCCGGGGGCGTGCTCGCGATAAAGCCCCACAACCTTCTGCACGAAGTCGTGCTTGCCGAGCGCCTGCATCTGCCGCAGCTGGTCGATGACGGCGGAATCGAGCAGGACCGTTTCGGCGGCGGGAGCAGGCGTCGCGGCCTTGTCATCGCTTGAGGCAGGCTTGTCGCGGCCCTCGTCGTTGGTCTCGCCGGCGGCCAGGTCGGGACGCAGCTTCTCGATGACGCGGGCAAGCTTTCCGATGGTGAACGGCTTGTGCAGGATGTCGTCCATGCCGGCTTCGCGCCAGGCATCCGCAGCCGCGCCGATCACGTGCGCGGTCAGCGCCACGATCGGCGTGCGCGGCTTCTGCAGGCGGGCCTCGGCGGCGCGGATATGGCCGGTCGCTTCGAACCCGTCCATCTCGGGCATGCTGCCGTCCATGAACACGATGTCGAAGCTTCGCTCGGCCAGCGCCGCAACGGCCTGAGCGCCATTGTCGACGGTCTCGACCGAAGCGCCAAGTTGCGACAAGGCCTCGCGCGCCACTTCGCGATTGACCGCATTGTCGTCGGCTACGAGCGCCGTGAACGGCCGGAAGGTTGTCGTGGTGGTTGCTTCGCTCGTCGCGCGCGCCGGCCGCAGATCGGTCTCGCCGCGCGTCAGGCGCCCGAGCAGATGCTCGATTTCCGAGCGCAGCAGTGGCCGCGTGATGGTCGCATCGGCGGCGCCGGTGCTCACCAGGTCATCGGCCGCAGGATCGCCGAGCGGGCAGACGGCAATCACCAGCGGGCGCTTGCCTTGGCTCGGCAACGCGAAGCTCGCCAGCCGTTCGGCATCGGCACAGATCAGTGCCGCGCTCATCCAGTGCTCGCGCGTAAGGCGGTCGTCGTGCGGCACGACCGTGTAGCCTGACGCGCCGAGATAGCGCGCGAGCGTGCCGCCGGTCGCTTCTCCGGTCACGTCGAGCACGCACATGCGGAATTCGCCGGAGCCGAGCGGCAGGCTCGGCCATGGCGCCTTCTCCTGGTCGCCGGCCGGAATCACCAACGTGAAGGTGGAGCCGACGCCCGGCTTGCTCTCCACGCGGATGTCGCCGCCCATGGCGTCCACCAGCCGGCGGCAGATCGCGAGCCCGAGACCAGTGCCGCCGAACTGCCGGGTCGTTGACTGGTCGGCCTGTGAGAAAGCCTCGAAGATCGTTGCGAGCTTGTGCTCGGGAATGCCGATGCCGCTGTCGGTGACGGCAATCTCGATGTAGCGGGCGTCGGCCGCGCGCGCGACGGTCAGCTTGACGAAGCCCTTTTCGGTAAATTTCAGCGCGTTGTTGACGAGATTGCTGACCACCTGGCTGAGGCGCACCGGATCGCCGGTCATCGCGCGCGGCGCGCTGGGGTCGACCAGGGCGGCAAGATCGATGGACTTGCTGCGCGCGCGTTCGGCGAACAGGCTGGTGACGTTCTCGGCCAGGCCGTTGAGGTCCACCGGCTGCGACTCGAGCTCGAGCTTGCCGGCTTCGATCTTGGAGAAATCCAGGATGTCGTTGATGATGGCGAGCAGGCTCTGGCCGGACTTGGCGATGATCTCGGCGAAGCGCCGCTGACGCACCGGCAGGGAGCCGGCCGTGAGCAGCTCCGCCATGACCAGGATGCCGTTCATGGGCGTGCGGATTTCGTGGCTCATGGTGGCGAGGAATTCCGACTTCGCCCGGTTGGCCATCTCGGCCGCATCGCGCGCTTCGCGCAATTCATGGGTGCGGTCCGCCACCTCCTTTTCGAGGTTGCGGCGATGCGCTTCCAGCCGGTCATCGCGCTCGCGCACGTCGTGCAGCATGCGATTGAAGCCGTCGACCAGTTCGCCGATCTCACGGTCGGACGCATTTGGCACCGCCACATCGTAGCGGTGCTCCTCGCGGACCTGCGTCATCGCCTGTACGAGGCCGCCGATCGGCTTGGTGACGGCGCGTTGCAGCCGCCAGGCCACCAGCAGTCCGACGATCAGCGCCACCGCGCCGCCGAGCAGCGTATAGGCGAATGACGACAGGAGCCGCGGCCACAGGTCGGCAATACCGCCGACCAGCACGATGCGGCCGACCGGCGTGCCGCCGTTGAGGATGGGGACGGAGACCTGGATCGTCCCGCTGGTTAACAAGTCGATAACCGAGGCCTCTTCGTGCCCATCGAAGGTCAGCTCTCCAATCAGGCGCGCGCCATCTCCCAGGGACGCGAGGACCTGATCGTCCGGGCTAACGATGGCGGCATAGCGGATGTCCGGCACCCGCCCGATGGCGCGCAGCGCCACGAAGGCGTCGCGTTGGTTGCGCGCGGCGGCGGCGGGGCCGGCAGCAGCGGCAAAGACCTGCGCGGTGGCGACCAGGGATTGCCGGCGCGCCGCGCCGTACTGCGAGGCCTGCTGCCACACCGTAATGGCGGTCGATACCATCACGGCCGCCCCGACGGCTGCGACGACGAGGAGCACGAGCTTACGGTGCAGGGAGGGGCGGCTGGCCATGCCGGTCTCGGCGCTGAAATGCGTCAAACACACAGCTAAGCGGATGACCCGATAATTAAGCGTGAATTGCGCGACGATTGCCGCGCGTCGCGCAACCCGGCACTCCGCGGCGTGTACAAACGTAATATGAACAGTCGCTTAATGCGATAAGCCCCTATTTTCCGATCAATTAGGAACGATTTTAGTTACCCGCCGCTAGGCTGAGCGCAAGAACAGGGAAGACAACATGCTCAGCCTCCTGAAACAGGGATCTTTCGGATCGGTCCTTCGCCAGCTGCGTCACGACGAATCCGGCGCGACCGCAATCATGTTTGCGGTAGCGGTCCCGGTGGTCTTTGGACTGGTGGGGGTCGCGGTCGACTACTCCCTGGCGGCCGCCGCCCGCAGCAAGATGCAGGCTGTTGCCGACGGCGCGGCCATCCACGGCGCGCGCGCGATGCAGATGGCCAGAGCCACGCAGGAGACCATCTCCGCCGCCGCCACGGACCACGTGGCCAGCCAGCTGCCGGACGTAGCGGTCTCGACCGCCGTCGACGAGCAGAAAATGACGGTCCAGGTCGTGCTCGAGAAGGACGTGCCGATGACCATCGGCAAGGTGATTTTCGGCGGCGGCAAAATGCATCTGCGCACGAGCGCGACCGCCAAGGTGAACGCGCGGCTGCCGCTGTGCCTGCTGGCCTTGGATAGCAAGGCTCCGGCGACGCTCTCGCTGGAGACGTCGGCGCAGATGACGGCGCCCGGCTGCATGGTCTATTCCGACTCCACCAATCCGGGCGGACTGCAGGCCAAGGACAATGCCATGCTCACCGCCGGCCTCATCTGCACGGCCGGAGGCAAAGCCAAGACCAACGGCGCCAAGCTCACGCCGGATCCCGTCACGGACTGCCCCAAGCTGGACGATCCGCTGTCCTCGCGCACCGGTCCGGAAGTCGGTCCGTGCAATTACACCGACAAGGTCGTCAGCGGCGGAACGCAGCTGCTGCAGCCGGGCGTCTATTGCCGCGGCCTGAAGATCACCAACGGTGCCGAGGTCACGCTCTCGCGCGGCGTCTACATCATCAAGGATGGGCCGCTGGTCGTCGACCAGGGCGGCAGCATGCAGGGCACCGATGTCGGCTTCTATCTCAAGGGATCCGGTGCCAACCTCACCTTCGAAGCCGCCAGCACCATCAACCTGTCGGCGCCCAAGGACGGACCGCTCGCGGGGCTCCTGTTCTTCGATGATCCGAGCGGCGCCAGTGCTCCGGCCATTCCGCCCTATCCGCTGCCGATCCCGATCGTCGGCGCGCTCGTGGGCGGCCTCCTCGGTGCCCTGCTGCCTCCCGGCCCGCCGCGTGAGCACAAGATCCTGAGCGACAATGCGCGGCTGCTGGTCGGCACCATCTATATGCCGGAGGGCCGCCTGATCATCGACGCCACCAAGCCGATCGCGGACAAATCGGCCTATACGGTGATCGTGGTGAAGCGCATCGACCTGCACGATGGGCCGAACCTCGTGCTCAACTCCGACTACAGCGCCAGCGAAGTTCCCGTTCCGCGTGGTGTCGGGCCGTACGGGAAAATCATGCTGACCAACTGACGCAGGCGCAGCCGCCGTGGGGAACACAGCGGGGGCATGGTTGACGCGAGTTTGAGCCGGCGAACGCCGGCACGCGCGGACACCGCAAGTTAGTAATTTGTCGGTATTCCTGGGGTTCGAGGTGAGCTCATGGATATCGCTGCTGTTCAGAAAAGCGCATGGTCGTTCGTGCTCGACGAGCCGACACGGGTGCTCGTCGCCGACGATGATCCGATCCTGCGGGAATTCGCCATCGTCCATCTGTCGTCGCCGCAGGCGACGATCGAGACTGCTCCCGATGGCGTGGTGGCCTGGTCCATGCTCACCAGCAGCCCCTTCGATGTGGTGGTGCTCGATATCGAAATGCCGAATCTCGACGGCTTCGGCGTGCTGGAGCGCGTGCGGGCCGAGCCCACGCTCCGTCGCATTCCGGTTCTGATGCTCACCGGCCACGAGGACATCGCGTCGATCGACCGCGCTTACAGCCTCGGCGCCGAGTCCTTCGCCACCAAGCCGGTGAACTGGCGGCAGCTGAGCTACCATATCCGCTACGTGCTGCGGATGAGCCGCGTCGACAGCCCTCCGGTACAGCCGTGCGATTCCGCCGGAGCCGACAAGGCATCGGCCCTCGAAGCGGAATACCGCACGCTGGTGCGCTCGGTGCTGCATGAGGCCGAGATGTCGTGCCGCAACGGATCGCCGCAGCCGCACGCCGCGGAAGCCGCGGTGCAGCGCATCGCCGAGCTTGCCGGCGCCGCCATGAAGCGGTGGGAAGCTCCCGTCTTCGAGCCGACCTGAAGCCACCCTGGCGCCTCACAACCTGCGCCCACGACAAAACGTCGCCACCGGGCAGGTCCTGCAGGCTTGACCGTTCCGCCTACTCGTTTCATACCGTGACGAAATGACCGCGGGCCGTAACCTGCGGCAGGGAACGTCCACGCGGGGCGGCCGCGGGGGAGCAACGAGAGGGGGTCAGCCGTGGCGGATATCGCCACCGCTCGCGGACACGCGTTCAGTGGTAAGCCCGCTGCCGCTCTTGAACCGGCGGTCAGCGCCTCGGCCGTTGAGCGCGCCGGACATCCGACCACCGCGCCGGCGAGCCCCGATACCTTCCCCAAGCTGTTGCTGCGCAACGCGGATATCTTTGCCGACCGTCCGGCCATCCGCCACAAGGACCTGGGCATCTGGCAGACATGGACTTGGCGCCAGGTGCGCGACGAGGTAAGCGCGTTCGCGCGCGGCCTCGCCGAACTCGGGCTGCGGCGCGGCGACCACTACGCCATCGTCGGGCGCAACAAGCCGCGGCTGTACTGGGCCATGTGCGCCGGGCAGGCGCTCGGCGCGGTGCCGGTGCCGCTCTATTCCGATTCGGTGGCGGACGAGATCGGCTTCGTGCTCGCCCATGCCGAGGCGAAGCTGGTCATCGCCGAAGACCAGGAGCAGGTCGACAAGATCCTGTCGATCAGGGACAAGCTGAGCCTTCTCACCCACATCGTCTACGACGAGCCGCGCGGCTTGCGCGACTACGATCGCACGGCGCTCACCTGGATCGACGACGTGCAGCGCCGCGGACGCGAGGCCATTGCCCGCGATCCGCCGCACCGGCAGTGGTGGGAAAACGAGGTTGCTGCCGGCAAGGGCGACGATCTCGCCGTTATTCTCTACACCTCCGGAACCACCGGGCGGCCGAAGGGCGTGATGCTCTCGCATACCAACGTGCTCATCTCGGCGCACAACGGCAACGCCTTCGATCGCCTCGGCGCCGACGAGGAGGTGATTGCCTATCTGCCGCTCGCCTGGGTGGGCGACCACATCTTCTCCTACGCGCAGTCCTACGATGCCGGGTTCTGCGTCAACTGTCCGGAGGCCGCCGAGACGGTGGTCGAGGACCGGCGCGAGATCGGCACCACCTATGCGTTCGCGCCGCCGCGCATCTACGAGAACATCATCACCATCACCATGGTGCGCATGGAGGATGCCGGCGCGCTCAAGCGGCACATGTTCCATTTCTTCATCGGCGTGGCGCGGCGCTGGGGCGAGAAGATTCTCGACCGCAAGCCGGTGCCGCTGCACGCGCGGCTGCTCTATTGGCTGGGCGAGATCCTGGTCTACGGGCCGCTCAAGAACCGGTTCGGCCTGTCGCACATCCGCGTGGCCTACACGGCCGGCGAGGCGATCGGTCCGGACATCTTCCGCTTCTTCCGCGCGCTCGGCATCAACCTGAAGCAGCTCTACGGCGCGACCGAGGCGTCCGTCTACATCACGGCGCAGCCCGACGGCGAAATCCACGCCGACACCGTCGGCAGGCCGAATATCGACGTCGAGGTGAAGGTGAGCGAAGACGGCGAGGTGCTGTTCCGTTCACCGGGCGTGTTCCAAGGCTATTACAAGGATCCGGAGAAGACGGCCGAGACCAAGACGCAGGATGGCTGGGTGCGCAGCGGCGATGCCGGCTTCCTCGATCCGGCCACCGGACATCTGAAGATCATCGACCGGGCCAAGGACGTGGGCCGGCTCAATGACGGCACTCTGTTCGCGCCGAAATACATCGAGAACAAACTGAAATTCTATCCCAACATCAAGGAAGTGGTGGCGCTGGGCGACAAGCGCGATTTCGTCTGCGTGATGATCAACATCGATATGACGGCGGTCGGCAGCTGGGCCGAACGCAACGACGTGGTTTACGGCTCCTACCAGGAGCTTGCCGGCAATCCGGCCGTCTACGACATGATCGAGCGGCACATCGACGAGGTGAACCGCTCGCTGCTCGAGGAAGCGGTCATGGGAGCGGCCCAGATCCGCCGGTTCCTCGTGCTGCACAAGGAGCTCGATGCCGACGACGGCGAATTGACCCGCACCTTGAAAGTCCGCCGCAGCTTCATCGCCGAGCGTTACAAGCCGCTAATGGATGCCCTCTACGGCGGCGCCAGCGAGGCCGATATCGCCACCGAGGTGACGTTCGAGGATGGCCGCAAGGGCACCATCGCGGCGCGCGTCGTCATCCGCGACCTCAAGCCGGCAACGCCGGCGATGGAGAAAGCCGCGTGAGGGCTCCGGCGGTCCCCGACCCTGCCGCCGGGGACGTGCTGCTCGCCGTTGACAATGTGTCGCTTGCATTCGGGGGCGTGCGCGCGCTGCGCGACGTATCGTTCGACATCCACCGCGGTGAGATCCGCGCCATCATCGGCCCTAATGGCGCCGGCAAGACGTCCATGCTCAACGTGGTCAACGGCTTCTATCAGCCGCAGCAGGGCCGCATCACGTTCAAGGGCGTCACGCGCGCCAAGATGCGCCCGTACGAGGCGGCGCGCGGTGGCATTGCGCGCACGTTCCAGAACGTCGCCCTGTTCAAGGGCATGACCGCGCTCGACAACATCATGGCCGGGCGCACCCTGAAGATGCGGCGCTCGTTCTTCTGGCAGCTGCTGCGCTACGGCCCGGCGATGGCCGAAGAGGTCGAGCACCGGCGCCGCGTCGAGGACATCATCGACTTCCTGCAGATTCCGCACATCCGCAAGATTCCCGTGGGCAAGCTGCCATACGGCCTGCAGAAGCGGGTCGAGCTCGGTCGCGCGCTCGCCATGGAGCCGGAGCTGCTGCTGCTCGACGAGCCCATGGCCGGCATGAACCTCGAGGAGAAGGAGGACATGTCGCGCTTCATCATCGACGTGAACAACCATTTCGGCACCACCATCGCGCTGATCGAGCACGACATGGGCGTGGTCATGGACCTGTCGAATCGCATCGTGGTGCTCGACCACGGCGTGAAGATCGCCGACGGAACGCCACTCGACGTGCAGGGCGATCAGGCGGTCATCGACGCCTATCTCGGGGTGGCGCACTGACGATGCTCGGTCCGGTTCTCGAAACCCTGATCGGAGGCCTGTTGACCGGCGTCCTCTATTCGCTGGTGGCGCTCGGCTTCGTGCTCATCTTCAAGGCCTCCGGCGTGTTCAACTTCGCCCAGGGCGTGATGGTGCTGTTCGCCGCCCTGTCGCTGGCGCGGCTCTCGGAGGTGATGCCGTTCGTGCTGGCGCTGGCGCTGAGCGCCCTGATCATGGTCGCGCTCGCCTACGCCATCGAGTTCCTGGTGCTGCGCCGTCTGGTCAACCAGGAGGGCATCATCCTGTTCATGGCGACGCTCGGAATCGCCTATTTTCTCGACGGTTTCGGCCAGAGCGTGTGGGGAAGCGACATCTACAAGATCCGGCTCGGCCTACCGCAGAATCCGATCTTCATTCTCGAGTCGGTGTTTCCCGGCGGGCTGCTGATCGATCCCGCCGAGCTGGTGGCCGCCGTCATCTGCGCCGTCATGGTCGCGGCGCTGGCGGTGTTCTTCCAGGTCACGCGGGTCGGCCGGGCGCTGCGCGCCGTCGCCGACGATCACCAAGCCGCGCAGTCGGTGGGGATTCCCCTCAACCACATCTGGCTGATGGTGTGGGCGGTGTCGGGAATCGTGGCGCTGGTCGCCGGCATGATCTGGGGAGCCAAGCTCGGCGTCCAGTTCTCGCTGGCGCAGGTGGCGTTGAAGGCGCTGCCGGTGCTGATCCTCGGCGGCTTCACCTCCATTCCCGGCGCCATCGTCGGCGGCCTCATCATCGGCGCCGGCGAGAAGCTCGCCGAAGTGCTGCTGGCGCCGGTGCTCGTCCGCTGGTTCGACCTTGCCGGCGGCGGCATCGAGAACTGGTTCGCCTATGTGCTGGCGCTCCTGTTCCTGCTGGTGCGCCCGCAGGGGCTGTTCGGGGAAAGGATCATCGAGCGGATATGATGGAAAACTTTTCGACCCTCGTCATGGCAAGACCGTAAGAGGCGCCAACCGTGCTCTACCGCGAAGTCGGGCAGTACAAGACCACCTACGCGGCCGACCAGGCGATCTTCCCGATCGCCCAGGATCGCTGGTTCGTCTGGATCGTCGTTGCGATTGCCTTCATCGGCGTGCCGCTGGTGGCGAATCAGTATCTCTATACCGAGGTGCTGATCCCGGTTCTCATCCTGGCGCTGGCGGCGATCGGGCTGAATATCCTCACCGGCTATTGCGGCCAGTTGTCGCTGGGTACCGGCGGTTTCATGGCCGTCGGCGCCTATGCGGCCTACAACCTCGCGCTGCGCCTGCCGGAGACCAATCTCATCCTGGTGTTCCTGTTCGCCGGCCTCATGGCGACGGTGGTCGGCATCCTGTTCGGCCTGCCGTCGCTGCGCATCAAGGGCTTCTATCTGGCGGTCGCCACGCTCGCGGCGCAGTTCTTCCTCGAATGGGCGTTCTCGCGGGTGAAGTGGTTCACCAACTACGCTCCGTCCGGCACGGCGGCGGTCGGACAACTGGATCTGTTCGGGTTCCCGATCGACACGCCGGCGCGGCGCTACCTGCTGGTGCTCGCCATCGTGGTAGTGCTCGCGTTCGCCGCCACCAACCTGGTGCGCGGCCGCATCGGGCGCATGTGGATGGCCATGCGCGACATGGATATCGCGGCCGAGATCATCGGCATCCGGCCGCTGCACGCCAAGCTTTCCGCGTTCGCCGTGTCCTCGTTCTATATCGGGGTCGCCGGGGCGCTGTGGGGGTTCTTCCGACTCGGTTCCTGGGAGCCGCTCGCCTTCGACATCAACCGCTCCTTCCAGGTGCTGTTCATGATCATCATCGGGGGTCTCGGGTCGATTTTCGGCTCATTCCTCGGGGCCGCCTTCATCGTTCTCACCCCCATTTTCCTCAACCAGCTTCCCGCCATCCTCGGCATCAGCCTGTCGACGGCGGCAATCTCGCACATCGAGTTCATGCTGTTCGGCTTCCTGATCGTGTTCTTCCTGATCGTGGAGCCGCACGGCCTCGCCCGGTTGTGGGCCATCGCCAAGGAAAAGCTCCGGCTTTGGCCGTTCCCGTATTGAGCCCGGGTCCCGCTCCATGGCACCATAGTGCCAAGGATAGTTCGAGTTTGGCCTCGACAAGAAAGCGCGACCGCGAAGCGATCCTGGCCTCGCGCGGTCCCTTGGGAGAACGATGATGACAACCAGACTTCTGCACGTCGCCGGCGCGGCGGTGCTTGCTAGTACAGCGTTTGCCGTTCCTGCCGCAGCGCAGAGCGAGCAGTTCATTCCGCATCTGGTGTATCGCACCGGCGCCTACGCGCCGAACGGCATTCCGTTTGCCAACGGCGTCGCCGACTACTACCGGCTGATCAACGAGCGTGACGGCGGCATCAACGGGGTCAAGATCGTCTACGAGGAATGCGACACCGGCTACGCCACCGACCGTGGTGTCGAATGCTACGAGCGGCTGAAAGGCAAGGGCGGCACCGGCGCGCCCTACGTCATTCCGCTCTCCACCGGCATCACGTTCGCGCTCACCGAGAAGGCGCCGGCCGACAAGATCCCCATCATCTCAATGGGATACGGCCGCTCCGAGTCGCGCGACGGCTCGGTGTTCCAGTGGAATTTCCCGCTGCTCGGGACCTACTGGAGCGCGGCCGACATGATCCTCCAGCACATCGCCAAGAAGGAGGGCGGCTGGGACAAGCTCAAGGGCAAGAAGATCGCGCTCGTCTACCACGACTCGCCCTACGGCAAGGAACCGATCGCGCTCCTGCAGAAGCGCGCCAGCATGCACGGCTTCGAACCGCTGCTGCTGCCCGTCAGCCATCCCGGCGTGGAGCAGAAGGCAACCTGGCTGCAGGTCCGGCAGAACCGGCCCGACTACGTGATGTTGTGGGGTTGGGGCGTGATGAACTCGACCGCCATCAAGGAAGCCGTGTCGGTCGGCTACGCGCGCGACAAGATGTACGGCGTGTGGTGGTCCGGCGCCGAGCCCGACGTGCGTCCGGCCGACGACGGCGCCAAGGGCTATAACGCGATCACGCTGCAGCACACCGCCGGCCAGTTCAAGCTGCACGAAGACCTGAAGAAGTTCGTCTACGACAAGGGCCAGGGCACGGCATCGAAGTGGGAGGAGACCGGCGAGATCCTGCACGTGCGCGGTCTCATCAACGGCATGCTCGGCGTCGAGGCGATCCGCACCGCGCAGGAGAGGTTCGGCAAGAAGCCGCTGAACGGCGAGCAGGTCCGCTGGGGCCTGGAAAACCTCAATCTCAGCGCCGACCGCATCAAGCAGCTCGGCTTCGAGGGCGTCCTCAAGCCGATCAAGGTGTCCTGCGCCGACCACGAGGGTGCCCGCACCGGCCGCATCCAGACGTGGGATGGCGCGAACTGGAAGATCACCTCCGATTGGTACGAGGCCGACGACAACGTGGTGGCCCCGATGGTCAAGGATGCCGCCGCGAAGTATGCGTCGGAGAAGAAGATCAGCGCCGGATGCCTGACCAACTGAGGCAGGCTGCAGTCGGCTCCGCATCGCGGGAGGCGGTGGCAAGCCACCGGCTCCCGCCATGACGGTCCTGGCTGAGCGAAAGGCCGATGCGCCGGCCGCAGTCGCGGCCGACGACATCCTGACGGTCAACAACATCGAGGTGGTCTACGACCACGTCATCCTCGTCCTCAAAGGCGTCTCGCTTGCCGTGCCGCGCGGCCGCATCGTCGCGCTTCTCGGCGCCAACGGAGCCGGCAAGTCGACCACGCTGAAGGCGATCTCGAACCTGCTTCACGCCGAGCGCGGGGAGGTCACCAAGGGCTCGATCGTGTTCGACGGCGACCAAGTGCAAGGTCTCACGCCAAACGACCTCGTCCGCCGCGGCTGCATCCAGGTGATGGAAGGCCGCCACTGCTTCGGCCACCTGACCATTCACGAGAACCTGCTCACCGGGGCTTATACGCGGAGCGACGGACGCGCCGCGATCAAGCGCGACCTCGATCTCGTC
>Ga0081540_1001647_pt1 | contig 19003 bp, 16 predicted proteins | sample TabmetS2T1R1_FD_71024 | JGI IMG/M metagenome (GOLD analysis project Ga0081540, IMG submission 71024) | Tabebuia heterophylla rhizosphere microbial communities from the University of Puerto Rico - S2T1R1 | ecosystem: Host-associated > Plants > Roots > Rhizosphere ... | reverse complement strand
GCCCGACGCGACGGCCGTCGTAGGGGGAGCAGACGTCCTCGATCCGGCCGCCGGCGCTCGGCACCCACTTTCCGGCGATGAGGAGCCGACCGTCGGTCATGTCAGTCGTCATGGATCGGCCTTCCTGTTCAGAGCGTGATCCAGCGCTGTTCGGCGGCCGAGCGCAGGATGGCGTCGACCAGCCTGGCCGTGGCCACCATGTCGGCGATGGTCGCGCCCTCGGGCGTGCCGGTCACGATCGAGGTGAGCAGCCGCTTGGCCTCGATCACCTTGAGGTCGTCGAAGCTGAGCGGGATCGCGGCGTCCGGCTGGAACGCCCCGGCCTCGCCGTCGCCCGGTCCGACCCGATGGGTCGTCCATGACGCCCCCTGATAGTCCTGGTCCAGGCAGATCTGCAGCTCGCCCATCCGCCGGAAGTCCCACCCGAGCGATCCGGTGCTGCCGTGCACCTCGAAGCCGTAGGAGTTCTGCTCGCCGACGGAGGCGCGACTGGCCTCCAGGACGCCACGCGCGCCGGAGGTGAACCTCAGCAGCGTCAGGACGTGATCCTCGTTCTCGACCGGCAGCAGGGGACCCTCCGCGCCGCGCGAGAAGTGCGACGCGGCGCCCACGGCCTGGGGACGCCGGGGAACGAAGGTGGAGGTCTCGGCGATCAGGGCGGCGATCGGGCCGACGACGTACTGGGCCAGATCGAGCCCGTGCGACGCGAGGTCCCCGATGACCCCGCTGCCGGCCAGGTCGCGCACGAAGCGCCAGGTCAGGGCGCCGTCCGGGTGGGCGCAGTAGTCACCGAGCAGCTGCAGGCGGACGTGGCGGACCGCGCCGATCCGACCAGCGGCGATCAGATCGCGGGCGAGCTCGACCGCGGGGGCGTTGCGGTAGTTGAAGCCGACGGCGGAGGCGACGCCGGCCGCCGCGATCGCGTCGGCGATCTGGAGGGTCTCCGCCAGGTTGCGTCCGGCGGGCTTCTCGATCCAGAGGTGCTTGCCGGCCTTGGCGGCCGCCACCGCCACGTCGCGATGGGTGAAGTTCGGCCCGGCCACGCAGACCAGGTCGATGTCGTCGCGGCTGACGAGATCGTTCCAGTCCGGCGTCGTCCAGGCGATGCCGAAGACGTCGCGGGCGTAGTCCAGTCGGCCGTCGTCCGCCGGATCTGCGACGGCGACGAGGCGCGGGGGCGGGCCCAGCTCGGGATAGTGCTGCAGGACGCGGGTCAAGGCCTTGGCGTGGACCTGACCCATCCAGCCGAAGCCGACGATGCCGACGTTGATCGTGGAAGACGTCATGGGGTGTACCTGCGGCGGGAGGGCTCCGCCTACCTTTCTGCGGGAGTCAGCGGACGTCGTCGACGCGCACCGGCCGGTGCTCCCGCCAGGAGCGGGTGGCTGCCTCGGCGATGAGCGACGCCTCGACGCCGTCGGACAGGGTGCACGGCGAGGGTCGCGCGCCGGCCACGACCTCGGCGAAGGCGGTCAGCTCGGCGCGGAAGGCGGCAGCGAAGCGATCCAGGAAGAAGTCCCACGGGGTGCCGGTGGGGAAGGCGACGCCCGGGTCGGCCGAGCGCAGCGGCAGGCGGTCGTCCAGGCCGGCGGCCACCGAGTCCTTGCTTCCCAGCAGCTCGAGACGGACGTCGTGGCCCCGGCCGTTGGAACGGCTGTTGGACACGACGGCAAGGGTGCCGCCGCTCATGCTGAGGATGGACGTGACGGACTCGGCGTCGCCGGCGGCCTCGATGTAGTCGACACCCTGGTTGGTGCCGGCGGCGTACACCTCCACGACCTCCTGCCCGGTGACGTACCGGACGGCGTCGAAGTCGTGAATCGCGCAGTCGTTGAAGATGCCGCCAGATCCACGCAGGTAGGCCTCCGGCGGAGGCGCCGGGTCGAGCGTCGTCGAGCGCACGGTGTGGACGTAGCCGAGCCTGCCGGCGACCAGGTCGTCTCGCGCCGCTCGGAAGGCGGCGTCGAACCGGCGCGGGAACCCGATCTGGATCGGGGTGTCGTCTCCCGAGAGCTCGTCCCGCAGCGCGACGGCCTCCTTCGCCAGGGCGGCGACGGGCTTCTCGCAGAAGGTCGGGATCCCCGCCCTGGCGCAGGCTCGGACGAGGTCGGGGTGTGTGGCGGTCGGGGACGCGATCACGATGCCGTCCAGGCCCGCGGCCAGCAGATCGGCGGGCTCCGGGACGGCCTTGGCGCCGAGGTGCTCCCCCACCCGTTGCGCCAGGTCGGGGGCGGCGTCGGTGATGATGAGCTCGTCGACCTCCGAAAGGTCGCTGAGCGTCTGTGCATGGAAGGCGCCGATGCGCCCCACGCCGATGAGCCCGATCCGCATGGCCGGTGTGCTCCTCGTTGGTCGAGTGGCTGGGCGAGGACTACTCGTAGGCGCCCGGGACGACCTGGTCCCAGTCGAGAACGGACCCGGTGACGACGCCGCTGCGGGCCGAGAGCAGGAAGACGACGAAGTCGGCGATCTCGTCGACCTGCCCCAGCTTGCCCATCGGTGAGGTGGCCGCGGCCTTCTCCAGCCAATCGTCGCCGGCATCGTGGAAGCGTCGCTGGACGGCGTCCTCGCCCTCGGTCTCGGTCCACCCGATGTTCACGCCGTTGATCCGGATCCGGTCCCAGCGGTGCGCGAACGCGGCGTTCCGGGTCAGCCCGACCAGGCCCGACTTCGAGGCGACGTACGGCGCGAGGTACGGCTGACCTCCGTGGGACGACATGGTGATGATGTTGACGATGGAGCCGCCCGCGCCGCGGGCGACCATGTCTTTGATCGCGGCCTGCATCACGAAGAACGGCCCCCGCAGATTCACCGCGATGTGCTCGTCGAACAGCTCCGGCGTGGTGTCGAGCATCGTGCCGCGGGTCGTCAGACCCGCGCAGTTGACCAGGCAGTCGATCCGGCCGAACCGATCGATCGTCTCCGCGACCGCGGCCTGACCTTGGGCGACGCTCCCGGCGTCGGCCTGGACGTAGCGCACCGTCCGCCCCGACCGCGCCGCGAGCTCGGCGGCGAACTGCTCCCCGACGTCCTTCCGGCGGCCGGTCACGACGACGTCGGCGCCGTTCCGCGCGGACGCTGCCGCCACCGCCGCGCCCAAACCCTGCGTCCCTCCGCAGACGAGGACGGCCGTGCCGGCGAGCAGAGCGTCGCTGAGCTGAGGCATCACTCGCTCCCGTGGAGAGGTTCTGATCGGCACGCCCGCGACGACCTGTGCGCCACGAGTCAGGGGCGTGACGGCTGACACAGGCACCGTAGGCTCCATCCGCGCGGTGCCGACGAGCCGCAATGCCTCAAGAACGCCTCAGGGGCCGGGCGTGGACTCTCGGGTCGGGTCGAAGAGCCCCAGCTACGGCTGGGGCCTGGCCGGCGCATCATTCGCGCCCTCGAGCCCGACGACCAGCTGCAGTCCGCCGCCATGCCCGCACTGGCACCCCGCTGACCTGCATCCGGCCTGGTCGAGGCGCGAGCTCGGGCGTCCTCGCCGAGCTCTGGTTCTCGAGCCGGGTCGGATGGACGGCGTGGATCAGCGGGCCGCCCTACGGCAATGGAACGTACTGCCCGAGGAATGCCCGGGCGGACGAGGTGTCGAGGCGGTAGTCGACGTTCGTCGCCCTGCACATGAAGTCCCCGGTGATCGTCGTGCCGGCGACGATGTTCGTCTCGGTGGCGTCCGCGCCGAGGAAGTTCGGTCCGCCGGAGTCGCCATAGCAGGTGCCCCCGTCTCCCCGTGCCGGGTTCATCGATATCCGCAGCCATGAGGGATTGAGGGCTTGCAATCCACCTGAAGCCACGTATCTCACGTCGGCGTAGTGGAACGTGGGCCCATGGTCGATGGTCACTGACTGAGCGCCGTAGCCGACGGATGTGAATCGTGCGCCCACGCTCAGGCCGCTGAGTGAGCCCAGGGCGGGCAGTCGAGCAGGAGAGATGGACGTGACCGGCTGGTCCAGAACGACGACGGCGACGTCGTGGGGGTCGCTCTGGGAAGCGTTGTACTGCGCGTCCTCGTGCCAGGTCCCCCAATACACCGTTCCCGTCGAGGCGTCGTAGACGGAGTCGAAGGTCACGGCGACGCGGCTGACATCCTGGTCGCAATGCGCCGCGGTGAGGAACACCGTGGGCGAGATCAGCGTGCCGGAGCAGGTGGCCCAGGTTCCGTCCGAGTAGGCCGTCGGCGCCAACAACGCTCCGACCTCGGGATGACGGGTTCCGTCAGGAGCTCCGTACGTGATCGCCTCGGCAGGCGGGGCGCTGAACAGCAATGCCGCTGCCACTCCGACGGCGAGCAGGACCTTCGTCGCTGACCGCATCGCGCCTCCCGACTGTGCCCGTCCCGCCATGACCCGCCCCCACATCTCACTGTATGCGCGGCCCAGACGTCCGAACAGCGTCACGTCCGTTCCGGCATCGCTACCCGCCGGGACGCGGGCCAGGCGTCGTCCGCGGCTCGACGAGTTGTAACGGTGGTGAGCGATCTCGCGTTCAGCGTCCGATGTGCGACCAAAGTGCGCGGCCGCGCCGCGGCATTCCTGGCTCGCACTCGTCCATGCCCGACCGCCCGTCGAGGAGTCCCGTGCCGACCACTGCCCTCGCAACCAGGACCGCTGTCGCGGCCACCGTGCTGGTCCTTGCGGCTACCGGAACAGCCGTGGCATTCGCTGCGCCCCTTGCACTCCCTGACGAGGCCGCCGTCCGCGTCGCGGCCGCGCAGGCCCACCGCACCGAGCATGCCAGCGGCGCGAGCACTGGGAGCTCGACGACCGCCAGCGACCGCCGCTCGGGCTCTGCCGCGCAGTCCGGCGCGGAGAACTCGAGCAACGCCTCCTCGACCGTGTCCAGCCGCACGCGTCCCACCCATCCCGCTCATCCGGCCGCGGGGGGCTCCCTGGCCGGCGACCACGAGCTGACCGCGGCAGCCGCCTTCGGCCTGTGCACCGCCTTCCAGCACGGCGGGCTCGACTCCGGGTCCACGGCGTACGCGTCGCTGGCGAAGGCCGCCGGGGGTGCGGCTCACCTCAGCAGCTACTGCGCGGCGATCGCCCACCCTGGCAACCCCGACGGCACCAGTGCGTCGCATCCGGGGGCGCCGTCGACGCCGCCCCCGACGGGCAAGCCCGCCGACCCAGGGGCTCGACCCTGACGCCTGGCTGCGGCCGGCAGGGCGCGGTCGGGGTCGAGGGAGAGCTGGGAGGGAAGCCTGGCGATCAGGACCCGCCGGCTGAGCCCGGCTGGTCGGTCGCCGGTGCCCGCCTGGCACCGTGAGCTGGGGCTGCCGGCATCGAGCCCCGAGTTCGCCAGCACCCTGGAAGCCGCCGCCGACGTGCACACCGAGAGCACCACCTTCTGGGTGATGCAATCCACCCGCCTCGACCTCGGGTACGGCTAACAGGTCCACCCGCGACACCCAACCCGCAGGTACGTGATCCGACTGGTGGCATCGTCCGCACGCAACGACGATGGAAAGCATGAGCCTGGGGGCGTCAGCCCGTAGACCGGCCGCGATCGCCGATCCCGCGGCTCGGGAGTTCCTTCGGCAGGCTGACCCGGTGCTCGCGCGACTGATCGACGCGCGGCCGGACTTCCGGCCGCGAGCCTGGATGGACGAGCTGCCTCCGCTCGACGCCTTCGGCACGCTCGTCTTCCAAGTCGCCGGCCAACAACTGTCGGTCAGCTCGACCCGGGCGATCATCTCGCGTCTTCAGGCGCGATTCGGGGGGCATCTCCCGTCGCCGGCCGAGCTGCTCGCGGCTGATCCGCAGGTGCTGCGGGAGAGCGGCTTCTCGGCTCGCAAGGGCGAGACGTTGCGCGCGCTCGCCGAACGGTTCGTCGACGGACGGCTGAGCGACGAGGCGCTCGCCGCCATGACCGACGACGAGGTCGAGGCAACCCTGACCGAGGTGCCAGGAATCGGCAGGTGGACCGCTCGCGGGTTCCTGCTCGTGGCTCTCAATCGGCCTGACGTCTTTCTCTCCGGCGATCTCGCGCTCCGGCGCGCGATCCAACGTGCCTACGACCTGGACCATCTTCCGACCGACGACGACGTGGTCCAGCTGTCGGATCGCTGGCGGCCGTATCGCAGCCTTGCCGTGAGCTACCTGTTCGCCTCCGTCTACGACGGACGACCGTGACCCGTGCGAAGGGTTCGGTGGAGCACGGCCGACCTGACCGTGCTCCACCGAACCGGCAATACGCCGGACAACCGTCCTGGCCGTGCTCCACAGAACCGGCAATACGCCGGCGAACCGGCCATTTGGGGCCCGTCGAGACGGTTCTCGTGGGTAGAGCCGGGTCGGCGGAGTACGCATCGAACGGTCTGCGCGCGTAGAGCCGGGTCGGCGGAGTACGCATCGAACGGTCGGCGCGCGTAGAGCCGGGTCGGCGGAGCATGCGCACGTCGTGCGACACCCTAGGCACACGTCCTGACGCAGCCAGGCCGCGGACCACGGCCCGTGCGTGCCGCGCGCATCCTGTCGGTCAGAAGCGCCCGACGACGGAGTCGGCCTCGATCCTCACCAGCACGCGCACCTGGCCCATCGCTCTACCGGCCGCCGTACCAGGAGTACGGACGCCCGGTAGGGCGATGGGCCAGCTTCTCGATGTGATCGGCCGCTCTCTGAGCAGAGCCCGGACGTTGTCGTCAAGGGCGACAGGCACGCCCTCGCCGATCATGATCGAAGGTAGGTTCGTGTTCGCCGCCCGGAGCGGTCCACTCAGGAAGATTCCGCCAGGGCGGCCAGGCGGTCGAGGGAGGCCGACAGGCGTTCGGCAGTCGTGGCGCGCGCTCTCGGCAGGCGGTTCGAGTCGGTGAGCCGGGTCCAGTCGTACGTGTGCGTGACCCGGGTGCGGGACGCGTCGACCGGCTCGAGCTCCCAACGCCACAGATGTCCCGGCGGCCGCTTGCCCGGCTCTGCCGGCGTCCACGCGATCCGGCGTCCCTCCTCGAACTCCACGACGTGGTTCTCGCGGACGCTGCCTCGCTTCAACGTCATCACGAACACGTCCCCCACCGCACGGACGCGTTGCCCGGTCTCGGCGGAGCCGAGATTGTCGTTCCCGTCCCAGCGCGGCTGCCAGGAGGGGTCGGCGATCAGCGCGAAGATCCGATCCGCGGGTGCGGCGATCTCGCGGGAGGCGCTGACCACGCGTGGTCCGTCGTCCGCGCGGCTCGGATCGTCGCGATTGGTCACCGGAGCATCCAACACCCTGATCGATCGGGACGGGACATCGCCGATCACCCTCCTCCGCCCGCGCGCCCCAGGGAACCCTTCACCGGCGGTTCATGTCCGGAACCTCTCAGATTCGGCCACGTGGCATGGTGCGCCACTTGGGTCGGGGAGCGGTGCTCCGCCTTCGGGCGTGCCCCGCGCCGGCCGGGTGGACCGGCGAACCGACGTCCGGGAAGGTCATCCATGAAGAGATCGGTTCTCACGAGTGCCATCGTCGGGCTCGCTGCAGGGGGAGCTGCTTTCGCGGGGTCAGCCGCGGTGGCCTCCACCTCAGGGGACAGCGACCATCACGGCACCACTGCGCTCGTGGGGCGCGCGGTGCTGCCCGCGCAGACGTACCGACCGGGATCGGCACCCTCGGGGGCGTTCTTCACCGCGAGCGATAGGACCACTGCCCGCATCAACGGGATTCCGGTGCCGGACACGGGTCCCGCGCTCCCGGCACAGCCGGTGCAGGGGTTCAGCGCGCTCATCCCGACCCAGACTCGCGGCGAATACTGGGCGCTGTCCGACAACGGATACGGCGCACGCGGCAACAGCGCCGACTTCGAGCTCTTCGTGCACCGGGTGCGCCCGCACCTGGCGACGGACGGCGCGGCGCCCGGGACGGTCGACGTCCTCGGCGGGTTCGGCCTTTCCGATCCACACCACAAGATCAGCTGGAAGATCGTCTGCGACCCGACCGGCGGGACGAACCTGCCGCCATTCAGCTTCAACGCACTGCCGACGACTCCGCCGACGCTGTGCGGCCTCGCCGCCGACCGGCGGCTGACCGGCTTCGACTTCGACCTGGAGTCGGTGCAGATCGCCAGGGACGGCACGTTCTGGTTCGGTGAGGAGTTCGGCCCGTTCCTCGTCCACTCCGATGCTCGGGGCGTGCTGCTGGAGGCCCCCATCCCGGTGCCCGGCGCGCGGTCACCACAGAACCCCTTCCTCGACGTCGCGCACGCCGAGCGGCCCACGGTGAACAGTTCCAAGGGCCTCGAGGGTCTGGGCCTCTCGCCGGACCGGCGCACCCTGTACCCGTTGCTCGAGGGCGCCGTCACCGGGGACGATCCGCGCGATCTTCGGGTCTACCGCTTCGACATCGACCGTCGCGCCTTCCGCGGCTACGACTTCTACCGGCTCGAGCTGCCGGCGACGGTGGTGAACACCTCGGTGCTCCTGCTGGCCGACGGTTCACCGGCCTACCCTGGCGACACCCCGCCTCCGGCCAACCTCGGCAAGAACGCCATCGGTGAGCTGACGGTGCTCAACTCCGACGAGGCCGTCGTCATCGAGCGGGACAACGGCGGCGACTACCCGAACGCGCCACGGTTCCGCAAGGTGTTCCGTGTCGGTCTGACCGGGCACGGGAAGGGACACGTGCTGCCCAAGGCGCCGCTCATCGACCTGATGGCCATCCCGGACCCGGACCACACCGGTCAGGACGGCGACTACTTCCGGTTCCCGTACGCGACCATCGAGTCGATCTTCCCGACCGGTGATCGCAACCTTCTCCTCGTGGACGACAACAACTTCCCGTTCTCGAACGGGCGCTCGTTCAGTGCGGGCGGCGCGCCCGGTAACGGCTTGGCCGCCGACCCGAACGAGTTCATCGACGTCCACGTGAACCCGGGCCTCGAGGTCGACCGCAGGATCCTGCGCGCCCCCGCCTGATCCTCCGAACGGTCTCGTCGCTCGCCGCGCCGGGAGCCGAAGGGCCCAGCCATGGAGGGGCGAGCAGCGGCTTCAGGCCAGGAGGTGTGCGGCGGCGTTGGCAGGCGGCGGAGGAGGAGGAGGCGCGGACGCCGACCGTGCGGCGTGCAGCCAACCGGCCAGGTGATCGACGGGCATGGGGTGCGCGAGGAGGTACCCCTGCGCGACGTCGCACCCCGTGTGCCGCAGGCCGGCGAGAACGCCGGCGGTCTCGACTCCCTCGCCGACGACGCTGAGGCCGAGGTTGTGGCCGAGGTCGACGATCGACTGGACGATGGCGGCGTGTGCGGGGTTGGTGATCAGGTCGGCGACGAAGCTTTTGTCGATCTTGAGCTCGTGGACCGTCAGCGCGGAGAGGTAGCCCAGCGAGGTGTAACCCTTGCCGAAGTCGTCGATGCTGACGCGAACGCCGGCGGAGTCGAGCTCGGCCAGGATGGCGGCGGCCCGGTCGGGGTTGACCAGGAGCGCCGTCTCGGTGATCTCGATGATGAGCCGGGTCGGCGGCAGGCCGTGCCGGTCGAGCACCGCCATCACAGACGCGGCGAAGTCGGCTCGGGCCAGGCTTCGCGCGGACACGTTGACGGCCACGGCGAGCTCGGCGCCGGCGTCGGCGTCGGCGAGCCCGCGGATGTCGATCGCGGCGGTCGCCAGCACCCACTCGGTCAGTCTGTCGATGAGTTCGGTCTGCTCGGCCAGCGGCAGGAACCGGGCGGGCATCAGCCGCCCGAGACGGGGATGGTCCCAGCGGACCAGGGCCTCGACCGCCTCGACGTGCCCGTCGGACAGGGCGGCCTTCGGCTGGTAGTGCAACGTCAGCTCGCCGGCGTCGATGGCGTGGCGAAGATCGGCGACGAGGGCCAGGTTGGCCGCGTCGTAGTGATCGTGCGCGCGGTCGTAGCGCGCCACCCCGCTGTGCTCGGCCTTGGCCACGTACATCGCCACGTCGGCCTGCTGCAGCAGCTCGTCGACCTGGGTGCCGTCCACGGGCGCGACGGCGAAGCCGATGCTGGCCTCCACCGAGAGCGGCAGACCGTCGACGGCGACCTCCTGGTCGATCACCTCGCGCAGGCGCGCCAGGCTGCCGGCGCCGTCGGCGCCGTTCCGCAGGATCACGCCGAACTCGTCGCCGCCCAGCCGGGCGACGGTGTCGCCGCCCTCCACCTGCCGGGCGAGGCGGGCCGCGATGGCGACGAGCAGGTGGTCGCCGTTGTGGTGTCCCAGGCTGTCGTTGACCTCCTTGAACCGATCCAGATCGATGATCGCGATCGCGGCGGGCGTGGACGGCGTGGCCGCGGCGACGGCTTCCCGGGCGCGGCGCTGGAACAGCGACCGGTTCGGGAGGCCGGTGAGCGCGTCGTGCTCCGCCAGGAAGGTGTTGACCGCCAGCTGCCGGCGCAGGCCGCGGCTGACCGACAAGGAGATGCCGAACAGCACCACGTAGAGGGCGGCCAGGCCCAGCGTGAGATCGCGGTAGAGGCTGGCCAGGCCCTCGGTGACATCACGTCGGATCGGCGCGTAGGGGAGGTACAGCTCCAGGACGCCGACCCGACGGCGCGCCGGGCCCGCGATGAGCGGCCGGTAGGCCTCGACCGCCTCCTCGCCGCTGGGGCCGAGGTCGTTGGTGTCCGAGTTGAGGCGGGTGAGGAGGGTGACGATCTCGCCACGGCCGGCGTCGAGCGCCTCGTCGTCAGGCACGTCGGTCAGGCCGGACCCGTCACCGGAGAACACGACGCGGCCGCCGACGTCCCGCACCCTCATCCGCAGGATGGTCCCCTTCGGGCTGTTCTCGAACAGCCGTCGGAGGGCGGCGCGCTCGGCTGCCGAGAGCCCACCGGACACGTCGTGACCGTCCAACAAGGGCTCGACGGCCGTCTGCGCCACCAGCTGCGCCTCCGAGCGCGCCTCGGCCAGGCCCCGACGCTCCGCCTCCGCCCGGTAGCTGGCTCCCAGGGCGACGCCGAGGAGCAGCACGGGGAGCAGGCTGACCGCGGCGTACCGGATGAACAGTCGCCCGGTGGCCCCGGTCCGAAGCCAGCCGTAGCTCCTCACGCCAACGCTGTCGGCAGGTAGGCGGGTGCCTTGAGAAAGATCACCGAAGCTCCGGCCACCGCCAGGTGCTCGCCGCCGTCGGCGGCATTTCCAGGCAGCATGACTTGCCATCCGACCTCTGGCTCCGGTCCCATCGAGGAGCCACGCCCTGCACGGACGGGAGAGGCCATGTCGACCAGCGCCGCGGACGCATCGGCCGCCCCCCCGGCTGCCGGCGGGGGCGTAGCCGACAGCGCCGCGGAGCCGTCCACCCCGTCGCGTCCGCGCTGGGCCTTTCTACGGCGCTACCTGCACGGACTCGACCACATCGGGCTCGCGCTCGGGTTCGTGGCGTTTCTGTGCTCGCTGACCCCCTCGCTGTTGCCGCGGTCGTGGCCGGCCCAGGGCCTCGTCGCCGGCCTGGCCGTTACCGCCGCCTACGCGGTCGGGACGGCCGTGACGCAGGTCCTCAGGTGGGCCGGAGTCCCGCCGTTGCCACCCCGGACGAGCCGGCGGATCCGGTGGATCATCGTTGCGGCCGGCGGCGTCGTCGTCGCGGTCGCGCTGTGGCTCGGATCGGCATGGCAGGAGGACGTCCGCCGAGCGGTGGGCATGCCGCCCCAGGGGCGCTATCTCTACCTCGGCGTCCTGGTTCTCGCGGCGGCAGTCTTCGTGCTGCTGCTGGGGATCGCCCGACTGGTCGCCGACCTGTACCGCAGGACGGTGCGACTGCTGCTCCGCGTCGTGCCCGTGGTGGCCGCCCGGCTGGGCGCCGCCGTGGTGGTGGCCGTCCTCGCGGTCACGCTGATCAACGGCGTGCTCTACCACGCGCTGCTCTCGGCGGCCAGCTCCATCGCTGCGCGGACCGACGCCAGCACCGACGCCGGAGCCGCTGCACCGTCCTCGCCGCTACGCTCCGGCGTCCCCGGCTCGCTCGTGTCATGGAACGACCTGGGGCGCGAGGGCCGGAACTTCGTCGCCAGAGGGCCGGCCGTGACCCAGATGGAGCAGCTGACGGGCCGGCCCGCGCAGGCATCGATCCGGGTCTACGCGGGCCTGCGCTCGGCTCCCACCCTGCAGGGCGAGGCCGACCTCGTGCTCGCCGAACTGCGGCGCACCGGCGCCTTCGACCGGTCCTTGCTCGCCGTGGCCACCACCACCGGAACGGGCTGGGTGGACTCCACCCTGGCCGACCCGCTCGAGTACATGTACGGCGGCGACACGGCGATCGCCTCCATGCAGTACTCCTACCTGCCCAGCTGGATCAACTTCATCACCGACCGGGCCGGTGCCCAGGAGGCTGGGCGGATCCTGTTCGACACGATCTACGACTACTGGGCGACCCTCCCGGCGGCCCACCGGCCACGCTTGGTCGCCTTCGGGGAGAGCCTGGGCACGTTCGGCGGCACCGCCGCGTTCTCCGGGGTCGCCGACCTGACCAACCGGACCCAGGGCGACCTCTTCGCCGGCCCTCCCAACAGCACCGACCTGTGGCACCGGCTGACCGACGCGCGGGCCGAGGGCAGCCCCGAAAGGCTCCCCGTCTACGGCAACGGGACGACCGTCCGCTTCGTGGGGACCGCCGCCGACCTGCGCACCGGGCAGGGACCCTTCTCGCGGCCGAGCCTCGTGTTCGCCCAGCACGCCTCCGACCCCATCGTCTGGTGGTCCCCCGGCCTGATCCTTTCCGAACCGGACTGGCTGCGAGAACCCCGTGGCCCCGACGTTGTGCCGCAGATGCACTGGTACCCGCTGGTCACGTTCTGGCAGATCACCTGGGATATGGCCATCTCACAGTCACCGCCGGCCGGCCACGGCCACAATTACGGGGCCGAGATCCCCACCGCATGGGCTGCCCTCCTGCACCCACCGGGCTGGACCGACGCCGACACCGCCGCGCTCGCAGCTTCCCGTTGACCAGGCGCGTAGGCTGCCCAAGCGCGGGCCGATCACAGAAGGGAGGCCCCGTCGTGCGCGAGCCATCGTTCATGGCGGCACACGCCTCAGGCGCTGCAGGCGCCGCTGAATTCTTCACGTCGCCGCCGGGGTTGCGAGCATGATTCCGCTCGCCGACGACGTGCCCACGCGTCGCTTCCCGTGGGTCAATCTCGGGCTGATCCTGGCCAACTTCGCGGTGTTCCTCTTCTTCGAGCTGCCTGACCCGAACGACGTGACGAACTGGTCGTTCTACCCCTGCGCCGCCGAGAACGCCTGTCACACCGCCGAGCCGTGGGGCATCACCTGGCTCACCGCGATGTTCCTCCACGCCGGGTGGGACCACATCCTGGGCAACATGGTCTTCCTGGCCGTCTTCGGCAGGAACGTCGAGGATGCCTACGGGCACCTGGGATACCTGCTGCTCTACCTGGCCGGGGGTTTCGTGGCGACGGCGACCCAGACGGCGGCGACACTGTTGGCCGGCTCGGCCGCCGACGCCCGGGTCCCCAATCTCGGCGCCAGCGGTGCGATCGCCGCCGTTCTGGGCGCCTACATCGTGCTGTACCCCCGGTCACATGTGCGCGGGCTGTTCGGCATCTTCCCGGCGCAGATCACCGCCTGGGTCTTTCTCGGCGTCTGGTTCATCTACCAGCTCATCGAGGCCAATTACGGCTTGCTCAGCCCGGGCTCGGGCGGCGGCGTGGCGTTCTTCGCCCACGTCGGCGGATTCATCTTCGGCGTCCTCGTCACATTGTTCATGATCCACCGCAGCGCTCCCGCCCGCGAGCCGATCTCCCCGGGAGACGCCACGGCCTGAGGGGGTGGACGGCGGGTACCTCACCCGCCGTACCGTCGGCCACGGGTTCGGTCGCCATCCAGGCCGCCCCGGCGAACCTGATCGGGAAGGCAGGACCACGATGACGACCGCAGACGATCGCCTCGAGACCAGACCGGCCTCGCGCACCGTCGTCCACCTGACGCGCGAGAGGCGCGCGGCGCGAGGCAAGCAAGCGCGCCGAGCCCTCCCCTTGGCCGGCCATGCCGATCCGGGACCGACGAAGGCCAGGCCGGATCCGGTCGCCCTGCTGGAGTCGCAGGCTGCGTCCCGCGTTCCGGACCTGGTGCCGATCCGTTACGGGCGCATGCTCACGTCCCCGTTCGCCTTCTACCGTGGCGCCGCACTGGTCATGGCGACGGACCTCGCGGCTCTGCCGGACTCCGGGCTCCGGGTTCAGCTCTGCGGCGACGCGCACATGTCCAACTTCGGCTTCTTCGCCTCGCCGGAACGTCGCCTCGTCTTCGACGCGAACGACTTCGACGAGACGCTGCCGGGGCCGTTCGAGTGGGACGTCAAGCGTCTGGCGGCGAGCCTGGAGGTCGCCGGTCGGGACAACGGTTTCAAGCCGAAGGACCGCCGCAAGATCGTCCTCGAGGCCGTGCGGGCGTACCGCGAGGCGATGCGGGAGTTCGCGGACCAGACCAACATGACCGTCTGGTACGCCGCGCTCGACGTGGAGTCCCTGCTCGACCAGGTCCGCGCGCACCTGCGTCCCGAGGCTCTCAAGCGCACCGAGGCAGAGCTTGCGAAGGCGCGCACCCGGGACAGCATGCAGGCGCTCTCGAAACTGACCGCCACCGTCGATGGCCGGATCCGCATCATCAGCGATCCCCCGCTGGTGGTGCCGGTCGAGGAGCTCTTTCCGGACGACGACGTCGAGCAGCTCTACGACGAGATCCGCCACCTCGTGCGGGCGTACCGGCGGACGCTGCAACCGGACCGACGGATACTGCTGGAGCAGTTCCGGCTCGTGCAGATGGCCCACAAGGTGGTCGGCGTCGGCAGCGTCGGTTCGCGCGCCTGGATCCTGCTGTTGGAGGGCGTGGACCGCGACGACCCACTGTTCCTGCAGGCCAAGGAGGCCCAGCGGTCGGTGCTGGAGCAGGGCGCGGGCCCGAGCCGCTACGACAACCAGGGACAGCGCGTGGTGCTCGGGCAGCGGCTCATGCAGGCCGCGAGCGACATCTTCCTGGGGTGGCAGCGCAACGAGGGCGTCGACGGCGTCACCCGCGATTTCTACGTTCGGCAACTGCGCGACTGGAAGAGGTCGATCGAGCCGAGTCAGATGGTGCCGACCGGTATGCAGGTCTACGGCCGGGCTTGCGCTTGGTCGCTGGCCCGGGCGCACGCGCGCTCGGGCGACCGCGTCGCCATCGCCGCCTACCTCGGCAGGAAGGACACCTTCGACCAGGCGGTCGCGAGCTTCGCAGCGGACTACGCGGATCGGAACCAGGCGGACGGCGACGCTCTCGCCGATGCCGCACGCACCGGCAGGATCACGGCGACGAGCGGGGTCTGATCCGGTCGGGACGTGGGTGCCCGGACAGCTCAGGACAGTCGATCAGCTGATCAGCGGGCGGTTACGAGGCGGGCCGGGAGAGGTCCTCGACGAGCGTCACCAGAGCCGAATGGTCCAGATCGCCCTGGCCGCGCGCGACGAGGGCGGCCACGAGTCCGGCAACGGCGGAACCCAGCGGGATGAACGAGCCCGATGCGCGTGCGGCCGCGGTGACGATCCCCAGATCCTTGTGGTGCAGCGTGAGCCGGAACCCGGGCGTGAAGTCGGAGGCGAGCATCGCGGGCGCCTTCCGCTCCAGGACGGTGCTACCCGCGAGCCCACCCGCGAGGACGCGGAGAGCGCCGTCCAGGTCGACGCCGTGAGCTCGCAGGAACACGATCGCCTCCGCCAGCAGCTGCAGGTGCCCGGCGACCATCAGTTGGTTGGCCGCCTTGACGGTCTGTCCCGCGCCGTGCGGTCCGACGTGCACGATCGTGCGTCCCATCGCCTCGAGCACCGGCTCGGCAGCGGCCACGTCCTCGGCGTTCCCGCCGATCATGATCGACAGAGCACCCTCGATCGCTCCGGCCTCGCCTCCGCTCACCGGAGCGTCCAGGACGCGCACATCGACGGCGGCGCCGGCGTCGGCGAGCCGGCGGGAGACGTCCGGGTGAATGGTGCTCATGTCGATCAACAGCTGCCCGGGGTGCGACGAGGCGAGCACGCCGTTCTCCCCGGCGACGACCTGCTCCACGTCGGGCGAGTCGGGGAGCATCGTGATCACGACGTCGGCGGCGTGGACGGCCTCGCCGATGCTCGCCGCCGCGTGCCCGCCGCGCTGCACCAACGCGTCGATCCTCGCCCGGCTGCGGTTGTACCCGCTCACGTCGAAGCCGCTCGTGACGAGATTGGTGGCCATGGGCAGGCCCATGACGCCGAGGCCGATGAATCCGATGCTGGTCATGCCAGGCCTCCCTCGGGTGCGGACGGGCTGGACGCCGCGTCGGTCGCGCGGCAGCCAGCTGAACGGGTCGGAGCGAGTGGGGGCGGTACTCGAGGCCCACCCACCCGCTGTCCCCGGTGCCCTCGACCTCGATCTGGACGTGCGCCGCGCAGACGTCGTCAGCGACCCGCCGCCGAGAGCAGCACCTTGGCCGCCGATTCCAACCCTTCGAGCTGACCCAGCTCGGCGTCCTCGTGCTCGATGTTCACGGCCATGTCGGGGTCGACACGCTCGAGCGCCTTGAGGAACCTCGACCACCAGTCCACGTCGTGACCGCGGCCCACGGCGACGAAGTCCCACGACGCGACCTTGGGCCATCGGCTGAGCACGTACGGTCCCCCGAGCGGGATCGGAGCAGTGTCGGTCGCGTCCGGCCGCGCGAATCCGACGTCGTTCAGCACGCCGTTGACGCGCGCGGCGGGGTTGATCCTGGTGTCCTTCGCCGCGGCGTTGAACACCAGAGCGCCGAGGTGGTCCACCGCCTCGATGGGCTCGATGCCCTGCCAGAACAGGTGGCTCGGGTCCATCTCGGCGCCGATGTGCGTCGCGTTCGTCTCGGTCACCAGGCGCTGGAGTGTCGCGGGGTTGTACACGATGTTGTGCGGGTGCATCTCCAGGGCGACCTTCACGTCGAAGTGCGCCGCGCGCTCCTGCACGGTCGTCCAGAACGGGATCGCGACGTCGTTCCACATGTAGTCCCGCACGTCCAGATAGGCACTGTCCCAGGGCAGTACGTTCCACGCGGGCCTGGTGGCAGCAGGGTCGGTGCCGGGGGTTCCGGACATCGTGACCACCCGCCGGACGCCGAGCGCTGCTGCGACCTCGATGGAGCGGAAGATGTCGGTCGCGTGCTTCTCCCGGCGGGCGCGAGTCGGGTCGAGGGCGTTGCCGTTGCAGTTCAGCGCGGTCAGCGTCACTCCGGCGGCCTCGAACTCGCCGAGGTAGTCCTGGCGGGCCGTCTCGCTGGTGAGCAGCTCGGGCGGCAGATGCGGTTCCGGGACGAATCCGCCGGAATTGATCTCGGCGCTCTCGAGCCCGAGGTCCTTGATGACGCGCAGCGCCTCGGGCAAGGGCTTGTCGTGGAGAACGGCGGTGTAGACGCCCAGCTTCATGGTCCCTCGTTCCTTGATCAGGCCGGGAGTGGTGAGGAGATCTTCACTTCGGCGCCCGCGTGCGCGGCGGACTCCGTCACCGCGGCGAGCAGCTGAAGGTTGTGCAGCCCGTGCGCGAAGGAGGGCACCGGCGGCAGGTGGTCCAGGCCCGCGACCTGCTCGAGGAACGCACGCGCCTGGAACACGAACAGGTCGTTCTGGCCGTAGCCGACGCCGGGGAAGTCCATCGGGAGCCCGCCGGTGAGGTAGGGGTGCTCCGGCCCGACGGGGACCTGGCGGAACCCTCTCGTCGGGCCGGTGACGGTCCGGTCCATGTAGCCGAACTCGCCCGCGCGCAGCAGGTCGAACGTGGCGGCCGCGTTCTCGGCGAACAACTCGAAGCCGAGGGAGTTGGCCAGCCCGAGGGCGACCCGCGAGGCCGAGAGCGTGGCCGTGGCGCCGGAGCAGAAGGTCGCGATGAACGTCACGAGATCCTCGTTCTCCACAGGTTCCCGGACGTCGCTGAGGGCCGCGGCGGCGTGACCGACGGCCGCGCCCAGCGGCAGCGCGCGCTCGGTGATGCACGTCGAGAACATCGTGCCCCGCACGGACTCGATCGGTCCGCAGAGGAACTCCGCCAGGTCGACGAGGTGGCTGCCGATGTCGGCGAGCGCGCCCGACCCGGGGCCGCCCTTGTAGCGCCAGCTCATCGGTCCCGTCGCGTCCACCCCGTAGTCGCACCAGTAATGGCCGTTGACGTGGATGGGCCGCCCGGTGGAGCCGTCGTCGACGAGCGCCTTGACGGCGGCGATCGCCGGTGAGCGCCGGAAGGTGAAGCCGACGCCGGCCTGCAGGTCGGGCCGGGCCGCCGCCGCGGTCACCATCGACTCGGCCTCGGCGACGGTCGGCGCGAACGGCTTCTCGCACAGCACGTGCTTGCCCGCGGCCAGCAGGGCCTCGACGACCTCGCGGTGGAGGTGGTTGGCGACGACCACGCTGACCACGTCGATGTCGTCCGCCTCGGCGACCGCCTGCCAGGTCGTCTCCGCGCGGTCGTAGCCGAAGCGACGAGCGGTGTCGCGTGCGAACTGCTCGTTGACGTCGGCGATGGCCACCAGCCGCACCGGCGGGAGGCCGGGGCCGTACGTCGTCGTGGCGCCGCGATAGCCACCGGCGTGCGAGCGGCCGGCCATGCCCGCCCCGATCACGGCGACGCCGATGTGGTCCTTCGGCATGGCTGCTCCTGAGCTCGAGGGATGATCAAGATCGCCCGGGTCGCGCGAGGACTCCCGCGACGACCTATGCAACCGTCTTAAACCGGTTTAAGGCAATGCGGCTACAATGCCTCTGCTGGTGCTCCGCAGTCAAGTGTTCTGTCCTGACCATTTGCGAGGCGATAGCGTGCGCGGCATGGAGGGCGAGGCGGCGCCCGGACCGTTCCCCGCCGGCCGACGGCGTCCGACCATCCAGGACGTCGCGAACGAGGCCGGCGTGTCCAAGGGCCTGGTGTCGATGGTGCTCAGCGGGTCGCCGGGGCCGAGCGCCGGAACGCGCGAACGTGTGGCGGCGATCGCGGATCGGCTCGGCTACCGGAGCAACCGGACAGCGGCGCTCCTGGCGCGCCGCCGCACCCCCCCGCTCCGCGTCACCGTGATCCCCAGCAGCAGCTACCACCGCGAG
>Ga0081540_1001646_pt1 | contig 19006 bp, 18 predicted proteins | sample TabmetS2T1R1_FD_71024 | JGI IMG/M metagenome (GOLD analysis project Ga0081540, IMG submission 71024) | Tabebuia heterophylla rhizosphere microbial communities from the University of Puerto Rico - S2T1R1 | ecosystem: Host-associated > Plants > Roots > Rhizosphere ... | reverse complement strand
CTGCCGCACCGCGCCGATCCGCTCGCCCGCGAGACCGAGACGCCGCCGCGCACCGCCTCGGTGGTGCCGCTGCCCCTGCCCTTCCGCTGGACCGACGGCGAGTGGATGCAGGGCCGCGCCGCCCGACAGGCGGCCTCCGCCCCGATCTCGATCTACGAGCTGCATGCCGGCTCCTGGCTGCGCGGCGAGGATGGCCGGCCGCTGGACTGGGATGGGCTGCGGGAGCGGCTGGTCCCCTATGTCGCCGGCATGGGCTTCACCCATCTCGAGCTGATGCCGATCGCCGAGCATCCGTTCAGCGGCAGCTGGGGCTACCAGCCGCTCGGCCTGTTCACCCCGACCGCCCGCTTCGGCCCGCCGGAGGCCTTCGCCCGCTTCGTCGACGCCTGCCACCGGGCCGGGATCGGCGTGCTGGTGGACTGGGTGCCGGCGCATTTCCCGGGCGATGCCCATGGCCTGCACCGCTTCGACGGCACGGCCCTCTACGAGCACGAGGATCTGCGCGAAGGCTTCCACCAGGACTGGAACACCTGGATCTACAATCTCGGCCGGGCCGAGGTCGCCGCCTTCCTGCTGGCCAGCGCGCTGGAATGGCTGGACCGCTACCACATCGACGGGCTGCGGGTGGATGCCGTGGCCTCGCTGCTGTACCGCGACTACAGCCGCAACCCGGGCGACTGGATCCCCAACGCCCATGGCGGGCGCGAGAACCTGGAGGCGATCGCCTTCCTGCGCCGGCTGAACGCGCTGGTGGCCGAGCGCCACCCCGGCGCCGTGGTGATCGCCGAGGAATCGACCGCCTGGCCCGGCGTGACCGCGCCGGAATCGGAGGGCGGCCTCGGCTTCTCCTTCAAATGGAACATGGGCTGGATGCACGACACGCTCGGCTACATGGCGCGCGACCCGATCCATCGCAAACACCATCACAACGCGATGACCTTCGGGCTGCTCTACGCCTTCAGCGAGCGCTTCATGCTGCCGCTGTCGCATGACGAGGTGGTCTACGGCAAAGGCTCGCTGCTGGGCCGCATGCCGGGCGACACCTGGCAGCGCTTCGCCAATCTGCGCGCCTATTTCGGCTTCATGTGGAGCTCGCCGGGCAAGAAGCTGCTGTTCATGGGCGGGGAGTTCGGCCAGGAGCGGGAGTGGAACCACGACGCCCAGCTGGACTGGCACCTGCTCGACGATCCGCTGCATCGCGGGGTGCAGCGGCTGGTCCGCGACCTGAACCGGATCTACCGGGCCGAGCCGGCGCTGCATCGCCGCGCCGGCGGACGGGTCGATCTCCCGGGCCCAGCGGTGCCGGCACGCCGCGGCGAACGACTGCTCGAGCCGCGCCGGCCTGGCGTCGGCGGCGCGCAGCCATACGCAGTCCGCGAGCCGCTGCCAGCTGTCGACCACACCGGCCAGCCGCTCCGCGACGTACGACCCGGGCACCCCGCGGATCACCGAGAAGGGTGCCTCCGGGATGCGCTGCAGCGCGGGGTCGACGCGTCCTTCGGCCGCGACCGGGCGGAGCACTGGCGGCAGGAACATCGCTGCTAGGACCCCCCGTCCACACGCATCCCCGTCCCGATGGCGCGTCTCTCAGCGCATCCGGTAGGGAGGAGGCACGCCGGCGTCCGGTGATACACACGCATCATGGACGTCACGCTCGGATCGAGAGGTTCGCTATGACCACGTTCACCGACAAGGAGCTGGAGTACCTGCGAACGCAGCGGCTCGGCCGGCTGGCGACCGTCGGCTCCGACGGCTCGCCGCACGTCGTTCCGGTCGGATTCCGCGTGGGACCGGACGAGGACGCGATCGAGGTCGGCGGGCACGCGCTCAGGGGCTCGAAGAAGTGGCGTGATCTGGAGGCCAACCCGTCCGTCGCCCTCGTCGTCGACGATCTCGAGCAGGTGAATCCCTGGACTCCGCGCGGGATCGAGATCCGCGGCCTCGCCGAGTTGCAGGAGGTGGGCGGCGAGAGCTTCGGCCCAGGGTGGGACGTGGCGTGGGTCCGGATCGTGCCGCGGCGGATCGCCAGCTGGGGGATCGAGGGGCACGCGTTCTCGGACGCCGGCCGGCGCCGCGCGCGCTCGGTCAGCGGCGGCTGATCACCCGTCCCGTCCGCCTGGTCGCCTGCCGCGGTAGCGGGGGGCGATGACGACGCGGTAGGCCAACCGGCCCGGCGGGGGCAGCTCGGACAGGACAGCGCGGGTGTCGGCAGGGTTCGCGTCGTCGAGAACCCAGCCGAGGAAGTCGGGGCGTTCGCGCACCGGGGTCTGACGCCGCTCGGTGACCAGGAAGGTTCGCCAGTCCGATCGGGTCAGGTGGTCCTGCACCAGGGGAAGGACCTCGCGTTCCTCGTGCTCCAGGTGGTCACGGAGGAGCCGGCCCAGCCGTTCGACGGCTGCGGCCGGCTCCGGGCCGCCCGCGCGGGTGGGGGACGTCGGCGACATCGCGACGGCCTGGTCGACCTCGTCCAGTGCCGTCGACAGGGCCTGGTGCTCCTGAACCATCTGGTCGACGCGCGCCAGGTCGTCCGGAGCGCTCAGGTGCTCGCGCAGGACCGGCCACAGGTCCTCGTCCTCGGCGACGTGGTGTCGATGCAGGCGATCGCGGAAGGATTCCCAGCTGCGCCGGGCGTTCTCGTCGGCCGCCGGCGCACCCCCGCCCTGGGTCAGGCGCTCCAGCTCGGCCAGGTCGCGGCGGAATGCGTTGTGCATCGCGATCATGAACCCTACGTCGGCCGGACGGGAGGCTTCCTCGTGCCGGCGACGGCGGGCGAGCGCCGTCAGAACTGACGCGACCGCCACCCCCGTCGCCACGACAGCCGTGATCAGGACGGCCGGCACGACGCGGCGGCCATGACGTGTCGATTCCATGGGCGTCAAGCATGTCGCTCAGCACGGTGATCCGTCACCACCGGCCGAGAAGTCCCTCAGCGCAGCGCGTGTCCCCGATCGCCCGCCGGCGTCTGCTCCGATGAGAGGCGCGGTCGGGGATCGTCCACCGTGGCGTGCAGATGAAACTGGAGCTCGTGATCCTTCCGGTCGCGGACGTCGACCGGTCGAAGGCCTTCTACCGGGACGTCCTCGGCTTCGTCGAGGACCTCGACGTCCGGCCCGCGGACGGCGTCCGCATCGTGCAGCTGACACCTCCGGGGTCGGCCTGCTCCGTCGGGATCGGCACCGGCCTGCCGGTCTTCACCGAGACACCGCCCGGGTCGGTCCGAGGTCTGCACCTCGTCGTCACCCACATCGAGAGCGCTCGGAACGACCTGGTGCAGCGGGGGCTCGACATCGACCCGGTCGAGGACGTCGGCGGCGGCGTCCGGTACGCCTGGTTCACGGACCCGGACGGCAACGGCCTGACGCTGCAGGAGATGGCCTGGCGGACCGGGGACGCCTTCTAGCGGAGCCCTGTGGCCGACCCCGACCGGGACGACGAAAGGAGGACGGTATGGGCAGGGTCGTCGCGTCGGCGTCGATGTCGCTGGACGGCTACATCGCCAAGAACGACAACACGATCGGGCGGCTGTTCGACTGGTACGAGAACGGGGACGTGGAGGTCCCCACGGCGACGCCGGACCTGACGTTCCACCTGAGCCCGCAGAGTGCCGAGTACTGGCGACAGTGGGTCTCCGACCTCGGTGCGCTGGTCTGCGGGCGGACCCTCTTCGACGTCACCGACGGGTGGGGCGGGCGGCACACGATGGACGTGCCGGTCGTCGTCCTCACCCACCGGGTACCCACTGGCTGGGTTCAGGCCCACCCGGACGCTCCGTTCTCCTTCGTTCCCGACGGAGTGGAGGCCGCCGTGGCGAAGGCCCAGGAGATCGCCGGGGACAAGATCGTGGCCGTCGCCGCCGGCACCGTGGCGGGGCAGTGCCTGGAGCTAGGGCTGCTCGACGAGGTCGCGATCGACCTGGTGCCCGTGGTGATGGGGAAGGGCCGTCCGTTCTTCGGGGGCCTCAGCACTCGGGACGTCCTGCTCGGGAACCCGACGGTCTGCATTCAGGGAGACCGCGTCACCCATCTGGTGTTCCCCGCGATCCGCGGACACGACTCAGCGAACGGCTGACCGCGCGGACCATCCGGGAGGTGCAGCGACGGCGACCGTCGCCGTCGCTGCACCACCGCGTCCGGGACGCCGGCGAGTCAGCTTGCCAGGGCCTTGGACTTGATCGCGTCGAACTCCTGCTGGGAGATGGCTCCGCTGTCGAGCAGCTGCTTCGCGCTCGCGATCTGGTCGGCCGTCGAGGAGCCGGACCCTGCGACCGACTTGATGTAGTCGGCCTGCGCCGCCTGGACCCTGTTCTGCTCCTCCAGCTGGCGCTCCGCCATGCTGGGACCACGGGCGACGAGATACACCAGGATCCCGATCACGGGCACGATGATGACGAACAGCACCCAGAGCGTCTTGGCGCCGCCACTGAGATCACGGCTGCGGAAGATGTCGCCGAAGATCCAGAACAGGCAGAAGAACCACGCCAGGAAGACGAAGAACTCGAACAGGGCCAGCAGGAACGACCCGTTGTTGTTGAACATGCATGCTCCGATCTCGTCAGTTGCCTGGTCTGGGTGATGATCTCACCACGGCCGCGCCCCTGGTAACAAAACGCGGTGATGGAGCGGAGCGGCGGCGGCCAGGTGTCTGGTCACGTAACGGTCCCGGTCACGTGAGGGCGCGGAGCGCCGCCGCGGCGTCCGCGATGCACTCGGCGAAGGCGGGTGGTTCCTGCGCCGACACCCAGTGCGCGAACGCGACCTGGAAAACGGCGACCGCGCTGTGGGCCGCAAGGCCTGTCGTCGGCTCGTCGACGCCGCGAGCACGGAGCGCCTCAGCCGTCGCGTCGACCATCGAGGCGAGCTTGAGCAGCTCGCGCTCCTGGAGGGCCGGGTTGGCCGCGATGATCTTGGAACGGCGCACGGAGTGGTCGTGACGGTCACCCAGCAGGCTGCCGCCGGCGATCATGCCGGCCAGCGCCGCGTCGAGCGGCGAGAGATCGGCCGGCGCGGCGACGATCGCGTCGTACGCCGCTCGTTTCATGGTGGCCGATCCGTCGAAGAGGACCTCGCGCTTGTCCGGAAAGTGGCGGAAGAAGGTCCGCTCGGTGACGCCGGCCCGCTCGGCGATGTCGCCGGCGGTGGTCTGCTCGAAGCCCCGCTCGGAGAAGAGCTCCATCGCGGCGCGGATCATCCGCCCTCGCGCGTCCGGCTCCCAGCGACCCATGCCGGGAAGTGTAGGTGATGACAGTCGCTGACATGCAGTGCTAGGTTCATGTCAGCAACTGACATCGAAGGAAGGGTCGCTCACCATGCGCGTCTTCGTCACCGGTGCATCCGGCTGGATCGGATCCGCCGTCACGGACCAGCTCCTCAACCATGGCCACAAGGTCGTCGGCCTCGCGCGCTCGGACGAGTCGGCCGCCGCACTGGAGGCCAAGGGCGCCACAGCCCACAGGGGCAGCCTCGACGACCTCGACAGCCTCGCGTCGGGAGCGGCGGCCACCGACGGCGTCGTCCACCTCGCCTTCAACCACGACTTCTCCGACTACGCCGGCGCCGGCCGCACCGAGCGCGCCGCCGCCCAGGCGATGCTCGACACCCTCGAGGGCAGCGACCGGCCGTTCCTGCTCGCCTCGGGGGTGGCCGCCGGGCTCGCCACGGGCGGCTCCGGGCGGCCGCTGACCGAGGACGACGCCTCGCCTCACCACGGGGTCGACTCGATACGTGGCGGCAGCGAGAACCTCGCCCTGGAGTACGCCGACCGCGGCGTCCGGCCCGTGGCGCTGCGCTTCTCGCCCACGGTGCACGGCGTGGGCGACCACGGCTTCACCGCGACGCTGACGAAGATCGCACGAGAGCGCGGCGCGTCCGGCTTCATCGGCGACGGCTCGACCCGATGGGCCGCTGTGCACCGCATCGACGCCGCGCGCATGGTCCGGCTGGCGCTGGAGAAGGCCCCGGCAGGTTCGCGAGTGCACGCCGTCGCCGAGGGCGGCCTCCTCTCCCTGGACATCGCTGCCGCGATCGGCGACTACCTGGGCGTCCCGACCGTGTCCGTCGCCCCCGAGGACGCCGTTGCTCACTTCGGCTGGATCGGACGCTTCTTCGGCATGGACGTCACCGCGACGAGCGTCCGCACCCGCCAAGCTCTCGGCTGGACGCCGACCGGCCCGACGCTCTTCGAGGACATCACCGCCGGGGCGTACGCGCTGCCGGCGTGAGGGCGGCGCATCGGCGCTCGCGCGTTCGATGAGGCACGGCGCCTCTTGTGGCGGGAACGACGCTCCAGTAGAACTTCGGGGAGCCGTCTCACGATCTAGCCAGGAGGGTCGGATGAGCGTTTACCGGGTGACCGACGTCATTGGCAGCAGCACGGAGTCCTGGGAGGACGCGGCGTCGGTCGCGGTCAAGACCGCCAGCCAGACCCTCCGCGATCTTCGGATCGCCGAGGTCGTGGCGCAGGACATCCACGTGGGCGACGACGGGAGCCTCACCTACCGGACCAAGCTCCGCCTCTCGTTCAAGCTCGAGGGTGGCGGGCTGTAAACCGCCGCTCGCTGTGCGGCGAGTCGCGATGTCGCCGCTCAGGTGAGCACCTTGGTGAAGAAGACCCGGCGGAAGCCGTTCTGCACGCTTCGATGCGTCTCCTGGTAGCCGCGCCGTGCGTAGTAGGTGAGGTTGTCGACCATCGCTTCGTTGGTGTACAGCCGCACCTCGCGCAGGCCGTGCGTCAGGGCCTGCTCGTCGGCCAACCGAAGCAGCCGTCCGCCCACGCCATGACCCTGCGCCTGCGGTGCGACGGCCACGTTCTCCAGCAGCAGGTGGTCCTCGGCCGGCTCGACTACGAGCAGGCCGACGACGCGATCGTCCTGCTCGGCGACCCATGCGTGGCCGGACTCGGCGATGCGGCCGTAGTCGGCGCTCATCGGCGCCGGCTCCCGGCCGATCAGCTCGACGTACGGCTGGTAGGCGGCCTGGACGAGCTCTCGCATCGCGTCGGCGTCAGCCGGACACGCCGGCCGAACGGAGACGGCTCGCGCCTCGCTCATCCGCGAAGTATCGCCGGACCGACCGTGCTGCCACTCTCCGGAACCTGACCGGACTTCTCTCCAGCCGGGGGCTTGACCTTGACGCAGCGTCAACCCTGCACGCTGTCGTCATGTCCATAGATCAAGATCACGACGGGACGGGTCCGACGCCTGGCCAGGCCCGGGCAGCCGCGATCCGCGTGCACGCCCTGGAGCGCTCGTACGGCGAGGTACGTGTGCTGCGCGGCGTGGACTTCGAGGTGACGCGGGGCAGCATCTTCGCCTTGCTCGGCTCCAACGGCGCGGGCAAGACCACGGTGGTGAAGATCCTCTCCACGCTGCTCAAGCCGGACGCCGGGACCGCCACCGTGGCCGGCTTCGACGTCGTGACGCACCCGGCGGACGTGCGGGAGTCCATCAGCCTCACGGGCCAGTTCGCGGCGGTGGACGAGGTTCTCACCGGGCGCGAGAACCTGATCCTGATGGCCCGGCTGCGGCGGGTGAAGGACGCCGGCCGGATCGCGGACGACCTGCTGGCCCGCTTCCAGCTCGCCGACGCGGCCAAGCGGAGGGTGGCGACGTACTCCGGAGGGATGCGCCGCCGACTCGACATCGCGATGAGCCTGATCGGGAACCCGCCGGTGATCTTCCTGGACGAGCCGACCACCGGGCTCGACCCTCAGGGCCGCATCGAGGTGTGGACCAGCGTCAAGGAGCTCGCCGGGCAAGGCACGACCGTGCTGCTCACCACGCAGTACCTGGACGAGGCGGAACAGCTCGCCGACCGGATCGCCATCCTCCACGAGGGCCGGATCATCGCGAACGGCACCCTCGCCGAGCTGAAACAGCTCCTCCCACCCGCCCAGATCGAGTACGTCGAGAAGCAGCCGACCCTCGAGGACGTCTTCCTCGCCGTGGTCGGAGCCGGGGGCAGCGACGGCGACGCCGGCAACGACCTGGCATCGGCAGCCACGAGTACGGCAGCGACGAGTAAGGAACAACGATGACCACGCGCTTCCTCCGTGACACCGCCCTCCTGACGGGACGGTCCCTGCGCCACATCGCGCGCAGCCCGGACACCATCATCACGACCGCGGTCATGCCGATCGCCTTCATGCTGTTGTTCGTCTACGTGTTCGGCGGCGCGATCCGGACCGGGTCGGGCACGTACGTGAACTACCTCCTGCCCGGCATCCTGCTGATCACGATCGCCTCGGGCATCTCGTACACCGCCTACCGGCTCTTCCTGGACATGCAGAGCGGGATCTTCGAGCGGTTCCAGTCCATGCCGATCGCACGCTCGTCCGTGCTCTGGGCGCACGTGCTGACCTCGCTGGTCGCTAATGTGATCTCGCTCGTCGTGGTGGTGCTGACGGCCCTCCTCATGGGCTTCCGCTCGGGAGCCGGCCCACTGGCCTGGCTCGCAGTGGCCGGCATCCTGCTGCTGTTCACGATCGCCCTGACGTGGCTGGCCGTGATCGCAGGCCTGTCCGCGAAGAGCGTGGACGGCGCGAGCGCGTTCTCCTACCCGCTCATCTTCCTGCCGTTCATCAGCTCGGCATTCGTCCTCACCGCGACCATGCCCGGCCCGGTGCGGGCCTTCGCCGAGAACCAGCCCGTGACGCCCATCGTCAACACGCTTCGCGAGCTGTACAGCCAGCAGCCGGTCGACGCCGACATCTGGATCGCCCTCGCCTGGTGCCTCGGCCTCTTCGCCGTCGCCTACGCCGTGGCCATCAGGAGCTACCATCGCAAGATCAGTTGATGACGCGTCTCGTTCGGGCAGGCTGACACCATGCTGACGATCGGACAGCTGGCGTCCTATGCCGGGGTGACCATCCGCGCGGTACGGCACTACCACCAGATCGGACTGCTCGCAGAGCCGGAGCGCGACGCCTCCGGTTACCGGACGTACGACGCCGCTGCGGTCGTGCGACTCATCCGGATCCGCACTCTGGCCGAGGCCGGCGTCCCGCTGGCCCGGGTCCGCCAGCTGCTCGACGCCGACCCCGACACGTTCGCCGCCGCGACCACCCAGATCGACCGGCAGCTGCGTACGCAGATCCGTGCGCTCCAGGAGCACCGTCGGCGGATCGCGCAGCTGGGCACCGGCGATTCCTTGGCTCTCCCCAAGGAGGTGGTGTACTACCTGGACCGTCTGCGTGACACGGGTGCTTCGGAGGCGATCATCGGTCCCGAGCGAGATGCCTGGATCCTGATGGCAGCGCGATATCCCGAAGGGATTCCGGCGCTCATGGCCGACAAGGTGGCCCAGCTGGACAACCCGGATGTCGTCCGGCTCTACCAGCTCATCGGTCGGATCGCGGAGAACGGGCTGGAGGAGGACCTCCTGCGGGAGACAGCCGACCTGATGAGCGAACTCTTGCAGCAGGCGGCGGACAGCGGGGAGCTGGACCGGCAGGACGAGCAGATGCCGGACGAGGGGTTCATCCGGCTGATGGACTCGTTCGCCGATTCCTCCCACCCCGCGGTCGCGCGGCTGCGGGCGCTGATCGCCGAGCGCGGCTGGACCGGATGGACCCGGATCGAGAAGAGCACGCCCGAGGAGCCACGCCGCGCCGGCACCCGCGTCTGATCGGGCGCACCAGCCATTCGGCGAAGGGTCGGGCCGGAGATGAGCGTGACAAGCCGTTCCCGCCAGGAGCAGGCTGGACGTCGATCAGGGCCGTGGCGCGGGTCCGTCGGCCTGGGGAGGCTCAGATGATGCTGCGGAAGGTCTCCGATCATGCCGCCGCGCCGGCCACGGCCGGGCCGGTCACCGAGTCCGTGCTGCTGCGCAGGCCCAACCCGGCACTCGACGAGTTGTTCCGGTCCAGCCCGTCGGGCCCGGTGCCGGAGGGAGACCTGACCGGGATGCTGGTCGCCTTCTCCGGGACGCCTCTGGCAAGGCCGCTGGCCGTCCTCACGCACGTGTTCGCGTGGCAGGGCAAGGTGGTCAGCAGCACGAACGGGACCCTCGTGAACAAGCTCAGCCCGTTCGGCGTGCGGGCGGTCAAGGCGCTGGTGGGCGTCGACGACAGCTGGGTCGACGGGAAACCCTGCGTGGTCCTCGACTACTCGCGGACGTCGCTGGTCGCCCGCCCGGTCCGTGACGAGATCCGCCTCGTGGGGCCGCATCTCTACCTCGGCATCGCGTGGCTGGGCCGACGGCGCGTCGCCTGGTTCACGGTGCGGGAGCCGACGAGGGCCGCCCGCCACAGCTGACCAGCAGTGCAGCGGCACCCCGAACGGTCGGGATCGGAATGTCGGCGTCCGCCGAGACGACGGGGAGGGTCTCGTGATCGGTGAATCCGCGCTGCGGTGGTGGTGGTCGAAGACCGCCGAGATGCTCGACCACAGGGTGGGATGGCATCGGCTCCCGCTGCCGCTGGCCCTGCTGTCCCTCATCGGCATTCGGGACGAGCTGCGGGCGGAGAACCTCGACGACACCTACCGGGGCGATCCGCCACCCGCCCAGGAGCCGCCGTCCCTCCGCAACCTCGTCGCCCGCACGGTCGACGGCTCCTACAACGACCTCGGGACGCCGTCCATGGGCATGGCCGGTACGCGGTTCGGTCGCAACGTCCCCCTCGCGGACACGCACGTGGAGGAGCCCCCGGAGCTCTTCGAGCCGAATCCCCGAACCGTCAGCGACGTGCTCCTGCTGCGCCGCGAGTTCAAGCCCGCCACCACGCTCAACGTGCTCGCCGCCGCATGGCTGCAATTCCAGACCCGCGACTGGTTGAGCCACGGGACGGACGCCGAGCACCCGATCCTGGTGCCGCGACCCGCGGGGGACGACTGGCCCGAGGACCCGATGCGCTGGCCGAGGACGCCGGCGGACACGACGAACCCCGGGGCTGCCGGCGAACGCACCTTCATCAACACGGAGACCTCGTGGTGGGACGCGTCCCAGCTCTACGGCAGCCGGGAGCCGCTGCAGAAGGAGGTCCGGACCGGCGAGCGGGGCCGGGTCCGGATCGGCGACGACGGCCTCGCGGACGTCGACCCCGCGGTGCTGGCCTCCTCCGGGGGCGCCGACGGCTGGTGGCTCGGGCTCGAGCTCATGCACACACTGTTCATGCGCGAGCACAACGCGATCTGCGAGCGGCTGGCCTCCGCCTATCCCAGCTGGGACGACGACCAGCTGTTCGACAAGGCCCGACTCGTCAACGCGGCGCTCATCGCGAAGATCCACACCGTGGAGTGGACGACGGCCATCCTCGGCCACCCGGCGCTGCAGATCGGCATGCGCGCCAACTGGTTCGGCCTGGCCGGGGAGCGGGTGCGCCGTCTTCTGGGCCGGCTCGTCCCGAGCGAGATCATCAGTGGGATCCCGGGATCTCCGACCAACCACCACGGCGCTCCCTACGCCATGACCGAGGAGTTCGTGGCGGTCTACCGGATGCACCCTCTGATCCCCGACGAGTACGTCCTTCGGGACGCGTCCTCGGGGGCCGTGCGCGAGGGACTGGGATTCGTGGAGCTGCACGGCTCGAACTCCCGTCCCGTGCTGGCGCGAACGGGCGTCGACAACGCGTTCTACTCGTTCGGCGTGGCCAATCCCGGCGCCGTCCGGTTGCACAACAACCCACGCTTCATGCACCGGCTGCGCAGGACCGACGGCCTGTACATCGACCTCGCCGCCGTCGACATCCTGCGGTCCCGGGAGCGCGGCGTGCCGCGGTACAACGAGTTCCGCCGCCTCCTGCACATGACGCCCGTCGGACGCTTCGAGCAGCTCGGCGACGACCCCGAGACCGTCGAGCAGCTGCGCGAGGTGTACCAGGGGGACCTGGAGGCGGTCGACGCCACCGTCGGCATGTTCGGCGAGCACCTGCCCCGCGGCTTCGGGTTCAGTGACACCGCCTTCCGCATCTTCGTCCTCATGGCGTCCCGCCGGCTCAAGAGCGACCGCTTCTTCACCGTCGACTTCACCCCGCGGATGTACACGCCCGAGGGTTTCTCCTGGCTCGAGGACAACGACATGTCGTCGGTGCTCCTGCGTCACTACCCGGCGCTCCAGCCCGCTCTGAGCCGTGTCCGCAACGCCTTCGCGCCTTGGTGACCCTGGTGACATGAGTTCCAGACTGGTTTAGGATTCAACGGTTCTGACAACGATGTCGAACGGCTGGAGGGTGTCATGAGCGAGTGGGACGCGACGAGTTACGACGCCAAGAACAACCTGCTGCGCGTCGTCCGAGCTGAGGCGGACGGATTCTTCGCCCTCGCCGAGCCTCCGGACGCGTGGGAGGCGCCGACCGCGTGCCCCGAGTGGGAGGTGCGTGACCTCGTCGGACACCTGATCGACGTGACCGAGAGCTACTTCGTCGCGTTCGACGCGGCCCGTGGCGGCACCGGCGTGCCCGACGGCCTCGGCGTCCGCGTCATGCAGCAGCGCCTCGACGAGGGCGCCCGTGGGCACCGGACGTTGAGCCAGCCCGAGGCGCTCGACCGGCTCCGGGGAGACTTCACCAAGTTCATGGAGACCTGCGAGGCGCTCGGCCCGGAGGAGTGGGGCGGGCTCGTCGTCACCCACAAGTACATGGGTCCCCTGCCGGCCTTCTTCTACCCGGTCTTCCAGCTGATGGACTACGGCGTGCACTCCTGGGACATCCGCCAAGGCAGTGGCCGGGCTCACGGGCTGCGCGGGGACGCCGCCGACCTGCTCGTCCCGTTCATGTTCATCGTGTGGCAGGCCACGGCCGACGTTCCCGCGGACGCGGAGCCCTGCGACATCGGCGTGCGGATCACGAGCGGGCACAACGCGGGTAGCCGGCGGGTCAGCGTCAGCGCCTCCGGCCTGACCTATCAGGCCGGAGATGTATCCGACGCGCCGACGGTGTTGGACTTCGACCCCGGCAGCTTCGTGCTGACCGCGTTCGGCCGCTGCAACGCAGGGACGATCACCGGCGACGTCGCCGTCGCCGACCGCTACCTCAACCTGTTCTTCCGGATCTGATGCTCGGCTGACGCCGACGCCGGCTCGTGGAGGTGAACATGTCGGTCATCGACTATGCCGCGATCGAGGCGGACCGGGCGCGGATCCGCCAGGCGCACGTGGACACGTCCGGGCGCGTCAGCAGCGCCCGCGGCGTGCACCACGTCGCCCTGCTGTGCTCCGACGTTCGACGCACGATCGCGTTCTATCAGGACCTGCTGGAGTTTCCGCTCACCGAGATCTTCGAGAACCGCGACTACCGCGGGTCGAACCACTTCTTCTTCGACATCGGGATGGGGAACCTGCTGGCCTTCTTCGACTTCCCCGGCCTGGACCTCGGCCCCTACCAGGAGGTGCTCGGCGGGCTCCATCACATCGCCATCTCGGTGGAGCCGGCGACGTGGGAACGGTTGCGGGGCAAGCTCGAGGACGCCGGCGTGGACTACCTGCTGGAGAGCGAGACGTCGATCTACTTCCGGGATCCCGACGGCGCCCGCCTGGAACTCATCGCAGATCGGCTGGGCGAGATGTACGGCAAGACGGTCCGCGGAGGCGCGGCATTCGTCGATCCGGAGGAAGCGGAGAACCTGACCGCGAGACCGCCTGACCGCGAGACCGCCTGATCCTTCGTCGCCGTGCGTGACGAGTGGTCTCATGATCGACATGAATTGCATGATCACGGGGAGAGGGGAGGGGGAGAGGGGAGGGGGGCGTCACATCTGGGTGACGAGGTACCTCTGCAGCAGCTGCACGGTCCTGTTGTTCCAGGTGTGGGCCCCGTCGTGGGAGGCGCCGAGGTAGGACTGCAGCGCCGCCATCGAGGCCGGGCCCCAGTCGCCGTCCGCCGTCGTGCCGATCCTCGACTGCAGGGCCTTGATCGTGGCGGCGTCCAGCTTCCCCGTCGCCGCGACGCCCAGCCAACGTTGCAGGGCCGTCGTCGTCCGCGAGCCGAGCACGCCGTCCGCGACGAGCCTGGTCGCCAGCAGTCCCTCGGCCGCCTTGGCCGTGAGCACGCGCATCACCGCGGCGGCGACCTGGGAGCGGAACGTCGCGTCGGCCGAGGCGCGGGCCGTCACCGCCGCGACCATCGTCGGTACCAGCGCCGCGTTGACGGTGAGCACGACGTCGCCGCCGGCGGCGACGAAGTCGACCGCGCGGGTGCCCGGCGACCAGGCCTGAACCTGCTTGGCGTTGCCGAGGTCGTCACTGATCACGACGCCGGTGTAGTGCAGGTCGCCGCGCAGCACGTTGTCGATGACGGTGGGGGAGAACACCGCGGGCCGGGCCGCGTCGATCTTCGTGTAGATCGCCGAGGAGATCATCACCAGCCTGGCACCCGCCGTGATGGCGGCCTTGAACGCCGAGACGTCGGCCGACGTCCCGGTCGTCACCGTGTCCTTCACGCCCGACGCCGTGTCGGTGTTGGCGGTCACGTGGCCGAGGCCGGGGAAGTGCTTGGCGGTGGTGGCGAGGTCGGCCGAGCGCATCCCGCCCAGGAACGCCGAGCCCTTGTCCGCGACGACCGAGGCGGTGTGCCCGTACTCCCGGTCGTAGTGCCCGATCGGTGCGTTCGAGCTCGCCGTGGCGGCCGGCACGGTGTCCATCACGGGGGCGAGGTTGACGTCGAGGCCCGCGCGGCGCAGCTGTAGCCCCCAGGTGCGCGCATCGGCGGTCAGCGTCGAGTCGGCCAGGGCGCCCTGGGCGAGCGCCGTCGGCATCTGGGAGAAGCCCGGTCCCTGGAGGACCTGGACGTTGCCGCCCTCCTGGTCTGTGGCGACGAACAGCGGGACGCCCGCCGTGGCGGCGCTGGTCGTCAGAGCGTCCATGCGGCCCGCGATCGCCCGCACGGGGGCCGCGCCCGTCGTCGTCCGGCCGGTGAGGATCAGGTTGCCGACGTGATAGGTCGTGATGGCGGTCGTCGTCGACGAGCCGGGGCCGGTCACCGTCCCGGCCACCATGAACAGCTGGCCGATGCGCTGGGCCTGCGTCATCCGGTTGTAGACCGTGGTGGCGGTGTCGGTCGGTGTCGTCGCCGCTGACGTCTTCGGGACCGGGGCGGGCTTCTGATCGGCGGCCGACGAGGTGCACCCGGCCACGAGAGGTGCGGCGCACGCGAGAGGAATCCCCAGGACGACGAGCCGCGACGCCCTCATGACCGCCTCCACGGGCCTCGTCGGCCGCTCGAGAGCCGCGACGACCCGGTCGCTCTCAGTGGCTCACCTCGGTGCCGTCTCGTCAAGAGCGGCTCCGGTCGCTCGCGAGGCCTCAGCCGGATCCATGGACAGCTCATGGCCTTCCTTCAGGTAATGCCCAGACAAGTCGCAGCTGCACGACACGAACTGCCCAGCAGCTCCACAGGAAACGTTCAGGCATGCCCTGTTCAGTCGAATCACATCAGCGACTGAAGGAGCGACATGCCCACCCTGACCAACTCACCGACAGACGCCAGCACCCCCCTGACGACGGGCGCGGACGACGCTCCGGCCGGTGTCGCGGTGCCCGCGACGTCGCGCCGCGACGCTCGTGGCGGAGGCCGGCGCGGCATGATCGCCCTCGCGGCGGGGGCCGCCGTCCTCGCCAGCGTGGCCACGACCGCCACCCTCAACGCGTTCGGGAGCCCGACCGGCCCGTCGACCTCGTCGGTGGCACAGCAGAGCGCCCCACTCGTCACCGGTGGCGCCACGGCCCCGAACTGGGTCGCCACCGCCGCGGCGGTGAAGCCGAGCGTCGTCTCCGTCCGGGTGCAGGCTGCCGACGGCAGCGGCGGCCAGGGATCCGGCGTCGTCCTCGACGCCACCGGCCGCATCCTGACGAACAACCACGTCGTCGCCGGTGCAGGAGCCGGCGCCACGATCTCCGTGGTGCTCTCCGACGGGCGGACCTACGCCGCGACCGTCGTCGGCGCCGACCCGGCCACCGACCTCGCCGTCGTCGCGATCAAGCAGCCCCCGCACGACCTCGTCCCGGCCACGTTCGCCGATTCCTCGAAGGTCAAGGTCGGGGACGCCGTGATGGCGATCGGCAACCCTCTGGGCCTGTCGGGCACCGCCACCACCGGCGTCGTCAGCGCCCTGGACCGTCCCGTTACCACCGCCAGCGAGGAGCCGCAGCAGGGCTCGTCCGACCAGGCGCAGCCGCAGAGCGAGCAGGTCGTGACCAATGCCATTCAGACCGATGCGGCGGTGAACCCGGGCAACAGCGGGGGCGCCCTGGTCGACTCGAGCGGCCGCGTCATCGGCATCACGTCGTCGATCGCCTCCCTGGGGGCCGGCGATGGAGGCCAGGCAGGCAGCATCGGCCTGGGCTTCGCGATCCCCGCCAACGAGGCGAAGGACGTCGTCACCCAACTCATCGCCACCGGAAAGGTGCAGCACGCCTACCTCGGGGTGACCCTGGCCGATGGCACGGTCACCGTGGACGGCGCTGAAAGGGAGGCAGCCGTCGTCGGCACCGTGAGCCCCGGCACCCCTGCGGACAAGGCGGGGTTGCAGGCGAAGGATTCGATCATCGCGATCGACGGGCAACCCCTCCAGGGCGCCGACTCCCTCGTGGCGCAGGTACGCGCCCAGCATCCGGGCACGACGATCGACCTCACCGTCGTGCGGGGCGGCCAGCAGCAGAACGTTCACCTCACCCTCGCGGTCCGGCCGGCGACGACCGGCTGACCGCCACGGAGCCGGCGCGGGAGAGTTCCCGTCGCTCCTCGCGCCGAGGCGGACGGCACCCTGGCAGCTGGCCGTCCGCTCGCTAGGAAGGCCGCCGCGACCGCATCTCCCCCCGTGCGGTCGCGGCGGCTCTCGCCTGCCCTGATGTATCAGTGGACACCGCCCGTGCTCCAGATCTGCTGAACGAGATCTGCCGAATGGGTGCAGTCCGTGCCGAGGGGAGCCGGGCCATGACGGTGCGAACGGATCACAGGGCTCGCAGGCTGCGCAGAACGCTCCTCGCGGCTGTCACGGTGGCCGCCATCGGAGCGATGGTCCCCGGGCTGTCGTCCCCCGCGCTCGCGGCGGGCAGCGACGTCCAGCAGGCGGAGGCCGTGGCCAAACCCAGCGTGGTCTTCGTCCAGACGACGTGGACCGGCTGGCTCATGGACGCCACGTACTCGGGCGTCGACATCGCCACGCTCCTGGAGGACAAGAGCGGCCACGCCAGGCGGCTCACCGTGAGCACCAGCTGCTCGGGGTTCGTCGCGAACGAGGACGGCTACGTCGTCACGGCCGGGCACTGCGTGGACGACCAGTCCGTGCGTGACGGAGGCAAGGGCCTGCTGATCGAACAGGCCGTTCTCGACCTCGCCCAGTACATGGAGGACCGCGGGAGGCCCCTCAGCGACGCCCTGCTGGCGGACATCCTCGGCGCCGGGTACGACACCTGGAAGGTGGAGGGCAAGGACAGTGGGTCACCGCCGGAGCGGGTCGTCAAGGTCTTTCCCACCCAGGCGGCGTTCGGGGCCGTGGCCGCCAACCCGCTGACCGCCAACGTCGTCGGCGTCCGCCCGTTCACCAAGGGAGACGTCGCGCTCCTCAAGGTCGCCGTCGACACTCCCATGCCGGCCCTGCAGATCGCGCCGCCCGGATCCGCGACCGACGGGACACCCGTCGTCGCCGCCGGCTATCCCGGGTCCGTGGGCTCGAGCGTCGACTCCGGCACCCAACCCTCGATGAAGGACGGCAGCGTCAGCGGCCGGCAGACGGTCCGTGGCGCACCGTTCACCGAGGTCTCGGCCGCCATCAGCGCGGGAATGTCCGGCGGCCCGGTCGTCGACAGCCAGGGACGGGTCCTCGGCACGGTCAGCTGGAACCCCAGCGACGAGTCGCAGGCGTTCAACTTCATGAGCGACACCGGCTCGCTCCGCGACCTGCTCGTGAGCAACGGCGTCAGCAATGCGCTCAGCACGACGGACCGCGCCTACCGCTCGGGGCTGACCAGCTTCTTCGCCGGCAAGTACCACGCCGCGGCCAAGGACTTCGAACAGGTCCTGAAGCTGGAGCCCAACCACGTCCAAGCCCAGAACTACCAGCGTCAGGCCATCACGAACTTCGCGAAGGACCCCCTGCCTGTCGCGCGGCCGAAGCCCTCCGGCCCGAGCCCGCTCCTCGTCGTCCTGATCGGTGCGGGAGTGGCCGTGGTCGCCGGGGTCGTCGCGCTGGTGGTCGTCAGGCGCCGCCGTCGCGGTTCCGACGCATCCGGAAGCAGCGTCGCGACCCAGCTGCCGACCCCGCCGGAGAACCTCGCGCCGACGGCGGTCGACGCCGCCGCGACCCCGGCACCGGCTGTGCCACCGGACCCCGACGGACAGCCGACGGAGCCCTTCGCGGCGACCGACGCCGACGAGGTGCCGGCCGACGAGGTCCCGCCTCTCGAGACCGCGTCCGAGGAACCTCACCTTCCGGTCCCGGTCCCCGAGCAGCGGTCGATGCCCGACATGTCGGCATCGAACCGCTCCGGCGAGGCGGCGCCAGGAACCCTCCACCTGTTCGTCACCTACGCGCGGGAGGACCGCGCCCTGGTCGATCGGCTCCGCACCGGCCTGCAACGGCTGCGGCACGAGGTGTGGATCGACGACCGGCTCGTCGTCGGGGACGCCTGGTGGGACGTGATCCTGCGGCAGATCCGGCAGAGCGACGCCGTTCTCGTCGCCGTGTCGCCGGCGCTGCTCCAGTCGCAGGCGAGCGCCTTGGAGCGGGAGTACGCCCGCCGGCTGGGCAAGGTCATCCTGCCGATCTCGGTGCGGCCGGTGCGGCCCGAGCTGATGCCGCCGGAGCTCGCGGCCCTCCAGATGGTCGACTACAGCGAGCCGGACGTCGGCGCGGCCTTCGAGCTGGCGGACGCGCTGACGCACCTGCCGCCGTCGCCGGAGCTCCCGGACCCGCTGCCCGAGCCGCCGCCGGTTCCGCTCTCGTACCTGAGCGACCTGACAGCCCGGGTGCGGGCGCCGTCCCTGACGCTCGACGACCAGCTGGCGCTGGTCGGCCGCCTCCGGTCGGCGCTGGGGAAGACGACGGAGGACGTGTCGGCCCCGGAGCTCCCCCTGACCC
>Ga0081540_1001645_pt1 | contig 19025 bp, 14 predicted proteins | sample TabmetS2T1R1_FD_71024 | JGI IMG/M metagenome (GOLD analysis project Ga0081540, IMG submission 71024) | Tabebuia heterophylla rhizosphere microbial communities from the University of Puerto Rico - S2T1R1 | ecosystem: Host-associated > Plants > Roots > Rhizosphere ... | reverse complement strand
GAGGATGTGGCAGCCGAAGTTCTGATCAAAGAGCTCACCGTCGCGGAGATTCAAGAACAATTTCGTTGCGACAAACTCTTCCGCGGACCAACCCAGCAAAATGATCCTGCGCTCTCGCCGGTGACGGTGGCTTTCTTCGGTGGCGACGCATCCAAGATTTATGTGCTGCCGACCCTGCAGCAGCTCTTCGACTTCGTGACATTCTACACCACTTATTACAGAACAGGCCCTGGCAGCGGCCATCCAATGGCGACCAAGCGCTGGAAAAATGCGCAGCGCGTTCGCTTCAACGTCGAGACGAAAGTAAATCCGCGCACGGATGAAGATCCTCTCCATCCGGGCCAGATCTTTGCCTTGCGCACCATCGAGCCGACTCCCTTCGCGCAGAAAGTGGCGAACGTCATTGTCAGCAACGGTATGCAGGAGCGCGCGGACATTCAGAGCTTCGATTTCCGCACTCTCCTCGTGGTGCAGGAGCAGTTCCCGCAAATCCGGACCGTTTATCTGTTCGGCGATTTTCCGAAGTTTGACGACCCGACAATCGCCGGCTCGGATGACGGCACGAACATGCAGCCACAAGCTGGTGCTGGCCCAAACACGCCGTGGATGGCGGGCATGTTCTGGCCCTATCGCAGCACGAAGCTCTCACAGCCGTTCCGCGCACAAACCAGCGGTGGATTCGAAGGCATGGCCATCACGCCCGACAAACATCAGCTCCTGCCGCTCCTGGAAAAACCACTCGTGGGTGACGATCCGAGAACCATCTTGATGCACGAGTTCGATCTCGCGAGCAGCAGCTACTCGGGAAACCGCTTCAAGTATCAGTTCGAACCGCGCGGCGTATCGATCGGCGATTTTATCCTCACCGATGAACACCACGGCCTCGTCATCGAACGCGATAATACACAAGGTGATCTGAACGGGTTCAAAGCGGTCTACAAGATCACGCTCGGTGCGACAGGCACTTTCGTGAACAAAGAACTGGCCGTCGATCTTCTGCGTATCTCCGATCCGCACCGCATCTCCGAGCCGGGACAACCCGGTGATGTCGGCATCGGCAGGAACTTCGCGTTTCCGTTTCAGACGATTGAGGACATCCTTTTTTTCGATCGGAAACACATCGGCGTTCTGAACGATAACAACTTCCCGTTCAGTATCGGCCGTCATGTCGGCAGCGGGCAGCCGGATGACGAGGAGTTCATTATTATCAAACTCGACAGGCCGTTGTAAGGCGGGTGCGCGGCGCGATCTTTATTTTGGCGCGGAAACGGCAACGAGCTTCTGAAAGCGTGGATCCTTGCGCAGTGGCTCAAACATCGGATCCAGCCGCAGCAAAGCCGGCGTGAGCGGCGGGTTTGCGGCCAGGGGCGCTTCGTAAGGGATCGAAAGCAGTCTCTCCAGGGTCGAGATAGAGCGGTCCGGGTCGCCGACCCGGGCCGCTACACGGGCGAGAATGTCGAGTGGCCTGGGACCTGTCAATGCGTCTTTATCGATTGGAAACAAAGCGAGCGCGCGCTCAACCAGGGTTAGTGCGGCGTCGTTGTCGCCAAGAGCAACGTTTGTAAGCGCGAGATCTCCGATCAGAATAAAGTTTTCAGGTTGTTCTTTAAGGAAAGGTTCCAGCTCGGTGCGAGCCTGAGTCCAACTTTCGCGCGCAGCAGCATGATCACCGGCAACTTCCTGTGCCCAGCCTAGCCAAAAGCGCAGTTCGCCAACGTAAAAACCCAATGCTTGATCAGGCGTTGCCAATATCTGCTTTAGCTGAGCAATGACTGGCTCAGGGCGCGACTCCAGGATTGTCTGGTAAACTTGTGTTTCCAACGCGTTGACGTAACCCACCCCCGGTCGGAGAGGAGCCAGGAGCGCCGAAGCACGCGGCAGGTCGCCCTCGGCCTGTGCTATACGCGCCTTTAACACAAGTGTATCGATGTCATCCGGTGTTATGTTGAGAATCTGGTCAAGCTTGGTCAGGGCTTCTGGAAAACGACGCAAGCAGACGTAGGAACGCGCATGTTGCGAGAGCAGGTTGACATTGCGGGGGTCGAGCTTCTCGGCTTCGTTAAAGTACGCCTCGCTCTTGTCCCAATTGCCTCGCCTTCGTTCGACAAAGGCCAAACTTTGAAGGACCCGGCTGTTGTGCGGGAGGAGCCGTTTGGCCTGCTCAAGGTATTTCACCGCAGTGTCGTAATCTTTCAAGCAGGCATAGTGATAGAAACCTTTCGCCAATAAGGCCTCACCAAGATTCGGCTGTAGCCTGACAGCTATCTCGGCTGCCTCGCGCGCTTCTTCACGGAGAGCAGCCGTCGGTTGAAGGCTTTGTGTGAGATAGCCACTGGCATCGATGTAAGAGAGCAACGCCCAAGCCAGAACGAAGTTAGGGTCCAAACGCACTGCTTCCTTCACGTGCTTCTGAGCGCCAAGGGAGTTTTCGGGGGTGAATGCAGTCTTAAGCGTATAAGCCAAGCCGCGCAGATAGGCATCGTAGGCCTGAGGATTGTCAGTCGGTTTGGCGGCGAGAACTTCCTGCTCGTGTCCTGTGAGCTTGGCTTGTAACTGATCGGCGATGGCTTTGGATACTTCGCTCTCTACCGAAAAGATGTCGGTCAGCTTGCGATCAAAGGTATCGGACCAAAGGTGGGAATCGGTGGCCGCCTTGATTAGCTGCACATTAACGCGCACGGCGTCGCCGCTCTTTTGCACGCTTCCTTCCAAAATATGGGCAACACCGAGCTGCTTTGCAATCTCAGGCAGGTTTTCCGGGGCGCTCTTGTAATGCTGCGTGGAAGTACGCGAGATTACCTTCAGGTCGGCGATCTTGGATAAGCGGGTCAGTATTTCATCTTGGATTCCCTCGGCAAAATAGGCGTTCTCCTTATCGCTGCTTAGGTTTTCGAAAGGCAACACGGCGATCGATCGTTCTATGGGCGTGAACGACCGAGTGCGTTGGTAGAGCCAGGTCCCAAGCGCAATCGCTGCGATCGTCAACATCGCTGCCGCGCTCGCCAGCATAACTCGCCTGCGATGAGAGCGCGCCTTTGGATTGAAGCGCTCACAACAATTCTGAACGGCAGAAAGTAACTCGCGCGCCGTTTGCGGCCTGGCCTTCGGATCTGGCGTCAGCATCGATTTTATCAGCGCAATGACCTGCGCTGGCAGGTGGAATTTTCTGAGTTGTTCCAAGGGTAACTCGCTGGTCTGTCTTGCGCGGATCTCTTCCATCGAGCGTCCGACAAAAGGCGTCCGGCCGGTAAGCAGATACCAAAGAGTAACTCCCAGTGAGTAGATGTCGGAACGTGTATCAATCGGCATTTGCCCGGTGCCGGCGAACTGCTCTGGACTGGCAAAGGCAGGCGTGCCGATGAAACCCGCCTGAGTCTGCTCGATGCCGGGCTCGGCCAGAGGCCCCATGACTTTGGCCACTCCATAATCAATCAGCTTGACCCTGAGCGCCCCGCTGGCGTCCGATTCGAGCATGATGTTCGACGGTTTGATATCGCGATGCACCACGCCGCACCCTTCCGCGGCAGCCAACGCGCGGGCGGCCTGCTCAATTACTTCCAGCGCGATTGCAAACGGCATTGGCCCATCACGGCGCACGCGGGCTTCGAGTGTTTCGCCCTTAACCAGTTCCATAGCGTAGAAACACTCGCCGTCTTGTTCTCCGTAAAAAGTAACCCGGGCAACGTTTGGATGATGAATGTTCGCAGCCGCGCGCGCTTCACGCAGAAAACGCGACCGTGCGCCGGGATTCTGCGCCACGCTCCGGTCGATGACCTTGAGGGCTACTTCCGAATTCAACACGGTGTCGCGAGCGCGATAAGTTATGGCCATCGCTCCTGCACCAAGCTCGACCGGGAAACCGTCCGCACCAACTTCCACCTCGAAGTGGGCATATTTCAATGGTCCGGGTGTTAGTCGACCGCGCGCCTTTGGCCTTTCCGGTTCTTCGCCGTCGGCGAGAACGCCAAGGCCGACGAGACAACGCAGGCATTCACCGTTGGGCCCGATTTGAGTCAGCGGCCGCCCACATGTGGCACAAGTCGCCGCCGCTTGGGGCTGCTCAGTTCCGAGACCAATGCCCTTGTCGTCCATGCCCAAAGTCAGCTCACGCCATCAATATTTGATAGAGATGGCGTAGCTCCTGATCGACATCTGCGGGATCAGAGACAGTGCCGGCCACTTCCGTTCTCAACGATTCCCGGTAACGCTGACGGAGACGCGAAAGCCATGTACGCAGAGTCGCGATCGGCACTCCGAGTCGACGTGCGGCCTCTTCCTGATTCAGCGGCCTCACGCTTCCACCCGCGACAAAGGGTCTTAGCTCTTCAAGCCACTCAGCCTTGCCTTCTGCCACAAATGCGTCTTGCAAACTCTGCCAGGCCCGCGAAACGATGGTCGACGCCCAGACAAGATCGTAACAACCAGCGTCACTAAGATGCGCTGTTGCCAACATCGCCGCCTCGGCCTCTGGCAGGTGTTCCTCGATGGAAACAATCTGACGGCCGCCACCTCGCTTGAGCGCCCGGGCGCGATCGTATTCGTTGAACAAGAAATTCTGCAGAGATCCCAACAGGAACGTGCGGAGCCGGCCCTTTTGCTGGTCGGCGCGAGTCAACGTGTTTTGCTCGAGCAGATAAGCGAAGAAACCCTGGACCAGATCCTGTGCATCAGCGGACGAAAAACCGCGATGGCGAAGAAAACTGTAAAGCGGTGGCCAGTACGCCTCACAAAATCCGGACAGCGCCTGATATGCGGATTCCTCCGACTCCGTTTCCCGCGCGCGCAAAACGACCGTCCAATGCGTCGTTTGAAACGAAGCACCGCCTTCCTGTAGCGTTCCCGGGATTGCTTTCGTTTAGGCAGGGTCGCTGATCAAATCTGATTTTGCGAGAAAAATCGCGAGAGAACTGACGCCGCCGGGTTGTCGTGCCCCGCGCCGGCTGAGACGGGAGCCGGGGGTGCCTACGCCTCGGTAAAATGCGCGCGATACGCCTGCCGCTACAGTCGATCAGTACTGCGCGAGAAGGTGATTCTCGCTACTTGCGTTTTGGACGGACAAGGAAATCTCGGACCCTTGCAGCCTCGTCTGGTTCAGCCCAGCGGTTCCATGTTCACTCTGTTCTTGCGCGATAGCGCCTATGCTCAAGGCTGCAAAGGCTATTGCTATGCTCGCTGCTACTTTTGCTTCGACGGATAATTTCATGCGCCGAACGGCTCGTCGATGAGAGCGATGGTTGATTCTGCGGTCATGTGTTTCGGAGAGATCTTGAGAACCAGTTCCCTCCAACCGCCATCGAAATTAAACGATGCCATGCTATTTACGAGCAACGGATCGTGATTACGGCCGCCGGTCCTGCCAAGCGACCGCCAAGTGGCGCGCAGCCATTCAACAAATCGGATGCACTGTTTTTTCATATTCGTTCAAATGCATGAAACCAACTGGTTTGGCCTCGGTGTTTTCGGGGTGGTTACGGCCTGCGAAGGCGCGGATGAAAGAGGCCCGCACTCTCTGGGAAACGTTGCCGGCCCGTTTTGTCCAGTAATTGAGCCAGCTCAACGAGGCATCCGCGAAGATTTCAGCGCGAACAACTTCCGGGCAGACGTTCAGTAATTTACAAACATTCACGAACGAGTAGGGCCACAAAAAATCGTTTGCGGTGACCCAACTATAGGCATCGAGATAGAGCTCCTGTTTGACACCCTTGGTCGCCGAATGAAACCGGCGCAAATCGCGGGCGGCCTGTTTCAGCACGCCCAGAGCCAGGTCTTTCTCTGGCGCCGTCGCTGGCAATTCGGGCGGAAGAACAGAGAAGTGTCCGCTGTGAGCATTATCAGATTCTGCATTTAAGAATGCGTCCACGTGGTCGCGCGTTAGTCGTGACATGGGCTGATCTGTCCTGTTTTCGACCTTGGGAGATTTCGGAAACAGAATAAACGGACCGCTGAAACCGTTCTTACTAAGGGGATCTTCTACGATGAGGTTCATGTGGGTTTCGGTTGGTTGACTCGATTGGGTTCTCCTTTTCTAAAGATTTTTTGGGCGAACATTTCAAAAAATTCTAATTTTTTTTGGTCCGGCCCTGAAACCGCGGCTGCTAAGGGGGGATCTGCTCTCGAATTGCGGCCGATCCAGCCGCCTCTTTAACCATAGGGGAGAGGCGCGAATCCCTCGATTGAGCGTCTCGTTCCGGTTTGCTTGTCCGGCAGCCCGCGTAAACTGTGTGCAATGACGGACGAGCAACAGGACGAACAGTTCTATCGCGATACGGAAAGCATCGCCTTTCCAAAACTGGACGATCACCAGCTTTCGATGCTTGGGCCTTTGGCGCAAAGACGCGTAGTGAATCGCGGCGACGTGATCTATAAAGCCGGAGAACGCGATTTGGGGTTAACGATTGTCTTGCGCGGTGAAGTCGAAGCCTTTGAGGCACGCGATGGCACGGAACAGATTCTTGCCACCGCGCGTGAACGCGATTTCATCGGCGACGTCGCAATGTTGCAAGGGACGTCGGCTTTGGCCAGCGTACGCGTGATCTCGCCGGAGGCGGAGATACTTCACGTGCCGGCAGGCGAACTAAGGCGCGCCTTGGCTGAGATTCCCGATATTAGCAAAACTATCGTTGATGCATTGATTATGCGACGCCGCCGAATTAGTCGGGACCGCGAATTTGCTGGAATGCGTGTCCTGGCGCAGCGCGATGAGCGGCTTGGACGCAGACTGGATGATTTCCTTGATAAGAATCGCATTCCGCATCGCCTGGTCACGTTTGAAAGTGAGCAAGGAAAGGCGTTGAGCGAACGTTTCCACCTAACAACACGGGATTTGCCTGCTTTGATCACTCCGGCTGGCCGTCGCCTGCGCCAGCCCTCGTTACGCGAGGTCGCGCATGAAGCCGGTCTGCTTCGACCGCTTACCACAGGAAATGAAAACGCGGTTCTATCCGACCTGACAATCGTTGGAGCCGGACCGGCCGGGCTGGCAGCAGCTGTGTATGCCGCGTCCGAGGGATTAAACACGGTTGTCTTAGAAAGTTATGCGCCCGGTGGACAGGCTGGTTCTTCCTCATTAATCGAAAACTTCTTTGGATTCCCAACCGGCGTAAGCGGTGGCTATTTGACCTGGCTCGCTCAACTTCAGGCGTACCGGTTCGGCGCGAAATTTTCGACACCCTCGCAGGCTCTCTCACTGCAATACAACGGCAACGATGAATACCGCGCCTGTCTCGACATCGAAGGTTGCTCGGCCATTCTTCGATCAAAAGCTCTTCTGATCGCAACAGGTGCGGATTACCGCCGGCTTGAGGCGGAGGGGCGCGAACAATTTGAGAACATGGGGGTCTACTACGCGGCGACGGCGATGGAAGGCCAGCTCTGTCGCAACGAAACAGTTGTTGTCGCCGGCAGTGGCAACTCGGCGGGCCAGGCGGCGATGTTTCTTTCCGAAGGCGCTGCCAGGGTGCTGCTGGTCGTTCGCGGGAAAAGCATTGCCAACAAAATGTCGGACTATCTTTCGCGTCGGGTGCAAGCTCGCAAGAACATTGAGATTCTTTATCAGACCGAGATACGCAAAATGGTTGGCGGGAAAAAACTCGAAGAAATCGAGTTGGAAAATACACAGAACGGCGAGCGCCGGCAGGTTCGAACACCGGCTGTGTTTTCCATGATCGGCGCACGCCCATGCACGGAATGGTTGCCGCCGGAAATCGAGCGCGATGACAAAGGATTCATCAAAACCGGGACGAGCGTGGCTGCGGCGCCGGCCTGGCAGGCGAGCAAGCATCAACCTGGCCCGCTTGAAACGAGTCTGCCAGGAATTTTTGCCGCAGGTGATGTGCGCTCCGGCTCCGTGAAACGGTGTGCTGCTGCAGTGGGCGAAGGCGGCATGGCCGTCGCCGGTGTCCAGTTCAGATTAGCGTCATCATCTTGAATCGGAACCGCTGAGCTATCTCCGCTTCCGCGGTTTAAGCGGATCGGGCTTGAGATAAAGGATCAGGCAACAGATACAAATACCGAGCCCAGCCAGGGGATATTTCAGCGCTACCAACGCAGCCATCCCGAAAAGGCACAAGGTCGTGATTGATCGGAAATGCATGCTCCGGCGCACCGTCGACGAAGCCCCCTCAAGCGAACTTCGGTCAATGAGCTCCCGAATTAGGCAGACGTAGGTCGCGTTAACGAGGAAGAAGACCGCTGCATAAAAGGCAACCGGTTGCGGCGCCAATCTGCTTACGGCCATCCAAGCGGTAGAGAGAGGAAGCAGCGACACAGAAAACAGATGCGCGAAATTGAACCACAAAAGCCGAGGGGTTGCCTCCGTGGCATAACGCATCAGATGATGGTGATTGGTCCAAACAATGGCGATGAACAGATAGCTGACTGCGTAGCTTAGCCACGTAGGCCAGAGCAACAAAAGGGCTTTGAAAGTAGGAAGCTCCGGGGGTCGCAGTTCCAAAACCAACACAGTTATTAGGACAGCGAACACGCCGTCGCAGAATGCACTTAGTCGTTCCGGCGTCGCTCGATTCAGCACTGACATATCATTCTTTTGCCGGCTAATCTTGTGTCAGACCAATACAAAAAGTGTTGATCACAGAGTGAACGCTTCCTTATTCACGACGTAGGCATTTCGATCGGGTCGCAGTCCCTGGTGCGTACCCGGCCGAGCTACGGTTTCAGGTCCAGCAGTGCTTTGCCGTATTCTATATCGACCGGGACCGAAACGTGATCGTGAAAGTCGAGCCATTTGCCGTTTACCTTCCTGTAAAGCGACGTGAACCGAACCCACACGCCGGATTTTTGCCCATGTTTCAGCATGCCGCTGATCATTTGCAATCCTGTCGCGTAACCAAGCTCGCCGGTGGTGCCGACGTGCAGATCGCGCGTCTCGACATGAAGATCGCTCTCGTACTGGGAGAAGAATTGTTGGTAGTCCGCGCGATAGGCCGCCTTTCCAACGTATTGTAACGGCGGCACAACGTCGTAAGCGACCACATCATCGGTGTACAACTCCATCACGCGATCAACGTCTTTGGCGCTGACTGCCTTTGTCCAATGATCAAGCCAGCCACGAATTTCCTGCGCTGCGGCCGGATCGCCCAGCGCCGCCGGCGAGCTCTCGGTTTGCCCACTCGCTGCAATTGATGCCATCGCTGCCATGCTAAGAATAAAAAATCTAAATGTTTTCATAATTCATTCCTTACCGATGTTGATCGAGCTGCAGCTGCGTCAGTGCGAAGGCGGGCCACTCATGTCTTTCGTTCGAATGCTTCCTTATTTACTACGTAAGGCATCTTGGCCGGGTCTCCGCCGTAGTTGCCTTCCAGCACGTCAATCAGTCCCTGGACGGTCCGGCCCGCCATGCCTTTTTCGGGATCAACCGAGAGCCGCGTGATCTGCGCGCCGCTGGCGAAATGATGGAATACGCGGCAGCGATCGGCGATTTCGGGATCAAGCAGCGGCGAATCCGGCGATAGCGGCTCCTTCTCAAACACGTCGAGCGCCGCGCCCGCGATGATTTTTTCTTTCAACGCTTTGGCCAGCGCTTTCTCATCCACCACCGGACCGCGGGAGCTATTTATCAAGTACGCCGTCGGCTTCATCAGTTTGAGGGTCTTCTCGTTGATCAGGTGATAAGTCGGTCTGTCGGTTTCGCCCTCGCGCAATAGCGGCACGTGAATTGTCACATAATCAGCCCCGCGCAACGCGTCTTCGAACTCGACGTATTTGATGGAGGTCTTTTCCTTCTGAATGCCCCGCGCGTGACGCAAGTCCATCAACTCCTGAATCGCAACGATGTACTTGTCGTTGTGATACGCCGGGTCGTAACAAAGGATGTTCATATCGAAGCCGGAGCATTTCTTGATCATCGCCAGGCCGATGCGTCCGGTGCCAATGACGGCAATAGTTTTACCGGTGACTTCGTCGCCAAGAAACGGCAGAAACGGATGCCATGACGGCCATTTTTGTTCGCGAACCAGTTGTTCGCTCCGCCACATCTTACGCGCAAGCGTGCCCATCATGAAAAAGGCAAACTCAGCCGTCGCTTCCGTGAGCACGTCGGCGGTGTTCGTGAAAGGGATTTTGTATTGGTTGGCGTCTGTGCGGTTAATGTTGTCGAACCCAACCGCAATCTGCGCAACGACCTTGAGTGTCCCCTTGCCCGCTTCAAATACCTCGGCATCGATCGGATCGCGCAGCGTGGTGATCAAGCCGTCAATACCGCTTTTCACTTTCTCGATGATTAATTTTTTCGGCGGCGCCTCCGGGCCTTGGAAAACTTCAAGATCATACCCGCGCTCGCGTAGCCGGTTCTCGGCAGCTTCACCGATGCGCGATGTGGCAAACACGCGGAAGCGCTTCTTCTCAGTCATAGCTGAAAGAATGGAAGCATGTGTTTACCATGCCGACAATTAACGCACGCCGTTCTTTTGATATGCCTCTCGCTTTCCCAAATGGAGAGGACTCAGGTGAGAGATTGTGTGTCATGTGATTCTCGCATAGCAGAGAGGTCGCTCTCTTCACTCTCCACCTCTCCTCGATCGAGGAAAGAGAAGCCCTTTAGAGGTCACTGATCGCTTGCCACTGATTCAAAAATTCTTCGTCACCCAATCGTTAACGCGATGAAGCGCTTTCTCGATGTTCTCGATCGAGTTCGCCACGCTAAAACGTAGGTAACCTTCCCCGAAATTGCCGAATGCTGTGCCGGAGAGCGCGGCGACGCCAGCGTCGTCGAGCAATGCGTCGGCCAGTTTTTTCGACGGCCATCCGGTCTTGGTGATGTTTGGGAAAACGTAGAACGCACCGTGCGGTGATCGGCAGGAGAAACCTTTGATCCTGTTCAGGCCGGCGACCATCACGTCCCGGCGTTTCTTGAACTCGGCGCGCATCGTGTCGACCGACTTCTGGTTTCCCCGCAGCGCCTCGATGCCGGCAACTTGCGTGAAGCTCGCAGTGCACGAGTTCGAGTTTGTCATCAGACGCGCAACGTGTGACGCGAGATCGGCACGCATGACGCCGTAACCCATTCGCCAACCTGTCATGGCGTAGGTCTTGGAGAAACCATCGAGCAAAATGGTGCGCTCTTTCATGCCGTCGATCGATATGATGGAGTGATGTTCGCCTTCGAAAATGAGCCGGCTATAGATCTCGTCACTCAACACCATGATGTTACGATCGCCGATGGCGCGCGAGATGCCGTCGATGTCTTTCTTTTCCAGCATACCGCCGGTAGGATTCTGCGGTGAATTCAAAATGATCAATTTTGTTCGGTCATTGATCAGTCCCGTCAGCTCATCGACATCGAGGCGAAAATCCAGGTCCTCGCGCAATCGGATCGGTACGGCTTTCGCGCCGACGTAGTTGATCATCGATTCGTAGATGGGAAATCCGGGATTCGGATAGATCACCTCATCCCCGCCTTCAACCAACGCAAGGATGCTGAAAAAAATGATCGGCTTACCGCCTGGGACAATCACCACTTCTTCCGGTGTAACGTTGACCCGGCGCGTGTCGCTCACATGCTGCGCGATGACTTCGCGGAGCTGGGGTAAACCAGCAGAAGGGCCGTAATGCGTGAAGCTCTTATGCAGCGCATCGCATGCCGCGTCGATGATGTTGCCAGGCGTATCGAAATCGGGTTCTCCAATCTCGAGATGGATAATGTCGCGCCCCTTGGCCTCCAGCGCTCGGGCCTTCACTAGTACTTCGAAAGCCGTCTCGGTACCGAGACGCGCCATGCGCTTGGCGAGGCGAAGTTCGCTGGCTTTCTGCACGGCACAGACTATGCGCGGACGAAGTCTTCTCTCAACTATCAATAATCAACTTCCGCCATAAGCGCCGAGGGCCCAGATACAGCCGGGCTCATTCGCACCCGCGAACGATTTTCATGTGGACTTATCGGTGGGTCGGTTTTTTCGCCGTGGGACTCTTGTTTGCGAGTCTGCCTTCGCAAGTCCAAGGCAGAAAACGTCCACGAAACAAACCTCCTCACACTGAACAGCAATCTCCGGCCCAGATCGAAGAAGCCGCGCGCCTGCAAATTTTTCTCGATCGTTCTAACTTCAGTCCGGGCAAAATTGACGGGCACTATAGCGAGTTGACCTGGAAAGCTCTTGGCTTTTATAGGCAGTCCCGCGGCGAACAGCCGCAGTTACCGCCACTCGACGCCAAAAGCAACATCGCTCCCGATACCAACGGCCTCGAGATTTCCAGCGTCGAACCGGTCTTCATTACCTATTCAGTAACGCAAGCGGATCTGCAGAATGTAGGAAATTTACCGGGCTCTCCAAAGGAGCAGGCGAAGTTAAAAGCGCTTTTGTATCGCAACGCTGCCGATGCAATCGCAGAAAAATTCCACTGCGACGTTCATTTTTTGGCGCAGCTCAACCCCGGCAAGACCAAGTCGATCAAGCCCGGCGATCAATTGCGAGTTCCTAATGTTCAACCATTCGAGTTAGAGCAGGTCAAAGAAATTAAGCCGGGCAGCGAGATTAACGCACCAATCGCTAACGAACTCCCTGATGAACCGGACAAGACGCCGACGGAACAATCGGAACCTTCTCAAAGTCCACCTACGAGCCCGGCATCGTCGCCGTTGACGTCTGTAAAAATCGATACGAAAACGAGCATGCTTGGAGTCTTCCAAGGCGAAAAATTAATCGCGGCTTACGCGGTCACCGTAGGATCTGCGCAGACCGCTTCGCCCATTGGAGACTGGAAGGTGAAGGGGGTAGCTAAGTGGCCGCGGTTTCGTTACGACGAGAAAATGCTGAAACACGGGGAGCGAAGCGGGCATTTCTTCATGTTACCGCCGGGACCTCGAAATCCAGTGGGGGTCCTCTGGATCGCGTTGAACAAAAAAGGAATCGGCATTCACGGCACAGCTAGTCCCGATTCCATAGGACATTCGGTAAGCCATGGCTGCATCCGACTGGCCAACTGGGACGTGGTTCGTTTGGCCGAGCGAGTTAAATTTGGAACGCCAGTCTCGATCCACTAGTCATTTCGCTTCTCCGCGCCGGCTGGTGAATGGCTTAACGCGACGAATACTTTCGCGAACGAGAGCTCACGTGTACAGTTTAGTGTTTTGAAACGTCGATGGCCTTTCGTCATTTTCGGGCTCGTTCTTCTTTTGGTCGTCGCTGGTCTGGCCTTGCAGATTGACTGGACATGGAAACGAAAACTTTCACCCTGGGGCGGACGTTATTTTTTTCATCGCACCGAGTTAGCAGTGCCGTCATTTCGTCAGGCGGATGAGAAATGGGGCGACGATCCGCTCGGTGGAGTTGAAGCCAATGGCACACTCGGCGGCGAAGGCTGTGCGGTGGCTTCCGCGGCTATGGTGTTTAAATTTTACGGCATCAACGTTGATCCGCAGCAGCTAAACTGGTTCTTGACGTCAGTCGGAGGGTATACAGAACAGGGTTGGCTTTATTGGGACCGCGCCGCATGGTTCGCTCCGGACCAGGTTCGGCATGTGTACGAAGACCTGGCTTCGTATCAGCTAATCGATTCGAATCTCTCTCACGGAAACCCCGTCATTGTGCGGGTCCGGCTGTCAAGCGGCATCACGCATTTTGTTGTCATCGCGGGCAAGGATGGTTTCGATTATCTGGTACAGGATCCGGGCGGAGGCTCTGCGAAAGGTCTTTATCCGCTGCGCGAACTTGGCAGCGACATCGAAGGGCTACGATTTTACAAACCGATTGGGACGATGATTTCGCAAGCTTCGGTGCAGCGGTAGAAGGTCAACTCTCCGGCGGCCACGCAACGCCAGCCAATTCCTCGGGCAACTCTTTCGGGTCGACCGGATAAATAAGTGACATATCAGGTTTGGTCTTCGCACCGGGCAACAATTCAGTTTCTTCCGGTGCGCCCAGGACGAGCCAGAGCACCTCAGAGTCTGTGTCGTTGAACACCTGACGCAACTGGTCTGGGCCAACAAGCACTCCGCCGTACTTAGGCACGGTCAACGTCTCGCCTCCGATGCGGATGCGCCCTACGCCTTCCAGAACGAAATAGAACTCTTCCTGCCGAATATGCTTGTGCAGGGTGTTCGCGCTCTTGGGCGGTAACCGCCACAGCCGCGCGCCGAGGTTCTGACTGCCCGTGCGCTCAAGGTAATCAGCATTTGGAATCTTCATCAAGTTAGAGGGCCGCCAATGAAGGTCGTCCCGCGTAATCAAAACGTAACCTTCTATCGCTTTCATTGTAGTTTCTTGAGTAAGGCTAATGAGTGAACCGTAGTGGTTCTGGACTTCTGGCTCACAAATCGGACCAAACACACTAAGGCTCGACCAAAGTTCATTCCAGCGAGATACGGAAAGTCCCTGCGCAATTGGCGTCTACGCCAGAAGCACGTAACGACTGCAAAAAAAAGCGCCCCAGACGACTGCTCGTCTGGGGCGCGAGACCGCCTTGCCTAACCAATTATTCTTTATCGCCGTGGTGCTCGTCGTCGCGGGGGAAAACTTCGAACAAGTTGTTTTCGCCGTGCTGCTGGGTGAAGAAAAGCCTTGCTCGGTCTGTTCTGAATTCCCTCGTCCCGATCAATCCGCGGATCGTGCTGTCTCCCTCGGACATGTGAATCCCGGTCGGCTCGTTATCTTCATCAGTCGCCATTCGGTCTAAGCCAAGCGCGACGAATCGGGCCGCCAAACTTCTCTCCGGGTGCTGCCTATTCAATTTGTAGGCCCAAATCGAATCCAGCTTGTTCAACTGATCGTGCAACGTGTCGCCGCGATCTTCCGTCACCAGGATCGTGTCTCTATCATCCACAAACGTGATATTATCGAACGAAGAATGGTCGGCGTCCCCCAGAACAACCAGAGAGATGGTTCCGCTGTTTCGGTTTGCGCTGAGATCGACGCGGAAAATTCCGCCCCATGCGCCGCGCGCCGCCAACTCAGGCTGTATGCCCGCGCGATTATCCGTGTCGCCAGTGATGACGAAGAAGAAGGTCCGAAAGTGTGAACCAGGCTGGAACTGCCCGTTCTCCGGGCGTTTGAAGGGGGTCGCACCGGCAGCTTTCGCGGCCGCGGAAGCATCGAACGGTGCAGTGCCATTCACGGCGGTGTCGTGTACCGTCACCCAGCTTACCGGAAAAGACGCACCCACGGTGTGAAGCAGCAGCTGATTATTCGATAAGACGTCTCCCGTGGGATGAGCGGCATCGACGGGCACAAACGTTACCGGACTGCCATTGATCGAGACCTGAAGCGCTTGCAATTTGCCCTGCGATAAGTCCACCGGATTTGTAGGAACGAACCGGAAAACGAACGAGTTCGGATTTCTCCCGAAATCGCCGAGACCGTTCGGCTGATTCATAAGCGTCGTCCCGCCGACATCTTCCACAATCCAGATATTGCCTTGATCATCGGGATGGATTCCTTCGAAACCGCCGCGGCCCATGCTGCCGTAAAGCGTGCGCAAACCGGCGCCAGCTCCAGTGTTCGGGTCAAAATCGGCGCCCATCTCGATGACGCCCCCAACCCCCGTGCCAATCAGATTGCCTGCCTCCTGGGTAAACAGCAGCGTGCCACTAAACGGATTCCATGTTGAACCATCGATGCTGTTAAAGTGAGTCAAGCCATCCGCGCCCACGGGCGTCAAAAGCGTGATGCGATGATCGGGACTCGCCACGTCGAGGTTGATTCGCGTGACGTAAGCGATATCCCCGCTATTCTCGTGGCCCTGGAAAAGGAAATGGCGGCCATAATCGTAGTCAGGCGTGGGGCCACCCGGATTATGATTCAGAATGAGATACGTGTTTTCATCCGGTTCGGTGCGGGTGCCGTCGCTTAGGTTCCCGAACGTTGTGATCAAGCCCGAAGGATTTTCAAGCAGATCGATGCCTTCTACGACCAGCGCCGGAGCAAATTCCGGCGAATAGACATTGTCGGTGATCTCTACAGGATTGGCCGAAGGCACACCACTCACCCTTTCGTTAAACACCCTCAGTTGGTCGGCGGAAGCCGTCGAGGCAGCCATCGCAGCGAGGGCGATGGAGGCAACTACGTGGAGGCAGGTCTTTGCCTGCAGTGGATTTTTGGAAGTTAGATTCATAGGTTAATTTGTTTTGGATTAGTTTGGTTTTGCTTGGTTTCTTGGGCGGAATTCTCCGCACCGCGGGAACACATACAGGCCAATTGTGACGGACCGGTTTAAAACATGTAAAAACTGTGTGACTTCGGGTAACAGTGCCGTTACCTGGGCGCGGTGCCTGCTACTTTGAGGGCGGTTTCCCGCGCAAATTTGCTCTGCCCGCAACGGCCTGACGGGACAGACAGGTCAACAGTCGGCGGATTCCGACACGACGGGTTTAATGTCGATCACAGACGAAGCGGCGCGTCGGAAAAGTCCGAGGAGCTCCTGGCAAACTTCGACCAGTGTTTTCTCGTTACAGTCCGATTGCGCTCCAGATTCGGCCGTAATGGGAAGGCATGGTAAGCCACGTTTCCTGCAGAGGGACGATTCCGCGGAGATTAAGATCCCCGCCGTGGAGCTCTTCGACGTAGTTTCCACCGATTGGAAACCAGAACGGTACTGTTTGATCGGCATCGCTGGTGTTGATCGCGACAAGAGTGTACGCCGAGCCGTCGTAACGAGCGAATAACAAGAGCCCTTTGGAAAGATAGCGGCTCCAATCATTGAAGAAATAGTAAGCACCGCGGCGAAGCTGGGGACGATCTCTCCTGATGCGTACGAGCTTGCGTACCAGTTGCACCAAGTTTTGGCCGGGAATGTCGTAGAAAAAATCCCAGCGCAGAGAGCGCAGCAACGCCACGCGACCGGCGCCAAAATCGGGAAGAAAATAGTTCTCGACGAACTCCTCACCCTGCCAAAGCATCGGCTGACCCTTGGACATGAGAACCGCGATCAGATACGGCTGCAGCATGAACCAGCGGTTGCGATCACCTTCGGCAAAAAGCGGATTGCCAGCCTCGTCGGGATTGGTAATCCCGAAGTTACAAATGAAGCGCTCATGGTCATGGTTTTCGATATATTGCAGCGCAGCTTTTGGAATCACGTCGCCGTTCGTGTTTTCTTCTTCCGCGTAACCGAACAGGCCCAGTGACAGTCCCCAGTCGGCGAGCCGACCTCGATCGCCCCGCGCCACCGCCTTTGCGGCATCAAGGGTGCGATTCTGCCAAGTGCTGTCGGAGTACGTTGTGCGCAGCACCTCCTCGGGTCCTTCCAATTGCTCAGCACATTGGATCAGTCTGATCGGCGACGCTGCGCCGGCATCGAAGCGATTCCAAAAAGGTTGATTTTGCGCGATCTGAGTCTTGGCGAGCTGGTACGTTTCATACACGAGATTTGCGTAGCCGACGCCGAGCGGTCCATCCCAGTAATTTGGCACGCAGTCGTAGCGAAATCCGTCGACGTGATACACCTCCAGCCAATGGTAGTTCACGGTAAAAAAATAATCGCGCGTGAGTTGGCGATTGAAGTCGGTGCTCTTGCCGAAGTTGCTGAAGTAATCCTTGGCGAATGGTCCCATGAACGGGTTCTCGCGGTACTTCAGACGCGTGTAAGCGTCGAAGTATGCGAAGTCCACACCGGTGTGGCCGTAAACGACATCGACAACGACTGCGATGCCATGCTGGTGGGCGATATCGACCATCTGCTGGAAGGCTGATCTTTTACCGAACCTTTCGTCTACGCCGAAATACCCGATGGGAAGATAACCCCAATCAACTGACGCGGCCACATTTGAGAGCGGCATCACCTCAACCGCATTCACTCCGAGATCACTTAGATAAGCCATCAAATTCGTGGTGCGCTCCAGGTCGCCTCCAAGCTCGGCGATGTTGGCTTCGTAGAAAATCAAATCCGCCAGCGCAGGCGTGCGCCAGTTCGCTTCCTTGTCGTTCCAGACATATTCCCTGTATCCCAGCGTAAACGCCGAAAGCTTGCCAACGCCAAACTCACGTGCGCACGGGTCAATGATCCAATCGAGGCTGCCTACGTAGGGGTTTTCGATGCGATAACGATATAAGTAACGTCCCTCAGTTCCCCAAGCGGAGTCCAGCATTGGCGGCGGTGTCCCGGCGATCGGGACTGTTGTCGACCAAAAATCGCCATACGGAGGACGCACGGTGTGCGTCAGCGGGAATTCCCGTGGCGGGATGTTTTGCAGGAACTGATCGCGCTCGTGGATGATTTTGACGGTAACGCTATTGCCGTCGCTGTCTGATACCCATGGCAGCCAAATGCCAAAGCTAACCGTGCCGTTGCTCTCGACGGCACCCAGATTGCCGAGCGGCAACAAGTTTATCGCCATTGCTTATAGCGCCTTCCATTGAATGCGCCGGAACAACGCCTGTCCTGTGTGTGTCTGCAGGCCAATGAAGCGTGGCTGCTGCGCTGTCGAGGGCAGACCTCGCTGCGGTGACTGAGGGTCTCCAGTAAAATGGAATTGGTTAACGAACTGCCCATTGAGGACCACCGTGAAGTCGGGCGGATCGACTGTGATTTCATAGGCATTCCATTCGCCGACGGGATGGACAATCAGCGGCCCATCGGTCGGTCCCTTAAAAGAGTAAATCGCGCCGGTGCGGTGGATTAGCGTGTTGTCCGGGCGCGCTAGCTCGTCGATCTGAATTTCAAATCCAAAATTAATCCCGACGTACGCCGTGTTGTCATAGTTTTGCTGCTCGGGATCTGGGAAAGCTACAAAGACGCCGGAGTTATCGTCGGGGGCTGTCATCATCCACTCAAGCTGCAGTATGTACCGCGCGGGCGACGGGCGCGTAAGCCACAGCATGCCCAAATCCGTGCCGGGGTGAGCCTCGAAAGCCCCGCGGCGAATGAGAAATCTGCCCGGATCATCGCGCCCCGGTTGGTTGCGAATTGTGGACATCCTCCAGTCGCCAAAAGTTTCCCCGTCGAAGAGTGCTTCGAAACCGGAGTCAGCGACAAACGCGGTCGGGGTTATGATTTGATCGCCCGTACGTCGCGCCACGGCAATGCCGGTGAGCATCGGATTAGGTGAGCCTATACTTGGAAAGAGACAAGGCCCCGCC
>Ga0081540_1001644_pt1 | contig 19034 bp, 18 predicted proteins | sample TabmetS2T1R1_FD_71024 | JGI IMG/M metagenome (GOLD analysis project Ga0081540, IMG submission 71024) | Tabebuia heterophylla rhizosphere microbial communities from the University of Puerto Rico - S2T1R1 | ecosystem: Host-associated > Plants > Roots > Rhizosphere ... | reverse complement strand
GCGAAGTGAGTCGGTGAGAGGCATTAGTCCCTCCCGTCATTTTTTGCTGTTTGATCCATCTGGGCCGCGGCTGCTTCGGGCCCGTCGAGTTTCCGGATCAGCTCTGCAAAGCGGTCCGGCACGCCTTGCCGCACCACATCGTCGTACATGGCGCGGAGCTGATGGCCGATCCTGGACTGAATCTCGGCGTTGAGCCCGCCCTGCTTCTTTACTTCCTTCATGGTCTGATCCACGCTTCCCCGAGAGTTAAGTCTCTGTGGTTTCAAGAGGATTTCCTCGAAATTGGCCCTTGGCCGGTGCTCCTTGATCAAAAACAATGCCGCCGGGTCCGGAAGGTTCCGAAAATTGGGAACTATTTCTGGAACTTTTTTCGTTTTCGCGAGTAATCGGGAGGACAGGGGAACCGGGTCCCCCCGACTGGAGCCTAAGGTAACGCCCGAATCGGCGTTTGTGTCCGCCATTATGAGACCCTAAGTACGGCCAGAAATAGGGCCAAAGACAAGGATGGAATGGGGATGTCTCGATCACAGCTCGTTGCTGAACATCTGCCGCTGTTGCGGCGCTATGCCCGCGCGCTCACCGGAAGCCAGCCGTCGGGGGATGCCTATGTGGCGGCCATGCTGGAAGCGCTGTTGCAGGATGCCTCGCTGCTCGACGAGCGGCACGGCCCGCGCGCCGGGCTGTTCAAGCTGTTCACCCAAATATGGAATTCGGTCTCGATCAACGACAATCCCGACGTCGCGACGCTGGCATTGCCGCCCGAGCGCCGCCTCTCCAACATCACGCCGCTGCCGCGGCAGGCCTTCCTGCTGCTGTCGCTCGAAGGCTTTTCCGAGGAAGAGGTGGCCTTCATTCTCGGCATCGACATACCGGAGACCCGCCGGCTGACGGATACCGCCGGCCGCGAGATGGCGGCGGAAATCGCCACCGACGTGCTGATCATCGAGGACGAGACCTTCATCGCGATGGATCTCGAAAGCCTGGTGAAGAATCTCGGCCACAACGTGATCGGCGTCGCCCGCACCCATGCCGATGCGGTCGCGCTCGCCAAGAACAAGAAGCCCGGCCTGATCCTAGCCGACATTCAGCTCGCCGACGGATCATCCGGTCTCGACGCCGTCAACGAGCTCTTGAAGGTGTTTGAGGTGCCGGTGGTGTTCATCACGGCCTATCCGGAGCGCTTCCTGACCGGCGAACGCCCCGAGCCGGCGTTCCTGATCTCGAAACCGTTCCAGCCGGCGATGGTCTCGGCCGTCGCCAGCCAGGCGTTGTTCTTCCAGCGCAACTCGCGCAACCGCGCGCCGCGGGCGGCGGCGGGCTGAGCCCGTCATCGCAATCCGGAGTTGGAACGGATCCGGCGCGCTTCACGGCGCGCCGGATTTTTTGTTGATGAGACGCTTTGAGCAAATGGAGGAGACTCGATAACCCCGTCAGTACCGGCGTCTTGTGGATGCGCGAGACTTTCGAGACCGCGCCGACAGATGGCAGCTTTGTGGCCGATCGAAGCGAATGCCACGCACCGCACGGCGTTACCGTTTTCAACGCTCGGGCCCCGCGCTGCGGCATCGCATCGTGATCTCACCGTGAGGTAGCGCACGGTTTCGCCTGCTACGCGGGTTTATTAAACCTTGGTATAGCTGGCACATCCGTTTCGGATGGCGGCGATTTACCTCGGTACAATTGAGCACGGCGCGTACGGAATCTAAGGTCAGCGCGTCGAGGCAGGACGCATATTACGGAATTGCCGGCACATCGACGGTCCTCCTCCTGGTCGTCCGCGCCGCCTGCCTCGTCACCTCGGCCAGTTTCGGCGCCTGCCGGCCTGCGGGTTAAGCGTGAGCGGAAGCTCTTGACCTGCGCATCTTGCATGAGAGGTCATTGTTTGATGTTGCCGTCCGACAGAATCGCGCTTTTCATCGATGGCGCCAATTTCTACGCGACCGCCAGGGCGCTCGGTTTCGACATTGATTACAAGCGGCTGCTCAAGGAATTCCAGGGCCGTGGCGAACTGTTGCGCGCGTTCTATTACACGACAATCATCGAGGATCAGGAATTTACATCGATCCGCCCGCTCGTCGACTGGCTCGATTACAACGGCTACACCGTCGTCACCAAGCTCACCAAGGAATTCATCGACCCCGGCGGCCGCCGCAAGGTGAGGGGCTGCATGCATGTGGAGCTGGCCGTCAATGCGATGGAGATCGCCGATCGTATCGACAGGATGTTTCTGTTCTCGGGCGACGGCGATTTCCGCCCTCTGTTGAAAGCGGTGCAGCGCCGCGGCGTGCACGTGACCGTCGTCTCCACCCTGACCAGTCAGCCGCCGATGGTGGCTGACGAACTGCGGCGTCAGGCCGACGCCTTCCTCGATCTCGCAGAATTGAAGTCGAAGGTCGGGCGCGATCCGGCGGAGCGGCCCGGACCACGCGAGATTCGCCAGCAATCGCCGCAATTCGCGCCGCGCGCGGCGGTCAATGGAAATGGCCCGCGCGGAGTGATGTGAACCAGTTCACCTTCGCCTGGTGAAGCCGGCGGTATCATCACTGCACCTGATTCATCGCCGAGCCCGCAAGGGTCTCATGCCCGAGGGCCGGCGACTGTTACCGCGTTCGCGGCCAGGCACTCCCCCTGGCTCGGGCCACCAGCCTCATTGTGCTGGTCGCACTGATCCGGCGCGCCCTCCGCGCGCCGGACCTTTTTCCGCGGGCGAGGGCCAGGCGCCTGCTGCCATTCTTCAGCGCACCAGCACCATCGCATGCGCGCCGCGTGCGACCGCGATCGAATGCTCGGTCTTGACCAGCTCCGTGCGCGACGGATCGAGAGGATCGTGGGCGATCCGCCAGAAGTCGACCGAGCCACCTTTGCGACGGTCATCGAAGTGGTCGAACGAGAGCACGGCCAGCGACCGGCTCGATGCGTCGAACGCCGCGGATTCCGGCAGGATGCCGTCCATCGGAAAGTCGCGGACCCGGGTCAGCGCGCCGCTCTGCGGGTCGAATCGCAATAGCGTGATCGACGAGAAGAACGTCTGGCGCGGATCGTCATAGGGCAGGTAGCTGCGCTCGAGATTGGTGGTGACCACCATCGTGCCGTCGGGGCTGACGACAAGGCCCTCGGGGCTGACGCCGGTCTGCGCATGCGAAACCAGCGCGTGACGGGGCGAACCGTCGGCCTCCTTGCCGGCGTTGAGCCGTACGCTGACGACGGTGCCGCGCGGCGCCTCGCTCCGGATGCCCTCGATATCCCTGCCCCAGTAGAGGCCATTGGCGATCGCGTAACGTCCGTCAGGCGTGAAGCGCACCATGTAGGGATATTTGTCGACATGCACGGCATTGCCGTAAGGCGTGACGGTCGCCTCGTCCGCGCGCATCTCGACGTGAACGAACGACATCTCGTCGCGCGTCGAGTTGAGCAGCGCCAGCATGTTCTCGCGCGGATGAAACTCGGCGTGCGACAGCGCGTCGCCGGCGTTCCAGCCCGGGATGGCCGGCGTTGCGGGCGTTTCCGCCAGGCGGCCGTGCGCGAAGCGATAGAGCGCCAGCGGCGTCATGGTGCCGGCCCCGTTGGGATCGTAGGTCACCGCGACGAGGGTGCCTTCGGCGTTGATCGAGACTGAATTCGGCCGGTCGAAGCCTGCGATATGCTGAACGACGCGCGGCTTCGACAGATCGGAGATGTCGACCACCGTGAGCGCGCGGCCATTCTTGAGATCGCTGAAACGTTGATCCACCCGGCTGTCGGTCGGACGCTGCGTCAACGTCTCGATCGCGATCGCATAGTGATGGTCCGGCGTCACGGCGACCGCGACCGGCGCGCCGACGACCGAATTGCTCACCGCCACCTGGCTTGCCCGCAGGTCGCGCGGATGGCCGTCCAGCGGGATCACGCTCAGCATGTCCTCGCCTTCACGCGGGCCGAGCAGGCCATCGACATAGGCCGAAGCAACCATGTCGGCATCCGATAGCACGACCAGTGCGTGCCCCTTGAACGGCAGCGGCGCATCGGCGTCACGGGTCGCCACAGCGGGCGTTGTGTTGAACAATCGAGCGGCGGTGAAGCTGACGAGCACCGCCCGCCTCAGATATTTGGCGTATTTCATTGGATTTTTCCTGCAGAGCTGAATCACGGTGAAGAGGTTTCATGGGAGCGCTCAGACGAGCCTGGCGGGCTTGAGCAGGTCGGACAGGCCGACACGGTGCAGCATCTCCGCGCGCAGGCGGTCGAGCACGGTGAAGCCGACATCCGCGCCGTCCTGTGTGGGATCGTAGTGGACGCGGAACGGACGCTCGCCGAACGGGGTATTGACGATGTCGACGATCGCGTCGGCGACCCCCGCCACGTCGGCGTCATCGGGCACGATGGCGGCGAACGCCTTCTGCACTTCTTCGCCAAAACCGCGGTACGGCCCGGCTTCATACTCGGCGAGGCGCGCCGCGTCGGCCGGGCGGCCGGAATGGACGAAATGATTGGTGCCTTTGGTGAAGGCGCCCGGCACCACGATCGAGGTTTCGATGCCCCAACGCGACAATTCGCGGGCATATTGTACGGCGAGCGCATCCATCGCGGCTTTGGCCGCGAAGTAGGGCGACAGATAGGGCGGCGTGCCGCCGGCCGAACTGCTGCTCGACACCCAGACCAGCAGGCCCTGCCTGGCGCGCCGCATGTGCGGCAGCACGGCGCGATTGACACGCTGCGTGCCGAGCACGTTGACGTCGTATTGCTGCGCGAACTGTTCCGGCGTGAACGATTCCGCCGGGCCGAACATCATGTGTCCGGCGTTGTGGACCACGACGTCGACGCGGCCGCTTTCGGCGATGATCTTCTCGATCGCGGCGTTCGCCGACGGCTCCGACTGCACGTCGAGCTCGATGGCGCGCAGGTCGACACCGTCGCGTGCGGAGGTCGCGGCCATCTCGGCCGCGTTGGCGGCGTTACGACCGGCGACGTCGCGCATCGAGGCGTAGACGGTGTGTCCGGCTTTGGCGAGGGCTTCGGCGGTCAGGCGGCCGAAGCCGCTGGAGGCGCCGGTGACGAGGATGATCTTGCTGGCAGTGTTTGCGTTGGACATTGGTGCATTCCCTTAAGTGGTGGTCCGCGCCGGAGGCGGGACGTCGCGATGAGGTGAAGAGGGAAGGTCAGATGATTCCGCCATTGGCGCGCAGCACCTGGCCGTTGATCCAGCCGCCATCCGGACCGGCGAGGAACGCAACCGTGTTGGCGACGTCTTCCGGCTGGCCGAGCCGTTCCAGCGGCGCCAGCTTGGTGAGATGGTCGATCACCTGCTGCGGCTTGCCGTCGAGGAACAGTTTTGTCGCGGTCGGTCCCGGCGCCACGGCGTTGACCGTGATGTTGCGGCCGCGCAGCTCCTTCGACAGCACATGGGTCATCGCCTCGACGCCGGCCTTGGTCGCGGCGTAGACGCCGTAGGTCGGGTGCAGCAATCCGACCTGGCTGGACGACATGTTGACGATGCGTCCGCCGTCGCGCAGCCGCTTGGCGGCCTCGCGCATGGTGTTGAAGCTGCCCTTCAGGTTGATCGCGACGTGACTATCGAACAGCTTGTCGTCGCTATCGGCGATGGAGGAGAGGTGCATGATGCCGGCGTTGTTCACCAGCACGTCGACGCCGCCGAACGCCGCATCCGCCGCGTCGAACATGCGCGCGACCGCGGCCGGATCGCTGACGTCGGCCTGTGCCGTGGTGGCGCGGCCGCCGGCTTTCTCGATCTTGCGCGCCAGCGCCTCGGCTTCGGGCGCGCTGCCGGCATAGTTGATGACGACCGTAAAGCCATCGGCGGCGAGCCGCTCGGCAATGGCGGCGCCGATGCCGCGGGAGGCGCCGGTGACGAGTGCGACCTTGCCGGTGTTCTTCGTGTTCATTGTCGATCTCCTTGGTTTGCCGGGGCTCGGGGTTCGAGCCGATGCGCAGGAGATATCGAATTGATTTGCTGGGATAATCGTTCTAAGAACAGCAATACTGTTCGTCATTTTAGAACAATGGGACGCCATGGACCGGCTGGAAGCCATGCGGCTGTACACGCGGGTGGTCGATCGCCGCAGCTTCACACAGGCCGCCCACGACCTCGACATCCCGCGCTCCACCGCGACTCAGGTGGTCCAGCAACTGGAAAACCGCCTTGGGGTGCGCCTGCTCCAGCGCACGACGCGAACGGTGATGCCCACCCTCGATGGCGAGGCCTATTACCGGCGCTGTCTCGCCATCCTCGACGACATCGAGGATGCCGAAGGCGCGTTCACGGGCGCCATCCCGAAGGGCATGCTGCGGGTCGAGGTGCAGGGCACGATCGCGCGGCATTTTCTCATGCCCGGGCTGCCGGCGTTCTTCGAAAAATATCCCGGCATCGAAATCGCCATGAGCGAAAGCGACCGCTGGGTTGACGTGGTGCGGGAAGGCGTCGACTGCGTGCTGCGCTACGGCGCGCTGCCTGACAGCGACCTCGTCGCGCGCACCGTGATCCACCTCGATCGCATCACCTGCGCGGCGCCGGCCTATCTCGAACGCTACGGCCATCCGCGCACGCCGGAGGATCTCGCCAGCCATCGCACGGTGGGCCTGCGCTCGCTCACCACAGGCGCGCTGGCGCCATTCGAATTCATCGACACGGACGGCATCCGGCGTATCGACGTGCCGGCCCCGTTCTCGGTGACCGGCACCGAAAGCTTTCTCGATGGCGTGCTGCTGGGCCTCGGGCTGGCGCAGATGCCGCTGTTTCACATTGGGCGCGACCTCGCCGGCGGCCGGCTTCAGCGCATCCTGCCGGAGCATCCGGTGCCAGGCGCGCCGGTCTCGGTGCTCTACCCACGCAACCGCCAGCTATCGCCGCGCGTGCGCCTGTTCATCGACTGGATCGTGCGACGGTTCAGTGCTCCGGCCGGAGCGGCGTTTTGACGGAAGCTTGGGCGCTTCGTTAGTGCGCCAGGTCCGCGAGCGGAATCCGGACCTTGATGATCAGGCCGTTCTGAGACCAGTCATAGTCGATAGAGCCGTTGTGCGAGGCGATCGTGCTGGCAACAAGGTGGCTGCCAAACCCCAACTGGGTGGGTGCCTGAACCGGTTTTCCAGCCTCACGCCAGACGATTTCAACGCTGTCGTTCTCCACATGCCACGTCACCGAGACCTTTCCGTCGTCTTTCAGGGCGCCATACTTGGCGGCGTTGGTGGCAAGCTCGTGGAAGACAAGCGCGACGCTATTGGTGGAACGCTCTCCGAGCGACACGGTGGGCCCGTTCAGATCAGGCGTGGTGTAGGGCCTCAGGACGGTACGAATGGCTTCCGCCATGTCCACGCCAGTGAGGACGTCGCCGGCGCTGAACGACCGCCGAACCAGGGAATGGGCATCCGAGAGGGCCGTGAGGCGGCCCGTCAGCGCCCTCGTCATTTCTTCCTTGGTCTCCGTGTGCCGCGCGGTCATCTTGATCATGGCGTTGGTGACGGCAAACATGTTCTTGACCCGGTGGCTCATCTCCTTGGCCAGTATCTCCTGGGCCTCCAGCGCCTTCTTCAAATGAACATCGGCATGGATCATCTGCAGCGCGATGCCCGTGAACACGGCCATTTCGGCCATCACACGGGCATGACCGGAGTGGAATTTGTGCCCCTCCTTGGCGACCACCCATAGCGTTCCGACCGGCACCACGCCGTGTCTCATGAGTGGCACCAGCAACACCTCGGGCACGCTGATATTGGCGTCCGCAATCCACGAATAGGCGCGCTCGGGCCGCTCCATCAGGATCGGGCTGCGTTGGTCTAGACAGACACCGCACGGACTGTAGTTTCGGGGCGTGGTGGCCCCTTCGAACGCGGACAATTTGCCGACGAGGGAGGTCCAGCGAAACTGGTCGCCATCGAGCACGCTGATACCTGCGGAGTCTGCGTCGCAGATATCCATGGACAGCGCCACGAGGCGGGGCAGGACATCGGCCGGATGGTCCGCCATGCTTCTGGCGAGGTCTTGCAGCGCCAGCTTTTCGCGGAGGTAATCGGGCGCCGGCGCCGGGCGAACCAGGAGCTCATCGGTCGTAAAAACCTGCGCCACGGCGGCAGGCAATTCCGTTGGGCGGCCCATAAATCTCTATCCCCTTCAGCACTATAACTCAGAGATCCTTGGCGGCTACATCGGAAAGCGTTGGGGCAGACTGCAGTTCCTATTGGCGCGCGAAGCTCACCCGATCAGGGCTCACCCAGGGCTGGTCGTATCGGGGATGGAAAAAAAGCAGGGCGCGACCGGCATCACCACGATCGCGCCCTACGTCGCCGGTCAATGGGGCAGGGGGAATAACCGGCTGCCGGAATGACGCGGAACGCCCGGACTCGTTCCAAAACCGCGAAAATATTTTCGTACACGGTTAAGTGATCGAAAGCCTGCGGACCTCGTGCGGCTTGGTTCGGGTTGAGTCCCCGATCGCCAATGGGGCGAGGGACCAACCGTCATGTCAAAGACTGTCAATGGAGTTTTAGCCGCTGTTGCCATCTCGGCGACATTCGGCGCCGTTCAGTTCGCATCCGGCCATGATCTCGCTGGCCTGCGGCAGCTTGCCTCTACCGCCCCGAGCGAGGGCATCAACCGCGCTGCCAAGGCCGACCGCGCCCCCGTCAAGGTTGCACGGGCGTCCCAGGCGAACACGATCATGTTCCGCCTCGACCGCTTGGCCGCGACCTCGGTGCTGGTCCGTGTCCCCGTGGCCAAGGATCAGGCGCGGAACCGGCCGGAGCCCGCGAAGCCCGAGACGAAGAAGCCAGAGACCAAAAAGCCCACAGTTGCCTGCGAGCCGCCGGTCAGCGTTTTGACCGACGTGGCAAAGCTGCTGCAGCCCGGCCGCTGCGTGACCTGATCGACTTCGCTTCCAGTTAGTTCGTCATGCCCCGGACGCGCGTTTGCGTCGCCGTGCCGCCCGTCCAAATTCATAGCCCGGAAGAGCGTAGCGACATCCGGGACCGCTCTCACACCGCTCCCGGATATCGCTGCGCTCATCCGCGCTACCGGCTCGGCGCTCACTGCGAACAGGCTACTCGGCCGGCGCTTCGCTTTCGTCGCGGCCTTGTGCGCGGCTTGCCATCAACCCCAGCGCCAGTCCGCCGACGGCAAGGATCGGGATCAGCCGCTTGACGCCGATCGCGCGGACGACCTGGATGCCGGCTGCCACCAGCATCGGATCGGACAGCACGGTCTGCGCGGTGGACTTCGCGGACTTTGCCGCCTGTTCGGCGCGCGCCTGGATCTGCTTCTTTCGCACCATGTAACTAACGGCAGCGATCAGCGTGACCACGAAGAAGATCGCGGCCCCGGTGAGGCACGCCTGTATCGGACCGTATTTCTCCAGCACGAACACAAATGCGGCCGCGCACAAGAACCCCGTGGTGATCAGCAACGCGATCGCCGCCGCTGCCGCCAGCGAGGTCAGCCGCACCGCGCTGCCCGCCGACTCCTTGAAGTCATCGATAAATCGCTGGAACATGGCCAAGCCCCTGATTGATAAGCCTCGAGCTGAAAAACAGCTTCAATGAAACAAGCTGCGGCCCGCCGCCCCAAGATGAGGTGCGGGCTCGGGGCCGCGCGCCACTGCATTTGCCGGCGAGAGATCTGCTCGCGCCGGCCACAAATCCTATCTGCGCCACGCCACGCCGATCAGGAAGCCGATGCCGAGCGCCAGGCCGACGGTCGCCAGCGGCCGCTGCGTGATGACTTCCTCCAGGGTCTCCTCGATCGAGGAGGCGGCGTCCTGCGCGGCATCCATCATCGCGCCGCCGCGTTCGGACATGTCGTCAACCGCCTGTTCCGCGTTGGCGCGCGCCTGCCTGTAGCCGCGGCGCGCCTGTTTGGAGGCGGTGCCGGCAAAATTGTTGAGCGCGTCGGTGATTTGCTCGGTCAGGGCTGCGATATCGTTTTTCACGGCGGTTACTTCCTTTTCCAGGCTTTCATAGGTGGCTTTGTCCGTCGGGTTCTTCGTCGCGGAATCACTGCTCGCCATCGACATCGAAAGCTCCCCGGTGCTGAATTATCCTGTGGAACCAACGTCCCGTCCGATGGGAAGTTCCAGTTCTGGAGCGTGCTCGGCTTTGATTTGCGTCAAAATGCCACCACCGCGCGAACTCCCCTCCCGCCTGCGGGGGAGGGCCGGGGCGGGGGTGTCACCGCGAGTCATACCGCTCGTGTGGAGGGAGTTACTTCCTGGATTCCCGCAAGCGGGAGAGGTGAAGCCGTCCCGCGCTAATCCTCAGGCAATTGCGGCGCGTCGGACGGCATCAAGTGCTCTTTCACGATCAACGCCACGATCAGCAAGGGTGACGACAGGAACGCGCCCATCGGGCCCCACAGCCAGGTCCAGAAGGCGAGGGCGATGAACACGGCGAGCGCATTCAGCGCCAGCCGCCGGCCGACGATCGTCGGCGTGATGAAGTGGCCTTCCATGAACGTCATTACGGTGAACAGCGCCGGCGGCAGCAGCGCAGCGCCGAGGGTCGGGAAGCTTATCAGCCCGACCACCACCAGCACCGCGAACATCGCAACCGGGCCGATGATCGGGATGAAATTCAGCGTCGCGGCCAGCGCACCGAGACCGGCCGGGTTGGGCATGCCGGTAGCGACGCAGATCACGCCGGTGGCGACGCCGACGCCGATATTGATCATGGTCACGATGAGGAGATAGTTGCCGAGATGTTCCTCGATCTCGTTGAGCATCCGCAGCGTCCGCAGCCGCGACGGCCGGTCACCGAAATTCATGATCATCGCCCGGCGCAGATCGCGCCAGCTCGCAATGAACAGGATCAGGGTTGCGATGAACAGCAGGAATTCGGCAAAGGTCGGCGACAGGAACTCCAGCGTCGGTTGAACCCATTCGAATTTCGGCAAGTGGAAGCTTGTCGTGTCGGGCCCGCCGAGCATGCTCTGCAGTTCCTGCCAGAGCGCGAGCGGCCGGTCGAACACATGCAGCTTGTCCTTCAACTGCGCGCCGAGCTCCGGCAGCTTGTTGCTCCATTCGATCGCCGGCGAGGCGATCAGGCCGATCACGAACGTAACGCCGGCGCTGACCGCCATGACGATCAGGACGGCCGCGACCGGGCGCGGAACGCGATAGCGCTCCATGAAGCTTGCCGCCGGTGACAGCATGGTGCCGACGATGAAAGCCATCGTGATCGGCAGAAAGAACGCTCTGCCGAGATAGAGGCCGGTGATCGTGCAGATGATGAGCAGCCCGATCAGCGCGAACGCCACCACTTCGGTGCGGCGGATGACCGGCGGCTGCTCGCCCTTGCTGTCCGGCACCGGCATGCCTTCAGCGTTGTTGGCTTGTTGGCGGTCGCTGGGCTGGGGCTTCGTCGGCGATTTGGCAGGCGCGGGCTTGGTCGAGGGCTTACCGGGAGTAACTTGCACAATGGTCCTCCCACGCGCGTGACGACGATTGCAGAAACATCGCCCGCGAGCCGAACTGTGCCGTCATAACGTGGCGCGGCGACACAGGTTCCGTCGCGAAAGTGTGAGCCGTTCCGCGGTTGACAGCATGCGCCGCGGCAGGGGCTGCGCGGAACTGCCGGCCCAGCGCGGCGTTGTGGGTGCAGAGCATCACCCGATGCGCATCATCCAACGGGGCAATCCCATGACACAGTCCTTCGATCGCCGGCCGTCGTCGCGCGTGGCGAGCGCGCTCGTGTTCGTCAGCGCGCTGTTGCTGGCGCCGTGCGTATCCTCCAGTGCGGCCCAGGCGCAGGCATTTGGCTACGCGCCCGTCCAGTCGAGTGCGTTTCCGCCTGATGAGGTGATCGGAGCCGACGAGGATGCGATACCGGAGCGGCTGCGCCGCGCCGTCGTCGCCTATGGCACCAGCGAAGCGCCCGGCACCATCATCATCGATACCGGCAACACCGCGCTCTATTACGTGCTCGGACAGGGCCGGGCCGTCAGGTACGGCGTCGGCGTCGGTCGCGAAGGTTTTACCTGGTCCGGCGTGCAGACCATCAGCCGCAAAGCGGAATGGCCGGACTGGCATCCGCCGCATGAGATGATCGCGCGCCAGCCCTATCTGCCGCGTTTCATGGCCGGCGGTCCCGGCAATCCGCTCGGTGCACGGGCGATGTATCTCGGCACCAGCGAATATCGCATTCACGGCACCAACGATCCCTCGACGATCGGCAAGTTTGTCTCAAGCGGCTGCATCCGCCTGACCAATGAGGACGTCATCGACCTGTTCAGTCGCGTCAACGTCGGCACCAAGGTCGTCGTGCTGCCAAAGAGGGCGCCGGTCGTGGCGCGCGGCCCGGATACGCGGACGACCATTTCGGTGCGGCCGGTCCGCACGCCGCACCCGGTGGTGACCACGCAGCCTTCCGGCCGCCAGGCGATGAATTTGACGTCGCAACTCAACTGAACCGGAGCAAAGACTGCGGGAGATGAAGATGGGCATGCGATTGCGAAAACCGGCCGCGTGGGGGGCGACCGCCCTGGTCTGCGCTTCCGCGCTGGCGCCTGCCGCGCAGGCCCAGGATTTTTTCTCGCAGATGTTCGGCGGGTTCGGCCGCCCGAGCCGTCAGTCCTATATCCGGATGCCCTTCAACGACGAGGGCCAGGTGTACGCGCCACGACGCGAGCGACGTGTCCGTTACAGCAGTGGCGACGGCGGCGGCCAGGCGTTTTGCGTACGCACCTGCGACGGCCGTTACTTCCCGGTGACGGGATCCGACAACGCGAGCCGCGCGGCTTCCTGCAATAGCTTCTGCCCGGCGAGCGAAACCAAGCTTTTCCACGGCGGCAGCATCGACGAGGCGACGGCGGACAATGGCAAGTCATATTCCGAGCTGCCGAACGCCTTCCGATACCGCAACGAACTCGTCAGCGGCTGCACCTGCAACGGCAAGGATCAGATCGGCCTTGCGCCGGTCAAGATCGAGGACGACCCGACGCTGCGCAAGGGCGACATCGTCGCCGGCGAGAACGGTCTTCTGGTCGCCGGCCGCCGCGGCGACAAGCGCGGCGCGGAGCTGAATTTCTCACCCGCCTCCGAGCGCATGCGCGCGAAATATACGCGCGCGCCTGTCGTAGCGCGGGAGTGAGGGGTCCTCAAATCGTCATGGCCGGGCTTGACCCGGCCATCCATCTGCTTTGCAGGAATTCTTGGGAGATGGATGCCCGGGTCGAGCCCGGGCATGACGCGTAACGATTACGCCGCGCGGATCTTGCCGAGGAAGTCGGTAACCTGACGGCCCAGTTGCTGGCTCTGCGTCTCCAGCGTCTGCGACGCGACCTTCACATTGTCGGCGGCAGCGGCGGCGGCGTCCGCATCGGTCTTTACGCCGTTGATGTTTTCGGAGACGTTCTTGGTGCCCTGCGCCGCGAACTGCGTCGAGCGCGTGATCTCCTGGGTGGCGGCGCCCTGTTGCTGCACGGCGGTGGCGATCGCGGTGGCGACCTCGTTGACCTCGCCGATGATGCTGCCGATGCCCTTGATGGCGTCGATGGCTTCGCCCGCGACCTTCTGGATGTCGGCAATCTGTTCGGAAATCTCGTCGGTCGCCTTGGCGGTCTGGCTCGCCAGTGACTTGACTTCGGAAGCGACGACGGCGAAGCCGCGGCCGGCCTCGCCGGCGCGCGCCGCCTCGATGGTGGCGTTCAGCGCCAGCAGGTTGGTCTGCGCGGCGATGGTGTTGATGAGGCCGACGACCTCGCCGATCCGCCCTGCGGATTGGGCGAGCCCCTGGACGGTGCCGTCGGTGTTGCGCGCCTGGCTGACCGCGCGGCTGGCGATGCTGGCCGCATGCGCCGCCTGCTGGCTGATGTCGTTGATGGAGGCGCTGAGCTCTTCGGAGGCGGCGGCGACCGTTTCCACGCTCACCGAGGCGTCGCTGGAGGCCTTTCCGGCCACCTGGACGCGCTCATTGGTCTGGCGCGAGACTGCCGAGAGGCCGTCCGAGGTGCTTCGCATCTGGCCGGATGCGTCGCCGAGCTGGTTGAGCGTCTGGCGGACCACCTTCTCGAATTCGCCGACATAGCTCTCGATCGCCTGCTGGCGCGCCATGGCGCCGGCGTTGCGCTCGCGTTCCTGTGTCTCGATCCGGACCTTGTCCGCGGCCTGCTGCTTGAAGGTCTCGAGCGCGCCCGCCAGCGCGCCGATTTCGTCGTGGCGTGCGGCATAGCCGGTATCGACGCTGAGGTCGCCGGCTGCGACCTTCAGCATGGCGTCGCGCATGTTATGCAGCGGCGTGATGACGCGGCGGCTGACGATCACCATGGCGCCGAACGCCAGCGCCAGTGCGCCGGCCAGCAATGCGAGCTGCATCACAAGCGAGCCGCGGGCGGTGGAGTAGAGGTAAGCGGCGTGATTCTTGGTGGCTTCGAGCGCGGCTTCCGCAACCGTGACGGCGGCGGCGAGGCGTCCGACGGTGACTGGGGTCCACTGGTTGGCGGTCAGCTCCGGCTTCTCGCCTGAAACAAGCTGCCCCAGCAGCCGGTCGCGCAGGGCGACATAGGACGGCTCGAAATAAGCGGTCTTGTTCGCGGCCATTGCGCTCGAGATCGCCGGCGGCAATTGCATTCCCGCCGAGGTCAATTCCAGCGCGCCCCATGCGGCGTCGATGCCGCCGGTAAATTTCGTGTAGGCATGCTGCGTCTCCGGCGAGATCTTGCCGGCGGCGAGCCCGCTCGAGATGATCTGCGAGGCTTCGCCGGCGGTGTTGCGCAACAGCCAGGCGATCTGCTTGATCGCCAGTAACTGGTCGATGGTCGCGTCCTGGTGATTGACGGCGGCGGCGAGGGCTCCGGAAAGCTTCTCAAGCGTCTCCAGCATCGCGTTCGTGGCGTCGGTGTAATCCTTGGCCAGTGTCGGACGGCGCGAGGCCTTCGGCTGGCCCATGGCTACCCAGAATTCCTTCTGCAGCGCGGTCAACGTCTTGAACACGCGGTCGAATTCGGGCGCGAGCGTCGCTTGCTGCGCGAATTCCAGGCCGCCGAGCAGGTCGAGCGCCTTGGCCATCGCCGGCATTTCGGTGTCGCGGATGTTGCGCAGATACTTCTCGATCTCGGCGTCCATCGTATCGGAATTCAGCATCCGGTTGGTCGTGGAGCGGTCGGTGCGCAGATTGTGCATCGCCTTGAAGATGTTCGCCGAGGTCTCCGCGATCACCGCAATGCGGCTTGCCGCCTGCAAGCGGCCCCATGCGTCCCAGGCGTTGAGCGAAAATCCGACCACCACGCAGAACGAGGTGACGAGAATGACGGTCTTCAATAGCGCGGATACGGTCAGACGGTTCAACATGATGCTCCCCCAAAGGCACGCAGGCCATTTGGCGGGAAAACGGTAAATGTTTAGCGATTTCGGTTCCGCGTAGAAATACCCGGATATTGAAATGACTGGGGTTTTTACGGAGTGATTGAGTTCCCCGGCGCGGAACCCCCCGCGCCCGTTTACGTTAACAAAATACTACCAACGCATTTCCGGCCGACGCCGAGGGGGAATCCGCATGATCGTCAGCGTACTCATCACGTTCCTGGTCATTATTCTCGTTCTCTATCTGATCAACCTTCTGCCGCTCGACGGCCGCGCCAAGCAGATCGCCCGCGTGGTCGTGATCATCCTGGGCGTGATCTCGCTGCTGAAATACATCGCAGTGATTTAGAGCGCGTCAGCCAAAACAAAAAAGCCCCGGCGCAGGCCGGGGCTTTTCGCGTTCGAAAATCGTGGTCCTACTTCAGCGTCTGGAACCAGTCGTCCACGTCCTTGCGGATCTGGTCCTTGGCAAAGCCGTAGCGCTGCTGCAGCTTGCCTTCGAGTTGTTCGCGGCGGCCCTCGATCACGTTGAGATCGTCATCGGTGAGCTTGCCCCACTTCTCCTTCGCGGATCCCTTGAACTGCTTCCAGTTGCCTTCAACCCTGTTCCAATCCATCGCCATCTCCCTCGTTGCGTTGAGATGTTGAATCAACGGATGGAAAGCCGGGGCGTTCCCGGCGGCCGATGCGGCAACGTGACCGATCAACCCGCCGCCTTCGCCTCGCGGCGACGCGCGGTGAGGATGTATTCGGTGTAGCCGTTCGGCTGCTCGCGGCCCTTGAAGACGAGATCGCAGGCGGCCTGGAATGCGACACCATCGAACGACGGCGCCATCGGCTTGTAGAGCGGGTCGCCTGCATTCTGCTTGTCGACCACATCAGCCATGCGCTTCAGCGACTCCATCACCTGGTCCTTGCTGACGACGCCATGCGCCAGCCAGTTCGCCAGATGCTGGCTCGAGATGCGCAAGGTGGCGCGGTCTTCCATCAGGCCGACGTCGTGGATGTCGGGCACCTTGGAGCAGCCGACGCCCTGGTCGATCCAGCGCACGACGTAACCCAAAATGCCCTGGCAGTTGTTGTCGATCTCCTGCTTGACGTCGTCGGGCGCCCAGTTCGACTGCGACACTGGAATGGTGAGGATGTCGGAGAGCTTTGCGCGCTGGCCACCCTTGGCGAGTTCCTGCTGGCGCGCGATCACGTTGACCTGGTGATAGTGCAGCGCATGCAGCGTCGCAGCGGTCGGCGACGGCACCCACGCGGTGGTGGCGCCGGCCTGCGGGTGGCCGAGCTTCTGGGTCAGCATGTCGGCCATCTTGTCGGGCGCCGCCCACATGCCCTTGCCGATCTGGGCATGGCCGGGCAGGCCGTCGATCAGGCCCATGTCGACGTTCCAGTCTTCATAGGCCTTGATCCAGGGCTGCGCCTTCATGTCGTTCTTGCGGATCATCGGCCCCGCTTCCATCGAGGTATGGATCTCGTCGCCGGTGCGGTCGAGGAAGCCGGTGTTGATGAAGCAGATGCGCTTCGACGCGTTCTGGATGCAGGCCTTGAGGTTCACCGTGGTGCGGCGCTCCTCGTCCATGATGCCGACCTTCATGGTGTTCTCGGGCAGGCCGAGCAGCTTTTCGACATCGGCGAACAGTTCGCAGGTCAGTGCGATTTCGTCGGGGCCGTGCATCTTCGGCTTGACGATGTAGACCGAGCCGGTGCGGCTATTTTTGGTTTTCGAATTGCCCTTGAGGTCGTGGATCGCTAGCAGGCCGGCGACCGCGGCATCGAGCTGACCTTCCGGAATCTCCTCGCCTTTCTCATCGAGCACCGCGTCGGTGAACATGTGATGGCCGACATTGCGCATCAGCAGCAGGCTGCGGCCGTGCAGCGTGAGGTCCTTGCCGCCGGGCGTCTTGTAGACGCGGTCGGCGTTAAGGGAGCGCTTGAGCGTCTTGCCGCCCTTCTCGAAATCCGCCGAGAGCGTGCCGTCCATCAGGCCGAGCGTGTTGCGATAGACCAGCACCTTGTCTTCGGCGTCGACCGCGGCGACCGAGTCTTCCATGTCGAGGATGGTCGAGACCGCCGATTCCAGGATCATGTCGGCGACGCCGGCAGGATCGTCCTTGCCGATCACGTGGCTGCGGTCGATCTTCACTTCGACATGCATGCCGTTGTTGACCAGCAGGATCGCGGTCGGTGATGCGGCATCGCCCTGGTAGCCTGCGAACTGCGAAGCGGACTTCAACGCGGTGGCGTTGCCGCTCTTCAGTTTCGCGGAGAGCTGGCCGGCGATGACGCTGTAGGACGTCACGTCGGTGTGGCTGCCGGTCGCGAGCGGCACGGCGGCATCGAGGAACGCCTTGGCCTTGGCGATCACCTTGTCGCCGCGCGCCTTGTTGTAGCCGCGGCCAGCCTCGCTCGGATCATGCGGGATCGCGTCGGTGCCGTAGAAGGCATCATAGAGCGAGCCCCAGCGCGCATTGGCCGCGTTGAGCGCATAGCGCGCGTTGGTCAGGGGAACGACGAGCTGCGGTCCGCAGATCTTGCCGATCTCCTCGTCGACATTGGCAGTCTCGACCTTGTGCGTGGCCGGTTCCGGCAGGAGATAGCCGATCTCCTTGAGGAAGGCCGTGTAGGCGGCGATGTCGAACGCCTTGCCCTTGTGGGCGCGATGCCAATCATCGATCTTCGCCTGCAGCGCGTCGCGGAAGGCGAGCAGCTCGCGGTTTTTCGGCCCCAGCTTCTTGATGATGCCGGCGACCCCGGCCCAGAACGCATCGGGCGAAATCCCGGTTTTGGGGGTCGCCTCCTTGGCGATGAAGTCGAACAGGACGGGGGCGATCTTCAATCCGTGGGCATCGACACGATTCATGATGGGCTTTCTCGACAGAAATGGCGTTTGAGGGCAGTTTTCGAGGTGAAAACAGCAAAAAGCGCGCCAAAAAGGGCGACGTCGGTCGCCCTTTTTGCCCTAAAGCCCGGTCGATGAGAAGGCCCCAAAAAGGAGAGGATTGCCTAATTTGGACGCGTTTTCTTCACGCGAACCGGGCCCACTTCGCTCGAAAACGCTTTTAGATATTAGCCGCCAGATCCACCAGTTCGTGGAACAGAATACCGGTCTGCGCCAGCATCCGCTCGATCTCGTCGGTGGCGTCAGCCACGGTTCGTTCCGAGGTGTCGATGCGCAGTTCCGCCCGGGCCGGCGGCTGGTAATCATTGCCGATCCCGGTGAAAGCCTGCAGCGTGCCGGCGCGCGCCTTGGCGTAATGGCCCTTGGGGTCGCGGCTTTCGCAGATCTCGGCCGGCGTCGCGACATAGATCTCGCGGAAGGAATTGTCGGCGATGCGGCGCGCTGCGGCGCGATCGTCCGCCGATGGCGAGACCGCGGCAACGACCGCGATGTGGCCGTTGCGCGCCAGGTGCATTGCGACTTCCGCCAGCCGCCGGATATTTTCGCTGCGGTCCTGTGCCGAGAAACCGAGATCGCCATTGAGGCCGGCGCGCAGCGTGTCGCCATCCAGCAGGATGGGTGAGCCGCCGCGCGAGAACAGCCGTCGCTCCAGCGCGCGGGCCAGCGTCGATTTGCCCGAGCCCGGTAGGCCGGTCAGCCAGATCACCGCGCCGTTGTGGCGGTAGCGCGCCGAGCGTTCCTCGGGGCGCAATGCGGATTCGACCGGCACGATGTCGATCGGGACCGCGCGCTGTCCGGCATCGACCGAGAGCACCAGCCCACCGCCGGCGATGCGGCCGCTGACCTCCATCACC
>Ga0081540_1001643_pt1 | contig 19035 bp, 16 predicted proteins | sample TabmetS2T1R1_FD_71024 | JGI IMG/M metagenome (GOLD analysis project Ga0081540, IMG submission 71024) | Tabebuia heterophylla rhizosphere microbial communities from the University of Puerto Rico - S2T1R1 | ecosystem: Host-associated > Plants > Roots > Rhizosphere ... | reverse complement strand
TTCCGAGCGTGGCGCCGGCCCCGTGTGCAGCGGCCGGCGATTCGTTTTCCAGTTCTCGGGGGTCGCATGGCAGCCGTCGCCGTCCATCCTGCGTTCGTCGCGTCGCGACGGCGCCTGTTCGCGGCGTTGCTCACGAGCGCCGGCGTTCCGGTCACGGACGCCGCGCTCGCGATGCGCAGGCCGGGTCGCACCGGCAGCCGCGACGTCGACGTGCCGGTCAGCCCCGCCACGTCGACGTTCCCGCCGGACTCGGTGCGCTGGCTCACGCGCGCCACGTTCGGCTTCACGATCCCCGACGTCGTCGCGTTCAACGCGCTCGGCGCGGACGACGAGACGCGGTGGGCCGCATGGATCGCGCGGCAGCTCCAGCCGTCCGCCATCGACGACAGCGGGTGCGAGGGCGTCATCGCGGCGGCGGGCCTGGTCACGCTGAACAAGACGGCGAACCAGCTCTGGAACGAGCACCACGCGGTCACGAACGACTACTACACGCGCATGCTGCCGGTCGCCGAGACCGAATGCGCGACGCTGATCCGGCAGATCTACAGCCAGCGCCAGCTCTTCGAGCTGATGACCGATTTCTGGCACGACCATTTCAGCGTGTTCGGCTGGGACTACGACGGCGGCCCGATGTTCGTCGCGATGGACCGCGACGCGATCCGTCCGAACGTGTTCGGCAATTTCCGCACGATGCTGCAGGCGGTCGGCGAATCGGCGTCGATGATGTACATGCTCGATCTCTACGCGAGCGCATCGGGCCATCCGAACGAGAACTACGCGCGCGAGCTGATGGAGCTCCACACGCTCGGCGCCGAGAACTACGCCGGCATCATCGTCAATCCGGACAGTCCGTCGAACCTTGCCCTGCTCGGCTCGTTCAGCGCGTGGGACGGCGAGATCGAGCGCCTCAAGTACGTCGACGACGACGTCTACGAAGCCGCCCGCGCGCTGACCGGCTGGACGATCTCGGGCAGCAACTGGCCCTACGATCCGATCGGCGCCTCGCCGCTCGGCACGTTCGCCTACGACGACACGAATCACGACCAGGGCCCCAAGCACATCCTCGCGCGCTATTTCGCCGCGTATCAGGGCCAGGGCGACGGCACGCTGCTGTTCGACATGCTCGCGCAGCATCCCGGCACCGCGCATTTCGTCGCCGGCAAGCTGTGCCGGCGCCTCGTCGGCGATGCGCCCTCGGCGAGTCTCGTCGACAGCGTCGCCGCGAGCTTCAACGCGAACTGGCAGGCGCCGGACCAGATCGCGCAGGCGCTGGCGATCATCCTGCAATCGACCGAGTACAAGCAGAGCTGGGGCACGAAGATGAAGCGCCCCGCGATGGCGGCCGTCGGCGCGTTGCGCGCGGTCGGCGCGGCATTCGTCGCGAGGCCCGACAACACGGGCACGTGGACCACGACCGAGGAATTCATCTCGCGCCTGCAGGGCGCCGGGCAGCGCCTCTTCTACTGGCCCGCGCCGAACGGCTATCCGGACGTCATCGATGCGTGGTCGAGCACCGGCTCGATGGGCATGACGCTGAAGCTGCTGCCGCGTCTGCTCGAGATGCACCAGAACTCGGGCTACGACAACGCGCAGCCGTTCCTCGCCGACGTGCAGGGCCAGACGCTCGGTGCGTTCCCGAACGAGAGCGACCGCACCGCCGCGAACATCATGGCGTACTGGTGCGCGCGCATCCTCGGCTATTACCCGGAGCCGACGCACACGATGGCGGTCGACTTCCTGCGCCAGAACGCCGCCGCGACCGATCCGCTCGACCTCGTCGCCGACAGCACGAGCGACCAGGGTCAGCCGCAGCACACCGGCGTCTGGAATCTCAACGATCTTTCGCAGCACTACACGATCGCGCGCCTGCGCACCGCGATCGCGCTGGTCCTGTGCAGCCCCGAATTCCTGCGCCGCTGAGGATATCGCCATGTCACACCTGGATCGCCGCGATTTCCTCAAGGGATGCTGCGTCGCCGCCGCCGCCGGCGTCGGCAGCCGCGCGCGGGCCTACTTCGCACCGCCGCCGATCGTTCCGGCGACGGCGACAAACGACTGCCTCGTCGTCGTGTTCCTGCGCGGCGCGATGGACGGCCTGAGTCTCCTGCCGCCGGGCGCGTCGAGCCCGTTCCGCGCCGACTACGAAGCGAACCGCACGAACACGCGCGTGCCGACGTCCGGCACGGGCGCCGCGCTGGCGCTGCCGAACACGACATGGGGGCTGCATCCGCGCGCGGGCGCGCTGCAGGCGCTGTATCAGGCGAACCATCTCGCCTTCGTCGTCGCCGCCGGGCAGCTTCAGCCGAATCCGGTCGTGCGCAGTCACTTCGAAGCGCAGTCGAATCTCGAATTCGGCATTGGCGGCGCATCCGGCGCGGGCATCGGCTGGCTGACGCGACACCTGCTTAGCGGCGGCCTGCCGGGGACGGTGCCGCTGCCCGCGGTTTCGATGGGCAGCATCACGGCGTCGAGCCTGCTCGGCAGCACCGACGCGATCACGATGGCGTCCGGCTCGGATTTCCGGCTCGACACGTTCCACTGGTCATGGCAGAACGACGATGCCGCGCACGGCCTCGTCGGCGCAGTCACGCGCATGAACAGTCTCTGGACCGGCTCCACCGTCATGGAGCTCGCCGGCGCGGACACGCTGAACTCGCTCGCGATGCTGCGGCCCATCGACTTCAATCCCTACGATGCGAACAACCATCCGAACGGCTATCAGCCGTCGGGCGGCGCGAACTATTCGCTCAATTACAACTCGGGCTTCGGCGCGCAACTGCGCAATGTCGCGCAGCTCGTCAAGCTCAACGTCGGCCTTCGCGCCGTCACGATCGACCTCGGCAACTGGGACACGCACAACGGCCAGGGCAATCCGACGCAGAGCTACGACTGGTTCGGCAACCAGGTCGAGAGCCTTTCGCAGGGCCTCGCCGCGTTCTACACCGACCTTTCGAGCGATGCCGCCGAAAACTACATGCAGCGTGTCAGCGTGATCGTCGTCAGCGAGTTCGGCCGCCGCGTTCTCGAGAACGCCGACAGCGGCACCGATCACGGCTACGGCAACGTCATGCTCGCGATGGGCGCGTCCGTCAACGGCGGGCAGGTGTTCGGCAACTTCCGCGGGCTCAACGGGCCGAACCTGTACCAGGGCACCGACGTCGACGTGACGACGGACTACCGCCAGGTCGTCTCCGAAGCGCTGATCCGGCGCATGGCGAACCCGAACATCTACTACGTGTTCCAGAACTACTCGGGCTACGTGCCGCTCGGCGTGTTCCAGGGGGCGGATCTGCCGCCGAGCAACTTCGATGCGATCTTTGCTGGTGGGTTTGAATAGGGGTACCGGCAAAAGCGAAAGATTGAACCACGAAGAACACGAAGAAAAGCAAGATAAAGTTCGCTCGTCTTTCCTTCGTGTTCTTCGTGTTCTTCGTGGTTCAATCTTTCTTCTTTTCGCCAGCCCTCTTTCGCCAGCACTCTCGCGCTAGCCGCCGCCGTCACCGTCGCTGCACTGGAACCCGACGAGATCGACCGACTCGATCTGATGCGCCTGCCCGATGCTGATCGTGCCGCCGCGGCGCAGGCGCACTTCGTCGCGGTGCACGAAGATCTCCTCGTCGTCGCCGATGCGGATCCACGTGCCGTTCGTCGAACGGTCGGACAGCGTGAAATAGCCGCGCTTCCACTCGATCAGCGCGTGATTGCGCGAGACCCACTCGGTTTCGATGACGAGCGTGTTGCCGGCGTCGCGGCCGATCGTGAACGGCGGCGACAGCTCGTCGATCTCGAACGCCTGGCTCTTGAAGCGGATCGTCAGGCTCGAGCGCGGCGGCTCCTCGGCGTCGACCTGCACGACGCGCTGAACCGTCGTGACGTGCGCGAGATCCTCCTGCCAGAGCACGTCGACGATCTCGATCGGCTTCAGCTTGCCGAGCACGCGCGCCGTGCCGAGCGGACGCACGCGAAGGCCGGTCGTGTTCGTCACGCCGCGCACGGTGCTCGCGGTGGTCACGATCTGGTCGCGCTTGGCGAGCGTCTTGTCGGCCATGCGCGCCGCCGTGTTGACGGCATCGCCGAATACGTCGTTCGCATCGACCAGCGCGTCGCCGTGGTGCAGCCCGATGCGGATGCCGAGACTGTCGCGCACGAAATCCGGATCGCTCTTGACGCGGCGCTGCATGTCGGTCGCGGCCAGCAGGCCGTGCAGCGGGCCCGGGAACGTGCACATGATCTCGTCGCCGATCGTCTTGACGACGCGCCCGCCGTGGCGCGCCGCGACCTCGGCGAGCGCGACCAGGACGCCGCCGACGATGCGCATCGCCGCCTCGTCGCCTTTCGCCTCGAACAGCTTCGTGCTGCCGGAGACGTCGGCGAACAGGATCGTCAGTGAGCGGCGCTCGGTCATGGAACGGCCGATGATAGGTGAATCACGGCTTTCTTTCCCCTCTCCCGCTTGCGGGAGAGGGTCAGGGTGAGGGCACGCATGGTTCGGCGCTCCGTCCTTCCCTCGACCCAGCCCTCTCCCGCAAGCGGGAGAGGGGGAAAAGCGCATGGATGGAGGATGTTTTCAGGCAAGCTCGGCCGCGGCCGCAACGATATCGTCATCGCCCGGCAACACGAGGAACGCAGCCCCCGCAAGCGGTGTATAGGTATCCACGCCGACCACGCGCCGCAGCGGCTTCGCGCCGTGCCCGCCTTCGACGATCGCGGTGACGACGCCCTCGCCGACGCCGGCGCTGTGGCGCCCTTCGTCGACGATGACGATGCGCTTCGCCGTCTTCGCATGCGCCGCGATCAGCGCGTCGTTCAGCGGAACCAGCCAGCGCAAATCAACCACCCGCACCTTCCAGCCATGCTTCCTTTCGATCGCGCGCGCGGCGCGAAGGCTCATCGGCACGCCGTTGCCGTACGTGAAGACGACGAGATCGTTCGCGTCTTCGGCGTAGACGCGCGCCTCGCCGAGCACCAGCGCGTGGTCGGGTGCCGGATACTTCGTCAGCCACGCGCCGTCGCCGGCTTCGTAAAGATCCTTGGTCATGTAGAGCGCGATCGGCTCGAGGAAGATCGAGACGCGCCCGTCGACCCTGGCGAGCGCGGCGAGCGTGCGCAGCATCATCGCGGCGTCGTCGCCGCGGCTCGCGCAGCCGACGACGAGCCCCGGAATGTCGCGCAGCGCGGCGATCGAGTTGTCGTTGTGGAAATGCCCGCCGAAGCCGCGCTGGTAGCCGAGGCCCGCGATGCGCACGAGCATCGGATTCTTGTACTGGTTGTTCGAGAAGAACTGCAGCGACGCCGCCTCGCCGCGGATCTGGTCGCAGGCGTTGTGGAAATACGCGAGGTACTGGATCTCCGGGATCGGCAGCATCCCCATGTTCGCGAAGCCCTGCGCGAGGCCGAGGATCACGGTCTCGTCGAGCAGCGTGTTGAACACGCGCGCGTTCTTGAACGCCTTGTGCAGGCCCTTCGTCACCGTGTAGACGCCGCCTTTCTGCGCGACGTCCTCGCCGAACAGCAGCGTCTCGGGATACTTGCAGAACAGATCGTGCAGCGCGTTGTTGATCTGGATCGCGAGATGACGCGGCGCGAGATTCTCGGGCAATTTGTCCCTGCCGCCGAACACGGCGAGGCGTTTTTCGGCGTAGTCTGTGCGCTTCGCTTCGGCGGCGACCTTGTCCGGCGTGTAAGGCGCGAGCGGCGCGATCACGTCCGCGAGCTTCGTCAGCTTTGGCCGGCGATCGGCTTCCTCGGCGGCGGCAAAGCATTTCCTGCGGATCGCCTCGTATTTCGCGAGCAGCGAGTCCTTCGTCTCGAGCCCCGATTCGAGCGCGATCGCCGCCGAGCGCAGCAGCGGATCCGTCGCTTCCACGGCGACGAGCTCCTCGACGCTGCGCCACTCGATCTCGAAGTCGGTGCCGGCGTGGCCCATGATGCGCGTCGTGCGCAGGTGCAGGAACGTCGGCCGTCGCGTCGTGCGGCAGTGATAGATCGCGCGCGCGACCTGCTCGTAGCCTTCGGCGAGATCGAGACCGTCGGCGTAGAAGTAGTCGAGCCCCTCGCGTCGCGCGAACGAGCTCGCGACCCAGCCGCCCGGCGTCTTGACCGAGATGCCGATGCCGTTGTCCTCGCAGACGAACAGCACGGGCGCCGGCAGTTTCTGGTAGGCGGTCCACTGTGCCGCGTTGAACGCGGTCTGCGCGGTCGCATGATTCGACGATGCGTCGCCGAACGAGCAGATCGCGATCGAATCGTCGGGAATCGGCAGCGCGTGCGCGATGCGTTTCGCCTGCTCGATCGCAACGGCGGTGCCGAACGCCTTCGGCAGGTGCGAGGCGATCGTCGAAGTCTGCGGCAGCACCCAGAGCGGCTTCGAGCCCCAGACCTTGTGTCGGCCGCCCGACGCGGGATCGTCCTTGCTCGCCGCGAAGCTCAGCGCCGAATCCATGATCGGGTCAAGCTTTCTCGAATCAGTGCCCGGCAGCTTGCGGAAGCGCTCGGCCATGAACGCGCCGGAGCGATAGTGCAGGAACGCGGGATCGGTGTGCCGCGTCAGGCGCGCGACCATCGCGTTGCCTTCGTGCCCGCTCGATCCGATCGTGTAGAACACCTTGTTCTTGACGCGCAGCACGCGCGCCATGAGGTCGAGATGGCGCGAGATGAGCTGCGATTCGAACAGCGCCGCGAAATCCTGCGCCGTGCACAGACTGCCGGGCAGCACCGCTTCGTCGGCCCGCGGCGCAAGGCGCGGCGTGCCGTGCCATTTCTGCACGAACTCGACGAAGTTCTGGTCGCAGACTTCGGCGCGGTTGACGTTGCGGTGGCGGGCGGGAATCGGATTGAGTTGCGCGTTCATCGGGAATCAGCTCTGCTCGGCCAGCGCCGGCTTCGCGGCGATGATTCGTTGGAGAAGGTATTTCGCTTCGGCCACGTCGGCGCCGGCGCCGAAGCGGACGGTCTTGGCGCCGTAGTCGAATGCTAGCGGGCCGGCTCGCATGCCGTAGGGATCGCGCATCCTGAAGAGGCCGAATCCCGAGCTGTCCGCCGTCTCGACGACGCGCAATGCCCTCACCGACCGCGTGGCGTAGCGTCGCGTGAGGCCAATGCCGAATGCCTCGCGGCGCACCGAAACGAGATCGGACGCGATGCCGATCACCTCGCGTCCGGCCAGGAGCCAGCACAGCGCCGCGATGGCGAAGATGCCGAACAAGGTCCACATCGCGAACCACAACGACAGGAACGCCGCCGGCGGCGCATGGCCTTTCGCGGCACCTGGAACGAGTTGCGTCCCGACGCCCACCAGACCGAAGATCCAGCCGCCGATCCAGAACACGAGAAACACCGCGATGACATAGTTGCGCGGCGATGGAATCGACACCTCGATGCCGCCCGGAATCGTCTGGATGCGCGAGCGATAGTCAGCGACGGGAACGATCTTCGTCACGCCGGCACCCTGCTCTGCTCGATGAGCTCGATGTTCTCCGCCGCATACGCAGGCATCGGCACGAAGCCCGGCTGCGTGCACACGCGATCGAGCCACGCGACGACGTGCGGATAAAGCGAGAGATCGAAGCCGCCATCCTTGGCGCAGTGCGTGTAGCCGAACAGCGCGATGTCCGCGATGCCGTAGCCGGTCGCGCTGAACCAGTCGTTCGACGCGAGATGCCGCTCCATCACGCCGAGTGCGTGATCGCCGCGCTCGCGAAGTTTCGGCAGGTCCGCGCGCCGCGGCGAATCGATCGGCGTCCAGCCGCAGATGAAGCGCGCAACCGCGACGTAGGGCTCGTGGCTGTACTGCTCGAAGAACATCCACGCGAGCGTCTGCGCGCGCTGCCACGCGTCGCCCGCGAAATAGCGCGTGCCGTCGGCGAGCCAGGTCAGGATCGCGTTCGACTCGACCATCGTGCGGCCGTCGTCGGTCTCGATCATCGGCACCTTGCCGTTCGGGTTCTTCGCCAGATATGCCGCCGTGCGCGTCGCGCCGTGCGGGCTGTCGGTCTCGATCCAGCGGTAGTCGCGGCCGAGATGGGCGAGCAGCATGCGCAGCTTGTGGCAGTTGCCGGACGGCGAATAGCCGTAGATCGTGATCATGCCTTCGCTCCGCTGCGGCGCGCGAGCCATTCCTCGCGCGATTGTCCCCAGATGTCGACCGGCACGTGCTCGAACGGCGCGGGCAAGCGGCCTTGCCGCAGGTTGCGCGAGCCGAGCTTGCGCGCGACCGCCTGCGAAGCGGCGTTGTCGGGGCCGATCGTGTGGATCACTTCGGTCCAGCCGAGCTGCGCGAACGCCCAGTCGATCGCGGCGGTCGCGCCTTCGACGGCATAGCCTTTGCCCCACGCATCACGCAACAAACCCCAGCCGACCTCCGTGCCCGGCCAGCCTTCGGGCACCCACGGCCCGAGCCGTCCGATCCAGCGGCCGCTCGATTTCTCGATCACCGAAAACATCGCGTAGCCCTGGATCGCCCACGCGCCGGCCATGCTGAGGAACCCGCGCCACGCGACGGGCCGCGTCTGCACGCCGCCGATGAAGCGTGCGGCCTCCTCATCGGCCATCAGCGCGGCCCAGCCGTCGAAATCCTCGTGCGCGGTCGGGCGCAGGAGCAATCGCTCGGTTTCGATCTGGTTTCGAGGGGTTTCCATCGGCGAAATCGAAGCTACCTCGTCGTTCCGGAGAAAGCCGGAATCCATTCTTGCTCTTGCACGAAGATCAGCATGAGTCCCCGGCGTTCGCCGGGGCTATGGCGAAACGAACTAGAAAGCACTGAGCCCCGTCACTTCGCGCCCGACGACGAGCTGATGCACGCTCTCGGTGCCTTCGTACGTGATCACCGACTCGAGATTGAGCGCGTGCCGAATCGGGCTATGCTCGGTCGTGATGCCGGCGCCGCCGAGAATGTCGCGCGCCTCGCGCGCGATGTCGATCGCCATGCGCACGTTGTTCCACTTCGCGAGCGAGACCTGCGTCGGCTGCATCTTGCCGGCGTCCTTGAGACGTCCGAGCTGCAGCGAGAGAAGCTGCGCCAGCGTGATCCGGCGCGCCATGTCGGCGAGCTTCAACTGCACCGCCTGCGTCGCCGCGATGGGACGATTGAAGAGAATGCGTTCCTTCGCGTACTGCGTCGCTTCGGCGAAGCACGCGATGGCCGCGCCGATCGGACCCCAGGTGATGCCGTAGCGCGCCTGCGTGAGGCAGCCGAGCGGACCCTTGAGACCCTTCACGTTCGGCAGGCGGTTCGCGTCCGACACGCGCACGTTGTCGAAGTAGAGCGCGCTCGTCACGGACGCGCGAAGGCTCATCTTCTTGTGGATCTCCTGCGCGGTGAAACCCTTGAAATCCTTCTCGACGATGAAGCCCTGGATGCCGTCGTCGGTCATCGCCCAGACGATCGCGATGTGCGCGAGGTTGCCGTTCGTGATCCACATCTTGGCGCCGTTGAGCACCCAGTCGCCGCCGTCCTTCTTCGCGTTCGTCTTCATGTTGGCGGGATCGGATCCGCCGTGCGGCTCGGTGAGGCCGAAGCAGCCGATGACCTTGCCGGCCGCCATGTCCGGCAGCCAGCGTCTGCGCTGCTCTTCGCTGCCGTATGCGTAGATCGGATACATGCAGAGCGAGGACTGCACCGACGCGAACGAGCGGATGCCCGAATCGCCGCGCTCGAGCTCCTGACAAATGAGGCCATAGCTCACCGCGTTCATGCCGGCGCAGCCGTACTCGGTCGGCAGCGACGAGCCAAGGAGGCCGAGGTCCGCCATCTCCGGGATCAGCTCGTTCGGGAACACGGCCTTGTCGAAGCAGTCGCCGATGATCGGCAGCACGCGCTCGTCGGTGAAGCGCGCGACGGTGTCCTGCACCATGCGCTCCTCGTCGGAGAGCAGCGAGCGGACGTCGTAGAGATCGGTCGGATTCAGCGGGGTCGCGGGCATGGGGCCGGGTCCGGTGCGGGCAAAGTCGCGTATTGTAGCGGGCCCATCCGACCGCAACCACGAGCGGGCTCCGGCGTGCGCACCAGGCCTGGAAACGGGCCGGCGCCCCGCAAGCTCGCGGCTCCGACCCGAACCCGATGCGCGTCCCCGTCCTCGCCTACCACTCGAACAACATCGGCGGAAACGATTACGCCGACAACGACCACGTCGCGCTGGCCGAGGACCTGCGGCGCATCCACGCGCTCGGCATCGCGATCGTGCCGCTCTCGCGTGTCGTCGACGCGCTGCTCGACGCCGCGGCGTTGCCCGAGCGTGCGGTCGCGATCAGCTTCGACGACGGCTCGTACTTCGACTGGTACGACATGGACCACCCGACCTGCGGTCCGCAGCGCGGTTTCGCCGGCATCCTGCGCGATTTCGCCGCCGAGACGGGCGCGAGCGTCCACGCGACCAGCTTCGTCATCGTCTCGCCCGACGCGCGCGCGATTCTCGACCGCACCTGCCTCGTCGGGCGCGGCTGGTGGGGCGACGACTGGTGGCGCGACGCCGAGCGCGAAGGCCTGATCGCGATCGAGAGCCACAGCTGGGACCACAATCACCACACGCTGCCGGCCACCGCGCAGCGCGACCAGCGCAAGGGCACGTTCCGCAGCATCGACACGTATGCGGACGCCGACGCCGAGATCCGCGCCGCGAACGATTGGCTCGATGCGCACGCGCGCGCACCGCGGACGGGACTCTTCGCGTATCCGTACGGCGAGACGAACGATTACCTCGTTCGCGAGTACCTGCCGAACCGTGCCGCCGAGCACCGCCTGCGCGCCGCGTTCGGCACCGATGCCAGGCCGATCGACGCGCGCAGCGACCGCTGGAACCTGCCGCGTTGCGTCTGCGGACATCACTGGAATTCGCCGGACGCACTCGTCGCGATGCTCGGGGATTTCACGTGATGCGCGCGGAATCCGACGCCGCGATGGCTCGCGGCCGCTCGGACCGCACCGGCACGAGCGCTGCACCGGCGCTCCGCGTTCGCGACGACGCCGATCCGGCGCGGATTCGTGTCTGGCACGTTGCCGTGCTGATCGCTCTGGTCGCAGCGCAGATCGCGTGCGGGATCTTCGCATCGGTCGCAAGCTCCGACACGAATCGCGACATCTTCTTCGCCGAGCAGATCGCGACAGGCACTCATTTTCCGCTGACGGGGCCTGCGATCAACGGGATGCTGCACCTCGGGCCGCTCTGGTACTACCTGCTCGCGATTCCGCTGCTGCTGATCCCGAACGCGGCGGCGGTCACCGGATTCGTCGCGGCGATCTCGGCGTTGCAGTTTCCGCTCGCTTACGCGCTCGGACGCCGCTTCGGCAGCGCGCGCGAGGGGCTGCTCTTCGCGCTCGCGCTGGCGTTGCCGGGCTGGATGAACGTCTCGCTGGCGTCGACGACGCACCCGATCGCTGCGCCGACGGCTCTCCTGTTCGGCGTCTTCGCCGCACTGAAATATCGCGACCGGCCCGACCTTGCACGCGCCGCGCTGGTCGGCCTCGCCTGCGTGCTGATGCTGACCGCGCATCCCACGCTGGTGCTGCTCGCCGGTGCGCTCGTGTTGTGGTGCGCTGCGCGTACGCCGACGCGCGCGCAATGGTTCGGTCACGCGCTCGTGCTCGCAGCGCTCCTTGCGCTCGCGCTTGCGCCGATGCTCTACGAGCAATGGCGCGACGGATTCGCCGACGTCTCGAGCACGGTGAGCTACACCCATTCCGAGTGGAGCGTTCCGTCGCTGGCGAAGGCGATCAATCTCATCTATGCGGTCTTGTATTTCGGCCCGAAATACGTGACGCGGTTCGTGCTGGAGATGCCCGCAACCCTCGCCCGCCCGCTGCTGCTCGTCTACGCGCTGTCGATCGTGGCCGCGGCGATCGGCATCGCGCTGCGCCTGCTGCGGGAACCCGGGAAACGCGGCCTGATCGGCATGCTGCTCGGGCTCCTGCTCGCGCAGTCGATGTTCGTCTGCGCGATCCGAACCGCGATGCCGCCGTGGATGATCATCGCGCAGTGGCCGCTCATCGCCGCGCTGGTCGCGCTGGGTCTCGAGACGTTCTGCGCGACGGGCCGCAGCGGACGGATTCTCATCGCGGCGGCGCTCCTCGTGACGACGCTGCTGACGTTCGACGTCTATGCGCGTCTCGCGCAGGGCCCGCTCGATCATGCCGACATCAAGGCCTCGCCGGGCAAGCACGGCTTCATGGATGTGCGCGATTACGAAAAGGCGACGTTCCACTATCGTCTCGCACGGATTCCGTTCCGCCAGCTTTTCGCGATCGGCGAGCCGCTGTGCGAGCCCGTCGCGCTGTACGGGCACTACGCCTATCTCGTCGACTACACGTTCGCAGTGAGCGCGCTGGCCCGCTGCGGCGATACCGCCCATGTGCAATTCGGCGGCATGCCGCAAGCGGGCCGCCGGGAGCTGCTCGGTCTTCATGAAAGCGCATGGAGCGCGCTCGGCATGAAACCGGCGCTGTGGATCGGCGTGCTCGGCATCACGGAGCCCGCTGCGATCTGGCAGAGCGGCACAGCGTTCGCGCCGGTCGTGCCGCGACTCTCGAATTTTCCGCGCAAGGTCGACACGACGTCCCGCCGCGTGACGATCAGCGGCGATGCGCCCGCGGCACAGGCCGTGCTCGTCTCCCACCGCGCCAACCGTTACGTGCCGTTCGAAGTCGTTCGCGGACGCGCCGACGGCCGCGACATCGCAGCTGCCTATTCCGATTCGACCACGACGATCTTCCGCGCGCCCGTCGGCGCTGCGGATACCGTGCACTGGGAGATCGAGGTCCAGGCCATGCCGGACTACGTGGACGTGCTGACTTTCGCGACGCGCTAGAGTCGATCAGAACGGGCCGATCATGTGCGCCTTTGCGATCAGCGCCTCGCGGCGCTCCGGATCGAGGGGCTTGTGCCAGCGCGCGATCAGCTTGTCGTGCGGCGTCGGCACGAAACCGGCCTCCATGTCGACTTCGTACGCGCGCCGGTCGCCGCAGTAACCGAAATACGCCTCGCAGAATCCGGCGAGCCGCACGAACACATAGCGCAGCGCGTGCACCATCGCGCCGCCGGCCGCGCGGATCGCTTCGCGTTGCGAATCGCTCATGCGCTCGAACGCGCGACCGTCGGTGCACAGGCCGCCGACCAGCATCAGCTCGCCGTACGGCAGGAAGTGCAGGTAGGAGAGCGGGACGATGCTGCCGTCTCCGGCGCGATAGAAAACGCCGAAGTGATGCTTGTCGCGCGGGATCGGATCGCCGAACTTGCGGCGGAACAGCTCGCCGAAGAACGGGCTCGCGTCGTCGAGCTCCGTGATGGCGAGGAATGCATCGAGCGGCGCCGGAAATGCTGCGGTCATGCGGCGCCCCTGCCCGTTTCGCCGCGCGGCACGTGACCGGTCGCGACATGCTGGCGCGCCGATTCGACGTTGCTCGCCGAATCGTCGAAGAAGATGTCGGCGCCGAACGCCCTCAGGAACGGGCCTTTCGGACGGCCGCCGAGGAACAGCGCCTCGTCGATGCGCACACCCCATTCGCGCAGCGTCAGGATCACGCGCTTGTGCGCCGGCGCCGAGCGCGCGGTGACGAGCGCCGTGCGGATCGGCGCGTTCTCGCTCGGGAACGCGGCCTGCAGCTTGTGCAGCGCGTCGAGGAACCCGCGAAACGGGCCGCCGGACAGCGGCTCGTTCACGCGCTCGGTCTCGTTGCGGTGGAACGCGTCGATGCCGCCCGCCTCGGAGATGCGCTCGGCCTCGTCGCCGAACAGCACCGCGTCGCCGTCGAACGCGATGCGCAGCTGCTCCGACTCGCGGCTCGGCATCTTCGACGGCAGGATCGTCGCCGCCGCGACACCCGCGGCGAGCGCCTGCGCGACGCTTTCGGGATTCGCCGAGAGGAAGAGATCGGCGCCGAACGCGTTGACGTAAGGCAGCGTCGGCTCGCCGCGCGTGAACGCGGCGCGCACGATGTCGAGGCCGTAGTGCTCGATCGAGTTGAAGATGCGAAGCCCCGTGTCGGCCGAGTTGCGCGAGAGCAGGATCACCTCGACGTGCGGCGCTTCCGGCGGCGCGCGGTTGAGCCGCAGGAGCTTCTGCACGAGCGGAAACGCGATGCCGGGCGCGAGCAGGTCGTCCTCGCGCGCGATCTGGTAGCGCGCGAACGCGTCGACGCCCTCGCGCTCGAACAGCGCGTGGCTCTCGCCGAGATCGAACAGCGCGCGCGAGGAGATCGCGACGGTGAGCGTGCTCTCGCGCTCACCGTACGCGGCGGTCTCACGGCCCGGCTGCGACGTCGAATCCATCGGCGAAGATCGTATCCGCCATCACGGCCGCCGCATATGCGTCGAGCCGGCCATAGCCGGCCTGATAGTTCGGCCAGTCCGCCATCGTGAGGCCGCCGCAGCCGGGATTCGACGAATCGGTGACGCCCTCGGTGACCGTCGTCGCGCGCAGGATCGCCGCAACCTGATCGGGGTGACCCTTGAGCGCCGGATTGATGCTCATCACGAGCGCCGCCGTGCCCGAGACGTGCGGCGCGGCCATGCTGGTGCCCGAGAGGTTCCCGTACGTATTGGGCGGAAGCGACGACAGCACGCTCACGCCCGGCGCGGAGAGATCCGGGCGGATCAGGCTGCTGCCGCTGACGGGGCCGCGGCTCGAGAAACCGGCCATGTCGTCGCCCATGTCGGTCGCGCCGACGACGAAGCTCGCATCGTACGTGGCGGGCGCCGTCGTGATCGTCTCGCAGGCAGGGCCGTCGTTCGCGGCGGATGCGACAAACAGAATGCCGCCGGCAACGACGCTCGAAACCGCCGCCTCGAGCTCGTCGCCGACCGTGCACCCTTCGCTCGGCGGACAGCCCCACGAGTTGCTGACGACGTCGGGCGCGAGGTCCGGATTCGGGTTCTCGTCGTTAAGGTCGGTCGGCGCCAGCATCCATTGCATGCACTCGATGTAGCGCGCCGGCGTGCCGGCGCCTTCGTCCATGTTGCGGCAGCCGATCCATTTCGCGCCGGGCGCGACGCCGGTCTGATGCGTCGCGTTGTCGTCGCCGGCGAACGTGCCAGCGGTGTGCGTGCCGTGGCCGGCGTCGTCGCACGGCTCGGGCGAATCGCTGCCGCACGGATTGCCGGCGCCGGCATTGTGGATCGAGTCGTGCCAGTTGTAGTTGTGATCGGCCGTCGCGCCGTCCCAGCCGCGATAATGCGGCTGCAGCGCCGGATGATCCCACTGGTAGCCGGTGTCCTCGCCGGCGATGACGACGCCCTGCCCGTTGAAGCCTGCGGCCCAGACCAGCGGCGCGTCGATCTTGTTGACGCCCCATGAAATCGCCTCGGGCGCGCTCGGTGCGTGCGAAGTCTCGACACGCGGCAGCGGCATCGGGATCTTCACGTTGGGCTCGATGCGCAGTACGTCGTCGCGTGCACCGAGCGCGGCGATCGCCGACGCCGGCAGACGCGCTTCGATGACGTTGCTGATCCAGTAGCTGCGATACGCGATGGCGTGCGCGTCGAGCCACGCGCGCACGTCGCGCTGCGTCGCATCGGCATGGGCACGCAGATTCTCGACGAGCGCGCGGCGGCGGAGCTTGTAATCGGCGTCGGTCGCGAGCGGCGTCAAGGCCGGTTGCGACGGCGCGAAAACGAGCAGCGCCTCGTGCGCGCCGGGCGTCGACAGGCGCGCGTCGACGTGCGCCGCGAATGCGGCGGGACAGGCGGCAAGGCACGCCAGTGCGAGAAGGTTCGTGCGCAGGATCGGGCTCGTCTCTGTCGTTTTCATTCGGTCTCCACCCCGTCGGAAATGGCCGCCTGATAGGCCGCGAACGCGTCGATGCGGCCGTGCCCCATCATGTTGTTGGGCCAGGTCGTGCGCGTCGTGCCGCCGCAGGTCTGGTTGACGGGATCGGTGATGCCGACGGTGACTGCGGTCTGACGCAGGATCGCGGCGACGGCCGCCGGATGACCCTTCAGCGCCGGGTTCGCCGACATGATCAGCGCGGCGGCCCCGGCGACGTGCGGCGTCGCCATGCTCGTGCCGTCGAGATTCGTGTACGAGTTCGGAGGCCACGCCGACAGCACCGCAACGCCCGGCGCCGAGACGTCCGGCTTGATCGGCGTCGCGGTCGGGCTGACGCGCGGCCGGCCCAGCACGGGACCGCGGCTCGAGAATCCGGCGAGCGCATCGCTCGAGTCTGTCGCGGCGATCGTGAACGACGCGTTGTAGATCGCCGGCGGCGCGGTGATCGTGCTGCAGCTCGGTCCGTCGTTGGCGGCCGCGGCGACGAATAGGATGCCGGCCGCGTTGAGATTCAGCACGGCGCCGAAGATCTCGTTGCCGACCGTGCAGCCTTCGCCCGTGGTGCAGGTCCACGAGTTGCTGATGACGTCGGGCGCGAGATCCGGATTCGGGTTCTCGTCGTTCGAATCGGTCGGCGCGAGCATCCATTGCATGCACTCGATGTAGCGCGCCGGCGTGCCGTTGCCCTCGTCCATGTTGCGGCAGCCGATCCACTTCGCGCCGGGCGCGACGCCGATCTGGTGCGTCGCGCCGTCGTCGCCGGCGAACGTGCCGGCCGTGTGCGTGCCGTGGCCGTAATCGTCGCACGGCGCCGGCGCATCGTTGCCGCACGGATTGCCGACGCTGTCGTGGATCGCATCGTGCCAGTTGTAGCCGTGATCGGCCGTCGTCTCGTTCCAGCCGCGGTAATGAGGCTTCAGCGCGGGGTGATCCCACTGATAGCCGGTGTCCTCGCCGCCGATGACGACGCCCTGGCCGTTGAAGCCCGCGGCCCAGACCTGTGGCGCGTTGATCTTGGTGACGCCCCACGTGACGGTCTCGACGTCATCCGGAGCCGGCGCGTCTGACTGCGGCCGCGGCAAGCGCTCAGCGATGCGCGGGTTCGGCTCGATGCGGCCGACGTCGCGGCGTGACGCGAGCAGCTTGAGATCGCGCGCATCGATCTCGGCCTCGACGACATTCGCGATCCAGTACGCGCGATAGGCGATGCCGCGCGCGTCGAGCCACGCCTTTAGGCTGCTCTGCTGCGCCTCGGCGCGAGCGCGCAGCGCGTCGACGAGCGCGCGCCGGCGCGCCTTGTAGTCGGCATCCGCTGCGAGCGGCGAAAGCATCGGCGTCGTCTGGTCGGCGAACACGATCAACGCCTGCGCGCGGCCTTGTGCGCGCAGCGTCGCAGCCAGATCCGGATTGACCTGCGCACCGAGCGCCGAACCGCAGGCGATCGCCAGCGCCGCGAGCGGCAGCGTACGCAGAACTTCGATGTTCGACTTGCTCATGGAAGGGCGCTCCTTGAGGCGCTGTCGGTGGTTCTTCGAGCGATTCTAAAGCGCGAATTGCTCGTTGAGGATGCGCTCTTCGAGATTGTGCTCGGGATCGAAAAGCAGTGTCATCGTCTGCTCGCTGGACTCGCGGATGCGCACTTCGACGACGTCGCGCATCTCGTTCGAATCGGCCGTCGCGCTGACCGGCCGCTTGTACGGATCGAGGATCTCGAGCTTGACGTCCGTGATCGCCGGCAGGATCGCGCCGCGCCATCGGCGCGGCCGGAACGGACTGATCGGCGTCATCGCGAGAAGCTGCGAGCCGAGCGGCAGGATCGGACCGTGCGCCGAAAAGTTGTAGGCGGTCGAGCCGGCCGGCGTCGCGACGATGATGCCGTCGCACATGAGCTCGTCGATCTTGACCGACCCGTTCAGCGAGATGCGAAGGTGCGCGATCTGCTTGGTCTGGCGCAGCAGCGACACTTCGTTGAACGCGAGCGCGCGCACGGTGTTGCCGGTCTCGTTGATCGCCTCGGTAACGAGCGGACGCAGCGGCGTCGCCTGAGCGCGCGCGAGGCGCTCCGGCAGGTCGTCGACGTGATGGTGGTTCATGAGGAACCCGATCGTGCCGAGCTTCATGCCGTAGACCGGCAGCCCGCGCGCGATGTGCCGGTGCAGCGTGCGCAGCATGAAGCCGTCGCCGCCGAGCGCGACGATCACGCCGGCCTCGTCGATCGGCGTGTCGCCATAGCGCGATTTCAGCGCGGCCTGCGCGGCCTGCGCTTCGTCGGTCGGTGCGGCGACGAAGGCGATGCGGTGCTCGTCCACGTAGGTTCCCTGGTGGCCGGCGCGAAGCTTAGCAGGCGTGCCGCACGGAAATCCGGTCTCGGTCATCCGCCGACAGCGTTACTTTCGCTTCTTCCTGCGCGCCGGCGCGCCGCCCGGATCGTGGACCCACAGCTTCGACGGATCGCCGAACACCGCGCCGAGCACGCGCTCGGGCCAGATCTCGAAGTAGCTCAGCAGCAGCGCCATCAGCGGCACGAGGATGAACGCCAGGCCGTGCGCGGCCATCATGAACATCGCGATCGCACGTAGCACGAGGAGATACACGTCCCAGCGCACGCGCTGCTTGAGCTCGATCTCGGGCATCGCGTCGTAGCCGATCGAGAATGCCTTGCGGACGTGCAGCGTCGCGATCATGCCGAACGTGACCCACAGCACCGGCGAGGACGCGATCTGTTGCCGCAGTTCCTCGCCGAGCAGAAGATCGTGCAGCGGAATCAGCACGATCCAGTACGGGAGACCGACGATCGCGACGAGGAACGCCCACGTGAATACGCCGAACACGAGACGCGTAACGGGATCGATCGTGTTTGGCTGCGATTCCCGAATCGCGCGCGGCACCAGCGCCGCGATGATCGCTGCGAGCGCGGAGAAGCCGTCGAACCAGTAGTTGAAGACCGACAGCGCGGCCGACCAGCCGAAGAACCAGATGCCGACGACCGGAATCGAGTTCCGCGCGAGGATCAGCCACGCATCGCGGCGCGACGCGAATTCGCGCAAGTGCTGCGACAGCGACGGCAGCGGAATCTGCCCGCCCGGCCTCATGCTTTCCCCTCGCCGCCGGATCGGTTGCCGATCCGGCCCCGCCGCTATCGTACCGCTCAGGCCGCCTTGCCGCCTGCCTGCACGAGCTGCGCGAGGCGGCGCAGCGCGACGGACGCGATCGGATAGTCGACCGGCTGCGTGCGGATCTCGCCGAGCATGCCGAGCGTGAACTTGAGCGAGGGATCGTCGC
>Ga0081540_1001642_pt1 | contig 19038 bp, 29 predicted proteins | sample TabmetS2T1R1_FD_71024 | JGI IMG/M metagenome (GOLD analysis project Ga0081540, IMG submission 71024) | Tabebuia heterophylla rhizosphere microbial communities from the University of Puerto Rico - S2T1R1 | ecosystem: Host-associated > Plants > Roots > Rhizosphere ... | reverse complement strand
CGGGCCGCACGGCTGAGCGCCTCCGCCCTTCGAAACCGCGCCATCCTGGCTTCCTGGCCTCCCGGCTGGGGGCGGGATCCTCTCCGAACGGGCAGAAATCGACCAAATGCTTAAACTTGTTGACCCATAGACGGGCGCGCCCTCCGGTTGGAGCTCTTGCCAACTGGACTTGCCGTGTGCCGACCCCGCTGCGAACTTAGCGGCGAATGCTTCGTTTCGGTCAGGCCACTGCTTCCCGCGAATTTTTGGTAGACGGCCGGCTCGCCGCTTTTGAGGCGAAACTTTTCCGGCGGCGCCGCGATCGTCACGCGAAAGGCCGAACCGGGGAGCGTCTGGCCGCCGAGGCAGTGGCAGATCTTGACCTTCGCCGGATCGACCTCGGCCTCGTATTCGATGCCTCCGCTCCCCTCAATGAGCCTATGCCATGATCGCGCATGGTGCTCGCGGAAGACTGTGGTGGAAACGGTTGCAGCCTGCAACCCGGCTAGCACTGGGGCAAGGAGCGGGGAAACCCGTCACAGGGCCGCGCTTCCCGCGTGGCGCCCCAATGCAGGATCTGGACCGGCGTTTTTCGTATCAGCTTGACGGAAAAATAGAACGCGACCTGCGCGGTCGGCCAGCTGACTCCTGGTTCGCCTTAAATGGTCGATTCAGCGTTGCGGGCACAGTTGGCAGTAACGGCTATGGGGTGGCGGACGGTTGCGCGGGAGGAGCGACGGGCTCCGCCCAATGCGGAGCATCGACGAAACCGTGTAAGGAAGCTATATTTAACCGATGTCGAACAAAGGACGCGATATTGGCACGGGCGAAAGCATCTCTGCCGTTGACAAACTCGTGCTAGCCACGGTCAACGCACCCTTCAAGCGGGACATCAGTGCAGCAACGCTCCGAGAATGTATAGCGCATGCGAGGATCGACGAATGGCCAGCCCACGTTGCTGCATTCTTCACCGATGTTTCGCCGTCCTTGGTTTTCGACTTTGCCGCTTTTCACGGCCTTCCTAAGTCCAAGCTCGCGGAAGCATACCTTGTCATGAAGATCGAGACGGGCGAGCGAAGCCTAGATTTGGAGCATAAGTTGTTCCCCTGACGACGTGTGCTCGACGCGGACATGGAGAGGCCGCGAAGTCCGCTAATCAAACGCAGCGGCCCGGCTCGCACAGCTGTGCAGGGAGGTAATTGGGGGCCATCCGTCGTGGCCTCTGCGAGGTTCAGGTTCGCTCAGGGGTAACGGCTCGTCATTCGGATAGCTGCCGTTAATCTCACCCGCAGGCGGGCGACGATCGGCTGATCCTGAAGTACAAGAGCGCTGCGAAGCGGCGATTTCTCCTCAAGGAGGGAACATCAAGGTTCATTCGTGCTAACCAGCAGCAAGTAGATCGACTTGGTTGCCCCTTGCACGCTCGATGACATTTCAGGCGTTGGCCGAAACAGCCGAGTGCCAACGTGGAGCCCAGCCAGTGCCAAATTTATTGTCGAGCACCCGGCGGGTTCGCCCTCAAGAGCGTTCTAACGACTTTCGCGCTTCACCCACGATCCGTCCGACACGCGAGGGCCGCAGTCGATTCCGATGAGGCCGCTGGAGCCCGGATTTCATTAAGAAATCACCAAGGGAACTTCCCACGGAAGTGGGTGCGGGGAAGGATCCAGGCGGCGGCCTTATGGCCCGTTGGGCTGCCGGTTTTTCCGGGGAGGCGGTCAACGGCTAATAGGGCAGGCGGCGCTTTCAGCGTCGTCTGTGCGATTTGGTGATGGGGTATTGATCGCGAGAGGCGCTCGGCTTGTTGCAGGCGTTCTGAAACGACCACGCCTATCCAGTTTCGCGTGGGACGCCACGATCAGGAACGTTGTCTGGATGAATGCGGCTCCGCTCATTTATCATTCTTGTCCAACAAAAATGAGACGGTGCATTCTATTCCATCGGAGCCAAACCTTCGCTCGAATCGCCCGTTCAACATATGTGGTATCGATTTCTCGAGAAACTCTGAACCGAAGCCTCGTCGGACCGGCGGGTGCGCGATGGGGCCTGCCCGCTCCCGCCAGCGAAGTTGGAACTCCTTTTCATTGCCTCGATCATAAGCGTCCCACGATATATTAATTTGACCGTTCTCCACGGATAGGGCGCCGTGCTTAACGGCGTTTGTGGCAAGTTCGTGTATTGCCATCGACAACACTTCGGCCTGTTTTGCCGGAATCAAGATCTCGGGGCCGCGCTGCTTAAGGTTCTCGCCCTCGATAGCGCCGTGCAGTGAGAGCTCCTGAGAGAGAACCTCGCGGATATCGATCTTGCTCGTATGGGTCCGGTTCAATAAAGCATGAGTGCGCGCGATCGCCCTCAATCGGTCCTCAAAAGCTTTTGCGAACTCATCAAGGCTCTTGCTCTTGGCGCGCGTCCTCCGCGCGACGGCTTGGATAGTCGTCAGCATGTTATTGATCCGATGCTGAAGCTCATGACCGAGCATTTCCTGCCTGAGCGCCCGCTCCGCCAATTCTCGCTGGATCCTCACTCGGTCGATAGCAGAAGCCAAGAGATTGGCGTAGTTCTGAAGAAAATCGATATCGTCCTGCTCGAATTTCCTGAGCTGCCGCGAGTCAACCTCCAGCACACCGAATGGGCCGTCCTCGCCGCGAATAACAACATTGACGGTGCTCCTGACGCTATGCTCGATCAGCAGCTCGGGAATCGCGAATCGAACCTCCCTCTCGGTATCTTCGGTGATCACAGGTTGGTTCGTGTGCAAGGCATAACCAGCCGGCGAGCCCTCATGCGCAGGTATTGTGGCATGCCCCACCACGCCGGGGTTCCAGTTCACCCCGGCTCGGACAAGTAAATTCTCGCCGCCTGGGACGAGCTCCAGCACTTTAACTAGCTCAACATCGATGGCATCAGAAACGAGCCTGGTTGCCTCTTGCATGAGACCATCTATGTCATCGCTCCGCAAAGCTCGCTTGCCGAACTCCGACAATGTAGAGACTTGTCTGCGAAGCTTGTGCGCTTCCGAAGGGGGCACTTTGGTCTCCCATCGCAAACCCTATAAATGATTACTGCCCTCCGCAGGTTCCAATGACGAATCTCCTAGCAGTTTACCCGCTTGGACGAGCCGATCTCGGTGAGCGGGACTGTTGCCGTCGGCAAGCCACACCTACTGGTCGCGGTACCGCGGCCCGACAGAGGCAGCGGAAAAGCGCGGAGCGTCCCGCGGATATTCTTGGCTTTGGCCCCCTCCAAAGTCGCTTCTGGTTGGCGCCTGCCTCAGAAAATCTGATCGTCCCACAAGAGAGCTACCGCCGCGGGGCTGAAGGTATCGAGACTTAGCTTCGTCGACCGCGGTTAAATTCAGTCGCGACGTTTCTTGTAGGCCGCCGCTATCGCCATCCAATCTCGCAGTAGTCGAGATGAGATCGGAGATACAGCAGAATGGGTCTGATTTCCGCTCGTGACCCGGAACGAACCTTAATGACCTCATTTTTCTCAGGAACTTGACAGCAGCTCGATAAAGTTCGCCACGCCCTTCTTCAAGGTGCATCAAGTGTGTGGCCTTAGCGATCTTCGTATCGGTCTTCCGTGGTGCGGAGGTTAGCGCCCCAAGCAGCCAAGCCGCGTCGACGTCGTTGCACAGACCGTCCCATTCGCCGCGTGGGATCTTCTCCCGGTTTGGGGGCTGGCAGGCCTCCCTGCAGCGACGGAATCGGCTCTTGACGCTGCTGCTAGTTCCTTAAGAAACGGCCCCAACTGGCTGGGGGGCTAGGTAGGGCCGCTCCGTTTCCTCCAGGAGCGCCCGAGTGCTCTGGCGTCTGCATCGAACGCGCCGAACCTGTTTCGTTTCTATAAGGTGCGGGCAAGCTAAGCGATCCATGACCTGATCGACGCTTAGGCAGAGGCATAGAAGCGAACGGCCCGGCTGGGGGCTGGGGACATCGCGCCGAGGCCGCTCACCTTGAGGACCCATTTGCGGGCAAACCCGATAATAAGGAAACGCGGCGATCGTTACGCGCAAAAGTCTGACCAGCATCGGACATGACTGGGAAAAACTGGAAGTTATTCGGGGCTTGTGTCAAAAACGGGCATTGCCTGCAGCCGAATCCATACTCGCGAAACAGCCCGGCCAGTGCGCGCCGGGCTTTTCGTTTGAGGGCCATCGGGACGTTTTTCCTTGGCTAGCCGGTCCCCATCCGAGGGCGTTCGAAGGGCGGCCTGATATCGAGGCGTGGACGCAACGGGGCTGCTGCATGATTTATAGGGGCCGTCGAATACACCGTAACGGCAGTCGGTCCGGACATCTGGAAATGGCAGTTTCGCATCGGCGACAAGGTAGTGGCCGGCAGGACCGAAGCCCGGCTTGACCTGCTTGCCATCCGGCGGGTTCAGCTTCGGATCGATCGGGAGTTGAAAAAGACGGAGTGCGAATAGTGTCCCCCCGACAATGAGACGACCCGGTGTGGGACTGGGGAAAACACCGGGCCCGCCCGCATCACTCGCGCGCTCGGCAACTGAGCGCTTGCCTACTCTACCTGAGGAAACACGCGCGCTCCGTGCGATATCGTTGCATGTTATGTGTTCAATCCGGAAGGGCCGCTGACCTAACAAGGGCAGCCGTCACGAGAGTGCGCGCCACGGTCGCCACGCCTTGCATAAAAAGTGCGTCTCAATGTCAAACACTCAAACGTCATCAGGTCTTATGCAGCGAGGGGCAGATATCCTGCGCCGCTTACGAGCTTACGCCAAACGCGGCTGACCGCCTTTGCGTTCTGGATGCAGCCAAGCAGACAGACGGCCCGTCGCCCAAGGGCGCCAAGACCGGGTCGGGGGTTTTCTTCCGGGAGGTTAGGGCCACCTCAGGTAGCGACTGAATCGACTCTCCCAGCCGGAGTCAAAGGCAAGCCGCAGGGGCCGCCGAGTAGCTTATTGATACCACCGCGCATCCAATGGCATCTATCGCTAATGAGAACGCCTCATTGCGCTCCCGTCTTCCTCCAATGGAAAGGAACAGTGCATGCAAACGCTTCGCCGGCTCACTCAGACATCGAGATTAGTAGAGCGACTGGTCGCGGATATCGACTATTTACGCGAGCAGGCGGAGAATCTGCCTCCCGGTCCCGAACACGATCAAGTCCTGCGAAAAATCCGGCAGAACCAAACCGCCGCGCACATAAGCGAGTGGCTGCGGTCGCCCGGCTTGCGGCCACCAAGCTAGCTACCATGCTGGACCTGGCTGGACGTATTGCCATGGCACACCGCCATGTCGCAACCGGACACAGCATCATAGCGCGACAGCACAACGTTATCGCCAAGACGCACAAACTGGGGACAGACGCGTCCAGCGCCGAAGAGTTGCTCGTTCAGTTCGAGAAGTCCCAAGCGATTTTCGAGGACGACCTGGCGCGGCTATTGCGCGAGCGCGACAGCAGGTAGGCCGCTCTGCAGCGGCTGTGATAGTATGCTGCGCAAATCAACTCCCAGAGGAGGTCCGCCATGCTGGCGGAAAAGTTCTTTCTGGTTTTGGAGACGATCAAGAGCCACGCATCCGACGGAAGCGTGAGGGTTGTCAGCGCGATGCCCCAGGTTCCGGTAAAACTCCCGACCAAGAAATAAAGAAATAGACCTTGAGGCAGCATTTCCTGGCAACCCCTTTCGTTCGACGACATCGTGGCGGGCCTCCGGTTCACGCTGGCGGGGAACTTGCAGGACCCGCGCCACCTAAGCCAGGCGGCTCACCGGCTTTCGACGTGCGAAGGGGGAGAGAGGTGGCCAAGCTCTCCAGACTCGATTGCTCTTCGGTCAGGCGCTTTTGGACAAATTGCCGCTCAAGTTCTGTGAGGCTGGTTTTCAATAAGTTGCGATAGCGTCGGATATTACTGCGATGCGTACGCAAGCGAGCCAACTGTTGATCAATCATCTACTGTCGTCCTTTGACGAGTCGGGTTTATTTCCTCTGTTTGACGCAACGCTGGCCAGAGCGGAATATAATCGCTCGGCGGCATTGGTATTTCCCCGGTCGGCCGCTGAAATGCCGGCTGGCAAACCCTGCCGCAGGTTTGTGACATTTTGATTACAGCGCCGATGGCTGCAGACCCGTTAAGAATCCCAAGCAGTGACTAGTTGTTCTTTGGCCTGGAGTCGAGAAGGCTTGGCAAAGGCGGCATTTGCTGGCGGGACGCATCGATCGGCTCGTCGGAAGGTGGATCAACTTCCTTCGCCTTCTTTCGGCTGACTAGGGCACCAACAAAGCCGGCGACGACCAGCAACGTCCCTGCGATCATCAGCCAATGTGGTAATCCCAACGATGCTATCATGAGCCTCGCCGATGCTCCGTTCTCCTTCCGGAGGGCAACGGGACGCAGTGAGGTCAGTTCCTAGGGCATTCGTCGCTGCCAGAGTCAGTGCGACGCGGCCGTTGATCAGTCCGCTGGTGCAAATGATGCCGTCGGTTTGCGAGAAGACTAGGCCGCCTGAAAGATGCCCCGTCGACATCTGGGTAGCGTCCAGGCCGGCGCCAAACACCGCGTCGCTCAGGTCCTCGATGCTCGATATGGGAACACGCGACCAACCATTCGCGGATGGGACGTTATGCATTCGGCGCGTCTTCCTCTTGGAGCGGAAAAGAAACCAATCGGCGTTTAGCCCGTCGATGATAATCGGCCGATCACGGGACGTCTATTGGTACTGCACCGTTCCGCGAATTGTCACAACATTGGAACAAAATGCGGGGCACGGGGCGATTAGGTTGTGCCGGGCATGCCCCTAGCGGGCGAACTGCGTGGCCATTCAAAGGATAGCCCGCTCGAGACGGAGGTCCCGCACGTATCCAAGTTCCGCGATGAACTGTGAGACATGACGTTTCTCAAGGATGCGTTGCCGCCGGTCGATCGTTCCAAAGGCGGTTTCTGGTCACTCAACTGGCTGCCTGCGCCGGCCGATCAGTTCGCGCTGATCATCCGCGCCTATGTGCCGATTCAACCAGGGAAGCCTTCGATATCAGGCAATTTCCATGTTCGATCGAAGTAGGCCTTCTCCGGGCCGTAGAGACGAAAGATGAGGAAGAAGTCCTCGCCGGTCGGGATCCAGTTTGATTCCTTGCCGGGCTGGGCGTTGGGCGCGAAGTAGAGATCGACACTGCCGTCGCTGTTCATCTGCATCTTGGCTTTGTCGTAGGATGACAGCCCGACTAGGTTCTGCGAGTTCGGGATCATCGACTTGGTCTTCATGCTGTAGACGATGGTCGACCAGAAATCACGCGCCGGCGTATCGGCGGGCAAGTGCAGGCGATACGTCTTGTCTCCCTTGAGAAGGGCGCCGGTGCTGTCGCGGTAAACCTGAGGATAGGCGGTCGCCGCGAGTTTCTTGGGCACCCAGGTTCCGAGGAAATAGACGGTGGCGCGTTCGTCGATCATGAGCTTTCCGTCGACCACGAAGTCGGTGTTCCTGGTCGGCGTGATGTGGAGTTCCGTCCATTGCCGGTCGGGCCAGATCCGGTCCGATAACGGTCCGACCAGATAGCCCTGCATGATGTCGTAGGCCTGGGAGACCGCCTGCTCGAAGATCTTCGCGGTCTCGCCCGTGGGCTCGAACGGCTTGTTCTTCTCGATGCCGATCGATGCCAGAAGCCCGACATCGCCGCGTCCCTTTCCTGCGCCGGCTCGTCGTTCACGACGGCGGCGATGTCCTTGAAGAAGCTGAGGTCGTAAACGGGCAGCGTATGCCAGGCCTGCGGGTAGGCATCGACGAACTTCGTCGGCGGTGAATTGGCCGCGCTCGAGAGCGGATAGACCTTCAACGTCTTGGCGTAGGCGACCCCGTCCTCAATCGCGGCCTCCTTGCCGATGATGGGCCGGAATGCGACATGCAGGAAGTAGGTGCTAGACGGGACGACCAGATAGCCGGTGGGCGCGGCGCCCTTGTATCCCGGCGGCAGGAACAGGTACTTGCCGCCCTTGCCTGCATCCTCGCCGGCCGGCCCAACGTCGGTCAGCGGCACTTGGAAGCTGTCGATGGCGCTACCGAACAGCGCGACCTTGGCAGATGCGGCGGGCACCTCGATCACCATGGGCCCTTGGTGCAGGTCGAGCGCCGTTGCGACATACGGCGTGTTGTTGTTGGCGGTGATGAATTCGTGACGCGCCTCCAGCGGCTTCGAGAAATAGAGCACGTCGTTGTAGCCGGCACCGACTCCGGCAAGGCTCCTGCGGAAGGCCGCCATCGATGCGGCCGGCATGCCCCACAGCGCGGCGTCAATCGCGCGCCGCTGGAGGGTCTGAAGCTGGACTTCCTGTTCGCTCCCGCGAGGCATGAGCGCCGCGGCAGGAGTTTGCGCTGATGCTGCAGACGGGGCGGCAGGCGTCGCTGCTGCCGCCGCAGAGGCGAGAAGGACATCGCGACGGCTAATGGACTGTTGGAACATTGTCGTTCCTCCGCTTGGCGCAGGCGTTGAGGCGTCTCCGTCTTTGGACCGCGACCTCGCTGCCATATCGTTCCTTCGAATATACGTCAGCTTGTTGAGACCGGACAACAACGTCCGCTTGGGACCATTCCGCAAATGTTTGTTGGCTTTACGGTTGACCTCCTCGCGGCAAAAAAGGGCCAAACTGCCAATCTGCGGTCAGCTACACTTGAAATGCCCGCGTGCCGCGTGTCGTGAACCTGCGCAGAGGCCGGGTTGACATCGCTCCGCAGGCTCAGGAATGACAACCTTGGGCCACAACGCCGAAAGCGCGAGCTCTTCCTCGACGCTCCTACAGCAGATTTCGCTATCGCTTCTCTAGTCCGACCTATGTGAGAGTTTCCGGTGCTCGCTTCTTGAGACTGCTCCGTCGGTAGAACGTCGCCCCGACCTCCTTCGGATCGAACCCCGGCGCGACAATGGGCAAGGGCGCGGCCGAAGTCCGCTAGTCACCCGCGCTGACCCAGCTCGAGGGCAGCGGTTTGAACCAACTGTTGCTTATCCAAAACATAGACAGGCTGCACTAAGCGGCTAGGAGCAGGGGGTAATCGCCTCCATGGATGCCTCGACCTGATGGGATGCTCGGCCGCCATAAACCGCGTCTCCTATGGTGGCACCTTGAAGCCCGACGCCGCTTCGGCGATAACGCCGATACCAGTTTGATCGTGGGTGGGGGAACCCGATTGCAACTGCATGACGATGTCTCGACAATCACCTCGTGCCGCGACAGAGCGCAAACTGTTCGGGTGGGAGCACAAGCGGCTTTGCGGATTCGTCTTTCTGCGCACCCCGCGCACCGGATCGCGGGCGTTGAGCCTTCGGCGTGGGTCGTTGCTTGATACGGTGCTCCGGCTTGGCGGAACGGGGCTGGCGGACATGTGCCAGGACACGCTCAATCGGCTGCAGGGGCTTGCTCCGCCGATCGGACAGGTGCCGCAGCTCAAGCAGATCCGTAAGGACCGGGCGAAGGGGCCACACGACTTGATGTCTAGTCGTTTTTTCGATCTATTGAGAATGGCGGAAGCGCGCCTGAAAATAAAGGCATTCTTCGACTTTTGCCGGACGCGCCAGCGGTCCCCGAAACCCGCCGGGCCCCTATAGGCCCTAGTTTCACATGATACGTCGGCCCACCCTCTTACGGGCCTCCTCGCGCTGCCACCTGCTGTCGGTTCAGCCCCGTGTTGCGCCTCGCGACGCCTGTCGAGGGCTGCGGGTGGACGCGGAAACAACCTGCATCCGCGCCGATGACACGGTACGCTTGTGGTGGGACGTGGGGACGAACAATGAAAGCGGGACTGTGGCTGCTCTTGGGGCTCATGATTGGCGTTGGCGCAGGTTAGTATTTTAAGGGTCTTGCCGAGCCGGATGTTCGCGCCAGCACAGCCTTTCTGTTCAATGACAAACTTGCCGACCCGCAGTTTTCCTATTTGAGCGTGAAGGGCAGCTGGCGAGGCACAGACCTAGCTAACAAGATAAACACGGTCGAAATCCTCTGCATAGCCGCCGACAAAAACTGCGATCTTTACCAAGCGGACGTACAGGTGCGCCGCTAACGCTTATCTCGGGGAGCCGCTGCGTTGATGACATCATTAGTGACACGAACAGGTAGCCAAATGCGCCTTGCCATCCTCGCTTTCGCGCTTCTCGCCGTAACCGTCACGGCTGCAAGTGCCGCCGTGCCCAACATGATTTGCAGGGCGGAGGGCCCGACGGTTGCCGGGCCGCCGCTCCAACAGTACGACGAAGTGACCGATGTCTTCCGGGTGACTAACGGTAAGCTCTACCACCGATGGAGTGGACGAGATGAACATCTCTACAATGACATACGAGAGGTCGAACCCGGACGCTACGTCTCGGGCCACATGGTGTTCTTGATCGACAAACTCCGTGGTTACGTCGTGATAGCGGCTCCGACTGATTGGCGCGTCGTCTATCTCAATTGCAAGAGCTAGTGACGAGCTAGAAGACATTCCCGCTCGCCTACTGTGCTGGCGTCGCCAGAGCTATCCATCTGAACCAAGCCACCGTCGCCTCCCCACAATTGGCCTGAGCTTAAGGTCCTGGGCTATCAGAGGGTCTAGGCATGGAAACCCCCGATGGATGCTTCACTCTCAGCATCGCTGCTTAAGGCAGAACGTGACAACGCCGTCAGCGATGATCTTAGACTCGAACGGATCGGGCTTCGCGAGTTCCTGTCGTGCCGTCTCGTTATTTGGCAAGACGTATTTCTTGGACCCTACGTGTACGAGGGTCACATCCTTCGGTCCTATCCCGGACAATGACTTGAATGTGTCGACATAGAGATCATCCGGCTTAAGCCGCGTATCTTTTCAGAAAGCGACAGGCAAGCCGATGATGCGACGATGAACAGGATGGGCCAATGCATGCCGACCGCATTAGGAAAGAATGATCTGTAGGCGGCCTGCTCGGGCGCGAAGACATGCTCCCAGCCTTTGACGCCTTTCTCCACCTCGGTGAGGGGCGCGGGACCGCTATATATGGCTGTTTCAACCCTACCAATGTATTGTCCCAACTTTCTGAGGACGCCTATGCTGTGTTTTATTTTAAAGTAGCCATACAGGGCCAGGAAAAGCGAGACAGCCCATCCTACTTTCGAAAATGTATCAGTTGGACGGGTAAGAAGCCACGCGTAGGTCGCGGCTGCTCCAAGGAACACCTTGTGTTCAATCTGGTTGATCTCGGCGAGTCTAATTTCGATTTCCTTTCGAAGGGCAGTGAACTCGGCGAGGTAAAATTCGCGTCTGTAGTCCTTTGCCGGTGCCGGGACTTGTGCTTCGGTCGTCCGGCCAACTCCTTCGGTATCCGCGGCCATGACACGCCTCCATGGATGATGCACGGCACAAGCTATAAGTTTTAACCCCCGTGTGAGCAGGGCTAGGGCTGCTTCTTCCTTGCCGAGGACCGTACGTCGAGATCAGATCGCGCGGCAATGCCATTTTGGCCGCAACACACCAACATACTTCCGGCGACGGTCGCAAAAAAACGCCCGCGCTCCACACCGGGAGCGCGGGCGTCACCTACCCCTGCAAGCCAGATCATTAGGAACATCAGCTCGGTAGCGCCATTAACTTCAACGTTTCACATATGGGAGACTCGAATGAAGAAGGTTTTTGCGATCACCACCGCCCTCGCCTTGCTGGGCGGACCGGCCTTTGCGCAGAACACCGGCGCGCCAGCAGCGGCTCAGACCGATCCGGCTAAACCCGGTATGGGCAACCCTGACCAGAGCGTCCGAGGCACCACAGGTACTGCGACCACGCCGTCACCCCGTGGTGATGCTAGCACTTCAGGCGCAGGTCCGGCGGCTCCGTCCACTAGCACAGGTGCAGCCACAGAGCCGGGTGCCGTACAGAGTGGTACAAATCGGCGTTAGCGCACCGGGTATCGGAGAAGAGGCCGCCTCTGGGCGGCCTCCATCACGCGGTTACAGGCTGATGATGTACGCGCTCATCGCCAGCAAGATGGCGACGCTGATCGCCACGATGATCAGGAAGAATTTTCCCATCGTTCCGCCTCCCGCGGACCCAACGCGAGGCGGCAGGATTCGTTGCTAAGGGAACGACAATGCTGGATGTGCGTATTACAGACTTCCGGCATGTGTCGCGACTAGCTCCAGCCGGAAGGTGTAGCTGGCGGCCTTGGCAGTCCCCGCCGGGGCCGCAGCGCCCTCAACCACTGGGAGAAAGGGGAATGAGTGCAGCATCATTGGTTCAGGTCAAGATGGGTACGGAAGCCCTTGCCCTATGCATTGCCGAAGTCTTGTGTGAGCGCGACCCATCGCTTCTTGCCGCATTCCGGGAGAGAGTAGAAATGCTCTATCACGTCCTCGATGATCGAGGAGACAGTGAGGCGGCGGCAATGGTTAGCGCATTTGGGAGAGCGCTGACTGATACCGCAAGCAAGCCTGTTTTGAGTTAGTTTGCACAAGGGCGCTGACCTTGCCGCTGCCATTGGGGCCGCCTCGGTTGTGCCCGGCACGTTTTCTACCGCAACCCGTAGCGGCTTGCCTATAGGGCGCGCCGCCGGGCATTTTCTAGCCATGGGGAGCAAGTCACGCGAGAGCATTTACGGCGGATCAGTCCGGGCGGCGGCAGAGCGGGCAACAGAAGCCCGCAAGGACGCCGACCGGCTCGCCTGCGCAGCGTGGAACAAGCGCATGCTGGGCTTTCAAGGGCCGGCGCAACCATCGCCCGCGCTCGGTGACGCGCTCAATGCGGGCTATCGCTATCTCGAAGTGAAATGCCTGGGCTGCAACACACACCAGACGGTCGCGCTCGATATTGCGCGCCGACCGAAGGCCACGCCGGTCCACGAATTGGAACGCTACATGCGATGCCGCGACTGTTCGCAGGTGCGCGGGTATCCGTACAAGCGGAGCGTCCTTGTTGCGTTGCGGGCGACCAAGATTTCAGCGGGCGATCCACAATCGACGTGGTGGCCGGGGGAACGATAGAAGCGGGGGCGGGCCGGTGACTGTGATCAAGAGCAAGGTGGAGCGGAGCTGTTGGAAGAATGTAGCTCTCTCGGCCATTCCTGACCTGCTGATAGATGGGCCGTGATGCGGCTTATGGACGGCGGCGCGGAGGTATTCGTTGGAACGCTCATTGCATTGCAAGCCGTTTACTTGGCGCTGCGGATCAAGCGGAGCGCGTGGAGCTGGCTGATTTCTGGCTGACCAACCGCGCGGCCATGAGCAACCACGTCGAGGATGTGCTGGCTCGTGACAATTATCCAAACCCACCTGACTTCATTTCCGGGCCGGATGGCTACTACTCTGACATCGTCGAGAACGAGAGCGAAACATGCGAAATGCGCATAAAGGCGGCGCACGAATTAGGAACCGTCGCGGGCATCACAGCTGCGTAACCGCCGTCCAGGCGCTGCCTGAAGGGGCGCTTCAAGAAGGATTTGGGCGGTTCGAAGCGTGTGGATTGCACTAGTACATCGAAGATGTCTCACAGACGTTTTCGAAATCGATCGTAACAGCCGCCGACATCTCATTATTGTTGCGCAAGATCGAAGAAGACCAAACACTTGTTCACGCCGCTTACTACACTGACCACAGATGCATAGCGCAGATCGCCGACTGGCTCGCCGCTGAAGATGATTGGAGTGCTTTGGCTTCGGTCGATGGCCGCTAATGTCCCAAAGCCGTCATTGAATAGTGCTGCCGCTAAGGTCCGCTTTGACGAACAACAGACATCACTTGCTCGATTTTACGCGCAAGTTCTATGGGATCATCCTCGCTCTGATCTGATCCATGAGCCACTCCGATGGAAGGAAAGATGCTCGAGGGCTAGAGCAGGTTTCACATGCTGATGAGAAAATCCGCTGAGTATGGGCTCTAGGCACCGAGCAAAACCATAAGCGGCGTTATGACCGCCGTTCGGGTTCGCATCGTATTTGCGATCTCTTGAGACGCCATCGACCAGGAAAATTCAGCGACCGTGAAGCTGCTGCGGCCATCACTGATCGTCACGCCCAGGCGCAATTTGCGATCTGCCACTCAACGGCTTTTGCGAACGCCTCTTTGGCGGTTTCGGCATCTTCCGTCGTAAGCCGCCCAAATACCCAGTCGAACCTCAAACGTCATGGCAAACCCTCTCGGCGCCGCGCGCTGCAGCGAGTCGCTTTATCTGAAAGCTGGTGCCGACAAAACGCGGCTGCAGCAAGAAAACGTTACCGAGGAATAGTGAATGGAGTCTAAATCAGGTCATACGCCCGTTGGGCAAGGCTTGCGAGAGCTATCCAGCGACTTCTCCGCAACGTAGGCACTTGTGTGCCTCATTGCGGCGGTGATGGGATGCGCAGCCGACCTCGATCGCATCTCAATTCGGCACTGGCTGAAGCGCCTCAAGTAGCCATCGCCACCTACACGAGCGAACGCGGGCTACGTCTGCTTTAATGCGCAAACCGGGAGCTCTTACCGCTTTTGACCGATTCCGTTGAAAAAAGGCCGGCAGTATTTCGTTGTAATAGCTCCGTCGTGACGTGGCCGACTGCTCTACCGACCCTATGCGAGCCTCGGGGTGGGCATCGGGATCAGCTTGGCCATCTTTCGAAGGTTCTGGGCGGTGGCTGCGAGGATGAACTCGTCGCGCGCCGTTTGGACCTCGCAAACGCAACCGATCGAGCTTGAGAATGCGCTTGAGGTGCGCGAACAGCATCTCGATCTTCTTGCGGAGCCGACGCGAAGTGCGACCTTCCCACGACCTGGCAATCTGGCGCGCCATATCGCGAGCGCCCTCATAGATCGACCGCGGTACTTTCCGCGATGCCTGCTTAGGACAGCACCGGGACTAGAGGGCGCATTGATCGCAATCGCGCTTGCTGTACGTAAAGCATCGTGGCACCGTCGTTCACCAGCGTTCCGGTCGTTGTGAGGACCTTGCCGCCGGGACAGCGATAGACGTCACCTGCGTGGTCATAGGTGAAGTCTCCGCGCGACAAGGTCCCGTCTATGCGGGCCGACTTGTCGAACACTGTAACGTGTGGCTCGATCCCGTGCTCATAGAGCAGCCAGCCGAGCATCTCGGCCGAGCCGTACCCGCTGTCGCCGAGGAGCCGGCTCGGATAGAGATCGAACCGTTCGAGCGAGCGCTCAATCATGCGCTTGGCGGCCAACACCTCCGCCTGCCGGATTGCCGTGGTCGCCTCGACATCGACGATGATCGCATTCTCGACGTCGACCAGGTAGTTCGTTGAGTAGGCAAAGAAGGCTTGGCCGCCGTGCGCACCCGTCCAGCGCGCTGTGTTTCGGCATGGAATAAGGGCTCTGACTCACTTTTGATGCAGTTTGGGGGATGTCTGGCGCTTTGATTGGGGGAGAATCAGCGCCATGCAGCAAGCACTCCACCGCTCCAGTCTGGTGCCGCGTGGGTTTGTTATAGAGAGCGCGTACTACGAGGGTGATAAGGCCGTTATTGCGGTCCGGGCGTCCGGAAGCGTTGGTCTATGTCCATCGTGCGGCGCGGTTTCCCGGCGTGTCCATAGCCGCTATCGACGACGCGTGACCGATCTGCCGCTCTCGGGGCGGATCGTACAGCTCCTGCTGATCGTTGCCGCTTCCGCTGCGATGCCGTCCTCTGCGGGCGCCAAATCTTCACTGAGCGCTTCCCCGAAGACGTACTGGCTCCATCGGCGCGACGCACGGCGAGGCTGGACTCTATCGTGCACCACCTCGGTCTGGCACTTGGCGGGCGCCCGGCGGCAGGCTTCGCATTCATGGTCGGCCTGGTCTTCGCGATAGCAGCGAGCGCGAATTTCCCAGTCATCCTTCTCTCGATCACGTGGCCCGATCTCACTACGCGAGGAGCGGTGAGCGGTTCGCTCGCCGGGCTGCTGGCTTCCGTCGGACTGGTAGCTCTCAGCCCTGGCGTGTGGACCTCGGCCTTCAAGCTGGGGCCCGCGCCGTTTCATTACGACAATCCGGCGCTGGTGTCGGTTCCACTGGCGTTCGCTGTGTCATGGGCAGTGTCGGTGTTTGACCGCAGCGCGGCGGCCGCTTCGGTCCGCGCATCGTTCGGCGCCCAGCATGTTCGTGCCCAGACCGGCCTGGCCACGGAATGACAGTTGGTTTTCCAAGAAGGAGAAATGACGATGAACGCTGGTGTAATGGAAAAGGGTAGGGGCGTCTGGCCCGATGTCATCCGCAAAGAATTCGATGCCAATCAGTTCAACTGGCGGGTCGGCACCCGGCTCTTGTCCGAAACGGACCGCGTGCGCGTCTGGGAAATTCGGCTGGCACCGGGAGAGCGCATTGGATTCCATCGTCATGTATTGGACTATTTTTGGACCGCAGTCACGCCAGGCCGGGCGCGATCTCATGCGGAGGATGGGACGATCGTCGAAGCTATCTATTCAACTGGCGAGACCCGGCACTTCGCCTATGGAAAGGGCGAACATAAAATCCACGATCTGGAAAACATTGGCGATGCCGACCTGTGGTTCACAACGGTTGAGTTCCTTGACAGCGCTAATGCTCCTCTGGAGCTTGCCAATGAGGCTAATGACGAGGCCTTTTCCGAATGAAGACATTCGGCCAGCCGGTAGAGTTCACCCGCTACTAAAGGTCACAATTCTTCGCTGAACCGCGCGGTGGGCGTGCTCTCGCCGGTTCGCGCGCGGCATAACGGTGGCCCACGGAACTAGGCGCAGCATGACTCAAAGTTCAGTCTCATGTCGACGACACACGAAAATATACCGCGATTTGCGCCTGCCCGCCGCGTCCCGCTCGGGCGGAGCGGAGATCTGCTGGTCGACGAGGACGCACGCGACAACATCGAGCTCCAGACCCGCTGCATCTTCGAGCGCATCGCTCGCATGCTGGGAAACACGGCGCCTCGCCGCCGGATATCGTAAAGACTTCGGCATTTCTGGCCGATCTTGCCAACTATGACGGCTTCAACCGCGCTCGCGTCGAAATGTTCATAGACGCCAAGGAGCCGCCGGCCAGCACCTCCATTGGAGCCGGGTCACTCCTTGGCATCGGCACCCGCGTGGAGATCGAAGTAGTGGCATTCGTGCCCTCCTGCCGAACCACATTGCTCATACAGCAAATTATCGCGGCCTACACCGGAGCGCGCATCAACGAGATCACACCGCTCGTCGCGCGCGACTTCGTCAAGCGCGACGGCATCTGGATGATCCGCATCCGCGGCGCGAACAACAAGACGCGCACCTTCCGCGAGGTGCCGCTGCACAGCCACCTCATCGATCAGGGACTGCTCGACTATCCGCCCTTGACCCAACCACACGGCCGTCGCATAGGCCTCCGGCTGTGGCTCCCACACGAAATGGCTCGCGTCGAGATAGATCGCCCGTGATTTTGGAAGTTTCTGCAGGAGCAGGTTGGCATTGATCGGCGGCACAAGCGGATCTTTTTCACCCCAGATGCCGAAGACGGGCGTTGAAATCGATCCAAGCGTCTCGCCGAGTATCGCAACGATTTCATTACGTCGGAGCGTTACGCCGACTACCTCTCGCGGATCGACACCCACACCGACGATCTGCTGGATCTGCAGGTGAAGGAAAAGAAGGCGCATGACCAGATCTGGAATCGCCAAGGCGAACTGATCCGCTCGGTGCAGCGCGTTCGCGCCGAGCTGACCAACGAGATCGACGCCATCGTGGGCACGGCCAACTTCGGCGAGGCGGCCGATGAATAGCACCGCCGAAGACCGCGACCGCGGGTTGGATTTCGTCGGCCTCGAGGCGAATGATCGTCCTTCTGTCTACGCCGACGAGTTCGCCTAGCTCGGCCTGCTCGTGATCATGTGGGAGATGAGGGCGTGCTTGGGATTTCACCGAACCACGAGCTTCTCGCGAGATATCGCGTTGCGACTTGAACCCGTTTGCCGACTGCTAAGAAAATTACACAAACCTTGACAGTTTGAAGACGCACGTATGGAAGCCTTCGCGAAATGAGCGGTTATGGAATGCTCCTGGCAGGCGCGGGGTCGGGCTGGACACGTGTGGTAACGCGGTAAGGCTGGCTGGGACCGCGTATGAGTACGAATGGCCCGCGATCGACCTCGGTGTTCGTTGCCGTCTGACGCAAATGGCGGAAGCTTCCAACTCTTCTCACGGCGTGTCTGAGACCGAACGGTATTCCCTCGGAATGTTCGTTGGCTCAGGCTGTTGGAACATTCGGCTCGGGCAAAGAACGGATCATCACGTTCCGAAATTGCACGTTACCGGTGTGGCACTGCAAGCCGATGTGGCCCTCCCGGCGGCGTCCGTCACTGGCCTGAATTGAGTAGGTCGAAACCAGTTGCCCGTTCAGAGTCACGCTTATGGCCGTGTCGGTAGCCTCGATCTCGAAGGTATTCCACTGACCGGCTGGTTTCGACGCGATCGTTGACGATGGAGCAAGACCGTAGACCGCTCCAGTCTGATGTAACGGGCTGAAGTTTTGTCCGGTGTCCACGTTGTAGCCCATGTCATCGATTTGAATTTCGTAGCCCTTGTCCGACGCGAGTTTCCAGTCATTGCCGGGATCGCTCGCATTCAGTGCAGGGAAACGGAAAAGAACGCCGGAATTGTCGGCGCGGCCGCCCGGCACATTGGTCGTCGGATTCAACGACAGCCAGTCGACCTTCAGCACAAAGTTGCGAAAGACCTGGCGGGTGAACCACAGCAGGCCCAATCCATTCGGCCTCGCTTCCAGGATCGATCCGAAGATGGTGAGAAACTCACCCCCGCCGGCCATCTGCCATCCCTCGCGTGACCCGGTGAACAGCGGCTTGAACGCGAGGTCGGGGGTAGCCGTCCGGCTGTTGACAATCGCGTCCGCCGTTCGCAGGCACAGTGTCGTTGCGGTCAGCGACGGATTTGCTGAACCGATGACGGGAAACAGGGCCGGCCCGGCAACGTATGCGTTAGCAATGTGATGAAACTTGCCGAATGAATCCGTGACGGATTGACCGGGCGACCCCATCCACAATGTGCCTGCTTCGTGATGTGTTGTTCCGATCTTGTTTCGGCTGACCTTGAGGTTGCGGATATCGGCGGGATTTCCGGCCACGGCTTTTGCAAGCGCAACGGCGGCGTCCTCCATCTCCTGCCACGCCTTCGTGTCG
>Ga0081540_1001641_pt1 | contig 19044 bp, 17 predicted proteins | sample TabmetS2T1R1_FD_71024 | JGI IMG/M metagenome (GOLD analysis project Ga0081540, IMG submission 71024) | Tabebuia heterophylla rhizosphere microbial communities from the University of Puerto Rico - S2T1R1 | ecosystem: Host-associated > Plants > Roots > Rhizosphere ... | reverse complement strand
GTCCACGGCGTTGCCAAGACCTCCGCACGGCGTGCTCCGCAAATCGGCGAGCATAATGACGAAATTCTCCGACAGCTCGGATTCAACGCGGCCGAGATCGACGGTCTGCATGCCAGCGGCGCCGTTGCAAAAGCACGGGAGCATGCTGCCTAACAAACAAGAAGGCCGGGCGGGAAGCCGCCGCCCGGCTTCTGATTTCGAGGGACAGGACATGATCTACGATGATTTCTTTGCAAAATCCCTCAAGCGCCTGCACGAAGAGCAGCGCTACCGGGTCTTCATCGAGATCGAACGGATCGCCAGCCAATGCCCGTTTGCCATCTGGAAATCGCCCTCCGGACCGCGCAGGATCGTGATGTGGTGCTCGAACGACTACCTCGGAATGAGCCAGCATCCCGAGGTGATAGGCGCCCTGACCAAGACTGCGGCGAGGACCGGGATCGGCGCCGGCGGCACCCGGAACATTGCCGGCACCAATTCTCCGCTGGTCGAACTCGAAGGCGAACTCGCCGACCTGCACGGCAAAGCCGCGGCACTCGTCTTCACCTCCGGCTACGTCTCAAACCAGACCGGCATCTCCACCATCGCACGACTCATTCCGGGCTGCCTGATCCTGTCCGACGAACTCAACCACAATTCGATGATCGAGGGTGTGCGGCAATCGGGCGTCGAGCGGAAGATCTGGCGACACAATGACACCGTCGCGCTCGAGCAGCTACTTTCTGCCGAGCCGTCCCGCCCAAAGCTAATCCTGTTTGAAAGCCTCTATTCCATGGATGGCGATGTCGCGCCGATCAACCGCATCTGCGATCTCGCCGAGCGCTATGGCGCCATGACCTATTGCGACGAAGTCCATGCGGTCGGCATGTACGGTCCGCGCGGCGCTGGGGTCGCGGCTCGGGACGGGGCGATGGACCGTATCGACGTGATCGAAGGCACGCTCGCCAAGGCGTTTGGATGCCTCGGCGGATACATTGCCGGCAGCCGCAATCTGATCGACGCAGTTCGCTCCCATGCCGCCGGCTTCATCTTCACCACCGCCCTGCCCCCGCCGCTTTGTGCCGCGGCGACCGCCGCTATCCGGCATCTCAAGGCCTCTGATGAAGAGCGCCGGCTCCAGCAGCGAAATGCCGCGCGGCTGAAGCAAGCGCTGGCTTTGGCCGGGCTCCCAATCATGCCGACCGGCACGCACATCGTCCCGTTGATGATTGGCGATGCCGGCCTCTGCAAGGCGGCCAGCGACCTGCTGCTGAGCGACCATGGGATCTACATCCAGCCGATCAACTATCCGACTGTCACCAGGGGCACCGAACGCCTGCGCATCACGCCCACGCCCTATCACGGCGATACACTGATCGAAGCGCTCGCGGACGCATTGATCGACACATGGCGTCAGCTGGGGCTTCCCTTCACCCGCCATCTGGTCGCAGCCGAGTGAAATAACCTGACTAGAGAAACATGGGATGCCGGGCTTGCAGATCCTCAAATTCAACGCGGCATGCCGTGCTGAATTCACGCAACAGGTCGATGGCGCCGCTGTTGGCCATGTCATGGAGCTCCACTAAGCTCTTGTCGGGCTCAAGATAGATGTCGAGGATCTTCTTGGCGATATGGTCGGCGCTGGCGACAACGGGTTCGCTCGACAGCACCCGCATCCGGTTGAGCTTGGCATAGAGACCGACCATGCTCGGTATGTCAGCCTCACCGTGCTGGAGTGCATCGATGTAGCATTTCGAGGCTTGCTCGATGAACTCACGGTAGAGATTCTGGCGCCGGCTCTTCTCATGTGACAGCGATTGGGCGCGAAGCTGCAAGCGCTGGGTGAGCAGGTTCGCGATGAGACTGGTCATCCCGCCGACGGCGGTGCCGGTCAAAGCTGCGAGAGCAGAGATGATCGAGGCGTCCATCGTGTTTCGTCCTCAGCTAATAGCGGGATCCCAAACGGCCCGTCTGTTGCGAAACTCGACGATGACGGCGATGCCGGCATAGGTAGCCGCAAGCAGCCATAGACCCAGGAATTCGCTGCGGACGTCGGACAGGCTCGCACCGAGCTGGGCAACGTTCACCAGCCCGTCGATCGCGAGCGTGCTCGGCAAGAGACGTGCGAACCATTGCACAACCATCGGCATCGCTTCGGCCGGCCAGGCGAAGCCCGCCAGGAAGAAGAACGGCAACCCGATGGCCGCAAACACGAGCTGAACCGCGACTGGCTTCCGGAATATCGCCGCGACCACCAGCCCGAGCGCACCGACTGCCAGCGTGAATGGCACCGCGAAGGCAAGAATGATCGCGACCGAGCCGAGGCGCGGAATGCCGTAAAGATACGGCAAGCCGATCAGATAGATCGAAACGATCAGCGCCTGGATGACCAGATAGGCGAGAAGCTTTCCGGCTAGCGTCGCGATCGATTCATACGCCACATCACCGAAGCTCCGTCGCGCGCCGCCAGAGGGCGTCGGCGCTCCCGGCATGGTGCCGAGCAGGCCCACCCCGATCAGCAAGGTCTGTTGCAGGATGAGGACAAAGGCGGCCGGCAGCACATAGGTGGCATAGCCGCCTTGCGGGTTGAACAACGGCACAGCCACGAACGGCATCGGATCGGTGGCCGCTGCTGCAACCGGCGGATCGACGCCAAGGCCGACCAGCCGCGCGATCTCGAAATTTGTTCCCAAGGTGCGGGACACTGCCGTCACCGCACCGTTCATGCGCTGATACATCAGGAAATAGCTGGCATCCGCGTACAGCGCGATCGGCGACGACCGGCCATGCAGCAAATCCCGCTCGAAATGCCGGGGGATGAGCAGGATGCCGAAGATCGAGCGGCTATATACTTCGTGCTGCGCGGTCGGCATGTCCGGCAGCACCTGCGCCACCGCGACATCAGGCGTCGCGTCGACCAGCCGCGCCAATTCGCGGCTGGTCTGGGTGCGATCCTGGTCGACGACCGCGATCGGAACCTTGCGCAAGGCTTCATTGAGATAGGGCTGCGGATAGAACACGGCGTAAATGGCGGCGGCGACGACCATCACCGAAAATACCGGGCGCAGCGAGAAAATTCGGCTGATTTCGCTGCGGAAAACGGCGAAGAACGTACTCATGACGCCTGCTCCGGAATTGATCGGCGCATGATTCTTACCCGTATCGCGGTAAGGCTGATGAGCACGACAACAAAACCGGTCAAGACAAACACCGGCTTCAGGGAGAGATCGAACGGCGTTCCCCGGATGGTCTGGTCGATGCGCGCCATCAGGTACCAGGTGCCGGGCAACAGCTCGCCATAGCCATAGGCAAAGTCGTTCATGGCGATCCGGGGAAAGCCGATGCCCATGAACCCGAAGGCCGGCGCCGTCAGGAGCGTGGCAATGCTGATCGCCGCGGCCGTGGGCCTGAGCAGCAGCGCAAGCAGCGCCCCGATCAACTGGCAGGACAGAACGAAGACGATGCCGGCGAACACAAGCAGCGCCGGCTGACCTCGCAGCGGCAGTTCGAGATATTTGAACAGCACGGCGTCCGCAATTCCCAGCATCGACAAGAACAGGATGGTGTACGGCAGCAGTTTCCCCAGCATGGCCGGCCAAAGCCCGCCGCCAAGACGCCGCAGCACCGCAAAGCGGTGACGTGTCTCGACATCGAGCCCGACGGCGTAGGCCATTGTGGTCACCACGGCTGTCTGCAGCACCGCCGGCAACAAAGCCGCGAGCAGGAAATGCACATAGTTCAGGGTCGAGTTGAACAGCGCATGGGTCTGCAGCGGGATCGGCGTAACGGCGGTCTTTGCCTCTTCCACCGGCTGCCCCTCGGCGGTCCGCAGCGAGATACGGATGCCCGCGGCGACAGATGGGATCGCGCTGTTCGCGCCCCGCAACACCAGGTTGCCCACCGTGAATGTCTGGGTGTTGTAGAAGAACACGACCTCCGGCCGCCGCCCGGCGAAAACGTCACGCTCCAGATTGTGCGGCAGCATCAATAGGCCGCGAATCTTTCGCGAGACGATTAGATGCCGCCCTTCCGACAATTCGGCGACGTGAAGCACGGCGGCGGTGTCCGGCGTGGCATCGACCGCGCGGATGATGGAACGGGACAGCTCGGAGCCGTCCAAATCGAGCACCGCGATCGGCAGCCGCGTGGCGAGGCCGGCGCTGAATATGGCAGTCAGCAGCAGCATCAGGCCGAGCGGCACGACAAAGACGAGCATGAAGAGCAGCGGGCGCCGCCGCAACCAAACCAGCTCCCGCCAGAACACCAGCGAAAAGCCCGGCCGTTGGTGATCACTGCGCTGCATCTTAGCGCCCCCGTGCAGACCAGGCCGTGATCGCGCTCATGCCCGGCCGCAGGCCGTCCACCGGCTGCAAGGGCTTGGCGCGCACCTCGAATGTCCGCAAATCGAAGTCGCCGGTCGCGCGTGTGGCCCGCCAGGTCGCGTATTGCCCCTGGACATTGATCATCGTGACCCGCACCGGAACGACCATCGATTTCAGCGCAGGCACCGTCACCTCCAACTTGTCATCGATTTTCAACCCGGCCAGCAAATCCTCGCGAATATTGAACGTGAACCAGAGATCGCCCATGTCGATCAGCGAGAACAGCGGCGCACCAGGGCTGAAATTCTCGCCGAGCTCGGCGACGCGGCTCGTGATCTGGCCTGACGCGGGCGCCTTGAGCGTTAATTCCGAGACGTCGACTTCACGCTGGTTCAGACTGGCCTCGGCTTGCTTCACCTGCGCTCCCGCAAGCGCCTTTTCCTCATCGCTCGCGCCCTTGATCGAAAGATCGAGCGCGGCCTTGGCCCCCTCGCGGCGGCGGATCGCAGTTTCCAGATTGCGGGTCGCCTCATCGACGCGCTGCTGCGGGGTGGAGCCCGTGGTGATCAGGCTCGTTTGGCGGTCAAAAACCTCCTTGCTGAGCACGACGTCGGCGTCCGCCGCCGCAAGATCGGCCTTGCGGGCGGCGATCGTCTCCGGGCGGGTGCTGTAGATCCGGTCGAAATCGGCCTTGGCGACGGCGAGCGCTGCGTGCGCGGCGAGAAGGGCAGCCCTGAGCTGAGGGCTCTCGAGCTGGGCGAGCAACGCACCACGCTGGACCGTATCGCCCACATCGACGCGAAGGTCCGCCACCCTGCCGTTCACGCGGGGGCTGACGTCGACGCGGTTCGCCGAGACCTCGCCTTGCACGGTCAACGGAGGCGGTCGCGTGGCGAACCACAGGAACGTGCCCAGCCCGAGCAGCACTCCGGCGAGGACGATCCAACGAACGGCTTTCACAGCTGAGGGGGATGCGCTCATGTTGCAGACTTCCGTTTGGCGATGTCGACGGGCCCAGGGGTTTCCGCAATCAGCCGCGAACTGCGCTGGCCGGTCAGGTACGACCACAGCCATTGCGTTTGCACCCTGAAGCGGTTCTGAAGCTGCGGCAGTGCCAGCACGTGCAGGACGGCCCAGACGATCCACGTCAAAAAGCCGCTGGTGCGCAGGTGACCGGCTTCCAGAATTGCGAAATTCTTGCCGACGACCGCCATGTTACCTCTGCCACGATAGCGGAACGGACGCCCATCCTTGCGCCCTTTGATACGATTGGCAATCAGCCGCCCGACAAACCGTCCCTGTTGTATGGCCGCCTGCGCGACGCCGGGTACGGGACAACCGTCCTGGGTCATGGATGTCGCGTCGCCGACTACGTACACTTCAGGCGCCTCCGCTATCTCCATGAACGGGCCGACCAAAGCGCGCCCTGCCCGATCAACCTCGGTGCCAAGCATCTTCACGACCGGCGAGGCCGCTACGCCCGCCGCCCAGAGCACCGTTGCGCTGGCAATCCGCTCTCCGCTGGCAACGACGCCGTGTTCATCAACCTTCTCGACCTTCAAGCCGGTCCTGACCTCGACTCCCAGCCTCGCCAGCCGTCTCGCGACCTTTCTGGACAGGGACTCTGCAAAGCTCGGAAGGATACGCCCGCCGCCGTCCAGGAGGATGATCCGGCTTCTGGCGGGATCGATGTTGCGGAAATTCCCGCGAAGCGTGACCGAGACCATGTGCGCGATCGATGCCGCGAGCTCCACGCCGGTTGGGCCTGCGCCGACCAGCACGAACGTCATCTGCCTGGCACGCTCCATTTCGTCATCGGTGGATTCGGCCAGTTCAAAAGCGCTGAGGATCCTCGTTCGAATGGTCTCGGCATCATTGAGGCTCTTGAGGCCGGGCGCGTGGGGCGCGAACTCGTCATGACCGAAATAGCTCGGGCGCATTCCGGCGGCAACAATGAGATAATCGAACCCGATCTTGCGGATGCCCAGTCCCGGTTGGATCACTTCAACCGTGCGCGCGCAGAGGCTGATGCCCGTGACATCGGCCAGCATCACGCTGAGATTTTTCTGCTTCGCCTCGAGCTGCCGGATCGGTGTCGCGATCTCTGAAGCCGCCAGCACGGCGGTTGCCACCTGGTACAGGAGCGGTTGAAAGATGTGATGGTTGCGCCGATCGATCAGAATGACCTCTGCGTTGGTCTTCCTGAGGGCGCACGCCGCCGCAATGCCGGCAAATCCGCCACCGATGATCACTACCCGTTTCGGTCCGAGCCGGGCGGACACCTGCCCCGGTCCGCCCTCCTGCGGAAGAATCTCGGCCAAAACTGTGCTCATCGGGGTACCTGACGATCTCATGCTGACAGCCGCCTAACCCTGGTCCAGGCGACATAAGACAGTTCATCCGGGCCGTTCTTGAACGCGGTTGCGGAGCATAGAACGTCCTTGCCGCGTTCCGAATTTCTGGCCCATGTTTCGGAGCGTTCGAATGACTGCATCGGTGCATCTTCGATTGCGAACCGGCGGCATCGCATGGAGAAAAGCGGCAAGAACGTTCCGCAGCCGTCAAGGCGATGCAAGCCTCAAGGGTGTGTTTGCTCCATATCGATCAACGACGATTGCGAGCCGCGCCGAGAGATCGTGCCTGATGTCTTCCCGGCGCCCACCCCGAGCGTGAGAGGTCAACGATGCTGCTCGATCCCTTGCTGCTGTCGCGAATTCAGTTCGCCTGGGTCGTTGCCTGGCACATCGTGCTCCCAGCCATCGGCGCGGCGTCGCTGATCGCCGTGCTGGAGGGCATTAGCCGCAAGACGGGGCGCGCGGCCTGCGCACCGATCTGGCCGGATAACAAGGCCGAGGCAACACCTTTCCTTGGCACCATCGGCATTGCGATCAGCCTTTACCCGACGATCGTGCCGCTGACGCTTTGGGATGCGGCATCGTCTCCGCGCACGCAGGCTTTCCTGCTGGTCGGCACGTTGCTCCTCCTGCCGATCATCCTGACCTATTCCGCCTGGTCTTACTGGGTGTTCCGCGGAAAACTGCGTAGCGACATCGGATACCAGCAGATCGGGCGAAGGGCTCCGTGAAATGGTCTCGATTGTTCGCGGACAACAACAGGACCGGGGCAGCGGACCCGTGCATCGCATAACCTATTCTCACGAAACGACGATCGAGGCGGCAGATGGGCAGAGCTTGCTCGAGGCGTCCATCCAGAGCCGGATTCCGCACCATCACCAATGTGGTGGCCAGGCCCGTTGCACGACCTGCCGCGTCCGCATCCTCGACGGCCTTTCACATGTCTCACCGCGCACGCCGCTAGAGGAACATGTTGCGTCGGAACGGGGATGGGATGATTTCACGCGCCTCGCCTGTCAGACGCAGGTTCATGGTGACGTCGTCGCGCGCCGGCTTCTACAGAGTCCGCAGGACGTCGTCGTCCTTGACCTCGACGAACTCGGCGCGGCTTCCGGCGTTGAGGAACGTGAACTGGACGTCGCCGTACTCTTTTGCGACATCCGCAACTTCTCCAGCCAGACCGAAAAGAGCCTGCCCTATGACATCGTCTATTTCCTGAACGGCCACTTCGCAGCTGCGGCCGAAGTCGTGCTGAACAATAACGGGTTCATCGACAAATATATCGGCGACGGCCTGCTGGCAGTCTTCGGCATCCGAGGCGAGACGCCGACGGTCGCTTGCCGGAGCGCGGTGCGTGCGGCGATCGGGATGCAGGATGCCGCCCGGCGGCTCTCCCCGATCTTCGAGCGCGATCTCAACATTTCCCTCCGTCTCGGGATCGGCGTGCATTTTGGCCCGGTCATCCTGGGCCGGATCGGGCACCCCGGAAGGCGGCACGTCACGGTTATTGGAAACACGGTCAACATCGCCAGCCGCATCGAGCGCGCGACCAAGCAACTGGACGTCCCTATTCTGCTGAACGAAAGCATTGTCGCCCATCTGCCCGGAGCGCTCCGTCTTGGGGTCTCCAACAAACTCCACCTCAAGGGCATATCGGATACAGCCGTACTGTATGGCTGCGAGGATTTCAGCAACCCCGACCCAGTTCTCCTGGTCCAATCATCGTTCCACCGGATCGCTCCGCGCCTGATCGCATTCGGCGAACGCTTCTACGCTATCCTGTTTGAGGCCAACCCGGAACTCCGCCCCTTGTTCAAGAACGACCTCATGGTCCAACAAAGAATGCTGGTGGCAATGCTGAGTTCGCTTGTCAGAGGACTGAACCGGGTCACGGAGATCACGGGCGGCCTGCATGCCTTGGGAAAGCGTCACTGCAAATACGGAGCCCATTCGAACCACTACGACAAGGTGGCCAATGCCTTGCTGCGAACCCTCGCCGAATTTTTGGGCGACGAATTCACCCCGGACGTCCGCGCGTCCTGGAGCACGGTCTTGGACACCATTTCCAGCCTGATGATCGAAGGCGCCGACGCCGAGAGCAGCAACCTTGCCGAAGCAAGCCTCTAACTCGTAGCCGAACTGATCCTGCAAAGCGTTTAGCCTTCAAATTCGGCGACAGCTCCAATCTCATTCCCACCAATGCAGGATGATCCGGGCAAATTTGAACAAGCACTTTGCTGTTCGGCGGGATCAGATCACGCTCGGCACCCGTGAAATCGCGCAAGTGGAGGCTCTCATCGACGAGGGATCTGATTCCAGCACGGTGACGAACGGGCAGACTACATCAACAATGTTTTGGAGAACTGACCATGAAACAGCTTTGGCTTTGCGTGATGGCAGCAAGTTGCACCATTGCCGTGGCGTCCCCAGCGCATGCGAGAGCGGCCTATGACGGTTCCTGGGATCTCGTCTTTGTAACGCAGACCGGCGGCTGTGATCCTACCTATAACTTCACCGTCAATGTTTCCAATGGATTCGTGACCCACCCTAACCTGGTGAAGTTCAGGGGGTACGTCGCGAAATCTGGCGCGGTCCGCGCTTCCGTCACTGTGCATGACAAATACGCTTCGGGCTCAGGCCGCCTCTCCAGCACGTCGGGTCGAGGCGCATGGCGCGGCTACGCGGGAACGGCGCGCTGCTCGGGCTACTGGACTGCGCATCGCAACTAGCCTCCTTCGCGACGATCCCGTTCCAGCCGCGCAACAGCCCGACAGAACACAGCAAGGACGTTCTTGAATCGGCAACCGGCTTCGCGAAACCGAACCGCCTCCGGTGCCAAACTCACTCCACATTTAGCCAGAATGCGGGGCCGCCGCAAATGATCGCCCAACTCACCCTAACCGAACGCCAACACGCCATTCTGATCAGCCTCGCCGTCACCGTTGCTGGCGTGCTGATGATGCTAGCGGGCCAGGAAGACGCGCTGCGGGTTCACGGCGCATTGATCTTTGTTGCCGGCTATCTGATGATCTTCCGTATTGGCGGAAGCTATTATGCGCCGCATCCCTCCGACGATCGGCTTGCTCACTATTACGACGATCCCAGCAAGGTCGGCATCGTCCTGTCGATGATGTGGGCGGTCGTCGGCCTTGCGGTCGGCGACTGGGTGGCCTGGCAGCTCGTCGATCCGGATCTCACCTTCGGCGCCGGCTGGTCGAGCTTTGGACGGCTGCGCCCTATCCATACCACGTCGGTCATCTTTGGCTTCGGCGGCAACGCCCTGATCGCGACGTCATTTTACGTGCTGCAGCGAACGTCGCGTGCTCGCCTGCCCGATCAGGTCAGCCCGTGGTTCGTGCTCTGGGGCTACAACCTGTTCTGCCTGCTGGCTGTCACCGGCTACATGATGGGCGTTACCCAGTCCAAGGAATACGCCGAGCCCGAGTGGTACACCGACATCTGGCTTGTGATCGTATGGGTCGTCTATTTCCTGATCTATCTGCGCACCCTGGCGCGGCGCAAGGAACCGCACATCTACGTCTCGAACTGGTACTACATGGCGTTCATCCTGGTGGTGGCGATTCTTCACATCGTCAACAACCTCGCCGTTCCGGTCTCATTCGGACACGCCAAGAGCTACTCGGCGTTCTCCGGCGTGCAGGATGCCATGACCCAATGGTGGTACGGGCACAACGCAGTCGCGTTCTTCCTCACTGCGGGTTTCCTCGGCATGATGTACTATTTCCTGCCGATGCGCGCGGGCCGGCCGATCTATTCCTACCGGATGTCGATCATCAGCTTCTGGGGCATCACCTTCTTCTACATGTGGGCCGGATCGCATCACCTGCACTACACGGCGCTGCCGCAATGGGTGCAGACGCTGGGCATGACATTCTCGCTGATGCTCCTGATTCCGTCCTGGGCGTCTGCCGGTAACGTGCTGCTGACGCTGAACGGAGCCTGGGACAAGGTGCGCGACGACGCCACCTTGCGCTTCATGATGGTGGCGGGCGTGTTTTACGGGCTGGCGACCTTCGAGGGATCGTTCATGGCGATCCGCTCGGTGAATTCGCTGTCGCACTATACGGACTGGACGGTCGGCCATGTCCACGTCGGAGCGCTCGGCTGGGTCGCCATGATCACCTTCGGCTCGATCTATGCCTCCGTGCCCTGGCTGTGGAAGCGCGAGCGGATGTATTCGCCAAAACTCGTCGAAGCCCATTTCTGGCTCGCGCTGTCTGGCACCATCATCTACATCTTCGCGATGTGGAATTCCGGCATCGTCCAGGGATTGATGTGGCGGACCTATAACGAGAGCGGCACGCTCGCCTATTCCTTCATCGACACGCTGGTCGCCATGCATCCCTATTATATCGCGCGCGCGGTCGGCGGACTGTTGTTCCTGATCGGTGCATGCCTCGGTGCCTACAATATCTGGATGACGATCAAGGTCCCCAGCGCCGCCGCGGACCGCGCAAGCGACGTCCCGCAACCGATTGTAGCCGGCGCGGGTGCGCTGCAGGCCGCGGAGTGAAACGCCATGTCGTTGTTCGGAATCCACTACCGACTGGAGCGCAAGGCGTTGGGACTGACGCTGGGAATCATCGCCGCCGCCAGCATTGGCGGCCTGGTCGAGATCGCGCCGCTCTTCACCATTCACCAGACGGTGGAGAATGCGCCGGATATGCGCTTGTACACACCCCTCGAGCTCACTGGCCGCAACATCTACATCCGCGAAGGCTGCTATGCCTGTCATTCGCAGATGATTCGCACGCTGCGCGACGAGGTCGACCGCTACGGCCCCTATTCCCTCGCGGTCGAATCCAAATACGACCATCCGATGCTGTGGGGATCGAAGCGCACCGGGCCGGACCTCGCCCGGATCGGCGAGAAATATTCCGACCAATGGCATGTCGCCCACCTCAACAACCCGCGTGACGTGGTGCCGGTCTCGGTCATGCCGGCCTATGGCTGGCTGCTCACGACCGAATTGCGCACCGACGACCTTGGCCTGCACCTGAAGGCCCAACGCACCGTGGGCGTGCCCTATACCGACGACATGATCGCCAACGCCACGCTCGACGCCTACGCGCAGTCCAATCCGGATTCGCCGTTGGCCGACGGCGTGATCAAGCGGTACGGCAAGGCCACCACGATGCGCGCATTCGACGGCCGGCCCAATCATTTGACCGAGATGGATGCACTCGTCGCGTATCTCCAAATCCTCGGCCGGCTCACCGACGCCGCGCACACGCCGGTGGCGCAAGCAGGGACAGGGCAATGATCATCGAACACGCGTTTCTCGTCGGCGTCTCAAAATCGTTCGGGATGTTCTACCTGATCGCGCTTTCGGTCGCGGTAGTGATTTATGCCTGCCGGCCATCGAACAAGAAGCGGTTCGACGATGCCGCTCAGTCGATCTTTCGTGATGAGGCCAAGCCATGGCGGTAGAGGAACGGGATCGCGACAGCTACACCGGCTATTTGACGACCGGTCATGAATGGAATGGTCTGAAGGAGTTGAACACGCCGGTGCCGCACGTGCTCTATTTCTTCCTGACACTGGCCTTCCTGTTTTCGGTCGGCTACTGGGTCCTGATGCCGGCCTGGCCGCTTGGCGTGACCTACACCAAGGGCCTGCTTGGCATCGACCAGCGCAATGTCGTCACCGCCTCGCTTAAGGAAGCGGCGCTGGAGCGAAGCGACTGGACCAAGAGGATCGAGGCGGAGGAGTTCTCCGCGATCCAGTCTGACCCGCGCCTGATGAATGTCGTGCGCGACTCTGGCCGCGCGCTGTTCGGAAACAATTGCGCGGTGTGTCATGGTGTCGACGCCAAGGGTGGCCCCGGCTTTCCGAACCTGACGACGACCTCATGGCAATGGGGCGGCAAGCCCGAGGATGTATTCAACACCATTCGAGTCGGCATAAACTCGGCGCATCCCGACACGCGCGTCTCGCAAATGCCGGCGTTCGGCCGCGATCAGATGCTCCCCCGCCAGGATGTCATCAAGGTGGCAGCATTTGTCTATTCGCTGTCGCACCCGGATGCGAAAGACCTCGAAACGGCCCAAGTCAACGCCGGCAAGGCGATATTCGCCGCCAATTGCACGGCCTGCCACGGCCCGGACGCCAAGGGCAATCCCGAGGTCGGCGCACCCAATCTGACCGATCGCTTCTGGATCTATGGCGGCGACTTCGACGTCATCGACACCACCGTGTGGGGAGGCCGTCAGGGCCGCATGCCCAGCTGGGAAAACCGCCTGTCCAAGCTCGACCGCAAAATCCTGACGCTCTATTTGGTCGACAAGAGGATGAACGGCCCATGACTGATGTTGTGACCGATGTTGTGACCGAACCTGCCATCGACCGACGCCGATCCGGCCGAACGACCATCCTGCTCTGGCTCCTCGCAGGGGGCGGCGTTGTCGCTGTCATGGCCGCCAACGTCCATCTGCTCTACGTCGCCTCGACATCGCAGCCCGCTTGCGTGGCCCACCTCCGTCAGGGCGAAGCCGTTGACGCGCCGGGCGTCTACCGCGCGGCCAAATCGTCCTGCTCGTCCACCGTGCCGATATCCGCAGAAGGACATGAGCGATGACAATGCTCCCTTCCGTCGCGCCTCCGCTCCCGACGGCGAACAAATGGGCCCGGCCGTTGACTCCGGCCGATCCCTTCAAATGGCTGGCAGCCGGCTGGCGGGATTTTGCGACACAGATGCCGATGAGCCTTGCCTACGGCGTTGTCATATTCGCGATCTCGCTCGGCCTGGTTGGTGGCCTGATTGCCCTGAACAGGGACTACATCCTCTTTCCACTGTTCGCCGGCTTCATGGTGATCGGCCCGATCCTGGCGGTCGGGCTCTATGAAAAAAGCCGGCGTATCGAGGCCGGCATGCCGGTGCGCTGGTTCAATCTCGTCTTCGTCAGGCCGCGCTCCGGCGGGCAGATCCTGTTCACCGGCGTATTGCTTTGCCTCTTGATGATCGTGTGGATCCGCGCCGCCGTGCTGATCTATGCGTTGTTCTTCGGCGTGGTGGCATTTCCGGGCCTCGACCGGGTCATGCCGATGCTGTTCACCACCGCGACCGGATGGGCGATGCTTTTCGTTGGAACCGCCGTCGGCGGCCTTTTCGCGGCGTTTTCGTTTGCGATCAGCGCCTTCTCGATTCCGATGCTGCTCGATCAGCGCCTCGATGCGCTGACCGCGATGGGATCCAGCATGGCGCTGGTGTGGAGCAACCTGCGCGTCCTCCTGATCTGGGCGGCGATTGTGCTTGCGCTGTTTCTCGCAAGCCTCGCCACCGGCTTGCTCGGGCTGATCGTGACCTATCCATTGCTCGGCCATGCCACCTGGCACGCCTATCGTGCCGTTCAGCCCGAAACGGAGTAATTGCACGGAAGCGGACGGAGCTGATCCCATGAGTTGCTGTGCGGCAGGTGCCGAACTCTATCTCCATCAGGCCAGAGCCATGGAGGACGAGATCATGCTCGCGAGCCGCGCGGTCCACGACGGGATGCGCCAGACCAATTTGTCGGTACCGGGAATCCATTGCGGCGGATGCCTGCACCGGATCGAAAGCACGCTCGGCAAGCTCGAGGGTATCGCGGGGGTTCGGGCCAATCTGTCGACGCGGCGCGTGACTGTTCTGTGGCGCGGAAACGCTCCTCCGCCCTTAATGCAGACGCTGGAGGCCGCCGGCTATCAGGCGCATGTTCACGACATCGGCGCCGACACGAAGGATCCGATACTGGGCCAACTGCTGCGCGCGCTCGCGGTGGCGGGATTCGCCTCCAGCAACATCATGCTGCTGTCGGTTTCGGTCTGGGCGGGAGCGGGAGCAGAGACGCGCGATCTCTTCCACTGGATTTCGGCAGCGCTTGCGTTGCCCACGCTCGCCTATTCCGGTCAGATATTCTTCCGTTCGGCCTGGAACAGCCTCTGGCATGGCCGGACCAACATGGATGTGCCGATATCGATCGGCGTTCTGCTCGCGTTCGGCATGAGCCTGTATGAAACGATCCATCATGGTCCTTACGCCTATTTCGACGCCGCCGTGTCGCTGTTGTTTTTCCTGCTGATAGGACGGACGCTGGATCATGTGATGCGGGAGCGCGCGCGCGAGGCAGTTTCCGGCCTGGCGCGCCTGTCGCCGCGCGGCACGCTCGTGCTGCGGCCCGACGGCACGCGAGCCTATCTCGCCGTCGACGAAATCCAGCCGGGGATGACTATCTTGCTTGCAGCTGGCGAGCGCGTTCCCGTGGACGGGCGTGTGACCAAAGGCAGCTCCGACGTCGACCGCTCCCTTGTCTCGGGCGAAGGCACGCCACAGCCGGCGGTTGAGGGGACGGAGCTGCAGGCCGGCATTCTCAACCTGACCGGACCACTCACGATCGTCGCGACGGCGGCGGCAAGGGATTCCTTCCTTGCGGAGATGAAGCGGATGATGGAAGCGGCGGAAACCGGACGTTCCGCCTATCGCCGCATCTCCGACCGTGCAGCCCGGCTCTATGCGCCAGTCGTTCATGCCACCGCGTTCCTGACCTTTGCCGGCTGGATGATCGCCTCCGGAGACGCCCATCGCGCCATCACTATTGCGATCGCCGTCCTGATCATCACCTGCCCATGTGCACTCGGCCTGGCCGTTCCCATGGTCCATGTCGTTGCCGCCCGGCGGCTGTTCGACAACGGCATCATGATCAAGGATGGCAGCGCGCTGGAAAGGCTCGCCGAAATCAATGCCGTGGTCTTCGACAAGACCGGGACGCTGACCGCTGGGCAGCCTCTCCTCACCGCGAAAGGCAACATCGGGCCTGACGCGCTTGCATTGGCCAGCACGATCGCCATGCACTCCCGCCATCCCTATTCGCAAGGGCTGGCAATGTTGGGCCATCAACGGCCAATCACGCTCGACTCGGTATCCGAGCATCCGGGCATGGGTCTGGAAGCGCGCAGCGGCACCACCGTATATCGTCTGGGACGCCCGGACTGGGCAATCGCGAAGGAGCAACCACGCAACGCCAGTCAGGACGCAACCGTTGCCCTGTCGACCAATGGCAAGGGCACGACATATTTCCGTCTCGACGACCGGCTGCGCGTGGGTGCGATTGGCGCCGTGGCCGAACTGAAGCGAACCGGGGAGTTTGTGGAAATTGTGTCCGGCGACACGGACAAGCGCGTGCGGGACATCGCCAGTCAGCTCGGCCTGACCTGGGTCTCCAATGCCCGGCCCGCGGACAAGATCCAGCACATCGCCGCGATCAGAGAGGCCGGCAACAAGGTGCTCATGGTTGGCGACGGGCTCAACGACGCGCCTGCGCTGATCGCTGCCGACGTTTCAATGGCACCGGCTTCGGCGGCAGAGATCGGCCGGAATGCCGCCGATCTCGTGTTCCTGCGCGACAGCCTTGAAGCCGTTCCACAGGCGATCGAAATTGCCCGTGCCGCCGGCCATCTGGTGCGGCAGAATTTTGCATTCGCGGTGGCTTACAACGTCGTCGCGATCCCGGTGGCGGTTCTTGGCCACGTCACGCCGCTTCTGGCGGCGATCACCATGTCGCTGTCATCCCTCATCGTGGTTGCGAACGCCCTGCGTCTCGACGGACGTCCGCCGCAGAGTCCCCGAATGTCGGCTTTCCACCGGACCGTGGCCCCTCTCCTCCTCGGATCGCTTAAATGATTGATTTCTTCTTTCTCGTGCCAATTGCGATCGGCCTGGGCCTGGCCGGCCTCGCCTCCTTCATGTGGACCCTGAAGAACGGTCAATACGATGATCTTGAGGGCGCAGCCGAGCGAATCCTGTTCGAGGGCAATGATGGGCCTGCGCCCCCGTGAGCACTTATGGCAGGCCGCGCCTTTCTTCGTCGGTGAGATATCCCTTTTTCTCTTCGCTCAGGGCGCCGTTCCCCAGCACCTGGAATGAGCTGTTCACGTCATAAACCGAGCTTTGCTTGTCGTTGCGCTTCGGCTGCTCCTTGCGCCGCTCCCCTTCGTCGTCGCCCGACGCGCCGCCATAACCGAGAATCTCGATGATGATCACCGACGGCCGTACGCTTGACGTCTGCTGGTTCGCGTCCTTGACAGCGTCGGCGGCGCCCTTGTCCTTGGTTTCGACCGTCAGCGGCGCAACGACGCTCGTTGCTTTTGGCACGCCCTTGGTTTCGCCGCCGACCTTGATGTTGTCCACATTCAGAACGAACAAGGCGGCGACGTTCAAATTGCCGCTGACGCGGATGCCGGCGTCGCCCGCATTGACGGTGCCCTTCGGCGCGATCAGATCCACGTCACCTTCGGTGACGCCGGCATAGGCGACGACAGTGCCGATACCGCTGCCGGAGATGTCGGCGCGCTCGGTGACCTTGGTATTGGCGTTGACGTCGGTGGTGACGAGCGGCGCGGAGACCGAACGAGCTGTCTTGGCGCCGCGGCCGGCGTCGATGTCGCCAACCGTCGACCAGATGATTTCGTCGCCGCCGGCGAAGGTCAGAATGCGCGACTGGTTCACGACCACGTCGTTGCGTGCGAAGATATTGATATTGCCGAAGCCGAGCGTGACGACGCCGTTGCCGTTGCCCACCACGGCGGTGAGCGAGGCAGCCTGGAAGCCGCCACCCGGCGTCAGGATGTCGATGTCACCGCCGAAATTGGTGCGCAACACCACGTTGCCGAATTTGGCATCGCCGCTCCAACCCGTCCCGGGAAACAGGGTCGCGATCGCGGCATAGCCGCGATTGTAGCCACCGTTGACCGGCCGGCCACTCGCGTCCGGCGTGTTCTGATTGTTGCCAGCTTCGCGCAGTTCCTCCATGTAGACCTCGCGCAGGAAGCGCTGCTGGGTCAGCGCCGGCAAGGTCTTGAATCTCGCCCACGCGTCGAGCGGCGAGAGAAACTCGCCCGTGATCCTGGAGACGAAGCCGGCAACGCCTTCGTGCAGCACGTGGATGTTACCGTTCTTGCGGGTCTCGACTTCTGGCAGCAGATAGATCGGCAACATCGCGCCATCGACACTTGTTTTCAGGTAGTCGGGCATCTTCGCGACATTGGCGGGATCGAGATAGGTGGCGATCAAGGCGCCATAGGCGGGCAGCTTGCCGCGCAAGCCGGCCAGGATCGATATGCTGGCGCCTTCGGTGGGCTGGCCGGCAATCACCTGATTGGCGGCAAGGCCGGTGCTTTGAATGTCGGAGGCCACGCCATAAACGTCGCGGCCTGCCGACAGCAGCAGCGCGCCGGGTCCCTGGATCGAGATGCCGTTGGGAATGATATCGTTGCCGGCTTCCAGCATCGACACGTCAGTGCGATTGAGATTGCGCAGCAGGAAACTGGTGTTGCGGATATCGGTGCCGGCCCGGAACCAGGTTTGCTCGCTGGTCACGATCTGGCTGGCGGCAATGATCGAACCAGTGCGCGCGTAAATCCGGCTGGGTTCAAAGTCATCGATTCCGGTGGTGGCCCCATCCGTGATCAGTCCTGCCTGGAAGTCGACATTCTGGCTGCCGCCGAGGGTCGGCAGGAACGGCGATGGCACCATCGCGGCGGTCGCGTGCGCCATGAGCACAACGCCGTTGAGCAGGACGCTGCCGCCCGCGAGGATTTGCAGTTCGGGATGACTGCCCGGCATCAGCGACAGACGATTGGACATCACGTTTCTGGACGGGCTGACCAGCACGGGAATTACCACATTGCCGTTCAGCGCCGCGATCCGCGTATTCGACGGATAGAGGTTGGCGCCCATCGTCGTGAACCATTGATAGCTTTCGTCGCCGGTGACGCAGCAATGGTCAAGGGCGATGTTCAGCGCTTTGGACAGATATTTTCCCTGATTGACCAGGATGGTATTGCCGCCGACCGAGGTCAGATCAAGCGCGGTGCGCTCGGTATAGCCGCTCATGGAGATCGTACCCGCCATCAGCGGGTCGAGCACGGTCTGCAGCCTCAGATCGCCGGCCGTCGTCACCGACATGGTTGCGTCGCCAAGCGCCAGCACCGGCGCCAGCGAATAGGTGAAGGTGAGCCCCGCGCTGCTGGTATCGGTGATGGTCACGCTGCGCCCGACCGCGAATTCGCCGGCGAAGACGCGGCCGTCGCCGCGGCCGACATAGAGCTGGCCGCCGCGGATCGCGCCGCCGACATTGACGTCGAGGGCGCCGCCATTGCGCACCGACAACACTTTTGTCGGCGCCGTCGCAATGCCGCCGCCGACCCGGCCATTGGTCGCCACTGCGACCAGCAAGTTGGCGAGATCGCCGGAGGCATTGACCGACACATTGCCGCCGCCAAGCGCGCCGACGCCGTTGGCAAAGGCGGAATACTTCACCCACCACGTGCTCTGCTTGCCGTCATTGAAGATCCCGTTGACGCCGGTCGTCCCCTGATGCACGAGCCAGTCGGCG
>Ga0081540_1001640_pt1 | contig 19080 bp, 16 predicted proteins | sample TabmetS2T1R1_FD_71024 | JGI IMG/M metagenome (GOLD analysis project Ga0081540, IMG submission 71024) | Tabebuia heterophylla rhizosphere microbial communities from the University of Puerto Rico - S2T1R1 | ecosystem: Host-associated > Plants > Roots > Rhizosphere ... | reverse complement strand
CTGGTATGCGACCGGCTATCTCGGCGCCGACGACTTCAATCCGGTGCCGGTGACCTCGCTTACCTTCATCGCGCCGATTGCGGATGCGCTGCAGTACATGATGCTGTCGACGGGATCGACGCTCAATTTCGGCATCGTCACGGTGTTTGCCGTCTTCGCCGGCAGCCTTGTCACGGCGCTCGCCACCGGCCGCTTCCATCTCGAAGGCTACCAGTCGCCGCGCCACATGCTGCGCTCGGCCGGCGGCGCGGCGCTGATGGGCGCGGGCGGCGTGATGGCGTTCGGCTGCTCGGTAGGCCAGGGGCTGACGGGATTATCGACGCTGTCGCTCGCCTCTTTTGTCGCCGTCGCCGGCATCCTGATCGGCACCGCCGCGGGCCTGCGCGGCGCGCTCAGGGTGCAGCCGCTGGCGGCCTGACCGTCACACCGCCTTTGTCACGATGCGTATCTCCGAATGCAGCGTGCGGTGCACCGGGCATTTGTCGGCGATCTCCATCAGCCGCTGGCGCTGCTCGGCATCGAGCGCCCCCTCGATTGCTATGTCCCGCTCGATCTGGTCGAGCATGCCCTCGCGGGTCTCGCACTCCTCGCAATCCGTTGCGTGGATCTTGTTGTGCCTCAGCGTCACCGTCACGCGCTCGAGCGGCAGCGACTTGCGGTCGGCATACATGCGCATGGTCATGGACGTGCAGGCGCCAAGTCCGGCGATGAGGAGATCGTAGGGACCAGGACCGGTGTCCTGGCCGCCGGCGGCCACAGGCTCGTCGGCAGTCAGATGGTGCGGCCCGACCGTGACAGTCTGCTGGAATTTGCTGGCGCGGGTCTCCTGCACCACGACACGGCGCGGGGTCATTCCAGGATCGGCAGCGGCCTCGGGTGCGGCCGGTTCAACGTAACGCTCCGCCCAGGCGGTGATGACATCAGCGACATAGGCGGAATCGCGGCGCTGGCTGAGCAGATGATCGGCGCCTGCCAGCGACACGAAGCTCTTCGGATGCTTTGCCGCGACGAAGATGTGCGTGGCGTTGTCGATCCCCACGGTGTCGTCGGTCGGCGAATGCATCACCAGAAGCGCCTTGTGCAGCTTTGCAATTTGCGCGGTCAGGCTGCGCTCGGCGACATCGTCAAGGAATTCGCGCTTGATGCGGAACGGCCGGCCGGCAAGCGAGACCTCGACTTCGCCCTGCTGCCGGATGTCCTCGATACGATCCTTGAAAAGGTGAGTGACATGCGCCGGATCGGAAGGGGCGGCGATGGTGACGACCGCCTTGGCCTCGGGAATCTGTTCGGCCGCAGCGAGGATGGCCGCGCCCCCGAGGCTATGCCCGATCAGGATCGCGGGCGCCGTGCGCGTTTGCCGGAGATGATCGGCGGCAAGAACGAGATCGGCGACGTTTGATGAGAAAGTCGAATTGGCGAACTCGCCCTCGCTGGAGCCGAGCCCGGTGAAATCGAACCGCAGCACCGCGATGCCCTTTGCGGAGAGCGTCGCAGCAATGCGTTTGGCCGCCAGCACGTCCTTGCTGCAGGTGAAGCAATGCGCAAACAGCGCGTAGGCCGTGATCGCGCCGTCGGGCAAATCGAGCGCGGCTGCGAGCTGATGCCCGCCGGTGCCCGCGAATTGAAATCGTTCGGTTGGCACGGCTGATCTCCTTCTTGTCAGTCGCCGGAATATCGCTGCTCAGCCCAGGGATCGCCGCGGTTGTGATAACCGCGGACTTCCCAATAGCCGGGCTTGTCATCGGTCAGGAATTCGATGGCCTGCAGCCATTTCGCGCTCTTCCAGAAATATAGATGCGGCACGACCAGCCGCACCGGGCCGCCATGCTCGATATCAAGCGGCTCGCCGGACCAATGATGCGCGAGCAAGGCGTCCTCCGCAGCAAAATCTTCCAGCGTCAGATTGGTGGTGTAGCCGTCATAGCAGTGCAGCACCACGAAGCGGGTGTCTTCCCTCGGCTGGCAGGCCATCAGCAGCTCGTGCGTGGCAAGGCCCTGCCACTGATTGTCGTAGCGCGACCAGGTGGTGACGCAATGGATGTCGGAGAGAACCTGCGACTGCGGCTGCGCGGTGAATTCGGAGAACGTCCAGAACACGGGATTGTCGACCGCGCCATAGACATCGAGCCGCCAGCGCTCGCGCGAGATTGCCGGCGACAGGCCGAGATCGAGCACCGGCCAGTCCTTTGTCAGGTGCTGGCCGGGCGGCAGCCGCTGCTCGGACGGGCGCGCGGTTTTGCCGGTCAGGAATTTACCTTCGCTTGCCCAGCGCAGTTTGGTGCGCGTCAGCTTGCTGGCGGGTGGCGGGTCGGTCTCTTCAGCCATGTCACTGCCAAACGAAATGACGCCGGCGAGTGCCGGCGTCGCATCGTAGCAGGAGAAGGCAAAGAGGCGAACCTCGGATCAGTTCGCCTTGCCAAAAAGCACGGGGAGCTGGCGCGGGCCGCGTACCGTGCCTTCCGACCAGGTGACCTTGCCGGCGGGATCGAGGCGGAAATCCGGAATGCGCTTTAGCCATTCCTCGATCGCAACGATCATTTCCATGCGCGCCAGGTTGGAACCGACGCAGCGATGGATGCCGAGGCCAAAGGCGGCGTGGCGGTTTTCCTTGCGGTCGATCACCACCTTGTCGGCGTCGGGGAACATGGCGGGGTCGCGGTTGGCCGCGGGGAACGACAGCAGCACCATGTTGTTCGCCTTCACCGGACAGCCCGAGATCGTGGTGTCCTTCAACACCTCGCGTGCCATCGTCACCGGCGCATAGGCGCGCAGGAATTCCTCGACGGCGTTCGGGATCAGCCCGGGTTCCCTAGCGAGGCGCTCGCGGTCCGAGGGCGTCCGGGCAAGGTGCCAGAGCGAGGAGCCGATCGCGCTCCATGTGGTGTCGATGCCGGCGATCAGCAGCAGGCGGAGCGAACCCAGCACATGCGCGTCATCGAGCGGCTGGCCGTCCGGGCCCTTCGCATTCATCAGCGTCGTGATGAGGTCGTCAGAGGGCTTGTTCTTGCGCTGCTCAAGATGACCGGCGAAGAAGGCGGTCATCTCCTGCACCGCGCGCATCAGTGTGGCGTCGTCCTTGATGCCGACCTCGAGGATCTCGTGGATCCACTTGACGAAGAGGTCGCCGTCCTTCTCGTCGATCCCCAGCATGTGCGCGATGGCGCGCACCGGGATGTGCCTGGTGTAGCGTGCGGCCGCGTCGCACTTGCCGTCGGCGATGAACTCGTCGATTAGCTCGTTGCAGATGGCGCGAACCCGCGGCTCCAGTCTCTTCATCGCGTCCGGCGTAAAGGGCGGCAGCAGCAGTTGCTTGGCCGGCTTGTGCTCCGGCGGATCCGACGTGATCGGCGGCGCCTTGGCGGTGATTTCGGGGCGGACGTCGCGCACGATGACGCGGCGCGAGGAGAAATGCTCGGTGTCGTAGGCAATCTCCTTCACCGCCTGATAGGTGGTCGGCATGTAGCAGCCGAGGAAGCGCTCGGTGTGCACCACCGGGCTTGCCGAGCGCAGCTCGTCCCAGATCGGGAAGGGGTTTTCGGTCCAGCGCGGATCGGTGTGGTCGAAGTCGTTGACCCAGTCGTTGACGGGCGGGTGTTCGGGCAAATAGCTGGGAGGTGAGTCGGACATCAGGCGAACCCTCTACCTTGTTCGGTGGATACAGGTTGAGCTTGAAAACGAGGATTTATTCCTCGGTCACTTCGATCGCGATTTCCGGACAATTCGATTTGGCGAGATACGCCTTGTCCTCGAGCCCGGCGGGCACGGTGCCGTCGCCGACCTCATGCGCGTTGCCGTACTCGTCGAGATCAAAAAGCTCCGGCGCCAGCGACTTGCAGCGCGCATGGCCCTGGCACTTGTCCTGGTCGACGTGAATCTTCAGTTTCCCTGACATCGCAAGCGCTTCCCCTCGAACCGGCGCAGACGTTGCCTGCGCTTTATGTCTCTATTTGGAGCGTCTTTATCTTGAGGCGCAGGCTCTTGGCCGCGCCTTGAAATTATAGCATATTACATTCGCAGTGCCGTTGTGCTGTCAAGTAAAAAGTCATAGACAATAACATTGATGCCGCCGCGTTTGGTCCGCAAAGCCCTCAATACCTATCACCACGGGGATCTCCGGGATGCCCTGGTGCAGGCCGCATTCCAGGAAGCCGAGCGCGGCGGGCCGGAAGCCATCAATATCAGCGCACTAGCCAAGAAACTCGGCGTCTCCCAGCCGGCGCCATATCGGCACTTTGCCGACCGCGAGGCGCTATTGGAAGCGGTGACCGCGGAAGCGTTCCGGCAGTTCAACGTCATCCTCAGGGAACTGATCGACAAGCCGTCGAAGCAGTCGAAGCTGTCGCGCTTTGCGCAGGCCACGCTCGCCTTCGGCCTGCAGCGCAACGGCATCTACCGGCTGATGTTCGCCTCGCGCACCATGGCCTGCTCGCCAAAGGGCGGCGAACTGCACCAGGCGGCAATGGAGACGCTCGCGCTTCTGATCGAATCGATGGAGGCGCCGGCAGTCGGCCTGCTGCGCGAGCGACAGGCGCTGAAGATGTGGGCCTCACTGCATGGCGTGGTCATGCTGGCGGAGCAGGGCCTGCTCACCGGCCAGGCCGCCGGAGGCGTCAGCCGCGAAGACCTGGTCGAGGATATGGTGCAGGAAGCAAAGCTCGCGCTGTCCGTCGCGATGAAGGCGGCAGCCGAGCAGACGCGCTGATTACTTCGGCAGCCGCGGATCGATCGGCGTCGAGCCGCGCACGCCCAGAATATCTTCCAGCACTTTCGCCCCGGCCAGCAATTGCGCCTCGGCGCGCGGCGCTGCGACCATCTGCAGGCCGACCGGCAGGCCCGTTGCGGTGAAACCGCAGGGCAGCGACAGCGCCGGGCAGCACGCCAGCGTCATGGCATAGACGATACCGAGCCATTCGACATAGTTGTCGAACTTCTTGCCGCCGCATTCTGCGACATAGCGGTTCTCGACCGGGAAGGGCGCCACGATCGTGGCGGGCGCCAGCAGCAAATCGTACTTCTCGAAGAACTCCAGCGCCCGCGCGGTCATCGCCACGCGCTGCGCCTCGGCGCGCTCAATCTTCTCGACGGTGAGTTTCAAGCCTTCCTCGATGTTCCAGATCACCTCGGGCTTGAGCAGGTCGCGCTTGCTGCGCAGCAGCGCCGCCTTGCTCAGCGCAAAGTCGAAGGCGCGCAGTACATGGAAGCATTCATGGGCCTCGCTGAAGTCGGGATGCGCCTCCTCGACGATGACGCCAGCCTCGGCAAAGCGCTGCGCGGCCTTTTTGGTGACGGCGGCAACCTCCGGATCGACCGGCGTAATGCCGAGGTCGCGCGACCAGGCAACGCGCTTCGGCTTTCCGCCGGCGCGCACGGCCGACAGGAACGAGTTCGGCAGTTTGGGCAGTGACAGAGGATCGCCGGGATGTTCGCCGCTCATGGCGTCGAGCAGCAGTGCAAGGTCCTCGACGTTGCGCGCCATCGGGCCCTGAACACCAAGATTACGATCGATCGCAGCGATCGGCGTATGCGCGACGCGGCCAATGCTCGGCCGCAGGCCGACGACGCCGCAGAAGCTTGCCGGGCTGCGTAGCGACCCACCCATGTCCGAGCCATGCGCAAGCCAAGCCGTGCCGGTGGCCAGCGCCGCCGCCGCGCCGCCCGAAGAGCCCGCGGCGGAACGCGACGTGTCCCACGGATTGCGCGTCGGGCCGAACACCTCGTTGAAGGTGTTGGCGCCGGCGCCGAATTCCGGCGTGTTCGATTTTGCGTAGACCACGCCGCCATTTGCTTCGAGATGCTCGACCAGAATATCGGATCTGGCAGGCACCGTATCCTTGTAGATCGGCGAGCCCTGCGTCGTGAGCACGCCAGCGACAGCGGTGAGGTCCTTGATCGGGATCGGCATGCCCGCCAGCAGGCCGCGTTCGCCCTTCGGCTTCTTCATCAACTCGGCCGCGTGCTTGCGGGCGCGATCGAAGCAGAGGGTGGGCAGCGCATTGACCTTGCCATCGACCTCGGCGATACGCTTTTCCAGGACGTCGAGCAGATCGAGCGGCGTGACATCGCCTTTGTTGAGCTTGTCGACAATGGTAGTCGCGGCTTCGCGGATCAGGCTTTGGTCGGCCACCGGTATTTTCTCCCCGTTGTTTCCGCCTGCTCGCAGGCGGCTTGATCCTGCTGTAGAACATTTTCCGGCAAAGTAAAACGCGCTGGAGTTGCGTGGCGGAGGGGGAGGATTGCGCATGACGATCGATTTTGCTGCGCTGGACTGGCGGACGATGAGCCGCGACGAGGTCGACCGCGGCCTCAACAATGGCGCGGCAGTCGCCGGCAGCGCCGATATGGTGGCCGGCTGGGAGCAGCGCTCGGCGGCGCTGCGGCAGAAGCATCCGCAGCATCTGGACCTTCGATACGGCCCGCGCGAGCGCAATCGCATCGATTTCCTCAAAGCGCGCGACAGGGCGCCGACGCTGTTGTTCATCCACGGCGGCTACTGGCAGCACCGCGCCAAGGAAGTTTTCACGCTGGTCGCCGAGGGAGCAATGGTGCACGGCATCAATGTCGCGCTGACCGGCTACACGCTGGCGCCGGACGCGACGCTGGACGAGATCGTTGCCGAGATGCATGCCGGCATCGATTTCCTGGCCGGGCAATTGCCTGGTCTTGGCGCTGCTCCCGGCGGCATCGTGGTATCCGGCTGGTCGGCCGGCGGGCATCTCACGTCGATGGCGCTGTCGAATGCGAATGTGCGTGCGGGGGTGGCGATCAGCGGCATCTACGATCTCGAGCCGATCCGGCACTCCTATCTCGACGAGAAGCTGAAGCTCGATGAAGCGATGTCGCGCCGCAACTCGCCCATGATGCAGCCGGGCGGCCCGGCAAAGCCTCTGTCGCTGGTGGTGGGCAGCGCCGAACTGCCGCTGCTGCGCAAGCAGACCGCGGATTTCGCCGGTCACCGCGCACGGCATGGCCTGCCGGTGACCTACGAGGAAATCCCCGGCGCCGATCACTTCACCATCATGAACGAGATGATCGCGCCGGATGGCCGCATCACAACGCTGATCCGTCAGGCGTTTCAGCGAACGGCGAGCCAATAGGGCAAGCCGACTCCGCACGAAGTCGAAAACGACGCTTCTCTGTAAAGTTGCAAGGGGCTATATATCTACCCAGGTCCACGGCACGTGGAGCTTTCGATGAACGAAAATCTTTCTGATGTCTGGGTCCTTGGCTCAAGTTATACGTGCGTTGTCCTCGCGATTATTCAGATAGCCAATCTTGCGTTGACGCTTCTGCATTCCGTGCAAGAGCGCAATGGCAAGTTGTGGCGTTATTTCGGCGCGATCGCCGGGGTCAGGATACCCGATAGCGACGGCCAATTCCTGTTCTTTGTTGTCCTGACGATATCACTATGGACCGTGGGACTGCTCGGCATCACCGGCACGGTGCTTTGGCCAACCCGGCTTTCGTTCGGTTGCCTTGGCGCCATCATCGGATGCCGGGTGTCGGATAGCCTGTTCTCGCACATACTGTTGAACAATGCGGGCTACCGGCCCAATCCGGGATTGCAGTCGGTGCCATTCTACTTCGTCGAGGTCCTGGTCCTCGTAGTTGTCTTCTACCCAACCCTGCGCATGCATCCTCTCGCCGTTCTGATTGGATTTTTCTTCGGTGCACTTTTCTTCTATGGGGTCATTCCTGTCATCAGGACGTTCGGACCTTTGCGGTGGGAGCGGATGACTCCCTGGGAGAAGGGCACTCCGCAGCCCGAGTAGTGGGAGCTAGCCCCATCCCGATGTGATGCCGCCGTCGACGGTGAAGATCACGCCCGACGTGTAACCCGAGCGGTCTGACGCCAGGAACGCCATGAGGTCGCCGATCTCGCGCGCATGCGCAGGCCTGCCGAGCGGCATGTTCTTCTGCAGCTCTTTGTAGCGGTTCTCGTCGCCGAGCTGGTGCTTGGCGCGCGTCTTCATCAGCGTGATGTGGCGGTCGGTGCCGACTGGGCCCGGATTGATGCCGACGACGCGGATATTGTCGGCCATGCTCTTGCCGCCGAGCGCGCGGGTGAACGCCATCAGCGCGGCATTGCCGGCGCTGCCGCAGATGTAGTTGGCGTCGAACCTTTCGCCGGCAGCGCCGATGTCGTTGACGATTACACCGCCGCCGCGCGCCTTCATGGCGGCGTAGATGGCGCGGGTGAGATTGATGTAGCCGAACACCTTCAGCTCCCAGGCATGGCGCCAGGTCGCTTCATCGATCTTGTCGATCGAGCCGCCGGGGATGTCGCCGGCATTGTTGACGAGGATGTCGATGTCGGAGGCGTCTTTCACCAGCCGGGCAATGTCTTCGCCCTTGCGCAGGTCGGTCACGTGGGTTGCAGCGTCGATCTGGTGCTGCGAGCGCAGGCGATCGGCCAGCGCCTTCAGTTGGTCGCCGCTGCGGGCGGCGAGACGCAGATGGCAGCCTTCCTCGGCAAAGGCTTCGGCGGCAGCCGCGCCAATGCCCTTGGAGGCGCCGGTGATCAGGACGCGCTTGCCGCGCAGGTGCAGATCCATGGATTTTTCTCTCTTGCTGGATGGGTACCGGAGGAGGAGGGACGGCGGAAATGGATAGGGGGAATGCGGCCGCCGTCAACATTGCACTGCAGCGTTGCACCGCGGCGAAGATTGGTTCATTGCAGGGGCATCCAGCATAGGCGGCACTCCCGTCCCGGCAAGTCACAAGGAAGTTCTCGATGAGCAGCAAGAAGCAATATCGCATCGCGGTCATCCCCGGCGACGGCATCGGCAAGGAAGTGATGCCCGAGGGCCTGCGCGTCATCGAGGCGGCGGCCAGCAAGCACGGCGTTGCCGTGAAGTTCGATCATTTCGACTTTGCTTCCTATGACTATTACGAGAAGCACGGCGAGATGATGCCGGCCGACTGGAAGGACAAGATCGGCAAGCACGATGCGATCTATTTCGGCGCGGTCGGCTGGCCGGCGAAAATCCCGGATCACATCTCGCTGTGGGGTTCGCTCATCAAATTCCGCCGCGAGTTCGACCAGTACGTCAATTTGCGGCCGGTCCGGCTGATGCCGGGCGTGCCGTCACCGCTCGCCAATCGCAAGCCGGGTGACATCGATTTCTGGGTGGTGCGTGAGAATACCGAGGGCGAGTACTCCTCCGTTGGCGGCCGCATGTTCCCGGACACCGACCGCGAATTCGTCACCCAGCAGACGGTGATGACCCGCGTCGGAGTCGACCGCATCCTGAAGTTCGCCTTTGATCTCGCACAGTCTCGGCCGAAGAAGCACCTGACCTCGGCGACCAAATCCAACGGCATCTCCATTACGATGCCCTATTGGGACGAGCGCGTGGAGGCGATGGCGAAGAGCTATCCCAAGGTGAAGTGGGACAAGTACCACATCGACATCCTCACCGCGAATTTCGTGCTGCATCCCGACTGGTTCGACGTCGTGGTCGGCTCCAACCTGTTCGGGGACATCCTTTCCGATCTCGGCCCGGCCTGCACCGGCACCATCGGCATTGCGCCGTCGGGCAACATCAATCCGGAAGGTGATTTCCCGAGCGTATTCGAGCCGGTGCACGGCTCGGCGCCCGATATCGCGGGGCAGGGCATTGCCAATCCCATCGGCATGATCTGGTCGGGCGCGATGATGCTGGAGCATCTCGGCGAGAAGCAGGCCGCGGAGGCCATCGTCGGTGCCATCGAGCGCACGCTCGGCGAACGCACGCTGCGCACGCGCGACCTCGGCGGCAATGCCGACACCACGGCATGCGGCAAGGCCGTCGCGGAGATGGTGGACTGATTTCACCATCTTGCATCTTGGGAGAGGGCGGCTCGCATCGAGGGCGCGAGCCGGATCAAAGGTCCTTTTTTTTCGCGGCGCAGGGCGTCAGGCCGATCATCCCGATGTGTTCGCGCCAGGCTGCGTCCTGCAAGTTGCACGCACCGCAACCATTTGTTGGCGTCGCCGCTTGATGCTCTGCTTGGGTAGTCAGGATGGGTAGCTGCGCACCAACCTTCGCCAGATGGGATCGTAGCCGACCTCGCAAACAGGGCGTGCCATCCCAAAGATATTAGGATAACGTCCCGCCACGCCACGACCCGAACTTCGGCCTGCTGTCACCCACACATCCGGTGGAGCCGATGCAGCAGATTGCGGAATGGCTCGATGAGCTTGGGCTTGGGCAATACGCGAAGCGTTTTGCCGAGAATGGGATCGATGTCAGTGTCCTTCCCGAGCTAAGGGACGAGGACTTCGATCGGCTGGGGGTCTTGCTCGGCCATCGCCGCAAGATGCTTCGCGCCATTGCCGGGCTCAACCAGGCCGAACTGGCTGCCGCGCGCCGACATGGCGCGGAGCGGCGTCACCTCAGTGTCATGTTCTGCGACCTGGTCGGCTCGACCGCACTCTCGGCGCGACTCGACCCCGAAGACATGTGGGAAGTGATCCGCGCCTATCGTGTCGCCTGCGAGAGCGTCATCGGCGCCTATGACGGCATGGTTGCCAGGTTTGTCGGGGATGGCATTCTTGCCTATTTCGGCTATCCGCGCGCGCACGAGGATGATGCTGAGCGCGCGGTGCGGGCCGGCCTCGATATCATTTCTGCAGTAAGACAGCTCGAAACGCGCGCGCCGGAGCGGGTCCAGGTGCGAATTGCCATCGCAACGGGCCTGGTGGTGGTAGGCGACCTGGCCAGTGGCAGCATGTCAGAGGAGCAGGCGACGATCGGCGACACGCCGAACGTCGCTGCCCGGTTACAAAGCCTTGCGGAGCCCGGGGCGGTTGTCGTTGCGGATTCGACGCGGCGGCTGCTTGGCGATCTATTCACCTTTCACGACCTCGGCCACCGCGAGGTCAAGGGCATTTCCGAACCCATCGCGGTCTGGGCGGTCGAGGGCGCTGCCGCATCCGAGAGTCGCTTCGAGGCGGTGCGTACGGCGCGCTCCATCGGCTTTGTCGGCCGCAAGGCAGAGCTTGAATTCGTGCTCGCGCGCCAGCAGGCGGCGTGGCAGGGCGAAGGCCAGGTGGTGCTGGTCTCCGGCGAGGCCGGCATCGGCAAATCGCGCCTTGTGGCAACGCTGGCCGAAAGCCCTGCGTTGGAGCAGCACCACCGGCTGCGCTACCAATGCTCTCCCTATCATACAAACAGCGCGCTTTATCCCTTCATAGCCCAGCTCGAACGTGCCGCCGGCATCGCATCGCAGGACACGCCCGAGCAAAAACTCGACAAGCTTGAGGTCATGCTTGCGCTCGGAGCGCCGCAAGGCGCCAAGGCAGCGCCGCTGATTGCCAATCTGCTTTCGATAGGCACCGGGGAGCGCTATCCACCGCTCGGCTTGAGTCCGGTGCAACTGCGCCGGCAGACCTTCGCCGCGCTTCTCGACCAGTTCGAGGGGCTGGCGCGGCAGCAACCGCTCCTGATCGTATGCGAGGACTTGCATTGGGCCGATGCGACCACGCTCGAGCTGTTCGATCTCGCTGTCGATCGTATCAGGGGACTGCCGATTCTTGCGCTTGCGACATTCCGGCCAGACTTCGAGCCGCCTTGGGCGGGTCTCGCCAATGTCAGCCTGCTGCCGCTCGACCGGCTGGACCGGCAGGAAGCCCGCGCACTGGTCGAGCAGGTGACGGTCGGCCGGCAGCTGCCGGGCGAAATGATGACGCAGATCGTCGACCGAACCGATGGCATCCCGCTGTTCGTGGAAGAGCTGACCAAGATGGTCCTGGAATCGGGACTGCTCGTGGAAGATGCCGGGCGCTATCGCCTCGACAGTCCGCTGCCGCCGCTCGCTATTCCAGCGACGCTGCAGGACTCGCTGATGGCGCGGCTTGACCGGCTGGCGCCGGTCAAGGAGGTGGCGCAGATCGGGGCTGCTATCGGCCGCGACTTCTCCTACACGCTGTTGCGATCCGTGGCGGGGCGCGATGATCTGACGCTGAACGCGGCGCTGGCGCAGCTTGAAGAGGCCGAATTGCTCCTGCGCAGAGGAGCGCCGCCGGAGGCGACCTACAGCTTCAAGCATGCGCTTGTCCAGGAAGCGGCCTATGCGAGTCTGCTCAGGAGTCGGCGGCAACTGATCCACAAGCACATCGGCGACGTCCTGCGCGACAGGTTTCCAGTCATCGCCGAGACCGAGCCCGAAGTTCTGGCTCACCACTTCACCGAGGCGGGGATTAGCGGAGCGGCGGTTGAGTGGTGGCGCAAGGCCGGCCACCAAGCGTTGCGACGCTCGGCCTATACGGAGGCAATCGCACATTTCGGCAAGGCGGTTGCCATTGCCGACGCGCTGCCCGATGAGCCGGGCCGCAACTTGAACCGGCTTCAGCTGCAAATCGCCTATGGCCGCGCATTGCGCGGCAGCCTCGGGCACAGCGCGCCTGAGACGGTGGCCGTATGGAAGCGCGCCCGGCAACTCGCCGCCGACATCGATGATCCGGTCGAACTGGCGCCAATCCATTCGGGTCTGTTCAACGCCTGCCTGACCCACGGCGAGCTTGCGCCGATGCGGGAATTGGCGGAAGCCATCTCTAGCGCCGCGAAGCGGCGACCGGAATCGCCGGTGGCCCGGGTCATCGCTCACTGGACCATCGGGGTAACCTGCTGGTTCGGCGGCGATTACATGAATGCGCGGCTGCATCTTGAACAGGCGCTTGCGATCTACGACGCCGAGCCCCATCCCGCGATCTTCAAGGCGTCGGCGCTGGATCTGCCTTTCGTCATCATGAGGTTTCTTGCCCTGGTGCTTTGGCCGCTCGGCAGTATCGATCGATCGCGCCGGCTCGCCGCCGAAGCGGTGCGCGCCAGTGGGGAAAAGCGGGCGCTCTCCCAAGCCAACGCGCTCGTCCACAAGGCCGTCTTCGATGGATTGTGCGGGGGCATGTTGCAGGAAACCGAAACTATCCTTGCGCTCGCGCTCGCCCGCGATCACACGATGCCGCTGTATGTGGCCGCCGGCAGCTATCTGACTGGCCTCGCAAAATGGCGCGCCGGCGACCAAATGAACGGGCTCGAAGAAATGCGCCGCGGCTGGACGTCACTTCGCGAAAATGACTGCTACCTTTGCGAACCATTCTGGGGGATGCAGGTTGCCGTGGCGAATGCGGAGGCCGGGCAAGTTGAGACGGGGTTGGAAATTCTGCGGGAGTTGATCGCCTGGACAGGGCAATCCGGCCAGCGTTGGCTCGATGCCGAACTCCATCGCAGCCAGGGTGAGCTTCTGCTGCGTCTCGATCCGCCGGCCGTTTCAATGGCCGAAGTTGCCTTCCAAAAAGCCGTGGAAATCGCGCGAGGCCAACAAACCAAGACGTTCGAGCTGCGCAGCGCCATCGGATTGGCACGCCTCTACAACGCAAATGGCCGGGCGGGGGCCATATTCGGGGTGCTCGCGCCACTGCTCGCTGATTTCGACACGCAACAGGATCTGCCCGAAATCAAACAAGCGGAAAACCTGCTCAAGCAAAAGCCTGCTGCAGCATAGTCGCTAGCGTTCATGCCGCGTGGATTATTTCGTCTTCGCAATCCGCCGGCAGTGGTCCCATGACGCGCTCATCAGATTGACACTCGCCTCCGGTGTGCGGAACGCCGAATGGGCCGACAGCGTGACGTTGGGCAACTTGGTCAGCGGATGATCTTTCGGCAGCGGCTCGGTGTTGAAGACGTCGAGGCCGGCATGGCGGATGTGGCCGGATTCCAGCGCGTCGATCATCGCCTGCTCGTCAACGATGGCGCCGCGGGCGGTGTTGACGAAGATCACGCCCGGTTTCATGGCCTCGATACAGGCGCGCGAGACGAAACCACGGGTCTCGTCGTTCAGGAGCAGATGCAGTGAAATGACGTCGCTCTCGCTCAGGAGATCGTCAAGTTCGAGGAACTCGACGCCTTGAACCTTTTTCTTCGGCGTCCGGTTCCAGGCGGTGACGCGCATGCCGCTGCCGCGCGCGATCCGCGCAACTTCCGCAGCGATGCCGCCATATCCGATCAGGCCGAGCGTCTTGCCGGTGAGCTGCATGCCGTCGTCGCGCAGCCAGTTGCCCTCGCGGATTCCGCGATCCATCTTGGCGAGGCCGCGCGCGCCCTCCCACATCAGCGCGATCGCGCATTCGGCGACCGCGGTGTCGCCATAGCCCTTGATCAGGTGAACCTGGATGCCGATTTCGGCGAGCTCTTCCGGATTCATGTAGCTGCGCGCGCCGGTGCCAAGAAATACCACGTGCTTCAACCCGGTGCATTTCTTCGCAATGTCGGTCGGCAGCGCGGTGTGGTCGACGATGGCGATCTCCGCACCGCCGAGTATCTGCGGATATTGCTCCGGTGTGATGTCGGGGTCGCGATGGATGCTTACTGTGGGATCGCCGGGCTTCTGCAACTTCTCGAAGATCACGGCGAGCGATTCATTGGCATCGACAAATACACCCCGCACGGCACTCCCCCTCTGGTTTTCCAGATTTTGATTTCAGGACGCGACGCCGGCCAGCGCCAGCACCGTATGCATCAGCACGTTGGCGCCCGCCGCGCAATCGCTTTGCGTGGCGTCCTCCAGCTCATTGTGGCTGATGCCGTCCTTGCAGGGCACGAACACCATCGCCGCCGGCATTACCGTATTGAGGTTGCAGGCATCGTGGCCTGCCCCTGATGTGATGCGGCGGTGCGAATAGCCAAGCTGGCTCGCCGCGTTCTCGACCGCATCCACGAATTTCGGATTGAAATGCGTCGGCGGCTTGCGCCAGACCAGATCGAGCTGCACGTCGACCTTGCGCCGCGCGGCAATCTCCGCGACGGCAGCGCGCAAATCCCTGTCCAGCGCGTCCAAGATCGCGCTGTCCGCGCTGCGGCAATCGACGGTGAAGGCGATCTCGCCGGGAATGACGTTGCGCGACGGCTTGGCGATTACGGCTTCGCCGACGGTACCGACCGCCTTCGGACCGTGCTTCTTCGCGATGCTTTCCATCGCCAGCACGATTTCCGATAGCGTCGCCAGTGCATCGCGCCGCAGCGGCATCGGGGTGGAACCGGCGTGGCTCTCGAAGCCCGTGATCTTGCCGTCGTACCACAGCACGCCCTGGCCGGAATCGACCACGCCAATGGTCTTGCTCTCGGCCTCGAGGATCGGGCCTTGCTCGATGTGCAACTCGACGAAGCCGGAAAACTTCTGCGTGCCGACCGGCGTCGCGCCGCGATAGCCGATGGTGTCGAGCGCCTGACCGACGGTGACGCCGTCGGCGTCCTTGCGCGACAAAATGTCCTCGGTGGTGAAATCGCCGACATAGGCGGCCGACGCCATCATCGCCGGTGCAAAGCGCGAGCCTTCCTCGTTGGTCCAGTTGCAGATGCAGATCGGCGCATCGGTCTCGATCCCGGCATCGTTCAGCGTCCGCACCACTTCGAGCGCTGCGAGCGTGCCGAGCACGCCGTCATACTTGCCGCCCGTCGGTTGCGTGTCGAGATGCGAGCCGAGCCCGATCGGCAGTTTCGACATGTCGCGGCCCTTGCGCAGGCCGAACATCGAGCCGAGCGTATCGACGTGCACCTCCAGACCTGCTTCCTCGCATGCCCTGCGGAACCAGTCGCGCACCTGCTTGTCTTCCTGGCTGAGCGTCAGCCGCCGCACGCCGCCCTTGGGCGTGGCTCCGAACTTTGCGGTTTCGTGGATGGTGTCCCAGAGGCGGACAGGATCGATCTGCAGGTTGGAGGCGGCTCTGCTCATACGCTGTTTCCTTACGCGACCTCCTGTTCAATGGCGCGCCGCCGCCGCCGCGTCAACCGCGGCGCCGGCCTGCGCGATCTGGTGCGCAAGACCGGCAACGCGCTCGATCGAAGCCGTATCGGGCGCGGCGAGCCAGCTGGCGGTAAAGGTGAGGGGCGACAATTTGACGTCGGTATCGAGCAGTTGCAGCCGGCCGGCGGCGAGCTCGTTCTCGACGATCGCAGAAGGGATGACGGCGATGCCGAGGCCTTCGATCGCCATGTGGATGACGGTCGCCAGCGAGGCGCTGGCGTGCAGGCGGATCGGCGGCAGATCGGGCCGGTCGAACACGCCGCGCACCGCCTCGTAGGGACGGGTCTTGCGCGGGAAGGTGATCATCGGAAAGCGCGCCAGGTCGCGCCGGGTCACCTTGATGTTGCCGAGGCCGAGCAGGGGGCTTGCGAGGAAGTTGATGTCGTAGTCGCACAGCACCCGGCTTTGCACATCGGGTGCGGACAATGGTCCGACCACAAAGGCGAGCTCGATCTCCTGCGCCAGCAGCCGCGCGGTCAGGTTTGGCGTGATGTCGACCTCGATCTCCAGCGACAGGTTCGGATAGATCTCGTTCACGCGTTTCACCAGCTGCGGCAGCCAGGTGTGCACGATGGTCTCGGCGACCCCGAGCCGCAGCACGCCGCGCACCGCGGAACGGTCGCAGATCTCCGCCATCATCTCCGCGCGCAACCCGATCAGCTTCTCGGCATAAACAATCATCTGCCGTCCGCTCGGCGTCGGCGAGGCCACCCGGTGATCCCTGTTCAACAGCTTCACGCCCATCTCGCGCTCGAGCTGGGCGATGCGCTGGGAGATCGCGGGCTGCGTGGTGTTCATGCGCTGCGCGGCGCTGCGGAAGCTGCCGAGCTTCACCACCCAGAGGAACGTTTCGATTGATTTGAAATCCAGCATGAACGTGCCCCGTTCTTATCGATAAATCAAATTTATCGATTTCGATCAAAAATGAAGATTAGACATTATAGCAGAGGAAGGGTTCACTGGGTCAACTTTAGGCAAGCCGATCGAATGACTGTTTTTGGGGCAACGCAGCCCACCGACGGGGAGAAGCCGATGCTGGCGAGCGAACAGGCGCGACGGGATTTCCGGGCCGGCAAGGCGGTCACCACCTCGAACATCGCCAACGGGTTCGTTCAGGGCAATCTCGCCATCCTGCCGGAGAAGCTCGCTGGCGCCTTCCACCGCTTCTGCCAGCTCAACCCCAAGCCGTGCCCGATCATCGGCATGTCCGATGTCGGCGATCCCCGCATCCCCGCACTCGGCCTCGACCTCGACATCCGCACCGACGTGCCGCGCTATCGCGTCTGGCGCGACGGCGAGGTGGTGGACGAGCCAACCGACATCATGCAGCATTGGCGGGACGATCTCGTTGCCTTCGTGCTCGGCTGTTCGTTTTCGTTCGAGGAAGCGCTGATGGAAGAGGGCATCTCGCTCCGCCACATCGAACACAAGGTGCGCGTGCCGATGTATCGCACCAGCATCGCCTGCACCTCGTCCGGACCGTTCGCGGGCCCGCTCGTCGTTTCGATGCGTCCTCTCAAGCCTGCCGATGCGATCCGCGCGGTGCAGATCACTTCGCGCTATCCCGCCGTGCATGGCGCGCCGGTTCACCTCGGCCATCCGCACTCGATCGGTATTAATGACATCGGCAAGCCCGACTATGGCGATCCCGTGCCGATCGCGCCCGACGAGATCCCGGTGTTCTGGGCCTGCGGCGTCACTCCGCAGGCGGTGATTGCCAGTGCAAAGGTGTCATTCGCGATTACGCATTCGCCGGGATTGATGCTGGTCACCGATCTCAGAAACAAGCAATTCGCGGTGATTTGACAGGCAGTTAGTGCCGATCATTGAGGCTTTACTGGATTATTCAAACGCTTCACCCAAAGCTTTCGACCAACAGGAAAACCCGCCATGAACATAACTCGCCGTAACGTGCTGCTCGGAGCCACTTCTATCGCTGCGCTTGCGTCGTTCGGGGCGCGGGCACAGGCCTCCGAAGTGGTGATTGGCGTTCTCTATCCGTTGTCCGGTGCCAATGCCCAGATCGGCGTCGATGCGCAGCACGCCTATGCGACCGCGGCGGATATCATCAACAACAAGCACGATCTCGACGTCCCGCTGGCCAAGGACACCGGATTGCCCGGTCTTGGCGGCGCCAAGGTGCGCCTCGTATTCGCCGATCACCAGGGCGATCCGCAGAAGGGCCGCGCCGAGGCCGAGCGCCTGATCACGCAGGAGAAGGTCAGTGCCGTGATCGGCAGCTATCAGAGCGCGGTCGCCGTGACGATCAGTCAGGTCTGCGAGCGCTACCAGACGCCGTTCATCTCGGCCGACAACTCCTCGCCGAGCCTGCATCGCCGCGGCTTGAAGTACTACTTCCGCGCCGCCGCACATGACGAGATGTTCTCGCAGGCGATGTTCGATTTCTTCGACGTCCTGAAGAAAAAGGGCACCAAGATCGAAACGCTGGCGCTGTTCCACGAGGATACGATCTTCGGTACGGACTCGGCCAATGCGCAGACCAAGCTTGCGGGCGAGCGCGGCTACAAGATCGTCTCCGACATCAAGTATCGCGCCAACTCGCCGTCGCTGTCGGCCGAGGTGCAGCAGCTCAAGGCGGCGAACGCCGACGTGCTGATGCCCTCGAGCTACACCACCGACGGCATCCTGCTGGTCAAGACCATGGCCGAGCTCGGTTACAAGCCCAACGCCATCGTGGCCCAGGATGCCGGCTTTTCGGAGAAGGCGCTCTATGACGCCGTCGGCGACAAACTCGAAGGGGTGATCTCGCGCGGCAGCTTCTCGCTCGACCTGGCCACCAAGCGGCCGATGGTCGGCACGATCAATGCCATGTATAAGGCAAGGTCAGGCAAGGACTTCAACGACCTGACGTCGCGGCAGTTCATGGGGCTGATCGTGATGGCCGAAGCCATCAACCGCGCCAAGTCGACGGACGGCGAGAAGATTCGCGAAGCCCTCGCCGCTACCGATATTCCGGGCGAGAAGACCATCATGCCCTGGAAGCGCGTCAAGTTCGATGACATGGGACAGAACAACGACGCCGATCCCGTGCTGCTGCAATATGTCGGTGGCAAGTTCGTCACCATCTTCCCGGCACAGGCGGCGATCGCGGAAGCCATCTGGCCGATGAAATAAGCGACGGAAGTTGGGGCAGGGGGACGGGCCGTGACAGCTGAAACAATCATGCAGAGTCTGGCGAGCGGCCTCCTGATGGGGCTGCTCTACGGACTGATCGCCGTGGGGCTTGCGCTCATCTTCGGCCTGATGGACGTCGTCAACTTCGCCCATGGCGAGTTC
>Ga0081540_1001639_pt1 | contig 19080 bp, 14 predicted proteins | sample TabmetS2T1R1_FD_71024 | JGI IMG/M metagenome (GOLD analysis project Ga0081540, IMG submission 71024) | Tabebuia heterophylla rhizosphere microbial communities from the University of Puerto Rico - S2T1R1 | ecosystem: Host-associated > Plants > Roots > Rhizosphere ... | reverse complement strand
GAGAAGGAAAGACTTCTACGCGCTCACTATCTAACCAAACTCCGCCAGTCCGAGGAGTGAATTCATAATGGACCTATAGTGGCAAGTCCTGCTGATCGTCGTCTGTTTTCTTCCTGCTGGGAGTTTGAGTCTTTTTCGTTGGCTTGGTTTTATTCTCGCTGTCGTAAGTCACCTGGTCGGACATGCTTTCTGGAATCGCAAACTCTTGCAGAACCGGATAGGTTTTCATTAGCGTTTCCGGGGAACTGACTTTTTCTCCGGATAACAAACTTTTCAATTCCACTGCATTTGCTGCAGCCTGACCACGCGGATGGTTGTTGGCGGCGACAAAGGTGACCTCTGCCGCATCTGCCATGCTTTCAATCTTCTCCTTAACCTTATGCAAGCTTTCTTTGGAATACAGGTAGTCGTATCGCGCGTCGCGGTTCTTGGCAGTGAACCACTCCTTACTTCTGCCATGCAGCCGTAAATAGGCCAACGAAGCTGTGACATGTTGCGTGCCTTCCAGCGTCTGGCCCAATCGTGTCTGGTCGATATTGCAAAACGCGATGTTCGCCTGCTGCAAAGCTTTCAAAACCAGCGGATCGGCCCAGGTCTTGTGCCGAACTTCAACAGCGAGTGGATATTCACCAAATAGGTGAAGTACGTCGATCAGATGGTCCCAGTTGCCCTCGGTATATTTGAACGAGATGGGAAACTGCAAAAGCAGCGCGCCCAGTCTGCCAGCGTTGGCAATCGGCTCAAATCCTTTTTTGGCATCGTCTACATCTTTCGCTGTGTAACGGATGGTTTCCGCCGACGATGGTTCTTTGTTCCCCCGACCAGGCGCGTGGGTAAGGACCTCGGTCAATTTGGCGGTGAATTGGAACTCGTTATTATTAGAGACATACGCACACCACTTCTTAGACACTTCGGGGTTCAACGGTCGGTAAAAGCTGTTGTTGATCTCACAGAAGTCGAAAAAGTCTGCCAGGAATTGCAGTTCGTGGATTTTCCGTTTCTTGAAGTCTGGAGGATAGAAAGTCCCGTGCCAGTCGGGATAGGAGAAGCCCGAAGTACCGATCAGGATCCGTGATTTAGCAGCCATCATTTCTTTAGATTCATTTCGACCCATTGTGGCTCTCACTCCGCCAGGACCCTACCCATTGGGCCTGCTTGACAACCGGATCGGCTGCGGTAAGAATCTTACCGGGTTGGGCGAACAAAAAGCGAATATCGTGACTTCGCTTGACCGGGGTTTCACGTGAGTTCTGCTGCCTTATTACGTTCACAAATCGAGGCTTCTCTGGCCAACCGTATCCCCGGCGCATTGACCATGCGTTCGGCGATGACGCCAGAGACTATTCCCCTTGGTATTGGCGAATTGGAACAAAGATCAGTAGGGATACCCCGAGGATGCCTCACGGAAATCTGCGGACCTGTCTCCTCGGGACGAACCACCCTTCTTCTTTCTCTTATCCGCGAGGTAACGCAAAAAGGCGAATGTTGCGCTTTGGTGGATACCAGCAGCGCATTCGACCCGGTATCTGCTTTAGACAATGGCATACACCTGGGAAGATTATTGTGCGTCCGCTGTAGCGCACCTCATCCTAAGCTAAATCCCGTTGAGAAGGCCCTTCGCGCCGCCGACTGGATTATTAGCGGTGGCGGATTTGGATTGGTCGTTCTCGATCTAGCGGATATCGAACCTTATCTTGCACAAAACATTCCTCTGGCCACTTGGTATCGCTTTCAACGTGCCGTCGAGTCTACCTCATCCGCTTTTGTGGTGATGGAAAAACAGCCCTTTGCAAAGTCTTGTGCGTCACTGGTCATCACTTTGCAGACCCTTACTTGCAACTGGGCGGCGACTCTTGATCGACATCACAATCCGAAACTGCTGACCGGGATAAGCTTTGCCGCCAGCGTCTCACGTTCGCGCATAGATGTCTCGCGGCGTAAATCTCCCAATAGTCCCACCGAATTTTGCGTGACAACTTCATGGGCAGGATGAATGGAAAGATTCCATGTTATTTGCCAGCATCTTTATTCCGGATTTTTCCCTTCAGGCACTCTTCGCCAAGAGGCCCGAATTAAAAGCAAAGCCCATCGCTTTGATCGATGGCACACCTCCACTGCTTAGAGTCGTCGCCGCGAACGATACAGCCATGAAGGCGGGAGTTGAAGTCGGTTTGTTGAAAACACAGGCCGAAGCAGTGGGAGCGGAACCCATCTTGAGATCAGCCGATCTCGAAGACGCTATCCATGATGTCGCGCTCACGTGCGCACGGCAGTATTCCCCACGTGTCCAAGACAAAAGTGTTGACCTGATCATCCTCGACATTGACGGCTTAAAGATTCTCTTTGGAACTGCGGAAGAGATCGCCAACAATATCTGTTCTTCGTTGGCACAGGAGCGCATTTGCGTAAATGTCGGAGTCGCCTCGAATCCTGATACAGCTACCATCGCCGCCAAAGGTTTTCGAGGCGTGACTGTTATTGCCCACGCAAAACAAATTGGAAGCCTGCTAATAGCTTTGTTAAATCCCACCGAACAGGCCGCGGAAACTCTCGATCTTTGGGGCATTACAACCCTGGGTAAACTTGCGGCTCTCGACGCCAAGGCGCTCTCGCAAAGGCTTGGGCCGGCCGGATTAGTTCTGCAAAAGCTTGCCCGGGGACAGCAAGTGAATCCATTTGTTCCAGATGAAGAGCAACTGGAGTTTTGCGAGAAGACCGAACTTGAATACTCAGTCGATCTGCTCGATTCCCTGTCATTCGTGCTCGCCTCTTTGCTCGAACGTATCTGCGGCAAACTTGACGAGTATGTCCTAGCCACCAATGAAATCGACTACGAATTCGCTCTCGACCCGCCACGGGTCGCTGGTGAAAGCCTTCCTGAAGATCATGTGGTTTATCGGCGCACTCTTAAACTGTCGAATCCGACCACAGACCGCAAACGTCTATTGCGCCACATTCAACTCGATTTACAGTCTCATCCGCCTGCAGCGCCAATCATGGCTGTCTCGTTGCGCGCGCATGCAATTCGACCGCGTCACACGCAGTTGGGACTTTTCGCTCCTCAATCGCCCGACCCTGACAAACTCGAACTGATCACAGCAAGGTTGGCGAATCTTGCAGGCGAAGATCAAGTAGGTTCCTTCGAACTTCTGGACACCCATCGTCCGCGCGCTTTTGTCATGGCCAAGTTTGAACCCGATAAGGCATCGGACCAAATCCCACCGGCACGGGGTTGGTCGGCGAAAGTAGCTTTGCGTTTATTCGAGCCTGCCAAGCGGGCCACGATCCGGCTTCGTTCCGACATTCCTTTGCAGCTGACCTTCGATGGAAAGCGCGGTGAGGTCATTGAACATTCTTCTCCTTGGCTTTCCAGCGGGGAGTGGTGGAACGAAATGGTGTACAGCCGCAAAGAATGGGACGTCGAAGTTCAGTTCAACGACGGCACCCGAGGCAAATTTCTGATTTTCCTCGATCTCCGCACTAATCAGTCTTTTGTCGATGGAAGTTATGACTGATGTATGTGGAATTGCACGCCCGATCCGCATTCAGTTTTCTTGAAGGGGCCACGCTTCCCGAACAACTCGGCCAACGATGTGGCGAACTAGAAATTCCCGCTTTGGCGCTTCTCGACCGGGATGGAGTGTACGGCTCTCCGCGCATGCATCTCGCGGCCAAGCAAGCGGGGATTAAAGCCCACGTTGGCGCTGAAGTAACCCTGGCCAACTCCTTATTAAAGGGGATAAAGCGCGGCGTTCGATATCCCTTGTTGGCCGAAACTAGAACGGGATACCAAAATCTATGCCGCTTAATCACTCGCTACAAGTCTCGCGAAACCAATAAAGGTCAGGGATTCAGCTCTCCCGACGAGGTTCGTGAGCATGCCGAAGGCCTGATTTGTCTCACCGGTGGTGAAGAGGGACCGTTTGCTGCCGCTTTGGAATATGGCGGTATCCAACAGGCGCGGCGTGAAACTGAAAAGCTAGTCAGCATCTTCGGACCAAGAAATGTGTATGTCGAACTGCAACGGCACTTCAATCGCAACGAGGAATACCGCAATCGTGCGGCCCTTCAAATTGCCGCGAGTTTAAAACTTCCGATTCTCGCCACAAATGGAGTTTGTTACACAAACCGGGAACAACGCGCTATCGCAGATGTCTTTACGTGTCTGCGCTACAAACGCCGTCTCGACAGCGCCGGCAAACTTCTCAGCCGCAACTCGGAACGTTATCTGCGCAGTCCCGCCGAAATGGCAAAGCTCTTTGGCGACCTCCCTGATGCCATTGCAAACACAGCAGAGCTATCGAATCGCCTTCAATTCACTCTGGAAAATCTGGGCTATGAATTTCCCAAATACCCGGTTGAGCACGGCGACACCATACAGGCACTTTTGCGACGCGAAACCATGGCGGGCGCGAGAGTGCGCTACGGAACTCTCTCCCCAAAGGTCGCAGCTCAACTCGAAACCGAACTTTCTCTGATTGGGGAGTTGGGCCTGGCCGGCTACTTCCTGATCGTCTGGGACATCGTTCGCTTCTGCAACCGCGAGGGCATATTCGCTCAGGGGCGGGGCTCAGCCGCCAACAGCGCCGTGTGCTACAGCCTGGGCATAACCGCGGTCGATCCGGTTGGCCAGAAGTTGCTCTTCGAAAGGTTTCTCAGCAAGGAGCGCGGGGAATGGCCTGATATCGACATTGATCTTCCCAGCGGCGACGACCGCGAAAAGGTCATTCAGTACGTTTACCGGCGCTACGGTTCGAACGGCGCCGCCATGACCGCCAATGTCATCACCTACAGATGTAAATCTGCCGCCCGCGAGATGGGAAAAGTCCTGTGCATCTCGGACGACATGATTGATCGCCTAAGCCACGTCTTCACCAGCTTCGAATGGAAAGACCCTGACGACACACTGGAGAGATCGTTCCGCGATGTCGGCCTCGACATCCTGCATCCGTTAATACGCCGTTACGTGAATCTCTGTTGGAGCGTGCTGGATTATCCGCGTCATCTGGGTCAGCACAGCGGTGGCATGGTCGTCTCCCAGGGACAATTGTCTTCTGTAGTTCCCTTGGAACCCGCGACCATGGAAGGCAGAGTCGTCTGCCAGTGGGACAAAGATGATTGTGCCGCGATGGAACTCATCAAGATTGATCTGCTCGGCTTGGGAATGCTCAAGGCGATGAAAAACACCCTGGAGTTGATTCCTGTCCATTACAAAGAAAAAGTCGATATTGCACATCTACCTCAGGATGATCCCAAGGTCTTTGCTGCGCTACAGAAGGCGGACGCTATCGGCATATTTCAACTTGAAAGCCGCGCGCAGCTATCGTTTCTGCCTCGACTTTTCCCCAAGACCTTTTACGACATCGTCATCAGCACCGGCTCAATCCGCCCCGGCCCCATTCAAGGGGCGATGATCAGTCCGCTTATCAAGCGAAGACAGGGGCTGGAACTCATTTCCTACCCTCATCCCATTTTGGAAGATGTTTTGGGTCGTACTTACGGGGTGATTCTCTTTCAAGAACAGGCTCTTCAGGTCTTGATGAAGGTTGCTGGTTTTACCGGAGCAGAAGCCGAGCAGGCCCGTCGTGCCATGACTCACAAACGCTCACGGGAATTGATGGAACCGATTCTCAAGCGTGCGCGCGAAGGCATGCGCCAGAACAGGATTGATCCTGAATCGCAGGACAAGATCGTCCACTGCATCGACAGTTTTCTTGGCTACGCCTTTCCCGAGTCCCACGCTTACAGCTTCGGCCATATCGCTTACGCCAGCGGCTATCTGAAATGTCATTATCTGGCTGCCTTCACCGCGGGACTGCTGAACGCACAGCCAATGGGGTTCTATTCACCCAGCGTCCTTATTAAGGATGCACAGCGGCATGGATTGCAGGTGAAGCCAATCGATGTCACACGCTCTGATTGGGACTGCACTCTCGAAAAGGACAAAGAAGAAATCGTTCTGCGCCTGGGTTTTCGCTACGTACGCAAGCTAAGAGAACAGAGCGCGAAAGCTCTTGTAGCTGCCCGTCAGGTTGCTATGTTCGAGGGCATCCCCGACCTGACGAGAAGAGTTCGCGAATTGCGGAGAGACGAACTGCAGCCCCTTGCAGCTTGCGGAGCACTGAATCCACTGGACCACAAAAATCAGCTTCATCGCCGTGATGCTTTGTGGCAGGTCGCCAAGTATGGACGGCCGACTGGATCGTTATTCAATGACATTCCCGATTACGACCCGACGTCGATCCTTTTGCGCATGAGCGATATCGAGCGGCTCATCACCGACCACCACATTTCAGGATTTACCATCGGCCCCCACGCCTTGGCTTATCGAAGAGAAGATTTGAACCGTATGAATCTATCCACGCTTCACCACGTAAAGCATCGGAAAGCGGGCGACCGAGTACAGACTGCGGGAGAAGTGACGGTGAAGCAACGGCCGGGGACAGCAAAGGGCATCGTTTTCCTCACCCTTCACGACGAGACTGATTTTTGCGATGTGGTTGTGAAGCCGGCTATCTATGACCAATACAGAGCTCTCGTTAACAAGAGTAAGTTTCTTGGTGTCCACGGAAAGCTGCAAAAAGTCGAGAATGCCAAGGAGCACGGAGCCTATGTCGTTTCTATTAATGCAAGCCATCTATTTCCATTGGATTTCCCAAAGATTGAGACCCGCCCTCGCCATTTTCATTAAAGTGTACGCACAAGTAGCTCGGACACCCAACCCAGCTCGAAATGCTCCTCTGCTGAGTTCATCGTTCCCCACGGTCACGCTTGGTTTCCTCAAATGCTTCACGCATCGGAATTGCATGGTATCGGTCAATTGCTGCGACAAAAGAGAGTGATGGCACGCACAAAACTCCCGAATCGCGACATTGTCGTGGACATTTTCAAAACAATTGCGGATGGCAAAATACCCGCTAAGCGAGGAACAGGGTTTCAGTGAGTGTGTACGAAGCGATACTTGCCGAACGACTGCTCAACTAGGATTATTGATTTGGCGATAAATCTCCCATGACGACTAAGTAAGACACACTGATAGCCGAGATGAATTCGATTGTAGATACCATGTAATCGGTGAGGTTGCGAATTTGCCCTACCCCCCTAAAAGGCGTACGGTGGAAATATCTTCTTCTGCACATCTCCGCCGTGCCTATGGCGACGGTCCTCTGCCGACTTGGATAGAAGGACGGTCATTACATGGCTTCCGAGCAAGGGTCTCTCCAAAACGAGCGTAATTTTCTTCACACCCTGAGAGTATTCCGACATTGGACACACTCTGATGACACGAATCGTGCCATTGAGGCGCAGATAGCTGCAACACAAGGCCGAATTGAAATGCTGAAACACCCTCAACCAGGCAATAAGCGAAGTCTGACAAACGAATTGGCGAAGTTGAGAGATAAGCAATATGCAGCCTTACAAAAGGCAGCCCGTCTCACGCGCACTCCTCAAGAGATTGTGGATTACGACGCATGTGGGCTACGGATACATGAATTGTTGAAAATTCTGGATTCCAAATTTTGATTTTCCGTGGAAGGTGACCAATTATGGAGTATCTGACGTCCTGGAAGGAAATAGCTAATTATTTACATTCTGGCGTTCGCACGGTGCAGCGCTATGAGTCCGACTCCGGTTTTCCAGTTCATCGACTCGCTGGAAAACGGCGTGGATCAGTGAGAACCACGACTACGGAGATTGATGCATGGATGCTAACAGTTTCGAATCAGCAGAACTTCAAATCCCATCCCAAAGTAGTCGTAGGAGGGGAGTCGGGGAAGTTGAGTCAGGGCATACGCCGCATGATTGAGCTACAGAAGCAATCGGAGTTTTTGCAGCGTGAACACAGTTCTGCCAGAACGCAGTTGGCCGAACAACTAGCGAAGCTTCGTTTCGCGATTGCCGCGCAGCCATTCATTCCGGAATGCATGCAATCGCTACTTATGCGGCCCGAGGGATGTGCGGAATGAAGGGAGAAACTGACCCATGATAGCTAGGATTCAAACTTCACCCCTACGCCACAGTTCCTGCGACGCAATAGACTTCAATCGTCCTCATTGTTTAATCCGAAGGCTTTGAGTAAATCTAAGGGTATATATTTCTCGTCTTTGTAACGTTTAACCCATTCTCTCAGTTCTCCAGAACTTGCGTACTCCTCCGGAAGCAGCTTCAGCTTTCGCACAATCTCGTCGAATGAACTCGGCGGTGAGGATGCGTTCGTGGCCAATGGGTTGGTAAATCGTCGATTCAAGGGGCTGGCTCTTCCAGTGATCTGATACTGGAAACCACGAGTGGTCAAGTGAAAATAACATTGTTTAACGGCGTATGATGGGATTTAGCCCACTGCGTTTTGGGTGAGGCTATGGACCAAATCCGCCAGCCGCGCAATCTTCCCTCGGAACAGCGTGCACGCCGCCTCCGTCGCTGGGCCTCTATCGCTTTTGTGTTTATCGCAGCTATCCTGGTAGCTGCCGTTATTTTTGTCCGCCTTACTCCTCAAACCACATGGTTTCTGTTCGCATCTTTTATTTTTTGCATCATCCTGTTTGTCTTGTTGCTGGCATGGGCTTCGGGCCAGTTGCGGCGCGAAGAACGGGTAACTACAAACACTCTGCAAACCCGCGAACAGGAATTTCAACACATGGCGGATAACATTCAGGAAATCTTCTGGGTGATCGATGCGCAGACCAAGCACCTTCTCTACGTGAACAGCGCCTACGAAACCATTACGGGCAGGACTAGGGAATCTCTCACCGCCGATCCACTTTCATATGCAAGTGCGATACATCCAGACGACAGGGAGATCGTCTTATCGAAGCTCGACGCAGCCACGCGTGACGGACACTTCGACGAGAAATTTCGCATCGTCACGGTCAGCGGGGCGATTCGCTGGGTGTGGTCGCGAGGCTTCCCCGGCCGTGAATCTGACGGCAGCATCACTCGACTCGGTGGAACGGCCCTCGACATCACCGCCCTTAAGAGAGCCGAAGCTCAGGTGGAAGCCAACCTGGTGATCGCGCAAACGGCGCGAACTGAAGCCGAGGCACTCAGCAAGGCAACTCTCGCCCTCACGCAGGATTTGCGCATGGATTGTGTGATGGACGCGTTGTTGCGGTCGCTAGCGGAACTGGTTCCATTCACCTGCGCCCGGGTCTTTGTCCGCGATGGCGGGCCTCATGTATTGGCACTCGGGGAACGGTTTTTGCCCTCCAAGCCGAAGGCCGGTTGCAGTTTTCCTCTTACTTTTAGCGCGGAAGACTCGCCTTTCCTGCAACGCATATTGAATGAAAGGCAAAGTGTCTTAATACCGGACAGCCTCGTTGAGCAGGATTGGCCATCGTTTAAGGGTCACTGCGAATTGCGCTCCTGGCTGAGTGTTCCTCTGGTCACATCAAAAGAATACCTGGGCTTCCTCTCGGTGGGCCACACAGAACCGAAGCGGCTCACGTCCGATCACCTTCGGCAGGCACAGTTGCTTGCCATTCCTGCCGCAGCCGCCATTCAGAATGCGCGCCTGTTTGCTACCGCCGATATTTATGGTTCGGAGCTGGAAAAGCGACTGACGGATCTGCAGGCTGCCGAACGGGCCCTTACTCAATCGGAGACGCAGCGCCGTGTGTCGGAAGAAAAGTTCCAGAAGATATTCCACGCCAGCCCTATCCCGTTTTCTATCACCACTTTTGACGAAGGACGATTTCTGGAAGTGAACGCTGCCTTTGAGCGCCGCTATGGATACCTGCGTCAGGAGCTTGTAGGCCACACCGTTCATGAACTCGGCTTTTGGTCGGATCGGGGGGATCGCGAGTTTCTTATCGCCCAACTCCGGCAGGGTAGGCCCGCGCGCCAAATCATTACCAAACTGCGCTGCAAGTCGGGCGAAGTCAAACTCACTTCCTACTCGGCTGACCGGATTCAATTCGACGGCAAGAACTGCATTTTTGCCGTATCCGAAGACATGCTCGTCCAGGACCCCGGCACGCTCAATTGAGTCTCCCAGATTTTGCCAACGTCCACTATTCCGACCGTAAAAAAGAAATTGCAACATCTTTGCCCGGCAATGGGACAGGATACTCACAATCCTTTTGTGAGAAGTTGCTGTGCCAGCCGCATTCAGTAACCGCGTCAACCTTGCGTATCGTTCGAGGAAACTTCCCTCTGCCTGGCTTCAATTCGCTCAACCGTTCGAATTTAAGACACAAACATTTTTGTTAGTTCTGCTCTGTGCAGTAGCGGAACATGGCCTCGCGACAAGTTTTCTTCGTCCTCATCTCCATAACTTTCGCCGAGGTCGTGAAGACATTCCCGGCAGAACCGACTCGCACGAGGGTTTAATTCCCTGGGCCGAACCCGACTTCGAAATCCAATTCTTTTGTTTGGAAATGGTGCTGTATGTCGAATATCGAAAACACGCGCAGAACCTTTCGTTGGCCGGGCGCTGCCCGAGACCTTGTCCGGGAGCAGCTTGCCAAGACTCAAGGCCAACAGGTTGACGAGGCAGATATGAGAACGCTGGTGACTAAGCTCGTCCAGATCTCTGGAAATCCCAGGCGCGCCTGCTGGAGATTGGTGCGCAATGCTGGCATTACCTCAAAGCGAAACTACAGACCTTGGACGAAGCGCGAACAGCAAAAACTTCTTGACCTCATGGCTTTGCATAGTCTCGCGGAGGTCACCCTGCTGCTGCACCGCTCCGCAACCTCTATTCGAGCAATGCTCCACAGGCTTGGAGCGAGCGCACGCATGGGCGAAGACTGGTTTACCAAGCACACTTTGGCCGAGGCATTACATGTCCGCAGTGAAGAAGTACAAAAATGGATTGACCGAGGCTGGCTGAAATCACGAATCGTTCCAACCGCCGGCCTAAAACGGGAGATCATCGAAGCCGACGATTTTTGTCAATTCTGCAAAGCGCACCGCGCGGAAATCGTAGGCAGGCGGCTGAACATGGAGCGGCTCAGTTTTGTTCAGACTTTCGTTTTTCCCCCTAGTCATATGGGATTGCTTGCGGTACGGGAAGCTAAGAAGGAACAGACTGCGTATGACCAACAGTTCAGAAAGGACTCGGTTGCTCTGTCTAACGATGATGAGGGTCATCTTTAGGAACTCGAAAGCCTTGGTGCGGAAGCGCGTGCGAGCGAAATCGGAATACGTTCCTGTCTATTCGCCCTTCCCAGCGCCAGACGGTCAGCATCCGGCTGACTACATCGAAAGTTTATTTCGCGCTGTGATAGTCCTTATCGGTAACTGGTTCCAGCCAAACTGTTTTTCCTTTCTGCGTAGGTGTCACGGCCAGATAGGCAAAGCTACTGTTCGGTGTTGCGCCGTGCCAATGCTCCACTCCCGGAGCGCATTTGACCACATCTCCCTTGTGGACGATGCGCGCCGGTTTTCCTCGTTCCTGATAGTAGCCAGTGCCTTCGGTGATAAGCAGAACCTGACCGCCGGGATGAGAATGCCAGTCGAGCTTTGCACCGGCATCATAAGTGGCCATGGCGATACTGGGATCGAATGTAGCGTCTCCAACGTTCAGCTCGTTGAGCCAGATATTCCCAGTGTGATTCTTGGCGGTCGACAGTTCACCTTTCGGGAAACCTGAATCGGATGTTTGTGCTTGAGATTGAACGATAAATACAGAGCTTATCGCGAAGGCAATCAATATGAGTCCTGTTCGCATTTTTTATTCTTCTCCTTAATTACGATTCATTCCATGGTCTTCCAATTTGACATCAACGGGAGCAATCTCAGAAATCAGCTCGCTTCCCCGATTCGGTGGCCAACTGCATCACGTCCAGCCGCGCTCTCCGTGGGTCAGGAATCGCGCCCGCTGTCCCGTCGGAATGGAAATCGAAAATTAAATTCTTGTTCGGATCATATCGCGGCCAAGCTGGCAGCCCCGCACCGTTCGGATCCCCCGTCTTCGCGAAGTTGATCCAACAACTTTGCGCCATCCGAGAAACCTCCCGATCTTGTGGTGTCGGCGGTGGTGGTGGCGGTCCGAAGAAAGGGACACCCAATGTGCCGAACACGAAAGCGATTTCGCCGCCGTGCGGTGTCCCAGCGCGAAACATTTCCCGCATCGCAGTCTGAACGTAGGAGAACCGGTAGAGATAAGTGGGCGAACCGTTGGTCGCGAATGCACTCGCTGCAAAGCGGGCCGGCTCGGCTTGGCCGAAGTCATCGTTTGCCCTCGATACCATGGTGGCCAAATCCGTAGATCCATCGGGATCGTAGGCAGTTTTCGCCTGCGCGCTCCACGTGCCGAAGTGCGCGAACAGCTGCTCTTTGGTAGTTGCCTTTATTCGGTTGCCCGCAGTGTCGGCGCTATTGCTTCCGAGCATGATCGGAACACGAAGCTGGCGGTGCGCTTTGTATGCGGTCTCTGCCGTTTCTGTGATCAGCCTGCCGTCAAGGATCGGTGTTGTCTCATAGGAGCGAGCGCCACCTTCAGACGCGCCGCGAAGAATAGTTTCGGCACTGAGGGCACGCAATTTTGCCAGCGCGGACTTATCAGTTCCTTGAATTCCGACCGAATGTGCAAACTGGATTCCGATGGTTTCAGCTGACACCGGATAATTCGGATCGACTCCATCCTTACTCAGCGGGCGCGCGGTGAGCACGCTGTCACGCGACCCGCCGGACTCGACGATCGCCTTCTGAAAAAGACCGCGCGCCAAGGGGATGGTCAAGAGGCTGTGCACGGAGACGCCGCCCGCAGAGAATCCAAAGATAGTGACGTTATTCGGATCGCCTCCGAACGCCGCAATATTCTGCTGCACCCATGTGAGTGCTGCGATTTGGTCCATGTAAGCGTAGTTGCCTTTCAACTCGCCAGGACGCTCACGGCTTAGTGCTGGGAAGGAGAAAAAACCGAAGCGCCCAACGCGGTAATTGGCAGCGACCAGGATTGCACCTTGTCTTGCAAACTGTGTGCCCGAAGTTAAGGGCATGGTGCTCGAGCCGCCTACGAATCCGCCGCCGTAAATCCAGAACATCACGGGAAGCTTCGTCCCTGCGGCGGCGTTGGCGGGAGTCCATACATTCAGGTAGAGACAATCTTCAGAACCCGCCGACGCTGGAGCCGTGCCAGTTGCCGGAGGTCGCCCAAACCGCCCTTGCATACAATCCGCTCCAAATTCCTTGGCTTGGCGCACGCCAATCCATCGCAACGCGGGCTGAGGCGGGCGCCATCTCAGTTCCCCCACGGGAGGCGCCGCAAATGGGACGCCTTTGTAGGAAACGACGCCGTCGTCGATCACCCCTTGCAGCTGGCCAATGTCTATATGCACCACAGGAGCCGTTTGCTGTGCGACGCCGACAGTGATCGCCGTCAGGACAGAAAGCAAAAGCGCCGTTACCCTCGAGGTTTTCCCGACTCTGTCTCCACTCTTCAGTCCCACGTCATCGCTCCTATAATTAGCGATTTACCAGACTCTGCAAGTGCGCCGGATACCTGTCGCCTTGAACATCAATCGCGGAAACCGCCTCGCGAATCTCTTTCAAATCGCTCTCAGTCAGCGATACATTCACCGCGCCCAGATTTTCGTCGAGGCGATGCAGCTTGGTGGTCCCGGGGATGGGTACAATCCACGGTTTCTGTGCAAGCAGCCAAGCCAGAGCAATCTGCGCCTTGGTTGCTTTCTTCTGGTCTGCGATTCTTCCCAGCGCATCAACTAGTCCTTGGTTCGCCTTGCGAGATTCCTCCGAAAAACGCGGAACAATATTGCGAAAATCTGTTTTGTCGAACTCCGTCTTGTCGGAGATGGCGCCGGTAAGAAACCCCTTGCCCAGCGGACTGTAAGGCACAAACCCAATACCAAGTTCTTCGAGGGTCGGCAAGATCTCTTTCTCCGGCTCGCGCCACCACAACGAATATTCACTTTGCAGCGCGGAGACAGGTTGGACGGCATGGGCGCGCCGAATCGTGCCGGCACTCGCTTCGGACATTCCGAAGTGCTTCACCTTGCCCTGCTTGATCAGATCTTTCACAGTTCCGGCGACATCCTCGATTGGCACATTCGGATCCACGCGATGCTGATAGAGAAGATCAATCGCGTCAGTGCGCAGACGCTTCAATGCCGCATCCGTGTACTCGCGAATGCGTTCCGGGCGGCTGTCGAGTCCCTTGGCCGGAGTTCCTTCCTTGAAACCGAACTTCGTGGCGATTACGACCTTCTTGCGAAACGGCTCGACCGCCTCTCCTAACAATTCCTCATTCAAGTTAGGACCGTAAGCTTCGGCTGTATCAAAGAAAGTCACGCCATGTTCGAACGCTGTGCGTATGAGGGCGATTGCCTGTTGTTTTTCCGTTGCGGGCCCATAACCGAAGCTAAGCCCCATGCATCCCAACCCCATGGCCGAGACTTCCAGATTGCCCAGTTTGCGCGTTTTCATTTCCATCCCCTTTGATGTTGTTGTGGTCTCAGATTAAGAGGAGAGCCAGCAGAAGCGGTAGCCCAATTCTGCCTACTTATTGCCTATTTCTCTCGCAAGGCGCGAAAAGAGTTGGCGATTTCCGTAGTGCCAACTATGCTGATGTTGCGACAGGAGTTCACTGGCACATGAAAACGCAGAGCAAAACGGTGAAATTATCTACAGATCGTGTGGACCAGTTACGCACGCAACTGGCACGAAAGATTGCAGAAATTATGGGGTCGGAAGAGAATAAGGCAACTGACATTCCCGGCGTTTCTCTACACCGTCGCACTGCGCCGACCCCGCCATGCCGCACCACCTATCACCCCGGCGTAATCGTGATTGCTCAGGGGCGCAAGCAGGTCAACCTTGGTCGCGCGAGTTTCATTTATGACGAGTCGCGCTATCTCTTGACTGCGGTCGATTTGCCGATCGTAAGCTGGGTGGCCGAAGCAACCGAAGATGTTCCTTGCCTCGTACTATCGCTCAAGTTGGACATGTCCATGGTTCGGGAGTTGCTTGGCCGGGAAGAAGTACATGTCGCCAGAGCGCCGGATGAAAGTCCCGCCATGTCAGTTGGCCAAACCACTCCGGAATTTATGAGCGCATGCTGCCGCCTGGTGGATCTATTGAAAACTCCGCAGGACATTCCGTTTCTGAGCGGGTTGATTCAACGAGAGATTATCTATCGCATCCTGCGAGGACGAGAAGGCGCGCGCTTGCGGGCAGTGGCAACGCTCGGAGACCAAAGCCACCGGACGGCAAAAGCGATTGCATGGATCGCGGCGAATTATGCCAAGCCGTTGCGTGTTGAAGAACTGGCGCAGCTTTCAAGCATGGGCGTATCAACTCTGCATCATCATTTTCGCATGCTGACCTCAATGAGCCCGCTTCAGTATCAAAAACAACTTCGCCTACAGTCAGCAAGAAATTTAATGCTGAACAATGCGCTCGATGCTGCCAGTGCGGCATACGAGGTCGGCTACGAGAGCACTACACAATTCAATCGCGAGTACAGCCGCTTTTTCGGACAACCACCTATCAGGGACGTCCGCGCAATTCGTGAATCGAATACACGGCCGTCCGAGGCGATGATCCAGCAAATCGCATGAGTCGCAGAAGTTTCGTCTTGATTGATTTGTCGATTGCACAGTTGAGCTAGCACGCGTGCTCGGGGTGGTAGTTCTGGATTGGACCGACTGAGGGCTATTCCTGCTGCTGGGCGAGAAACTCGCCCAGCTTTGCGGTAGCCTTGAATTGTGGAATGGGATCGAGCTTCTTGAAGGCGCTGGTAAACGCGTTCGAGAGGCTCCACATGGTTCGCGCCGAGAATTCCGGATACTCGGGCTCAAAGTAATGCTGGTGTACCCGTGGCAGCAAGGTCCGCGGTACATCCAACTTTCCCTCAACAAATGCCGAGTAGAGAATAAGCTTGGCCTGATCGTCATTGATCTGCGTTCTGCGCCAGTTTTCGACTTGCCGTTGCATTGGCTCGAAATTTCTCTGGATGCGGTCGACGCCTACCGCCAGAGTGTCGATCAAGTTAAAGCTCTTGCTGTGCTTGGCTAGCACTGGCGTGAACTCTCCACTGAACGCCATGTTCGAGCATACGAATACGCGGATGCCGACCGTGAGTCCGAGTCTAAGGGATTTATCGTGCGAGTTGCGGATGCCAATGGAAAATCTGCATCCTTCCATCTGTGTTTCCAGATCAAGTACGCCGAACATCTTCATGCCATCGAATGAGACGGCGTATTCCTCATTCACGACCCCGATATGACGGAAACTTAGCGTTTCCGCCAGGGCCTCGATAATTTCGTGGTGAGGGATGGGTTTATGAGTTGATGTTGCTTCAGGAACAGGGATTTTCGCCAGCTCCGTCCGCCCGATTTTGGGCAGAGGACCGGCGACGAGAGTTGCACTCATGGAATCTCCTTTCGTTGGGTTGAGTTGTGGTTGGTTGCACCGGCGAGTAATCACCGGCTAGTTCAAGCGAAGAGCGAACCTTGTTCCGGAACCGCCGGTCGTTGGCGAGCCTTGCGACCAAACGAACCGGGTTGTTGGCCGAAAATGATTACCGGGGCGGTCTTATCGCGAGTGCTCTCTGGCTCTGGCGGGTCAAATTGATCGTCGACGCAGAAATTCTTTACCGTGGAATGCGAGGTCGGGAACAATTTCTGATGCTCAGCATTGAGGGCTTTCCATACCGCGTCCGCGCTTTCTCCGATTCCGTTTCTCTCGACTAGTTCCCGGGCCATCGCGGAAAGCATGTCGTCATCCTCGTCAATACTTTGCAACCCCTCGCCGGCAAACTTCCCTTCCATCGTTAAGGCAACCAGGAGTTTCTTCCCCATATGCCGCAGACAGGCCGTCTGCATGGTTCCTTCCTGGCACATGAACTTCACCCGCACTTTCCACTTCTGTCCGATTCGCCACGACCTTCGGCTGGCTTGCCTCAAGGTGTGCAAGGAGTAGCCCGACTCATAAAAAATGATGGTAGGAAAATCGAGCAGGTCGAGTCCGGTCTCAACCAGCTTGGGATGCGCAATGACGACTTGCACTCCATTTTTGACTTGTCTCGCATACCACGCTTCGCGTTTCGAGGTGTCTACACTCGCCCGCAATACAGCAGAACGAATCCCTTCATCGCTGAGAATTTTCTGGAGACGCGCCGTGACATCGTGCTTGTGTGTGTAAACCGCAAAGACCTGGCAGCGCCGCCCCTCTGCCAGTTCCATCTTGATCTCTTGAATGAGTTGACGTTCTTTTGAGTACAGGCGATCCTGCGGAAGGTCTCGGGTCTCGGCGATGACAAACCGTACTTTGCGTTTCAATTCACCGTCGAATTCCGATCCATATAGGGTTCCGAGTCCATAGGGATGGTCTGGGTAGACCAGCAAGGTATTGAGCATTGTGCTCAACACCGAACGATTGCCGCGATGCTTTTTTAATGCCTGGCGAATGTTATCTTCCAGTTCGCGATAGGCTTCCCGCATGTCGTCATCCATGGGGACGCTGAGGTAGCTTTCTTCGTATGGCGGCAGTTCGTCTGAAATGTCTTCGAGAAAAACGAACGTGCACAGCTGCATCAGAAATTCGCCAAATAAAAGAGGCGATGCGCCTGGCTTTCGGCGGACCATGGTCGTTGTCTTTGATTTCGAGCACCGGTTATCTTCGGGTTCCACTTTGGTGATGGTTTCGAGAACGCCATAGTCCTGGGTGAAGGAAGCTCTTCCCGCAGAACCCCACACATATCCCTGCTCTTTCATCTTTTTGGCTTCGAGCCGGAACAACGTATTGAACAAATCGTCCGCGAAACCACCTAGCAGCGTGCCGGTCAGACCAGCGATGCGATTGGCACAAGCCGCCAATGTCCCTAGCGCATTGCCTTGCGCTGTGTCCCCGGCCAATTGATGGACTTCATCGCAGATGGCGTAGTCGAACCATCCCGGCATGTAGCGGCCGATGAATTCGATCGGTGCCATGCGTCGGATCTTGTCTGCGTCCGCTTGCCAGAGTGGGCTGTGGATTGGACGGCAGGCTTTGTCCCCCCGCTTTTCCACGATCTCTGAAAGCTTAGCAATGTCAAAGTCGGCGGCTGTGAGCCGGCCCGATTCCACAATGACCGGTCTTCCGGTATCAGGGTTGACCACGCAACCCATGTACGGACCTGAACGAGGAAGTTGAAACGCATGGCGCCAGAAGTAGCCGAGCTTGGCGCGCTCCCGTCCCACGATGAATAACGACGGCCTTCCGCAGATCGACATCCAGCGTTGGCGGGGATTCAATGAATCTCTTCGCAGGCGCATCTCGCTAAGAGTGGTGTGCAGTCCTTCGCGGACAATTTCGCCTTTCCGCAGCCGGACTTCGTTGACGCCATGTGCCTTGTTCTCGTCTCCACCATTGCGGAAGTCGTCGATGACGAAGACGCGGATATTTGGCAGGGTCAGAAATGCTTCCCGCGCCCACTTCTCCACCAAATGCGGCGGAACCATGGCAATGGAAGTAAAAGGTTCGCCTTCGCTGTGAACATGCATACCTCCGAGCGAGATCAAAGTCTTTCCTGTACCGCACTCCGCGACCACCATTCCCGTACGGGCACACTCCCAACGCTTGGCGAGACCCATGATGGCGATGCCTTGCGCCGGAAACGGACTTCGCAACAGCTCTCGAAGCCGTGGCGATACCGGATCGTCAAATTGGTGAAGCGCCGGATATTCCTGGAGAATTCGGTCTCCCAAAATCACGGCGTGAGAGCGCATGTAGTCGTAGATCGTGCAAAGTTCGCGCATGGTAGTTCCTTGTTTGTGCAGGGATCAGACGAGAAGGGGGAACAGAAGAAGTACTTGGCTCTAGGCAGACGGAAGAAAAATGTCTTTGAGATTGAAGGACGGCCAGCGAACAGGACCGGTCTCGCTGGGAAGTCTTAGCGCATCACTTTCCACGCCCCAGCTGAGCCAATCGAGGAGTTGTTCTTTGTTGGCTTTGACCACCGAGGGGTTACAGCCTATCCCTAGAGCGGGATCGATCGCGTGATGGATTCGCAATTCTTCGGCGAACCAATTGGCCCATTCGGGTATTCCTGGAACCCCAAGGAGATGAGCAACTGCTGACCAGACAAATTCACGCTGTGAGTTGGGCAACAATGTCCTGCCCGGAGTTGCTGTCGAG
>Ga0081540_1001638_pt1 | contig 19084 bp, 10 predicted proteins | sample TabmetS2T1R1_FD_71024 | JGI IMG/M metagenome (GOLD analysis project Ga0081540, IMG submission 71024) | Tabebuia heterophylla rhizosphere microbial communities from the University of Puerto Rico - S2T1R1 | ecosystem: Host-associated > Plants > Roots > Rhizosphere ... | reverse complement strand
GGCCGCCGCCCTGCTGATCACCAGCTTGCTGTGGCAGCATCCCGGCGCGCTCAACCCGGCCGGCAACAGCTCCGACCCGCCGTTCTTCGAGTGGTCGCTGATCCACGCCACGCGGATCTTCACGCACGGCGAGAACCCGTTCGCCACGCCGCAGCTCAACGCCCCGCTCGGGGTCAACCTCATGGCCAACACCGGGGTACTCGGGCTGACCATCCCGCTGGTACCCGTCACCCTGCTGTTCGGGCCGTCGGTCGCCTTCGCGCTGCTGACCACGCTGGCCCTGGCCGGTACCGCCGCGGCGTGGTATTTCGTGCTGTCCCGGTACTTGACGGACAGCGCGGCGGCCGCGGCGGTCGGCGGCGCGCTCGCTGGCTTCGCCCCGGGCCTCGTCAACCACACCAACGGCCACCCCAACCTGGTGGCCCAGTTCCTCATCCCGCTCATCGTGTGGCGGGCGCTGGCCCTGTCTGAGCCGGAGCACTGGCTGCGCAAGGGCATCGTGCTGGGGCTGCTGGTCACCTGGCAGGCGTTCGTCAACGAGGAACTGCTGTTCCTGGCCGCGCTCGCGGCGGGCGTCTTCGTCGCGGCCTACGCGGCCTTCCGGCCGGCCGAGGTGCGGCCGGCGGTCCGCCCGTTCCTGCGCGGCGCGGCGGTCGCCGTCGGGGTCGCGGGCGTGCTGCTGGCGTACCCGCTCTGGTACCAGTTCGCCGGGCCGCAGCGCTACCACGGACTGCCCGACTTCGTCCTCGGGTACGGCGCCGATCTGGCCAGCTATCCGTCCTTCGCCAAGCTGTCTCTGATCGGGCAGCCGCTCGCCGACGCCAACCTGGCCCCGAACCCGGAGGAGAACACGTTCTTCGGCTGGCCCCTGCTGCTCCTGCTGCTGGTCGCAGTGGTCTGGCGGTGGCGGCGGGTCGCGGTACGGGCGCTCGCGGTCGTGGCCGTCGTGTTCTTCGTGCTGTCCCTGGGCGCCGCGGTGAACTACCGCGGTCACGAGGTGCTGAAGCCGGCGCCGTGGGGCTTGCTGGACAAGCTGCCGCTGTTCGACAGCGTGGTGCCGGTGCGCCTCGGGCTCGTGCTGATCCCGGTGTTCGCCGTCCTGCTGGCATTGGCCGTGGACGAGGTGCTGGCCCAGCGCTCGGCCGCCGTACGGCTGGTCGGGGTCCTGGTCGTCGCGGCCGCGCTGGTGCCGGTGGTACCGCGCCGGCTGCCGGTCGCGCCGAAGCCGCCGGTACCGGCGTTCATCAGCAGCGGGGACTGGCGGCCGTACCTGACCGGGAACCGGTCACTGCTGTCGGCCGACACCACGTGGTACGGGTACATCAACGCGATGGTCTGGGACGACGCCGCCCGCCACGGGTACCGGATGGTGGGCGGCTACTTCCTCGGGCCGGACGGGCAGGGCAAGGGCAGCTACGGCCCTCAGCAGCGCCCGACGGCCTCGCTGCTGGCCGGCATCGGGTACAACGGCGGATCGCCGAGGATCGAGGAACGGCAGCGCGCCGACGCCCTGGCGGACGTGCGGTTCTGGGACGCCGGGCTGGTCGTGATGGCCGACGACGCGCCGCACCCGGACGACCTGCGCGCCGCACTGGACCAGCTGTTCGGTCCGGGCAGGCGGGTCGACGACGTGTGGTTGTGGGAGGTCGGCTGAGCGGTCAGTCGAGGCAGCAGCCGCGGCAGATCTTCGGCTCCGGCAGGGTGAACGCGAGGCAGCAGGTGCGCCGCCGCACGGCCAGCGCCGGGGTGATCTCCACCAGGTCGGCCAGGCCGAGCGCGTCCAGCAGCGGCCGCCCGCGCGCCACCGATCCGGGGCGGGCGCTCTCGGCGCGCACCAGGGCGTGCGCGATGGCCGAGGCGACCGAGCCCAGGAGGGTACGGCGGCCGAGGTGGACCCGCCCGTGCAGCCCGTCGAGTACCGCGGCGAGGTGCCGGTCGAGCAGCGACTCCCGCAGGTACCCGGGAAGGTCGTCGACCACCCGCACCCCCGGCCGTCCCGCCAGCGGATCGGTGGGGGTGACCGCGACGGCCTGGCGGCCCAGCCCGACCTCGAGGAACGGCGGCCCGACGTGCAGCCGCAGCAGGACGTTGCCGGAGGACATGTCCGGCACCCGGGCGGCGCTCGTGTAGCCGAGCACGGCGGGCAGGGCGACCCAGTAGGCGTAGGACTTCCAGGCCAGCGCGGCCGCGGCGTGCGGGCTGGCGCCCCAACGGCGCTGGGCGGCGGAGATCAGCCCGGGCAGGGCCGTACCGTCGGCGAACCGGGCCGCCGGTGTCCAGCCCGCCGGATCGGTCACCACCAGCCCCGGTACCAGCCCATGCACGGGCCCCTCGCCGAGCCGGCCGCGCATGGCGTCCACTGTGGACAGCAGCGGGTCGAGCGCGGGGATCGTCTCTACCGCGATGGTCACGACGCCCCCTTCCGGTCCACGGCTCCGCCTGTAGGGCCCGGTGGGGGCCCCAGTCGCTAAGGTTAGCCTAACCAGTCCTGCACGTCACAGTCGCGGTGCTGGAATGAACCCGACGGGGCATATGTTTGACGAGTCAAATAACTTGCTCCGCCCGAGGAGAGCGCGATGCCCGCGGTTTCGGCAGACCCGATCACCCTTCCCCGCCTGGCCAGGCCGGCTGTTGACGGCACGAAATGGCGCGGCGTGCAGAAGGTCGTCACGGCCCACAAGCAGCTGGAGGGCGAGGGCTTCCAGGTCCGTCGCCCGTTCCCGAACGTCGACCTGTCGCTGGCCGACCCGTTCCTGCTGCTGGACCACATGGGCGCGGTGGAGTATGCGCCGGGTGAGGCCAAGGGGGCGCCCTGGCACCCGCACCGCGGCTTCGAGACCGTGACCTACATGATCGACGGCGCCTTCGAGCACGAGGACTCGACGGGCGGCGGCGGGCTGATCACCGACGGCGCGACCCAGTGGATGACGGCCGGCGCGGGCATCCTGCACTCCGAGCTGCCGCCGCAGGAGATGGTCGCCAAGGGCGGCCTGTTCCACGGCGTCCAGCTCTGGGTCAACCTGCCCGCCGCCCAGAAGTGGGCAGCGCCGGCCTACCAGAACATCACCGGCGGCGATGTCACGCTGGTCTCCAGCGACGACGGCGGCGCGCTGGTGCGGCTCATCGCCGGCAGCCTCGGCGGCCACTCGGGTCCGGGCGTCACCCAGACCCCGATCGTCTACGCCCACGTCACCTTCGCGCCGGGCGCCGAGCTGGCGACGGCGTGGCCGGCGGACTTCAACGCGCTGGTCTACGTGCTCGGCGGCCGCGGGTACGCGGGCTCCGAGCAGCGGCCGCTGGAGGAGGGCCAGCTGGCGGTCTTCGGGCCGGGTGAGGCACTGACCGTCCGGGCCGCCTCGGCGATGGACGTCCTACTGCTCGGCGGACTGCCGATCCGTGAGCCGGTCGCGCGCTACGGGCCGTTCGTGATGAACACCCGCCAGGAGATCATCCAGGCGGTCGAGGACTACCAGCACGGCCGGCTCGGGACGATCCCGCCGACGTCGCGCCACCTGCGGCGGATGGCCCACCGCAGCGACGCCGACGAAACCCTGTAAGGCCTACTCGATCCCTTCGTACTTGATCCGGTCCGCCGGTACCTGCTGCTCAGCCAGGCGGTGCAGGGTCGCCTTGACCATCAGGGGCGGACCGGACACGAAGAACTCGTTGCCGCGCCACGGTCCGTACCGCACCACCACGTCCGAGATCTGCCCGCGCTCACCGGCGAACCGCCGCGTGTTGCTGCATGCCGGTACCACCGACAGCCACGGGTACCGGGCGGAGAGCCGGACGAGGTCGGCCAGGTCGTAGAGGCCCTCCTCGTTGCGGGCGCCGACGAAGACGTGTACCCAGCGGGTGCGGTTGAACCGGGTCAGCTCCTGGACGATCGCCTTGATCGGCGCCAGCCCGGTACCCCCGGCCACGCACACGATGTCCCTGGTGGACCTCCGGTTCACCGTCATCGCGCCCATCGGTGAGGCCAGCCTGAGCATGTCGCCCGGCTTGAGCCGGCGCACCAGGGCGCCCGAGACCCAACCGGCGCCCGTGGCCCGGACGTGGAACTCCATCAGCCCGTCGCGTCGCGGCGCGTTGGCCACCGAGTATGGACGCCACTGCCGGGGGTGGTACCCGCATTCGATGCTCACGTGCTGCCCCGCCTTGTAGGGCAACGGCTCCATCGGCCGGCAGGTGAACACCGCGACGTCCCGGCCGCGCCGCTCGTGGCTGACCACCTCGGCATGCCAGATCGCCGGGTCCGTCTGCGCCTGTGCGGCCTCCTGCATCTTGCCGGCGATGATCCCGTACGCCTCGCGCCACGCGTCGTCGTACTCGTCGCACCACTGGTCCTCGGCCAGGTCGCGCAGGGACTGCAGGATGGCGCGGCCGAACAGCTCGTAGTGCTCCGGGGTGGCGTGGTACTTGCGGTGGTCGCGGCCCAGGCCGTGCAGGTAGTCGTCCAGCCGGTCGGGGTCGTCGATGTTCTGGATGGCCGTGATGATCGAGGCGAGCAGCCGGGATCTGGACTCGTCCATCTGCACCGGGAAGAGGTCCCGAAGCTGCGGGTCGGCCAGGAACATCCGGGCGTAGAACTGGCTGGCCAACCTGTCCTGGCGGGCCTCCACCAGAGTCCAGCTCTCTTTCAGCGTTCGCGACAAATCACTCACATTGGCGCCCTTCACGCTCGAGGGAATTAGCGCTGGGTCAGGCCTTCGTCATTCTCCGTACGGCCCGATTAGCGTGAACACCGAGCGTCGACGGACGTCGCACAGAGAGTGCGACCGGGCCCGGCTAATCTGTCGGTCGTGGAGCCTGTGCAGGTCATGTCACGGCGGACCCTCCGCAACGAGGTGCTGCTGGTGCTCGGGGTGTCGCTCGGGGCAAGCGCCGTCTACTCACTGCTGGAGCTCCTGCGCCGGCTGTCGGTGGCCACGCCGCTGTCTCAGCAGGCCTCGCAGCTCAACCAGTCGCAGGCCAGCAACCACTGGCTCGACCTGACCTACCAGCTCGTCGGGATCGGGTTCGCGCTGGTACCCGCGCTGCTCGCCGTGCACCTGCTCGATCGGGGCAACGACGGACCGGCGGTGCTCGGGTTCACGCCGCCGCGGTTGGGCTTCGACCTCGGCTCGGGCGCGGGCCTGTTCGTGCTCATCGGGGTACCGGGGCTCGGGCTCTACCTGGCCGCCCGGGCGCTGGGCATCAACACGACCGTGGAGGCCAGCGGCCTGCCCGACGTCTGGTGGCGGTACCCGGTGCTGCTGCTGTCGGCACTGCAGAACGCGGCGCTCGAGGAGATCGTCGTCGTCGGGTACCTGGTGACCCGGCTGCGGCAGGTCGGCTGGGGCCTGCCGGCGGTGATCGCCGCCAGTGCCCTGCTGCGCGGCTCCTACCACCTGTACCAGGGTTTCGGCGGTTTTCTCGGCAACGCCGTGATGGGCGTGATCTTCGTCCTGTTCTTCCTCCGGTACCGGCGGGTCGGCCCGCTGGTTTTCGCGCATTTCCTTCTTGATGCGGTGGCATTCGTCGGCTACGCCACGGTTGGCCGGCATCTTTCCTTCCTGCAATGACCCTCGACTCGACCCTTGCCGCGCCGGTAATGGCGATTCGTGGACTTGGGGTCCTTTTCCCGGGTCCAGACAGCCTTTAGGCTGCTGCGCTAGATCGTGGGCATTCCCCTGCTCTGCCCACACCCAGCCCAAGGCACGGAGGTTGGCAACCAGTGTCGCTAACAGGAAGGGCCGGGATACGACGCCCGGCCACCGTTGTCCTCGCCGGCGCGGCGACTCTCGCGTTGTGCGTGACCGCGGTCGGTAGTGCGCAGGCGGCACCCGCCAGCGCACAGACGGGACCGGCCACGCTCTACATCGTCCAGATGGTGGGCGACCCGCTCGCCACCTACGCCGGGGGGGTCGCGGGCTACTCCGCCACCAAGCCGGCCGCCGGGCAGAAGCTCGACGCACACAGCTCGAAGGCCAAGGCCTACGGCGACCACCTGAAGTCCACCCAGACAAACGTGCTGCAGAGCAACGGCGTCGACGCGTCGAAGACGGTGTACCAGTACGCCACCACCTTCAACGGCGTGGCGGTCAACCTGACCGGTGCCCAGGCGCAGAAGCTCCAGCACGCGCCCGGCGTGATGGCCGTCTTCAAGAACCGCACGGTCACCATCGACACGCCGCCCACTCCGGACTTCGTGGGCCTGACCGGTGCCGCCGGTGTGTGGAAGCAGCAGTTCGGCAATGACAAGAACGCCGGCCGCGGCGTCATCGTCGGCGACATCGACACCGGCTTCTGGCCCGAGAGCCCGAGCTTCGCGGCTCTGCCCGGGCACCAGCCGGACGACGCCACGATCGCGGCGAAGTTCCACGGGATCTGCCAGACCAACCCGGCTCTCCCGGCCGCCCAGAACGTCACCTGCAACAACAAGGTGATCGGTGCGCGGTACTTCGACGCGGCGGGCAACTCCAACGCCAACCCGGGCGAGTTCAAGTCCCCGCGCGACTTCGACGGGCACGGCTCGCACACCGCGAGCACCGCGGCCGGCGAGGACGTGAAGAACGTGGTCGTGGACGGCAGCAACATCGGTGAGGTCGAGGGCATGGCGCCGGGCGCCCGGCTGTCGATCTACAAGGTGCTGTACGAGGCCGCCGACGCCAGCACCGCGCAGGGCAGCGACGTCGACATCGTCGCGGCCATCGACGCGGCCGTCTCCGACGGCGTCGACGTCATCAACTTCTCGGTCGGCGACAACGTGGACACCTTCGGCCCCGACGAGCTGGCGTTCCTGAACGCGGCCGCGGCCGGCGTCTTCGTCTCCGCCGCGGCCGGCAACGCCGGTCCGGGTGCGAGCACCGTCGACAACGCGATGCCGTGGGAGACCACCGTGGCGGCCGGCTCGTACAGCCCGGCCTACCTGCGGACGATCACCCTCGGCAACGGGGCCACGTACACCGGCGTCGGCGTCGGCGACGGCATCGGCTCCAAGCCGCTGATCGACGCGGCCAGCCCGGCCGCCAAGGCCGACACCGCGACCCAGGCCAACGCCGAGCTGTGCCAGATCGGCGCGCTCAACCGGGCCAACGTCGCGGGCAAGATCGTCATCTGCAAGCGCGGCGTGAACGCCCGCGTGGACAAGAGCAAGGCTGTCCTCCAGGCCGGCGGCGTCGGCATGATCATGTACAACCCGTCGCCGAACTCGCTCGACGCCGACTTCCACTCGGTGCCGACCGCGGCCACGGACACCGCGACGGGTAACGCGGTCAAGGCGTACGCCGCGACGAGCAACCCGACCGCGTCGCTGAGCGCGGGCACGCTGACCAAGGTCGAGGCTCCCGAGGTCGCCGGCTTCTCCAGCCGCGGCCCGGCCCTGTCCAGCGGCGGCGACCTGCTGAAGCCGGACATCATGGCGCCCGGCATCAACGTGATCGCGGCCGTCTCGCCGAAGAACCACAGCAACCGGCTGTACGACAACGAGTCGGGTACCTCGATGGCGACCCCGCACATCGCCGGTATCGCCGCGCTCATCATGAGCAAGCACCCCGACTGGTCCCCGATGTGGGTCAAGTCGGCCATCATGACCAGCGCCACCACGCTGGACAACAAGAACAAGCCGATCCCCGGCACCCCGCTGGACTACGGTTCGGGCGAGGTCGTCCCGGGTGGGGCGTTCGACCCGGGCCTGGTCTACGACTCGGGCATCGTCGACTGGCTGCAGTACTCCTGCGGCATCGGCGTGCACCTGTTCACCAGCACCGGCGACGTCTGCGACCAGGTCGGCGCGATCGCACCGAACCAGCTCAACTACCCGTCGATCTCGTTCGGCGCACTGCCCGGTACCGACACGGTGACCCGCACGGTCACCAACACCACCAAGCAGTGGGGCGTCTACTTCGGTGACGTCAAGGCGCCGGCCGGGTACAAGGTCACGGTCAGCCCGCAGATCCTGATCGTCGCCCCGGGCAAGCAGGCCACCTTCAAGGTGACCGTCACCCGGACCAGCGCGGCGTTCGGCGCCTACGGCTTCGGCTCGCTGACCTGGCGCGACCTGCTCGGTCACAAGGTGTACAGCCCGATTGCGGTACAGGCGGCTCCGCTGTCGGTGCCGGGTGAGGTCTCCGGCAGCGGCCCGAAGGGCTCGACGGCGATCGCGCTCAAGGCCGGCTACACCGGGACGCTGAACGCGAGCACCTCCGGGCTGGTCATCGACTCGATCAACACCTTCTCGCTCAGCGGCCAGCACCTCCCGTTCGACCAGAACGACCCGCAGGCCAACGTGCAGACCGCGCGGATCGACGTGACGGTACCGGCCGGCGCCAAGCTGGCCCGGTTCAACACCTTCGCGTCGGACTACGCGGCGAACACGGACATCGACCTCTACGCCTACGGGACAGAGGGCGGTGAACCGGCATTCGAGGCCGCGGTCAGCGCTGGCGGTACCGCGGATGAGTCGATCACACTCACCGAGCCCGGTACCTACGCGATCTACATCGATCTGTTCAACAACCCGGTAGCCAACCCGGTGAACGTCCTGCTGCACAGCTGGACGGTCACGGGGCCTGGTGTCGGTAGCTTCACCGCGAGCCCGGCGTCCCAGCCGGTCACTCTCGGCGGGGCGGCGACGGTCACGGCAAGCTGGACCGGCCTGACGACCGGTCGGCACTACCTGGGCGTCATCGATTACAGCGACGGGACGAACACGCTGGACGAGACGGTGGTATCCGTCAGCTCCTGACCCGTCCGCAACTCACCCGGTACCCCGGTTGCCCTCAGGGCAGCCGGGGTACCGGCCTGTAGAGGCTGATCGCGCGGCGAGCCAGGGATCCCGTCTCGGCATCGTTGACCAGAGCCCCGAGGAGCAGCCCGGCACCGGGTACCAGTCGGGTGGCCAGACCGCGCCCGGCGGCCCGCACCCCGGCTCCCACCGGGACCCGCGCGGGCCGCATCAGGGAGAGCAGCTCGGCGGCGCGCTCCGGGGCGGCGGGGTCGAGCCGGTAGGCGGCCGCGATGTGCAGCACCATCCGGGCCTGCACCCACCCGAGCGCGGCAGCCTCGCCGGCGCCGTGGCCGACCACCGCGGCGAGCGCGGTGCGGCGGGCCTGGGCGGTGAACCGCCGGGCCGCCGCCTGGGCGATGCGGTCGTCGCTGGCCGCCGGGTAGGTGGCGCGGATCCAGCGGGTGTACCGGTCGGCCTCGGGCCCGTACCGGTCGACCGCGGCCCTGGCGAGCAGTTCGGGCGCCTGGCGGGGCTCGGCGCGTACCCGGTCCCACAGGCTCGGTACCGGCCCCGGATCGGCGGCCGGCCGGTCGTCGAGAACCGGGGCGGACGCCTTGGCGGCCGCGGCGGGCGTGGGGTCGGCTTCGACGGTCTTGGTGGCCCTGCTCGCGGTCGTCCTGGCGGGTGCGGCCTCGGCGGGTGCTGTCTTGGGCGGCGCGGCCTTGGGCGGCGCGGCCTTGGTGGGTGCGGCCTTTGTTGCGGCGGCCTTGGCGGGGGCCGACGCCTTGGTGGCCTTGGTTGCCGCCGTGGCCTTGGCCGGTGTCGCCGTCTTAGCCGGTGTGGCGGCCTTGGTGGTCTTCGTCGCCTTGGCCGCCGCGGCCTTGGCCGGCGGCGCTGCCTTGGCGGGCGGTGCCGTTGCGGCTGAGGCCGGCTTTGCTGATGAGGCTGCCTTTGCGGGTGGGGTCGCCTCGGCCGGCGCCGCCTTGGCGGGGGGTGGCGGGCTGCCGGCCGTCGCGGAAGGTGGCGGGCTCGCCTGCCCGGCGGGCTCCGGCTCCGCCTCCCGGGGCGCCGGGATCGCCGGCTCCATGAAGATCGCCGCCGGTGGCCGACCGGTAGCCCTGGTCGGCTCGGCGGCCGGCTCTGCCGCCCGGCCCCGGGCGGAGGCGCCTCGCGAGGTCCTGCCCCTCTCGTCCTCCATGCGGCCAGAGCCTAACCGGCCTCCGGTCCCGACGGCGGCAAGGTCGCCGTCGATCCGTGGCTGGGCCTCTTTTGCCGGTACCCGCGCCGGACCTGTATCCTCGACCGGCGGCGGTCCGACGGGCCGCCCAGGAGGCTTCGCCTAGTCCGGTCTATGGCGCCGCACTGCTAATGCGGTTGGGGTCTTAAAGCCCCTCCCGGGTTCGAATCCCGGAGCCTCCGCTCCGTCGGCCGTCTGTACAATGGTCGAGGTTCTGCGCCCGTAGCTCAACGGATAGAGCATCTGACTACGGATCAGAAGGTTGGGGGTTCGAGTCCCTTCGGGCGCGCAGCACGATCAAGGCCGTGATCAGCGGAAACGCCGGTCACGGCCTTGTCGTTGTCCCAACTTCAGCCGCAATCGTCGTACCCTGCGACTCCTCTAGGACCTGTCTCGCGGGTCATGTGACGAGGGGATGTCGTCTGGCCACGGGTTGTCGACTAGGCCGTCCTGGATGGCTCGGCGGGCATGCTCGTCGTTGCGGTACCGCAACGGGATGATCGACAGCGGTAGCGGGTGTCCCGTGGATCGCGACCGCGCGCCCACTGGCCGGACGAGTGGTCGCGGTCCGGGTCCGGTGGCGATCCACACAGCCAGCGGCACCTCGACGTCGCCGGAGGGGTGGCCGATGACAACGAGGATGTCGTCGGGGCGAGGCGTGTCGGCCCGGGAGTTCACCTGTTGATGGTATTCCTGGCGCCGGCCTTGCTGCGGAATCATCGTCGGCAGCAGCGGCGCGGTCCCCGCGTACTCGGCATGGGTCAGCTCAAACCGTCCACTCACGACACACGCTGTGTTGTGTCATGCTCCACTGCCGACACGCCGCGTTTCCACATTCGGCCAGGACCCTGCTGGCCTCCGCCGGCGATGACAACACGGGTTGATCGGTGCTGTCGGGTCGTGGACCGCCTCTGGAGCGGCTACCTCGCGGCGACATCCGTTGTGGTCCGAGACTGAAGATAGCCAGAGCGGCAAGAACCCGGATCGGGGTCAGGACCCGGGCTCAGCCTATCGGCCTCTTCGTAGCAACCGGCATTGACGTGGCGTCGTGGAGGTCGCAAAATCAGGCGGCTGCTCATGCGCGGGACGCGCAGGCCGAACATTCGCCTCACGGGGGTTTCACCACAATGCGTTTACGTCGCTTCACGGCAATCGCCCTGTCCATGCTTGTGGTGACAGGGAGTTTCGTTGCTTTTCAGCCCCTCACCGCGTATGCCACGGAGCCGGGGACCGACGGTCTCCTGGCGACGTCATCGGACTACGGCACGTACCTTGGCAACGGCGACGGAACGGGACAGCACGTGCCGACTCCGTTGTCGTCGGCGGAATACGCGGCCTGGTCGTCCGACGGCAGCCGCATCGCCTGGCGGAATTACGCCGGAGCCGCCGGTCTCGTGGTCAGCGACCCGGACGGCACCAACCAGGTGTGGATCCCGAACACCGCATTCGCAACCCTGTACGCAGCGGGTATCACCTGGTACGACTCGAATACCAAGCTGGTGTTCGCTGACTACGCGAACGACAACCTCTCCAACCATGCACAGCTTTACGTCGCATCGGTGCTCGGCGTCGGGTCCAAGACTCCGTTGTTCGGGACAGACACGGGATGCGCCGACGGTCATCCTCTCGCTCGCGGCAACTTGATCGCCTTCACGCGCACGTGCGCCTCGTCCGCACATCAGGTCTGGCTCTACGACAAGACGGCCGGTACCGCGCACAAGGTGCTCGACAACGCATTCGACGCGGACATCTCGCCGGACGGCACCAAGATCGTTTTTAGTCGGGCAGCGTCCGCGGGTGGGGACGACCTGTTCCAGTCTGCGATCGACGGCTCCGGAGTCACCCAGCTCACCACTACGGGAGCGCAGGGCAAGCGCCATGAGGAACCGGTCTGGTCCCCGTCGGGCACTCGCATCGCGTACTACAGCAACGCCGGGACCAACCAACAGGACACGGAGATCTTCGATATCGCAGCCAAGACCGAGACGGTCTGGCTCGCCTGGAGCTGGGGCTCGCCCTCCTGGCAGCCGATCAACCCCTCGGCGCCGAAGCCGCCCTCACCGCCCGCGCCGCTGGTGGTCGTGATGTCGGCGTCCGCTGGCGCGGCGAATACTTCGGGGCAGACGAATGTGAAGTTGGACGCGTCCGGTACGACCGGTGCGGGTGCCGGTGCGTCGTACTCGTTCGATTTCGGCGATGGGGAGCCCGCGTTGGTGTCGGCGACTCCCGTGGTGACGAGGCCGGAGTGGGAGGGCACATACAGGGTCACGGTCACGGTCACGGACTCGCTGGGCCGTACCGGGACCTCGACCCCGCAATGGCTCACTGTCGGTGACGGCTATCACCCGGTGACCCCGACTCGGCTGCTGGACACCCGCTCTGGCGTCGGCGCCCCGGCCGGTCAGGTCCGCCCGATGCAGGCGCTGACTCTGCAGCTGCCGGCGTCGGTGACGGCCAACGGCTTTGGCCCGTTGTCGGCGGTGGTGCTGAACGTGACGGTCACCCAGCCGACGTCTTACGGTGACATCAGGGTCTACTCGGACGGGCTGACCCAGCAGCCGGACACGTCGAACCTGAACTTCGTCGCTGGGCTGACCGTGGCGAACCTGGTGACCGTGCCGGTCATCGCCGACAAGGTCACGCTGTTCGTGGAGAGCCCGGGTTCGGCGGATCTGATCGCCGACCTGTCCGGCTACTACACGGCCGGGACCTCGGGGGCCGGGTTCGCGCCGTTGTCGCCGACCCGGATCATGGACACCCGTAACGGCACCGGCGGGGTGGGTGGCCGGGTCGCGGCCGGGGGCACGGTGTCGCTGCGGGTGCCGGCCTCGGTGCCGGCCGATGCCACGGCGCTGGTAATGAACGCCACCGCGGTCAACACCTCCTCGGTCGGGAACCTGATGGTGTACCCGGACGTACCGGGGCAGGCGGCGCCGACCGCGTCGAACCTGAACTTCGCCGCGGACGCGACGGTGCCGAACCTGGTGATCGTGTCTATCCCGGCCGACCGCATGATCGACTTCCATGTGGACAGCGCCGGCGCGGCGGACCTGATCGCCGACATCGAGGGCTACTTCTCCCCGTCGGCGACGTCGAAGTTCGTGCCGTGGTATCCCATCCGGCTGTTCGACACCCGCAACGGCGATGCCGGCGGGGCGGTGTTGTCGGGCTGGGGTATCGAGGTGTCGATGGCCTACGGGTTCGGTGTGCCGGTGTCGGCGCTGACCGCGGGGCTGTACAACGTGACGGTGACCGGGCCGGCCGGCCACGGGTACATCACGGTGTACCCCGACGGCCTGGCCAGTGTGCCGAACGTGTCGAACCTGAACTACGTCGAGAACCAGACCGTGCCGAACGCGGTGCTGGCGCCGATGACCGACGGCAAGGAGTTCTTCTACAACGGCGGCACCGCCGCCACCCAGCTGATCGCGGACTTCTTCGGTTACTTCGCCAAACCGCTGGCCACCGACGCCCCGCCGACCACCGCCGTGCGCAGCATGGCCGCCGCCCAGGTGCAGAACGGAAAGTCCTGAACTGATCCGAATGGGTCCGCCGCCTCAACCAGGGGCGGCGGACCCCTCTAGCTCATTGTTCAGAATGGGTTCCGTCATCCTCCGTCGTCGCTCGGTGTCGACGGCCGCTTGATGACCAGAAATCACGGGAGGGGTTCCCTCGTGGGCTACAACAATCGGAACAAACGCAGGGGATTCTGGTTCCGGTTATCACTGGCGGGGCTCGTCGTCTCCGCTGCCGTGGCCACTGTGGGCTCGGCCGCTACGTTGGCTCAGGCCGGCGCGTCGCAGCCCCCCTACACCCGGGTGTGCAGCGCCCCCGCCGAGCCCGGCCACATGGCGTGCCTGGCGTATCGGCGCACCGATGTCAAGCCGCTGCTGGGCGGCACCACTCCGTCCGGCTACGGTCCGGCCACCCTGCGGTCGGCGTACAACCTGACCGCGACCGGGAGCGCGACTCAGACCGTGGCGGTCGTCGACGCCTTTGACGATCCAAACGCGGAAAGTGATCTGGCTGCGTACCGCAACCAGTACGGCCTTCCCGCGTGCACGACAGCCAACGGCTGTTTCAGGAAGGTCGACCAGAACGGCGGCACGGGCTACCCCATCGCCGACACCGGCTGGGCCGGTGAGATCTCGCTCGACCTGGACATGGTGTCGGCGATCTGTCCGAGATGCCACATCCTGCTCGTCGAGGCGTCCAGCACCACCATGGCCGACCTCGGCACCGCGGAAAACGAGGCCGTCGCCCTCGGCGCGAAATACATCTCCAACAGCTACGGCGGCACGGAGGACTCCACGGTTCCGAGCGCCGAGGCGTACTTCAACCACCCCGGCGTGGTGATCACCGCCGCGTCCGGCGACGGCGCCTTTGCCGAGGGCACCGAGTACCCGGCCTCCTCGCAGTACGTCACCGCGGTCGGTGGCACGTCGCTGTCGCCGGCGACGAACGCCCGCGGGTGGACCGAGTCAGCGTGGTACACCGGCACCACCACCCCGGTCTCCGGTTCGGGATCCGGCTGCTCGACCTACATCGCCAAGCCGTCCTGGCAGACCGACCCGGGCTGCTCCCACCGCATGGTGGCCGACGTCGCCGCCGTCGCCGACCCGGCGACCGGTGTCTCGGTCTACCAGACCTACGGCGCGTCCGGCTGGATGGTCTACGGCGGCACCTCGGCCGCCTCCCCGATCATCGCCTCGGTCTACGCTCTCGCCGGAGTCTCTCGCAGCGGGGACTACCCCGTGAAGTACCCGTACCAGCACGGTTCGAGCCTGTTCGATGTGACCTCCGGGTCCACCGGTAGCTGCTCTCCGGCGTATTTCTGCACCGCGCAGGCCGGATACGACGGCCCGACCGGACTCGGCACGCCCAACGGCACGGCCGCCTTCACGCCCGGCGACGTGACCCTGACCGACCCCGGCGACCAGAGTGGCGTCGGCGGAGTCGCGGTTTCGCTGCAGATCAAGGCATCCGACGCCGTCGGCGGCCAGAGCCTGACCTACAGCGCCACCGGTCTGCCGGCCGGACTGTCGATCGCGAGGGGCACCGGCCTGATCTCCGGCACCCCGACCACCGCCGGCACCTCCACCGTGAACGTGACGGCGACCGATACCACCGGGGCCTCGGACTGGGCCCGTTTCGCGTGGACGATCGCCTCGAACGTACCCGTGATCACCACCACGCCCACCGGCGCGCTGGGGGTGTCGGTGCTGATCACCGGAGCTGTGACGGTCGACCACTACGTGGTCAACTGGGGTAACAACAGCACATCGTCCGGCAGCGGGACGTTCCAGCACACCTACGCCCGCCCGGGCACCTACACCATCACCGCGACCGCGATCGGGAGCACCGGTCAGTCGATCTCCTCGGCTTCGGTCTCCTTCACCACCGCTGGCGCCGACTACACGGCCTACGGCCCGACCCGCATCATGGATACCCGCTACGGCACCGGTCTGTTCGGCTCGACGGCGAAGCTGACCTCGGCGGCGCCGATCGCGTTGAAGGTGGCCGGGGTTGGCGGCATCCCGGAAACCGCCACGGCCGTCGCGGTCAACCTGACCCTGACCAACGCCACCGGCTTCGGCAACGTCGCCGCGACCCCTTACGGCGTGCCGCAGACGACCTCGAACCTGAACTACGCCGCGGACCAGACCGTGGCAAACATGGTTATCGTGCCGATAGCGTCGAACGGGTACGTGGAGTTCCAGAAGCAGGGCCCGGGCCAGGTGGACCTGATCGCCGACGCTACCGGGTACTTCACCCAGTCTGCCGCCGACGGGTTCACGTCGGTGGACCCCTACCGCGCGCTGGACACCCGGAACGGTACCGGCTCCACCGGCGGCCAGCTCACCGCGACCAACCCGATCCGGCTCAAGGTCGCCGGGGTCGGGACCGTCCCGGCCGGAGTGCACGCCGTCGCGGTCAACCTGACCCTGACCGACTCCTCTGGCTTCGGCAACGTCGCCGCGGGACCGGCCGGGTTCGCCGAGGGCGGTCCCTCATCGACGTCGAACCTGAACTACCTCGCCGGCGATACCGTCGCCAACGCCGCCATCGTGCCGGTGGACGTCAACGGCTACATCGACCTGGTGAAGCAGGGGCCCGGCGGCGTGTCGATGATCCTCGACGTCAACGGCTACTTCTCCGGCGGCGGCGCCTCGGCCTACCTCCCGGTCACGCCGGCCCGCGTGTACGACACCCGTTTCCTCGGCGCGTCGGGCCCGCTCGGCCCGCTGTCGGTGCGCAAGGTGGGGCTGGCGCACAACTCTGACGGCAGCGTCGACACCGGCGTCACCGCGTTCGTCACCAACTCCACAGTGACCAACACGACTGGCACCGCCGGGTTCCTCGCCGTCTTCCCGGACAACAACCCCACGGGCAATCCGACCGTGCCGACCGTGTCCACGCTCAACCTCGCCGGCCCGAACCAGACCGTGCCGAACCTGACCTTCGCGCGACCGGGCGCCGGTGGCAACGTCGACTACTACAACGGGGTCCCCAACGGGAGGTTCGACCTGATCGTCGACGAATTCGGAGAATTCCGCACCAACTGATGCTCCGGGTCCGGGCGCGCACAGACAGACGTCCGTGCGCGCCCGCGTTCACTCGGCGGGGCTGGTGGCTGGCCGGTCCGGCGCCGGGGTGGCGGCCGCGGCCCAGCTGGCCAGGAGGTTGAGCGCGTCCTGGGAGGGGGAGCCGGGTTCCGCGCTGTAGGCGTTGAGGCGCAGCCCCGGGTCGGCGGTCGGTTCCATGGACTCGTACGCCAGGGTCAGCTCGCCGACCACCGGGTGGCGCAGTCGCTTGGTACCGGTGCGGTGCAGGCGCACGTTGTGCGCGGCCCACCAGGTTCGGAACGGATCGCTGCGGGTGGACAGCTCGCCGACGAGGTCGGTCAGGGCCCGGTTGTAGGGGTCGCGGCCGGCCTCACCGCGCAGCAGAGCGACGGTGTCGCTGGCCATCTGCTCCCACTCGACGTAGAAGTCCTGAGCCGCCGGGTCGAGGAAGATGAACCGGGCGATGTTCGCCGGCCGCCCCGGATCGGCGAAGATGGGCGCGAAGACGGCCTGCCCGAGCGCATTGGTGGCCAGGATGTCCAGCCGGCCGTTGCGGACGTAGGCGGGCGCCATGGTCATCGCGTCGAGCAGCCGCTGCACTCCGGGGCGGACCACCTGCTGCCGGGCGGGGCGTCGGCGGGTCGGGGCGGCGATCGAGGCGGCGCCGGCGTGGGCGAGGTCGAACAGGTGGGCGCGTTCGGCATCGTCGAGTTGCAGCGCCCGGGCCAGCGCCTCGAGGACGGTGTCGGAGACCCCGGTGGCGTTGCCGCGTTCGAGCCGGGTGTAGTAGTCGACGCTGACCCCGGCCAGCATCGCGACCTCCTCGCGGCGCAGCCCGGCCACGCGCCGGTTGCCGCCGTAGACGGGCAGCCCGGCCTGCTCGGGGCTGATCCTGGCCCGGCGGGACGTCAGGAAGTCCCGGATCTCGGTGCGGCTGTCCACGGCTTCGACGGTACGTGCGCGCACGCCGGGCTGGGAGGTCCTGCCAGTACCCGGAACGGCAGGCACTGCCGCCCGGCCGGCTCTTCGGGTTGCATTGGTGCGGAACGGGTACGACCAGGCGATCGGCGACCCGGAACCGACAAGATCGGAAGGAAGCCATGCGCGCAACGTTGATCTACGGCGCCGGTGACGTACGCGTCGAGCAGGTACCCGACCCCGTGCTGAGGGAACCGACCGACGCGGTGGTCCGGGTTCTGCGCTCCTGCGTATGCGGCAGCGACCTGTGGCCGTACGCGTCCCGGCGCGAGACGGAGCACGGTGATCGGATCGGTCACGAGTTCCTCGGCGTCGTGGAGGAGGTGGGCCGGGAGGCGGCCGGGTTGACAGCGGGCGACGTCGTCGTCGCGCCGTTCGTCTGGGCGGACAACACCTGCGACTTCTGCCGGGAAGGGCTGCAGACCTCGTGCCGGCACGGCGGCTCGTGGGGCCGGGGCGGCGTCGACGGCGGCCAGGGCGAGGCGGTGCGGGTACCGCAGGCCCAGGGCACCCTGGTTAAGCTACCGGTCGGTGAGGACTCGGCGCTGCTGCCATCCCTGCTGACCCTCTCCGACGTGTACCCCACCGGCCACCACTGCGCGGTGACCGCCGGTGTCGGTCCGCGCACGACGGTGACGGTGATCGGGGACGGCGCGGTCGGGCTGTGCGCGGTGCTCGCGGCGAAGCGGCTGGGTGCCGAGCGGATCATCCTGATGGGCCGGCACAAGGACCGTACCGACCTGGGCCGCGAGTTCGGCGCCACCGACGTGGTCGCCGAACGCGGGGAGGCCGGCATCGAGCGGGTTCGGGAGCTGACCGGTGGCGACGGTACCCACACCGTGCTGGAGTGCGTCGGGCTCAAGCCCGCGATCGAGACCGCCTTCGGGGTGGTGCGCGCCGGTGGGGTGGTCAGCCGGGTGGGCGCGCCACAGTACCCGGAGGTGCCGGCCGATTTCGGGGTGTTCCTGCGCAACATCACGCTGACCGGCGGGGTCGCACCGGCCCGCGCCTACATCGAGGAACTGTTGCCCGACGTGCTCGACGGGACTGTCCAGCCGGGCCGGGTGTTCGACTGCACCATCGGCCTTGACGACGTTCCCGACGGGTACCGGGCCATGGCTGCCCGCGAGGCGCTCAAGGTGCTGATCCAACCGTGAGCGACCGGCATGTCTCGACCCTGGCGGTCACCGACCCGGAGCTGATCGACTACTTCGACAACTTCGCCTTCGACGAGGCCCTGCGTTACGGCACCCTGGACACCCGTACCCGGCTGATGGTCCAGTTGGCCGCGCTGATCGCCTGTCAGGCGTTGAGCGAGTACCGGGTCATGCTCGGCGCGGCCCTGACCGCCGGAGTCACCCCTGTCGAGGCCAAGGAGATCGTCTACCAGGCCGTGCCGTACGTGGGCATGGGCAAGGTCTTCGACTTCCTGCACGCCACCAACGACGTCCTCACCGCCCGCGGCATCGCCCTGCCGCTACCCGGCCAGTCGACCACCGCACCCGGCACCCGCATGGACAAGGGCCTCGCGGTGCAGAAGGCGATCGTCGGCGCCGAGCGGGTCGACGCCATGTACGCCAACGCACCCGCCGA
>Ga0081540_1001637_pt1 | contig 19084 bp, 16 predicted proteins | sample TabmetS2T1R1_FD_71024 | JGI IMG/M metagenome (GOLD analysis project Ga0081540, IMG submission 71024) | Tabebuia heterophylla rhizosphere microbial communities from the University of Puerto Rico - S2T1R1 | ecosystem: Host-associated > Plants > Roots > Rhizosphere ... | reverse complement strand
CACGCGAAACCGCGACCTCATGGGCGGGCTCGTCAACCGCCGCGTGACGACCATCGCCGCGAGCCTCGTCGCAACCGTGATCGTCTGCCTGAACGTGTACCTGCTCGAACAGACCTTCTTCGGCTGATCGCGGACCTCAACCAGAGGTCTTTCCCTGCCGATGAAGGTTGTCGTGACTACTGACAGGAGCATCCGAACACGCTCGGTCCTGACCGTGCTCGCGCTCGCCGGAGCCGTTGCGGCGATCGCGGGCGGATCGGCGAACGCCGGCTCCCAGGCGGCGAACGGCCGGATCGCGTACATCAGCGACGCCGCGTGCCGCTTCGACCCGACGCTGAAGAACGACGACATCTTCTCGATGAACCCCGACGGGTCGGGCAAGGCCGATCTCACGAACAGCGCGAACCCCGACGGAGCACCGGCGTGGTCGGCCGACGGGATGCAGGTCGCGTTCACGCGGCCCGGCAAGGCGAACAACGACGACATCTTCGTCATGAGCTCGAACGGGAAGGCCCAGCGGAACGTTACGAAGACGTCGCCCGACGACGCCAATCCAGACTGGACGCCGACCGGGAAGATCACGTACGACGTCGGCGGGACGCAGGTCTTCCAGGTCAACGCCGACGGATCCGGGATGGCCCAGCTTCTCCCGGGCGGCTACGAGGCGGCGTGGTCGTCGACCGGCAAGGTCGCCTACGCAGCGACGGTCGAGCCGTCCAACTCGGAGATCTTCGTGGCCAATGCCAGCGGCAGCGGCGCGCACAACGTGACGAGCGCGCCCGGCTACGACGACGACTCGCCAGTCTGGTCGCCCGATGCTTCGAAGATCGCCTGGGTGCGCTTCTACGGCGACGCCGGCGAGATCTTCGTCATGAACGCCGACGGCACCGGGCAGAGGAACATCACGAACAGCCCCGCAAACGACGGCGACCCGACCTGGTCGCCCGACGGCACGAAGATCGCGTTCACGACGAACCGCGGCCCGACCGGCGACAACGAGGTCTTCGTCATGAACGCCGACGGGAGCAATCCGCTCGACCTCACGAACAGCCCCGCGAACGAGTCCGACCCGGACTGGCAGCCGGTTCCGGGACCGACGCCGGCGGCTCCAGGCCCCAGTCGCATGTGCAAGGTGCCGAACCTGGTCGGCCAGAGGCTCTTCCCCGCGCGCACGAAGGCGCGCAAGGCGGGCTGCGTGGCCGGCACCGTCAAGTACGCGCGGTCGAAGAAGCCTCGCGGCCGCGTCGTTCGCCAGGCGCCGCGCAAGGGCCTGCGCCTCTGCTTCGGCGTCCGCGTGAACGTGGTCATCAGCCGCGGGCTTGGGTAAGAGCCTCCGAGCGTTCGCCTAGCATTCCTCCTCGTGCGGAGGACATCGCTCGCGGTCGCGCTCGTCCTCCTGCTCGCGGGTAGCGGCGCCTCGGCGCAGTCGTCCGGCGGCTGGCTCGTCTACGGGAACGACCTGGAGCGAAGCTCCTCGACCGGCACGTCGCTCTCTCCGCCGTCGGTGCGGCCTGCGTGGTTCACGCCGATCTCGGGACGGGTCAGCGCGCAGGCGCTCGTCGCGCAGGACGTGCCCGGGCCGGGACAGCGGACGGTCTACGTCGCGACGTCGAAGGGCGTCCTCTACGCGCTCGCCGAGAACGGCTACGTGCGCTGGCGCACCGACCTCGGCCAGCTGGAGCGCGTCTGCCAACAGATCGACGGGTACGGGGTGACCGGGACCCCCGCGATCGACCTGGCCACGCACGCGATCTACGTCGCCGACGCGTTCGGGCGGATCCACGCGCTCGACCTCGCGACGGGCGCCGAGCGGCCCGGGTGGCCGGTCACGGTCTATACGGACTTCCGGCGCGAGCTCGTCTGGGGCGCGCTGACCGCGGTGGACGGCTCGCTCTACTTCGGGACGGGCTCGTACTGCGACCGCAAGATGGTGGCGAAGGTGTTCCGCGTCGGCATCGCGACCGGAGCAGTCTCGCAGTGGGAGGTCGTGCCGAAGCGGCTCGGCGGCGGCGGCGGGGTCTGGGGGTGGGGCGGCCTCGCCTACAGCGCTGCGCGGGATTCCCTGTACGCGGTCACCGGGAACGCGTTCGAGGGCGGGACGAACCGCGGGAAGCGGTTCCGCGAGTACGCAGGCTACGGCGAGCGGCTCGTCGAGCTCGGCCCGGACCTTCGCGTGCGCGGCTCGAACCACCCGCGCGACATCCACCAGGTGAACGACCTCGACTTCGTCGGCTCGCCGGTGCTCTTCCAGCACACGTCGTGCGGCGAGCTCGCAGCGGCGCTGAACAAGAACGGCTGGCTCTACCTGTGGCGGGCCAGGAGCCTGTCCGGGGGGCCGGTCTCGCGGCTACGTCTGTCCAATCCGACCCTCGCCGCGCCCCTCCTCTCTCAGGCGGCCTACTCGCCGGCGACGCGCGCGTTGTACGTGTCCACGCCGGGGCGCCTCGTCCGCGTGAACGTCGACGGGAAGTGCCGTGCGCGGATCGGCTGGAGCCGGAAGGTCGGGAGCGGGCTCTTCAATGGGTCGCCCACGATCGCCGGGGACACCGTGTGGCTCGTGGAGAACGCGAACGCGGGCTCGGCGCTGCTCGCGTTCCGGGCGACGACGGGGCAGCCCCGCTTCCAGGCGCGCCTCGCCGGGCCTAGTTACGTCGCGCCGACCGTGGCCGGAGCCCGGATCTACGTCCCGCTGTACACGGGCGGCGTCCAGGGCTTCGCGCTCGGCGCGGCGCTCGGCCGGCCGCAGGGCGGGAGCGGGAGCGGCCTCGACGAATACCGGAGCTTCGCGGACGGGATGCACGGCTGGGCGAGCCGCGAAGACGGCGTCTACGCGACTGGCGACGGCGGCTCGACGTGGCGGCTCGTGTACCCGCGCAGCGCCGTCCGCGTCGCGCTCGTCACTCCCTCGAGCGGGATGATCTCCGTCGGCGACCGGATCTCGAAGTGCGCCTGCCGCCAGGTCCGGCTGTGGACCGCGAACGGCGGAGCGACGTGGTCTCGCACGCCCCAGGCGGTCGGCGCGGGGTTCGCGGCGGCGGCCGGGACGCTCTGGTGGTGGCGCGGCGCGAGCCTCTACCGGGCGGTGGCCTGGCCGCCGGGGCCGCACGGCCTGAAGGGAAAGCGCGTTGCGTCTGGGAAAGGCGCGATCGTCGACGTGCAGCCGCTTCCCGGAGGCGCGGCCGCTCTCGTCTCGCGCCGCGTGGGCGGGCTCGGCTTCGACCGGAAACCGCTGCTCCTCGTCGTGCAGAACGGGTCCGCGCGCAAGCGCGTGCTGCCCGGGGTCGGCGGCGACGTCCTCGTCCGCTGGCTCGAGGTCGACTGGCCTCGGATCTCCGTGCACGGCATCGATGTCACCGCCTTCACGCGGCGCGAGCAGGGCTCGGTGCTCTGGGCCTCGGCGGACGGCGGAGCGACCTGGACGGTGTCCCGGAACTAGGTCGGCAGCCGACGCTTAGCGGTCTTGCTGCTTCTGCTCGAGCTTGATGAACTCGAGGTCGTCCTTGGTGACCACGAGGCTGGGGCCGACGGTACCGATGCCGTTCGCCTTGAGCTGGTTCATCGCGTCCTCGAGCGCCTCGCGCGCGTCGTCCTCGCTCTCGGCGACGTCCGCGCGCGTCGTCGAGCCGGAGCGGAATCTCACGTAGGCCTGCCACATGGTCGCGGGATCGTACCGGAGATCCCACGACCGGCAAGATGGCTTGCCAAGTGCCCGGCACTGGGACGCGTCTCGAGGGGACCCGCTTGCCTCGGACAGGTCCCAGTGCCTGGCACTTGGACATGCCCCGCAGAGCGCTCAGGCGACCTCGGCGTCGAAGTCGTCGTCGTCGCTGCCGATCTGCTTGTTCCACCACTCGGACTCGCGGCGCTGGAGCGCGCCCTGAGCCTGTGCGACGTAGGTGGCGAGCTGATCTTCCTTCGCGCCGAGCTTCTCCTCGAGCTCCGCCACGGCCTGCTCCCGTGCCTCGAGCTTGTCGAGCCGGATCTCGAAGTCGGTCTCGTAGCGAGCCTCGCGCTGGTCGAGGCCCTCTTCGCGCTCGTCGATCTCGCGGGTGCGCTCGCGCATGCTCGCCTCGGCCTCGGCCAGCCGCTTCTCGCGCTTGCCGACGCGGGCGAGAGCCGTCTGTGAGATCTCGGCCTCCTCCGCGAACGCGGCCTCGCGGTCCGAGAGCTGCTGCTCGCGGGCCTCGAGCTGCTGGCGAAGAGCCTCGCGGGCCACGAGCTCCTGCTCGCGGGCCTCGAGCTGCTTGCGCAGGCGATCCAGCTCGTTGCTCTGGGTCTTCTCGAGATCGGCCTCCCGTTGGGTGATCTCGGTCTCCTTGGCGGCGAGACCCTTCTCGCGGGCCTCGATCTTGGCGAGGCGCTTCTCGAACGCCTCGACCTCGTTGGCCGACGCGGCGATCTTCGCCTCGAGCTCGGCAGTCTCCGCCTTGATCCGCTCCTGGCGGTCGTTGACGTCGGCCTCGCGGCGCCTGAGCGCTGCGTCCTCGGCCGCGGTCCTGGCGCTCTCCTTGGCGAGGCGCTGCTCGCCTTCGACGAGCCGGGTCTCACGGCCGCCGAGATCTTTCTCGCGCCGCTTGAGCTCGTTGTCGCGGCCCCTCAGACCGCGGTCCCGGGACGTCAGGTCATCCTCGGCCTTCGCGAGCTTCTGCTCCCGGGCGGCTACGTCCCGCTCAGTCTTCGCCAGCTTCTCCTGCGTGCTGGCGAGCGCGGCTTCGCGCTGGGCGAGCTCTGAGGAGCTCCGGCCCGCGAGACGCTCGGCCTCCGTCAGCTCGGCGTCGCGTGCTTGGAGCTCCTCCTGGAGCCCGGCGGCAGCAGACTGGGCTGCTGCGACCTCTTCCTGGAGCGTCGAGAGCCGCTTCCGCTCGGCGAGGAGCTCCTGGCGCTCCTGCTCGAGATTGTGCTCACGCTCCTGGATCTGGGACTCGGTGCCGGCGAGCCTCGCGCTGAGCTCGTCGAGCTTCGTCTGCTCGTGCGCGACGTTGTACTCCTCGCTCAGCTTGCGCTCGTAGGCCTCGACCTGCTCGGCGAACGCGCCGCGCAGCTCGACCTCCCGCTTCTGGGCAGCCTCGAGCTGAGCACGGAGATCCTCCAGCTCGGGGTGGTGGGCGCCGTTCATCTCGACTGGCGTCGGCGCCTCGAACTCGTAGTTCACGAACTCCTGCTCGGGCTCGAGCTCCAGCCCCTGCTCCTGGACCGGCTCTGGCTGGGTCTCTTCGACGGCCTCTTCCGGGTGGAGCCGCTTGCGCAGCTGGGCGCGGAGGCCGGTGCCGAAGCCGCCTTCGACCGTTTCCGGCTCGCCCTGCTTCTTCTCGTCGGGGTTTTCGTTTGGACCGCGGGTCATCGAGGTTTGCTCCTAGCCGAAGATCTTCTGGACGTTGAGGATGGCCGGCCCAAGGATGACGAGGAACATCGCCGGGAAGATGAAGAGCACCGTCGGGAACAGCATCTTGATCGGCGCCTTCATCGCCCGCTCCTCGGCCGCCGCCTGCCTGCGCAGACGGGCGTCGGCCGCCTGGACGCGGAGGATCCGGCCCAGGGTGGTGCCGAGCTGGTCGGCCTGGATGATCGCTCGCGTGAACGCGGAGAGCTCCGGTGCGTCGACGCGCTCGGACATGCGCTTCAGCGCCTCCGAGCGGCTCTCGCCGATCCGCATCTCGGACAGCGTCAGCGCGAACTCGCCGGCCAGCGGGCCCTCCATGTACTCGCCGAGCTTGGCGAGCGACGCGTCGAAGCCGAGACCGGCCTCGACGCTGACCGCGAGCAGGTCGAGCGCGTCGGGCAGATCTGCGCGGATCCTCTCCTTGCGGCTGCGGGCCTTGAGGGTCAGCGCATAGTCGGGGCCGAGGAAGCCGAGCGCGCCGGCCATCAGCGCGCCCAGGATCAGCCCGCTGACCCCCTTGCTGGCACCGAGCATCGCGCCGACGAAGCAGCCGACCAGCGCGAGCAGCGCCTTGAGGGCGAGGTAGCCGGTGGGCGAGATCTTGTACCCGACTCCGGCGGCCATCAGGCGGCGGCCCACGGAGTCCTTGCTCGAGCGCGGGTTGATCTTCAGGGCCCACTTCGAGAGGACTTCGCTGAGAGGTGCGACCACGCGCTCGCGCAGACCCTCGTTGGGCGTGCCGGACGGCAGCTCCATCTTCCCGTAGGTCGCAGCGCGGCGAACGGACACGTACCGCTGACGCGACGGGGCAGTGACGATCTCGCCGACCAGGAACGCCGCGCCGGCGAGGCAGAACACAGCGAGGACTAGTAGAAGAGTCATGTGGTCGTTACCCCTTGAACGAGACGATCTTCTTGAGGATCAGGGAACCGAAGGCCATCATTCCGAGGCCCGTGTAGATGAGCATGTGGCCCGTCTGCGTGTGGTAGAGCGGGTCCATGTAGGTCGGGTTGATCAGCGTGATCGCCGCGGCGATGAAGAACGGGAGCGCGACGAGCACGTACGCGCCCGCGCGTCCCATCGCCGTCAGGCCCTTCACCTTGCGGATGAACTGCTGCCGCTGGCGGACCGTGTCGGCCACCATGTCGACGAGGCCGGCGAGGCTGCCGCCGACCTGCTGCTGGATCTTCACAGCGGTGATCACGAAGTCGAAGTTCTTGGAGCCGAGCCGCTCGGACATGTCCGCGAGAGCGGTGTCCAGCGGCTTTCCGAGGCGTGCCTCGGCAAGCACCCGGTGGAACTCCTTGCTCGCCGGCGGGTTGCCCTCGTCGACGATCGTCTGCAGGCCCGCCTTGAAGCTGTGGCCTGCTTTGAGCGCTGCGGCGAGCGTGATCAGGACGTCCGGGAGCTGGTTCTCGAACGCGCTGAGCCGTCGGTTCGCCTTGAACCAGACGAACCCGACGGGCGCCATGAAGCCGCCGCCGAACGCAGCGAGCGTGATCAGCATCGAAGGCGTGAACATGGTGGCCAGCAGGCCGCCGACCAGCGCGAAGCCGCACATCACGTAGAAGACCTCGACGGTGCGGACGGGCAGGTCGCTGCGCTCCACGAGCCGGTCGAGCCGCTTCCAGAGTTTCCAGCCCTGGAGGGCGCTCTCGGTCGCGTTGAAGAGCCCGGCCGCGGCTGCGAGCCGCTCGCGCTCCTGCTTGCGCTTCTTCGCGACGTCAGGCGCGAGGTGGGGGCTGATCCGCTTCTTCAGGCGTGAGCCCTTCACCGTCGTCAGCGCGAGCGACGCGGCGATCAGCACGATGAAGAAGGACACGATGGCCATCACCTGCGTGCCGAGGACCGTCTTGTAGAAGACCTCGGGGAGCAGGTGCGACGGCTTCGCGTCGTCCGCGCCGGGGCCGAGGCTCGCCGGCAGCGTGATCGACTTCGGAACCGACTTCTGGCCCTCCCAGTTCGCCTCGAGGAACGCGGTGTCCCCCGGGCGGGCGGCGGTCGCGTAGTCGAGCATCCACGTCCGCTTCAACTCGGCCGCGATGGCCTCGTACTCGCCGGTCAGGGTGGCGCTCGAGGAGGTGCCGTGGTACACGCCGCCCGTCTCCTCGGCGAGCTTGTGGAGCGGGGCGGGGTTGAACTTCGGGCTCTCGATCGCGACGACGTAGATCGATGCGCCGGCCCTGCGCGCGGCCGCGATCGCCTCGTCGAGCGACGCGGAGCTCCGCGTCTCGTTGCCGTCGGTCACGACGATCATCACGCGCGCTTCGAGCGGCTCGTCTGCGAGCACGTTCGAGGACTTGACGATCTCGTCGTAGAGCGTCGTCCCCTGGACGGAGTCGACCTGAATCGCGTTGAGTGCGCCGACGGCGTCCTTGCGATCGGTCGAGAAGTCGGTCAGGAGCTGGGGCTTAGTAGCGAAGCTTCCCACGGCGATTCGGTCCTCGGGCGGCTTCGAGGCGACGAAGCTCCGGGCCGCCGCGATCGCATGCGCGAGCGGCGCGCCCCGCATCGACTGCGAGCGGTCGATCGCGAGGACGACGGACTTCTCCGCGCCGAGGTTCTCCGTGCGGTTGATCCGGACGGGCTGCCCGTTCTCGCGCAGGGTCGGGGCCTGGGAGCTCGGCTCCGAGGTCAGCACCGTGACCCGCATGACCGGGTACTCGCCTGTTCCGACACTGCGGACCGAGACGCCCGCATCCGCCGCCGGCACGCCGAGGCCGATCGCCCCTGCAAGAGCGACTGCGATCAGACGCTTACGGCTCATGAGAACCCGCCGAAGTTCGCGACGGCCAGAGTCGCCCGGTAGCCGGTGTTGTCCTCTTCGAAGAAGTTCGGCTGCAGGGCGACGCCGTGCGCAGCCATCTTCTCGAGGAAGTGCGGCTTCAGGCCCGTGGCCGAAAGCGGTCCGAGCAGTCTCGTCGACCCGCCGAACGCGTTGTCCTCGTCCGGTGGCTTGGCGACGAAGATGTCCTGGAGCGTGATCACGTCGGACTCCATGCGGAGCACCTCGGTGATGTGCGAGATCCGGCGGGAGCCGTCCACGAGACGCGTGATCTGGACGAGCAGGTCGAACGCGCTCGAGATCTGCTCGCGGATCGCCCGCAGCGGCAGGTCGACGCCGGCCGTGAGGACGAGCGTCTCCAGCCTGGACAGGGCGTCACGAGGGGAGTTCGCGTGGATCGTGGTCAGCGAGCCCTCGTGGCCCGTGTTCATCGCCTGGAGCATGTCCAGGGTCTCGGCGCCGCGGACCTCTCCGACGATGATCCGGTCGGGGCGCATTCGGAGGGAGTTGCGGACGAGCTCGCGGATGCGGATCTCGCCCTGGCCCTCGATGTTCGGAGGCCGCGACTCGAGCGTGATCACGTGCTCCTGCTGGAGCTGGAGCTCGGCCGCGTCCTCGATCGTGACGATGCGCTCGTCACCCGGCACGAAGGCCGAGATCGCGTTGAGCGTCGTCGTCTTTCCGGTGCCGGTACCGCCGGTGATCAGCACGTTCAGCTTCCCACGCGTGGCGGCGGCGAGGAACTGAGCCGCCTTCGGCGTGATCGACCCGAAGCTGATCAGGTCGTCCATCGTGTACGGGTCGCGGGAGAATTTCCGGATCGTGAGTGTCGGCCCGCGCAGCGAGAGCGGAGGGATGATCGCGTTCACGCGGCTCCCGTCGGGAAGACGCGCGTCGACCATCGGCGACGACTCGTCGATCCGGCGGCCCACCTGGGACACGATCTTGTCGATGATCCTCAGCAGGTGGGCGTTGTCGGCGAACGTCGTCGGGCTCCGCTCGAGCTTGCCTTCCCGCTCGATGAAGATCCGGTCGAAGTTGTTGACCATGACCTCGGTCACGGTGTCGTCCCTGAGCAGCGGCTCCAGCGGCCCGTAGCCGAGGATGTCGTCGGTGATCTCGCGGACGATGCGCCGCCGCTCCTCGCGGGTCAGCGGAGTCCGGTCGAGCGCCAGCTGTTCCGTCACTTCGCGCAGGACGCGCTCGTTCAGGCTCTCGCTCGACTCGGTCGTGAACAGGTGCGGACCGAGCTTCGCGATGCAGGCGTGGTGCACCCTGGTCTTCAGCTCCGCGTACGGGTCGGTGGCCTTGGCCTGCGGCGCTTCGCCGATGACCGGGCCCGTCGCGAGCGCGGAGGGCTGTTCTTCCTGGGCGGTCTCGTCGCCCTTGATGCGGTCGTGAAGCCCCATGGTCTTAGCTCCCGTTCTTTCCGAGGAACCGCCGCTTTCCGTTCTCGGCGGCCTTCGCCGGCAGGAGGGCCTTCGCCATCTCGCGGATCGCGCGGCCGAAGTCCGACTTCGGGTCGGAGAGCACGGCCGGGTTCGAGCGGTTGACGGCGAGCGGAACGACGCGGTCGCTCGGCACCTCGAAACGGATCTTCGTCTCGAGCGCGGCCTCGACCTCGCCCTTCTTCATGCCGACGTTCGAGTTCGCCCTGTTCAGGACGACCCGCACGCGCTCGACGGGGAAGGACAGGAGCTGCAGGGTCTGGAGGCTCAGCCGGACGTTCTTGATCGTCGGCACGTCGAGCCCGCACACGAGCAGCAGGTCGTCGGACTGGTCGAGCGTCGCCAGCATCGGCCCGTGGAAGAACGGGGACGTGTCGACGACGATCACCTCGTACGACTCCTTCGCGACGTCCATCAGCCGGGCCAGCTTGGCCTCGGTGACGAGCTCCGCGTCCTCGGGCCGGATCGGCGCCGGCAGGACGTCGAGGCCCGACGAGTGGCGGGTCGTATAGCCCGCGAGCTTCTCGGGGTCGAGCTCGCCCGGAGCGGTGACGAGATCCTGAATCGTCTTCTCCGGCTCGATCCCCAGCATGATCGCCGCGTCCCCGAACTGCAGGTCGAGGTCGAGGAGCAGCGTCTTCTTGCCCGCGGTCTTCGCGAAGCAGGCGGACAGGTTCGTGGCCGTGACGGTCTTGCCCGTCCCGCCTTTCGGCGAGAACACGGTCATCACACGGCCGTTGCCACGCGAGCGACCGTCCCTGCTGCGCCGACCGGTGTGGCTCGCCTTGCGGATCGCGAAGACGACGTTCTCGGTCAGCTGGGGAAGGAGCAGCACGTCGGCGACATCGGCGTCGAGCGCCTCTTCGAGCAGGGCCGAAGCCTCGCCCGAGGCGAGCAGGACGATCGGCGCCTGGGTGTACTCGCGGATCGCCGCGATGTCGTCGACGGGCAGCGCCGAGCTGCGCGTGGCGTGGAGCACGGTCTGGAGATGTCCGCCTGTCAACGCGCCGGCTCCAGCACTCACGTGGTCCGCGTGGCCCACCAGCTCGAGCTCCGAGTGACGCCCGAGGGCGTCACTCAGCTCGGTCAGGCCTTCGCAGTTCCCGGTGATGAAGACGCGCGTCTTCTCTCGGGTCTGTGGCGTCTCGACGGCGGTCATCGTGTGACCCCTCCAAGCGCGCGGCGCCACTGCCTTGCGCTGGCGCCGTCCTTGGTGTTGGTCGGCGAGTTGTTGAGCTCCTCCGGGCTGTCGGACGGATCCGTGATCGGCCGGAGCTCGAGCGACCAGTCGCCGTTGTTGACGACCCACCAGAACTTCGTCGTCTGGGAGTCGGTCATGGCGAGCATGACGTTGAACCCTTCGTTCGGGTTGGCGCCGAGATGGCTGGTGACGGTGTTCGTGCTGGGCGCCTGGAGAACGAGGATGTTGCGCAGCAGCGTCCGGCTGACGTGGTTCGAGCCGCCCTCGGGCAGCTCCCAGTTGCCGACGATGTCGACGCGGTCGCCGTCCTTCAGCGTGCCGTTCAGCAGCTGCGGGCCGGTGCCGGGCACCTGGATCGCCCGCAGGTTGCCCTTCAGCTGGGCCTGGACGCCCTGCTCCTGCACGGGGCGGAAGCGGTTCGTCGAGACCTGCTCGCCGGCGTAGATCTTGTCGACGGCGACGAGCTTCTGGATCTGGTCCGGGTTGGAGATGGCGCCCGGGACGACGCTGCGCCGCGGGACCTGCTCAACCCTGAGCATGCCGCCGCTGGCGACGTCCGACCCGGACGTGCCCAGCGCGATGTCGTGCGAGGCGACGTAGACGGGGACCTTCGATTCGCCGTGCTGGACGCTCCGCTTGTAGTTCGTGACGTAAAACGTCGTCAGCAAGGCGGCGACGACCGCAAGTGCGATTGCGATCCCGATGTTCCGAAGTCGATATGTCATGGCGGCGGGTCTCTTTCTCCTTTGGTTGCTAGTTGGTCAGCTCGATCTTGTGAACACCGAGCCCCTGTGCCCCACCCCCGCCGTTCTCGGCTGCGGTTCCGTCGGTGGTGTACCGGGTGAAGTGGCCGTAGATCGTCCCGGCGCTACCGCTCGTGCTGTACGAGTCGATGACGAAACCGACCCAACCGATGATGTCGTAGACGGCGTTGGATCCAGGACCCTTCAGCAGCCGGTACACCGGGAACAGGAGCTCCTGCCCGATCACCTGGTCGAGGGCGGACGTGAACTGGGAGTTGTTGAAGTTCGCCGACGGAGCCGAGTCGTACTGGCCGACCGTCAGGTCGTGGTCCTGATAGCCGTTCAGGAGCCAGTTCGTGAGCTCGCCGGCTCCGATATTCCCGCTCTGCACGCCGTTGAGGTTGATCAGCCCGAAGGCGCCGGCCGCATCCTTCCCGCCGGCCTGGTGGATGTCCTCGAGCGTCAACGTCGTGGGCACTCCGAACTCGGGAGCGCACGTCGGGGACTGTGTGCGGGTGCAGTGCAGAAGAGGATGCGTGTAGTTGATGGTGATCGGCGCGATGCCATTTCGGACGCCGTACACGTTGTAGGCCCGGGCAGTCGCCGATCGGGACACGTTCACGCTCCCGAACGCCGAGCCGAAGACCTTGGCGAAGAAGCCCGGAGCGGGACGGGTCACCTTGACGGTGATCGTGTCCGGCTCGTAACCCTGCTGCGTGATCGTGATTTGCGGTGTCGTGCCGCCCGTGCCCGGGCCGCCGCCGCTGCTGTTCTTGTTCACGTACTGCAGCGCGAGGGCCGAAGCGTTCTGCGAGTCGGGCAGCACCTGGGCGCCGGCGAGAGCCGCCGCGTCCGCCGTTGACTGCGCGGACCGATGGGCCCGGTACCAGGAGCCCACGTCGATCACCAGGGCTGCAAAGCCGAGGAGGACGACCATGAAGACGACGGTGATCACCATCGATTGGCCGCGCTCGTTGTTCTTTGTCATTTCCGCATGCTCCATTTCTTGGTGAGAGTCGTTTCGGTCAGGGGGAGAGATTTCTTTAGTCGACGAGTGAGATCGACCGCGCGCCGAAGTCGTCTGGGGTCGAGCTCTCGCTCTGAATGCCGTCCCAGATGATCCGGGTGAACGAGCCGAAGAGCTTTCCCTTGCCGCTGATCGAGTAGCCGGTCAGGTGGAAGCCGACCCAGCCGATGACCTCGTACTCGAAGCCGGCTCCCTGGGCCCGCAGGTGGCGGTAGACCGGGAACAGCAGGTCGGTGCCGATGCGGTCGTCCAGCGCCCTGTCGACATTGCCCGAGTTGAACTTCGAGCCGGGGTCGGAGTAGTACCAGGCGAGCGGCATGTAGGCGTTGAGCCCCGTCTCGACCCATTCGCCGAGAGTCGCCGAGCTAGTGCCGCCGCGGCTGCCGTCGATGTTGATGATGTGGAAGGCGCCCGGCCCGACCTTGTCCAGCTCGAGCGTCGTCTGCTGGTTGAAGCAGGGCAGCGGCTCGCACTGGAGCATCGGGTGCATGACGTCGACCGCGAACGGCGCCGCCCACTTCGGCTTGGCCGGCGGGGCGGCCAGCGCCTTGGCATGGGCGCGCACGGTGACGGAATCGAGCCCGAAGAGCTTCGCGAACACACCGGGCACGGCCCTGCGTGAGGTGACCTCGATCGTGTCGTTGGGCACTTCCGAGTTCCCGTAGGTGATGTCGGCCCCGGAGACACCGCCGCCGTTCTTGTTCGCGTAGTCCAAGGCCAGCGCGGAGGCCTGGCCCGTGCTCTCAGGCAGCGCCGTTGCGCCGGCGAGAGCCGCGGCGTCGGCGTTGTTCTGCATCTGGCGATGCGTGCGATACCACGCACCGACGTCGACAACAGCGGCGGCCATCCCGAGGATGACCGTCATGAAGACCAAGGTGAGGATCATGGCCTGGCCGCGCTTGCTCTTGATCTTGATTCTCATTCGACACGCTCCGTGGTAGTGCTCGAGAGGCGGCCGGATTTGGAGATGATCCCGAACAGGCTGATCGAATAGGGATACGTCGCATTGACCGTTACGTCGTCGCCCGGCTGCCACGTCGAGGTGCACGTAGCGGTCAGGTCGGATGCCTTGAGATTCGTCGCAGATGCGCGAACTGCGGAGGTGCACGCGCCTTGGGGATTCGGCAGGTGGCGCGACACGGCACCCTTGCGGGCGCCGGCGCGGGTCGCGTCGGTCAGCTGCACCCAGTTGTTGAAGACGATCCCGAACTGGATGACGGCGAACAGCAGGAACGCCAGGATCGGGAGCACGAGCGCGAACTCGGTGACCGACTGGCCGTTCTGATTCTTGAGTGAAAGTCGCTTCATGGAAATTTTTCTCTTTGGGGTCATGCCGCTTTGGATGCCGCAGCTTTAAGACGGGTGGGCTCTTCGTGGGAAGAGCCCACCCTCGAAGTCATGCCGTTCGAGCCTTAGGTGATGTAACCGGCGACCCGAGAAATGGCGTTGACGATGTTTCCGGAGAGGAGCGCGAGTGCACCGAAAACAGCGATCGTGATCACGGCCAGGACGACGCCGTACTCCGCCATCGTCTGACCCTCCTCACGCTTGAACGCGTCAAAAAGCTTCAGCACCTGATTCACCTCCCTTCGTCGGATCAGGCGGGCCTTTCGGCGCGCCAACGCACGTCGGCTTGTGAACGAGGCGAGCGAGTCGCTCGTCTGGTCGGCCGAGCCGTCAGCAATCGGGGCGAGCTGTGGTGGCAAGAAAACCTCCGAGAAAGTCATCGGCGCGTGCTCCCGCACCGATTGGTTTGGCTCAGTCGTGCCTGTAATCGCCCTGTAAAGGCGCACGGGTGATCCCTCGGTTTGGGGATCCGTCCGGTCCGATCCCCCTTTCTGGTGAGGGGCGGCTCTCCCAGAGGCCGATAGCAGTCTCGATTCCGTAACGGCCGCGGATGTCAACCAACAGAAGAGATCCGCGCCGATGTGGCGGCCCTCGGCGCTCGAAACGAACGGAGCAGGCAAATGCCACAAGGGACACAGAAATCGGGGAAGAGCCTGGCCCATGTGCTCTTCCTCTCGGCTGCGCTTTCGCTCCTGAGCGCCCTCGTGCGAAGGGAGCGCAGGCAGCTGGTGCTGACGGCCCGCGACCGCCTGAAGACGGTTCGCGTCGGCCGGAGAAGGATCGCCGCGAGCCTCGTGTTCGCGACGCTCTTCTTCGCCGGCGCAGCGCTCTCCGCGGGCGCGGGGAACGGTGTCGTGCAGCTGATCGACCCCTCGAACGGCCAGGCGCAGGAAGCCGGCGCTGGGACCGACACGACGACCGACACGACGACCACGAACGCCACGGTTGACGGCGCGGGCGTGCCGGCCGCGGAGGCGGATCCGGCCACGGGAGCGGCCCAAGCTTCGGGCGCGGCCTCGGACGCGGCCCCGACCCCGGACCCGGCCACCCCGGCCTCAGGCAGTTTGGAGACGCCTAGCACCGGTCCGGAGGCGCTGTCTTCGGGCCAGTCGTCAGCACCGGCCCAGACGACGTCGAACACGAACGCCGCGGGCGTCCGCTCGACGCTCAGGGCTCGCCTACACGCCGGCGTGAACACGGCCGGTGTTGCCTCGACCGCACATGCGCGGCCGGGCAGCGAGCAGATGGTCCCCGCTCGTCTCCTTCGCCCGAAGGTTCCACCGGTCGTGAAGCCGGTGAAGCTAGCCCCGCTGCGCAAGCCACTCGAGCGCGAGCCCGAGGCCGACGAGCCGAACGTGGCCGCCACCGTGTGGCTGTACCGCGACCTGCCGGATCCGACGCCGCCATCGCGCCGTCTGAAGCCGGCCTTCGCCCGCCAGCTCGCCCGCGTCTCCAAGCGGAATCACGTCGACTGGGCGCTGGCCCTCGCCGTCCTTCGCGCGCGTGGGGACCGTGGTGCCGTGCCCGCCAACGGGCCGCAGCTGCGGTCGTTGACCATGCGTCTCGCCCGCCAGGGCGCGAAGCGCGACGCGTGGGGCTCCGTGCTCTCGCTCGAGGGCAAGACCGCGTTCGCCGACCGCACGATCGCGCTCAAGAACCTGTATCGCGCGGTCGGGCTCAAGGCCCTCGTCAAGGGCTTCGACTGGGACAAGACCCGCCTCGAGAAGCAGATCCTGAACGACAAGCGGATCACCATCTATCCGGGTGGCCGCTCCGACATCGAGAACCACCGCATGAACGTACGCGTGCTCGCGCTAATCGCGTACCTCGCCGAGGCACACGGTCAGGTCACGATCTCGTGCCTGATCAGCGGCCACCGGCTCTACGCGCGCCCGGGGGTCATCTCGGCCCACATCTACGGGCTCGGCGTCGACATCGCCGAGGTGGGCGGCGTCCCGGTCCTGGGCCACCAGCAGCCGGACGGCTCGATCACCGAGAAGACGGTGCGCGAGATCCTGCTGCTCCCGGTCGAGATGCAGCCGCGTCAGGTGATCTCGCTGCTCGGCCTCGGAGGACCGTCGTTCCCGCTGGCGAACCACGACGACCACATTCACGTCGGGTACTAACCAGAACCAATGAAGGAAACGACTCTCATGCGGGCTGACGGGACGGTTGTCTGCGAGCGGTGTGCGCTCGCCGACTCCCCGGTCTCCCGCATGAGAGGCCTGCTCGGACGAGACGGGTTGGAGCACGGCGAAGGCCTCCTGCTCCGGCCCGCTTCGTCGATTCACACGTTTTTCATGCGCTTCCCGATCGACGCGGTCTTCCTCGATCGGGAGCTTGCGGTGGTCGGCATCGAGGACAGCATCGCCCCGTGGCGCGCGGCTTCACAGCGCGGCGCGAAGGCAGTGCTCGAGCTGCCCGCCGGTGAGAGCTCGCGCCGCGGCCTAGCCGTCGGCGACCGGCTCACGCTCGCCGCGTAGCCGCTCGATCGATTTGCGCAGCCGGTGCTCTTCCTCTAGCTTCGGCTGAGGCCGATGGGCATTTCCGAGGACGGACAGGCGCACCCCGAAGCGCGTGCCGAGAACGGCGCCGTCGTCACGGCGACCGAGGTCACGCGCCGCTACGGCGAAGGCGACACCGCCGTCGACGCGCTGCGCGGCGTCACGCTCGAGGTCGCGCCCTCACAGCTGACGGCGATCATGGGCCCGTCGGGCTCCGGCAAGTCGACGCTGATGCACATCCTGGCCGCGCTCGACATCCCGACCTCGGGCTACGTGACGCTGGCCGGGACGCGTCTCGGGACGCTCAGCGACACCGAGATCACGAAGCTGCGCCGCAAGCACATCGGGTTCATCTTCCAGTTCTTCAACCTGCTCCCGATGCTCACCGCCGAGGAGAACATCCTCCTGCCGCTCTCGATCGCCGGCGAGAAGCCCGACAAGGAGGAGTTCGAGGAGCTCCTCGACCGGGTCGGGCTCACGGACCGGCGGCACCACCGCCCGGCCGAGCTCTCGGGCGGCCAGCAGCAGCGCGTCGCCGTTGCGCGCGCCCTCGTCTCCAAGCCGACCGTCGTCTTCGCCGACGAGCCGACCGGAAACCTCGACTCCAAGACGAGCGCCGAGATCCTCCAGCTCCTCAGCGAGGCCGTCGAGGGCTACGACCAGACGATGGTCATGGTCACGCACGACGCGAAGGCGGCGACGATCGCCGATCGCGTCCTCTTCCTGGGCGACGGGAGCATCGTCCGGGACATGGGGCGTGCCGCCGAGGAGGAGATCCTCGCCACGGTCCGGGACGTCTCCCTGACGTGATCCGGGTTGCGCTCCGCGGGCTCGCGGGCCGCAAACTGAGGGCGTTCCTCACCGGCCTCGCGATCGTGCTCGGCGTGGCCATGGTGAGCGGGACGTTCGTGCTCACGGACGCGATCGACAGCGCCTTCAAGAACATCTTTAGCGAGTCGTACGCCGGAACGGACGCGGTCGTCAGCGGCAAGTCGCCGGACATCACCTTCAACGGAGACACGTCGCAGACCCCGTCGGTCCCTGAGTCGATGCTCGCGCAGGTGCGGAAGCTCCCGGACGTCGAGGCCGCCGCCGGGAACGTCGCCGACCAGTCCGCGGCGAAGATCCTCGACTCGAAGGGCAAGGTCATCTCGACGAACGGCGCGCCGTCGTTCGGCTTCGGGGTCGACTTCTCCGAGCCGCGGTTCAACCCGCTCAAGCTGACCTCGGGCCGCTGGCCGAGCGCTCCGGACGAGGTCGTCGTCGACCGCGCGACCGTGGAGGAGCAGCATTTCGAGCTCGGGCAGACCGTCCGCGTGACGAGCCTGGGGCCAGTGCGTCCCTTCAAGCTCGTCGGCGTCGCCCAGTACGGGGACGTCAAGTCGCTCGGGTCGGCCACCTTCGCGGTGTTCACGGTCCCGACGGCGCAGAAGCTCTTCGAGCGCCAGGGCAAGCTCGACGCGATCTCGGTCGCCGCAAAGCCTGGCGTCTCGCAGGCGACGCTGGCCAACGAGATCCGCGGCGCCCTGCCGGACACGGTCACGGTACGGACGGCGACGGCTCAGGCGAAGGAGGACCTGAAGCAGGTCTCGTTCACGAAGATCATCCGCTACTTCCTGCTCTCGTTCGGGGCGATCGCGCTCTTCGTCGGCGCGTTCGTCATCTTCAACACGCTCTCGATCACGGTCGCGCAGCGCATTCGAGAGTTCGCCACGCTGAGGACGATCGGCGCCTCGCGAAGACAGCTCCTGACGTCCGTCACGCTGGAGGCGCTCGTGATCGGCGTGCTCGCCTCGCTCCTCGGGCTCGTCTGCGGCCTCTTCCTCGCCAGGGGCGTCAACGCGCTCTTCAAGGCCTCGAACAACGACCTGCCGACGACCGCGCTGAACCTCAACGCGAAGACCGTTCTGATCTCGCTAGGCGTCGGGATCGCGGTCACGCTCGTCGCGGGCATCTTCCCGGCGATGCGGGCGACGAAGGTTCCTCCGATCGCGGCCGTCCGCGAGGGGGCGACTCTCCCGCCAGGCCGGTTCGCGAAGTACACGCCGCTCGTCGCTCTCGTCATCGTCGTCATCTCGGTGGCGATCGAGCTGGTGCTGGGGATGGCGCTGGCGCTGGTCATGCACCGGGCGATCTTCGGCCGCGGCGTCGTCCGCACCTCGGTCCTGATCCCCTACGGGATCATCACCGTGGTCGCCGCCTTCGCCTGGCAGTTCGCCTTCGCCAGCGAATCGGGCTTCGTCGACAACCTGCCGCTGATCGCCGACGAAAAAAACTGGTTCGGCGGTCACATCAGCTCCCTGGTCGTGATCATCCTGGCGGAGATCTGGAAAACGACGCCGTTCATGGCGCTCCTCCTGCTCGCCGGCCTGGTCACGATCGACGGCAGCCTCTACGAGGCGGCCCGGGTCGACGGGGCGTCCGCGTGGCAGCGCTTCGTCCGCATAACCCTGCCGCTGATGAAGCCGGCGATCCTCGTCGCCGTGCTGTTCCGGACCCTCGAGGCGTTCCGCGTCTTCGACTCGATCTTCATCATGACCCGCGGCGCCCAGAACACCGAATCGGTCTCGATCCTCGGCTTCAACCAGCTGATCAACCGGCTCAACCTCGGCGTCGGCTCGGCGATCTCGGTGCTCGCCTTCCTGATCG
>Ga0081540_1001636_pt1 | contig 19090 bp, 14 predicted proteins | sample TabmetS2T1R1_FD_71024 | JGI IMG/M metagenome (GOLD analysis project Ga0081540, IMG submission 71024) | Tabebuia heterophylla rhizosphere microbial communities from the University of Puerto Rico - S2T1R1 | ecosystem: Host-associated > Plants > Roots > Rhizosphere ... | reverse complement strand
CGGCGGTGATCATCGACATCCAGCGGCAACCCGGCGCCAACGTGATCGAGGTGGTCCGGCAGATCCGCGCGGAAATTCCCAAGGTGCAGCGCGCGATCCCGGCCGGCGTCAACCTGACCATCGTCTCCGACCGCACCGTCACCATTCGCGCCTCGGTGCGCGACGTCCAGTTCACGCTGATCCTTTCCGTGGTGCTTGTGACGCTGGTGGTGCTGCTTTTCCTGCGGTCGCTCCGCGCGACGCTGATCGCGGGCGTGGCGCTGCCGCTGTCGCTGATCACAAGCTTCGGCATCATGTATTTTTCGGGCTTCAGCCTCGACAATCTGTCGCTGATGGCGCTGACGATCGGCACCGGCTTCGTGGTCGACGACGCCATCGTGATGATCGAGAACATCGTCCGCCACATGGAAAACGGCGAGTCCGTGATGGAGGCGTCGCTGAAGGGCGCCAGCGAGATCGGGTTCACCGTGATCTCGCTGACGGTGTCGCTGATCGCGGTGTTCATCCCGCTATTGTTCATGTCCGGACTGGTCGGGCGCATGTTCCGCGAATTTGCGCTCACCCTGACGATCGCGGTCGTGACCTCCGCGATCGTGTCGCTGACGCTGACACCGATGATGTGCTCGCGGCTCTTGAAGCATGTCGGCGAGGAGATGACGGTCCCGGGGCTTGCCGCCGTCAGCCGCGGTATTGATCGCATGGTAGCTTTCTACCATCGCACGCTGCTGTGGGTGCTGCAGCGCCAGCGCGCGACCTTGGTTGTGACGTTCGCCACCATCGCCGCAACGCTCGTCATGTATGTGGTCGCGCCAAAAGGCTTTCTGCCGTTGCAGGACACCGCATCGATCACCGCAGTGACCGAGGCCGGCCCCGATGTGTCCTTTGCCGAGATGCAAAGCCGGCAGGCGACGGCGGCGGCCGCGATTCAGGCCGATCCGGATGTGGTCGGCGTGGTCTCCGTGATCGGCGCCGGCTCGGTCAATCCGACCACCAATGTCGGACGCCTGGTGATGACGCTGCGGCCGCGCGGCGAGCGGCGCGATGATATTTCCATCGTGGTCGACCGGTTGAAGCAACGCACGTCGTCGATCCCGGGCATGACCATCTATTTCCAGCCGGTGCAGGACGTGCAGATCTCGACCCAGTCGAGCCGCTCGCAGTACCAGTATACGCTGACCGGCACTGATGCCGCGCAGGTGGCGCTGTGGTCGCAGAAGCTGGTCGCCGAAATGCGCCGCGATCCGCTGTTCCGCGACGTCTCGTCGGAAGCGCAGGAGGGCGGCCTGCGCGCCGCGCTCGACATCAACCGGCAGCGCGCCGGCCAGCTCGGCGTCAGCATTCAGGCGGTCAACGACACCCTCAATGACGCCTTCGCGCAGCGGCAGATTTCGACCATCTACGGCCAGGCCAACCAGTACCGCGTGGTGCTGGAGGCGATGCCGATGTACCAGCGCGATCCGTCGATACTCTCAAAGCTCTATCTCCCGGGGGCCGCGAGTACGACCGCAGGCACGCCCGGCGCCCAGGTGCCGCTGTCGGCGGTGGCGACGCTGACCCGCACCACCGCGCCGCTGGCGATTTCGCATCTGGCGCAATTTCCAGCCGCCTCGCTCAGCTTCAACCTCGCGCCCGGCGAGGCGCTGGGCGATGCCGTCGAGGCGGTCAAGAAAATCGAGACCAGTATCGGCATGCCCGGCAGCATCGCCGGTGTCTACGCGGGCGACGCGGCCGAGTTCTCAAAATCGCTGGCTGGCCAGCCATGGCTCATTCTGGCGGCGATCGTCACCATCTACATCGTGCTTGGCGTACTCTATGAGAGCTACATCCACCCGATCACCATTCTCTCGACGCTGCCCTCGGCAGGCGTCGGTGCCATCCTGGCGCTGATGCTGTTTGGGCAGGATCTCTCTGTCATCGGCCTGATCGGCATCATTCTGTTGATGGGCATCGTCAAGAAGAACGCGATCATGATGATCGACTTCGCCCTGGAGGCGGAGCGGCATCAGGGCATGTCGGCTGATGAAGCCATCGTGCAGGCTTGCCTGTTGCGCTTCCGCCCCATCATGATGACGACGCTGGCCGCACTGTTCGGCGCGCTGCCGCTGGCGATCGAAAGCGGCACCGGCGCCGAGTTGCGCTTTCCGCTCGGCATTTCCATCATCGGCGGCTTGCTGCTGAGCCAGTTGCTGACGCTCTACACGACGCCGGTGATCTATCTGGCGCTCGACCGGCTCAATCGCAAAATCGAGAAGGCGGTGCCGGACCCAGGGCCGCCGGGGCCGACGGTGGCCGGCGCCACCGAGGGGATGCAGTAGATGGCATCGATCTCGGAGCCCTTCATTCGGCGGCCGGTGGGCACCACGCTGCTGGCGATCGGGCTCTTTCTGGTCGGCATCGTCGCCTATGTCTTCCTTCCGGTCTCCGCGGTGCCCAACATCGATTTCCCGATGATCCGGGTGTTCGCCACCCGCCCTGGCGCCGATCCCACCGTGATGGCCGCAACCGTTGCCGCTCCTCTGGAGCGCCGGCTCGGCCAGATTGCTGGTATCGAGCAGATCACCTCAACCAGTACGCTCGGCACCGCCAACATCCAGTTGCAGTTCTCGATCGGTCGCAACATCGATCGCGCGGCGCGCGACGTTCAGGCTGCGATCAACGCCTCGCTGATTGATCTGCCGAGTGACCTTCCGGCGTTGCCTCGTTTTCGCAAGGCCAATCCCGCTGCCGCGCCGATGTTCGTGCTGGCGCTGACCTCCAAGACGCTGACGACGAGCGCCATGTACGACGTCGCCGACACCGTGATCGCGCAGCGCATCTCGCAGGTGCCTGGGGTAGGTGAGGTCACCGTCTCCGGCGCCGACCAGCCGGCGGTGCGGATCGCGCTCAACCCGGTGGCGCTGTCGAATGCGGGGATCGCGACCGACGATGTGCGAATGGCGATCATCAACGCCAACCCATTGGGGCCGGTCGGCATCTTCGACGGCGGCCGCCAGAGCGAGACGATCTCGACCAATCAGCAGATGCGCACGGCCGCCGAGTTCCGCGACATCATCGTCAAGAGTTCGAGCGGCAATTTTGTCCGGCTCGCCGACGTTGCCGACGTCGAGGATTCCGTTCGCAACAACCGCTCGATCGCCTGGTTCAACAAACAGCCGGCCGTCCTGATCCTGGTCTCCAAGCAGGGCGAGGCCAACGTGATCGACACCGTCGACCGGATAAAAGACTTGCTGCCCGAGCTCAAGCGATGGCTTCCCGCCGGACTCGAGATATCGACGCTCCTTGACCGCACCGGCACCATCCGCGCCAGCGTGCTCGACATGCAATTCACGCTGCTGGCGACCGCCTTCCTGGTGATGGTGGTCGTGTTCGTGTTCCTGCGCCGGCTGACGCCGACAATTGCGGCGGGCGTCTCGGTGCCGCTGGCGCTCGCCGGCACCTGCGCCGGGATGTGGCTCGCCGGTTTCTCGATCGACAATCTGTCGCTGATGGCGCTCGCGATCTCGGTCGGCTTCGTGGTCGACGACGCCATCGTCATGATCGAAAACATGTATCGCAACCTAGAACGAGGCATGGCGCCGTATCCGGCGGCGCTCGAAGGCGCAAGACAGATCGGCTTTACCGTACTTTCGATCAGCCTGTCCTTGATTGCAGCATTTACGCCGCTGCTCTTCATGGAGGGGATCGTTGGCCGGATGCTACGCGAGTTCTCGTTGACCCTGACTTTCGCCATCCTGGTGTCGACCGTGGTCTCGCTGACGATCACGCCGATGATCTGCGCGCATTACATCAAGGAGGCGACATCGGCTCGTGCGACCAGGTTCGACCGCCTGGTCGAGGGCTCATTGTCAGGCATCGTCGCCTTCTACGCCTGGACACTGCGCGCGGTGCTTGGTTTTCCGTTTCTGACCCTGATCGTGTTCTTTGCCACCATCGCGCTGACGGTCGTGCTCTATATCAAGATACCGAAGGGTTACTTTCCGACCGACGACAGCGGCCTCATCTACGGCATCTCGCAAAGCTCGTCCGACACCTCGTTCCAGTCGATGACGAAATTTCAGCAGCAGCTTGAGGATGCCGTCGAATCGGATCCGGCTGTCGCTGGCGTCGGATCGTTCCTCGGCAGCATGACGGCGAACCGCGGCATGTTCTTCATCAGCCTCAAGCCACCGCAGGAGAGACCAGGACAAAGCACGGAAGCCGTGATTGACCGGCTGCGCAAAAAGTTGGAGACGATGCCGGGTGTACGGCTCTATATGTTTGCCATCCAGGATATCCGTGCCGGCGGGCGCCAAAGCAGTTCCTCGGATTATCAGTACACGGTTTTGAGCGCCGACGTCGATCTGCTCAAGAGATGGGCCCCTATCATCGCCAAGCGCATGGAGACGGTCGAGGGCATCACCGACATTTCTACCGACCGAGACGCTGCCGGCCTGCAGCTCACGCTGACGATCGACCGCAACGCGGCCGCGACGCTCGGCGTCCGCGTCAAGGACATCGATGACGCCTTGAACAACGCCTTCGCGCAGCGGCAGATTTCGATCATCTATACTCAGCGCAATCAGTACATGATCGTCCTGGAGATCGATCCGAAGTTCCAGAGCGATCCTTCCAATCTGGATCGCATCTTCGTAGCCGGCGCCAACGATGCCCAGGTGCCGCTTTCAGCTGTCGTGCGCTATGACCGCGGCCTGGCTTCGCTTGCGATCAATCACACCCAGTCGATTCCATCGGCTACGGTTTCCTTCAACCTGCTTCCCAATGTGCCACTTGAGGCCGCGATCTCGAACATCCAGCGCGCGGTCGAGGAACTGCATATGCCGGAAGGGATCCGCGGCAGCTTTGACGGCAATGCCGGCGACTTCAACAAGACCAGCGGGCGGCAGCCGCTACTGATCCTCGGCGCGCTGGTGGCGATGTATATTGTGCTTGGCGTGCTCTACGAGAGTCTCGCGCATCCGATCACGATCATCTCGACGCTGCCGTCCGCGGGGCTCGGCGCGCTGCTGGCGCTGCAGGTGACGAATACGCCGCTCACCGTGATCGCCTTTGTCGGCATCATCCTCCTGATCGGCATCGTCAAGAAGAACGGCATCATGATGGTGGACTTTGCGCTCGATGCCGAACGCCACCGCGGCCTGTCGTCGGCCGACGCGATCTTCGAGGCCTGCCGCGCCCGCTTCCGTCCGATCCTGATGACGACGATGGCGGCGCTGTTTGCCGGTGTTCCGCTTGTGATCGCCACCGGTCCCGGCACCGAGCTGCGTCGGCCTCTCGGCATCACGATCATCGGCGGATTGTTCGTGTCACAGGTCCTGACGCTCTATACGACGCCGGTGATCTATCTCCTGATCGATCGGCTCAACCGGAAAATCGAGCGGGCGGTGCCGCGTCCGCTGGTCGCCGGGGGACTGCAATAGATGGCATCGATCTCGGAGCCCTTCATCCGCCGACCGGTTGGCACCACGCTGCTGGCGATCGGGCTCTTTCTGGTCGGCATCGTCGCCTATGTCTTCCTGCCGGTTTCCTCAGTGCCCAACGTCGATTTCCCGATGATCCGGGTTTCGGCGACGCGGCCGGGCGCCGATCCTTCCGTGATGGCGGCGACCGTCGCGGCGCCATTGGAGCGGCGGCTCGGACAGATCGCGGGCATTGACCAGATCACCTCGACCAGTTCGCTTGGCTCAACCAGCATCCAGCTGCAATTCTCGATCGGCCGCGACATCGACCGCGCCGGGCGCGACGTGCAGGCCGCGATCAACGCCTCGCTGGCGGACCTGCCGAGCGACCTGCCGTCGCTGCCGCGCTTCCGCAAAGCTAATCCCGCAGCCGCACCTGTGTTTGTGCTGGCGCTGACCTCGAAGACGCTGACGACCAGCGCGATGTACGACGTCGCCGATACCGTGATCGCGCAGCGTATCTCGCAGGTGCCGGGCGTCGGCGAAGTCACGGTCTCCGGCGCCGACCAGCCGGCGGTGCGGATTGCGCTCAACCCGGTGGCGCTGTCGAACGCCGGGATCGCCACCGACGACGTGCGGCTCGCGATCATCAACGCCAATCCGCTGGGGCCGGTCGGCATCTTCAACGGTGGCCGCCAGAGCGAGACGATCTCCACCAACAAGCAGATGCGCACCGCAGCCGAATTCCGCGACATCATCGTCAAGAGCTCGGCCGGCAATTTCGTCCGCCTGGCTGATGTCGCCGACGTCGAGGATTCCGTCCGCAACAGCCGCTCGATCGCCTGGTTCAACAAGCAGCCGGCGGTCCTGATCCAGATCACCAAGCAGGGCGACGCCAACGTGATCGATACCGTCGACCGGGTGAGGGCGCTGATACCGGAGCTGAAGCAGTGGCTGCCCGGCGGGGTGGATATTTCGACGCTGGTCGACCGCACCGGCACCATCCGCGCCAGCGTTCTCGACATGCAGTTCACGCTGCTGGCGACCGCGTTCCTGGTGATGGTCGTGGTGTTCACATTCCTGCGGCGGCTGACGCCGACGATTGCGGCCGGCGTCTCGGTGCCGCTGGCGCTGGCCGGCACCTGCGCCGGGATGTGGCTTGCCGGGTTTTCGATCGACAATCTGTCGCTAATGGCGCTGGCGATTTCGGTCGGCTTCGTGGTCGACGATGCCATCGTCATGATCGAGAACATGTACCGCAACCTCGAACACGGCATGGCGCCGTATCCGGCGGCGCTGGAAGGCGCCAGGCAGATCGGCTTTACCGTGCTCTCCATCAGCCTGTCGCTGATCGCGGCCTTTACGCCGCTGATCTTCATGGACGGCATCGTCGGGCGATTGTTGCGCGAATTCTCGCTGACGCTGACGTTTGCCATCGTGGTGTCGACAGTGGTCTCGCTGACGATCACGCCGATGATCTGCGCGCACTACATCAAGGAAGCCACTTCCGATCGCGCGACCTGGTTCGATCGTCTGGTCGAGGGCACGTTGTCGCGCATCGTCTCGTTTTATACCTGGACGCTGCGGGCGGTACTGGGCTTCCCGTTCCTGACCCTGCTCGTGTTCTTCGCCACCATCGCCCTGACGGTGGTGCTCTATGTCAAGACCCCCAAGGGTTACTTCCCGACCGACGACAGCGGGTTCGTGATCGGCGCCACGCGCGCTTCCCCCGACACCTCGTTCCAGGCGATGCTCGGGCTGCAGCAGCAACTGGCCGATATCGTGATGGCCGATCCGGCGGTCGCAGGCGTCGGATCCTCGCTCGGCGGCAGCGCCGGTCCCGGCGGCGGCGGTTCCAACCGCGGCACCATGTTCATCAGCTTGAAGCCGCCGGGGGAGCGGGCGGGCCTATCGACGGCGCAGGTGATCGATCGCCTGCGGCGGAATCTCTACCGGGTCGCCGGCGTCCGCCTGTTCATGTTCGCAGCGCAGGACTTGCGCACCGGCGGCCGGCAGAGCGATTCCGACTATCAGTACACGCTGTCGAGCACGGACCTCGATCTCCTGCAGAAATGGGCGCCGCTGGTGGCCAAACGCATGGAGACGGTGGAGGGCATCACCGACATCTCCAGCGACCGCGATCCCGGGGGCTTGCAATTGTCGCTGGTGATCGACCGCAAGACCGCCTCGAGCCTCGGCGTTCGCGTCCAGGATATCGACAACGCCCTGAACAACGCCTTCGCGCAGCGGCAGATATCGATCATCTATACCCAGCGCAACCAGTACATGGTGGTGCTGGAAATCGACCCGAAATTCCAGAGCGATCCCTCCAATCTGGAGCGCATCTTCGTCGCCGGCGCCAACGATGCCCAGGTGCCGCTATCGGCCGTGGTGCGCTACCAGCGCGGCCTGTCGCCGCTCGCGGTGTATCACTCGCAATCCTTTCCCTCGACGACGGTCTCGTTCAATCTGCTGCCCAATGTGCCGCTGGAGGTCGCGACCACAAACATCCAGCGCGCGGTCGAGGAACTGCACATGCCGGAAGGCATCCGCGGCAGTTTTGACGGCAATGCCGGCGATTTCAACAAGACCAGCGGGCGGCAGCCGCTGCTGATCCTGGGCGCCCTGGTGGCGATGTATATCGTGCTCGGCGTGCTCTATGAGAGCCTGGCGCACCCGATCACGATCATCTCGACGCTGCCCTCCGCAGGCCTCGGCGCGCTGCTGGCGCTGCAGGTGACCGACACGCCGCTGACGGTGATCGCGTTCGTTGGCATCATTCTGTTGATCGGCATCGTCAAGAAGAACGGCATCATGATGGTCGATTTCGCGCTCGATGCCGAGCGCAACCGTGGCCTGTCGTCGGCGGAAGCGATCTTCGAGGCGTGCCGCGTCCGCTTCCGGCCGATCCTGATGACGACGATGGCGGCCCTGTTTGCCGGCATTCCACTGGTTATTGCCACCGGTCCCGGCACCGAGCTGCGCCGGCCGCTCGGTATCACCATCATCGGCGGGTTGTTCGTTTCGCAGATCCTGACGCTCTACACCACGCCGGTGATCTATCTCCTGATCGACCGGCTGCGGCAGCGCCTCCGCTCGGCCCCGCTCCCAGCGCCCGCCGAATAGAGCGTTTTCGAGCGAAGTGGACTCCGGTTCGCGTGAAGAAAACGCGTCAAAATAAAAGATTAGAGCCCCGTTCTGATTCAATCAGAACGGGGCTCCAGTTGAATTACTGGCCACGAAGCGTATAGCGGGCGGATGTCAGAACAAGCCAATCCCAGCTCCGGTCTCAAGTCCGGCGCCGCCGAAGAGGTGGTCCCGGACTGTCCGCATTGCGGCAAGCCGCTGCCGCTCTGCATCTGCGACAGCGTTACGCCGATCGAAAGCAGGATCGAGCTGCTGATCCTGCAGCATCCGCAGGAGCAGGACAGGGCGCTCGGCACCGCGCGGCTGACCGCCATGCATTTTGAGGATGCGGTCCTCAAAATCGGCCTGTCCTGGCCGAGCCTCTCCAAGGCGCTGGGGCGGAAGGTGGACGATCCCTCGCGTTGGGCGGTGCTTTATCTCGGTTCGGCCAAGGTCGCCGATCTCGGTACCGACGCCGAGATCGTCGCGATCAACCGCAAAGGCGAGGTCGAGCCGCACCAGCGCGCCATCCTCTCCGACATCGAAGGCATCGTGCTGCTCGACGGAACCTGGAGCCAGGCCAAGGCGCTGTGGTGGCGCAACGCGTGGATGCTGAAGTGCCAGCGGGTCATTCTGGGCCCGAAGCGGCCTTCGCGCTACGGCAAGCTCCGCAAGGAGCCGCGTGGCGACGGCCTCTCGACCATCGAGGCCGCAGGCCTGCTGCTGGCCGGGCTCGAAAAGCGACCCGAGATTGCGGAAGCGCTCAACACAAGCTTCGATCGCATGCTGGCACGGTATCGGGAAGTGCAGGCCGAAATGCCGGAACTCGCGCCGAAGCCGAAGAAGCGGGATTACCGCCGTCGCAAGCGTGGCTGATTTCGACTTTCAACTGACGGATGCGTCAATGACGTGCATATATCTCTAATTGTGATGTGTTGCACCGTTACCCGTCATGATCGGGACGCCCACACGCCGGGTTCCAGTGTCTGAATCAAGACATAGCGAACTGTGGACAATGATGACATCTCTCTTGACGATGATAAATTGCCTACTCTCCGCGTAACAATTTGGAGCTTAGTCGATGACTTTAAGCACAGAAATTCTCACGCGTTCTCCTTTGCTCGACGCTGACGATATCGAAGGGGAAATCGGCAACATCATCCACAGCACCCGGCGAGGGCCCGTCATCCGCGCCGTAACCAACGGCAACGATCACCCGTTGCCGAATGGCCCGATGCCCGATTACGTCGAGCACAAGGAAGGCGTCAATCAGGTCGGCAAACTCTCGGCTGAAGCCGTTATCCGCGAATACGACGCAGCCGTGAAGGAGATCGAGGCGCTCGGTGTCGAACTGGCCGAGGCCGCCAAGAAATGTGAAGCGATGGTCGCCGGCGTTCATTCCATGGTGAACGAGATCAAGGAGTTGGCGTCGAACTATCGCGAGGAAGGCAAGCGTTACTTCCTGCAGATCGAGGATTGTTCCCTGATGACATCCGAAGTCCGCACTGTTTGCGAGACGCTCAAAAAGCGAATTGCCGCAGGTAATAATCTCGCCGCCTGACGTTCCGGCTGTGGCCGGTCCTGGCGATGGCCGCGCCGTTCGTCGTCGCGGCCATCAGCAGGGCATTCCAGGCCGCATGGCCGTCCCGAGATGCAAATGACGGCAGGTGCGGCGCAAGGGCCCGAGGCCGCGGTCCAGATCGGCAGGTTCGATGGTTGCTCCACTGTTTCGCGCGCACTATGAGGGTGCGTCGGATGCAAGCGGAGCGACGGGAATGGAATTGGTTGCCCATTGGCGCCTGTCGAAACAGGCTTCGATCGATCTCGTTTCTTCTGCGGCGTTCCGATCGTGCCGGCGATGCTTTCGGCCGTTCTCGGGCCGTACGCGGCCATCATGGGAGGCGCCGGCGCGACCGTTTACGTCCTCTCGCTCGCCATTGTGCCCTGGTGCCTGACCGGCCTCGTCACCCAGTTGGCGAGCAAATCAGCCGGGCAAAGACTGCCGCTTTGGCTGGTTGCGGCCATCGGTGCGATCGCCTCGTGCCCGCTGCTAACCTGTGCGGCGCAGGACCCGCGCTACTTCGGTCGAAGAGTGCAAAAAAGCCCCGCAGAAACGCGGTGCTTACTCTTAGGGCTTGTAGGTGCCGGGGTCGGCCCCGCCAACCAGGCCGCCTCTGTTGTTCGCGCCGCCTCCGTAGTTATAGTTCGAACGCCCCATACCGACCGTGCCTTGGTAGGGCCTGGCGCTCGTCTTGTACTTATGGCTCGACGTGTACTTATGATGACTTGTGTAATGATGACGTGTCCCTGCAAGTGCGAACGTGCTTGAGAGCGCGAACACAGAAGCCAATGCTAATGTTGCAAGTTTCATGGTCGTTCTCCCTTGATTTTAGGGAATCCGAGTCAAACCACCATGATCGTTTGCGTTCCAAACCGTCTCATGATTTTTTCGTTCTAAGCCGTCTTCAGCGCGACAGAAGCCGCCAAGCCGTACACATCTCACAGAGCCTCAGTACTCCAGCAATCATCCGCGCGCGCGGTGATCGCACAACGCAAGAACGGATCCAGCACACCAGTTTCGGAACTGATACGGTTTTGGAGTTTCAGAAGTTTGCAAGAGAACGGGCGAGGGTGGTTGCCTAAGGGCCTGGCACTCTATATTAAACGCCGCTCATGGGGCCACGTGGCGGAGTGGTTACGCAACGGTCTGCAAAACCGTGTACACCAGTTCAATTCTGGTCGTGGCCTCCATCCATATAATCAATGGCTTAGACCGATTATAGGAGAGGCCGCAGGAGACCAGCCGCGATCAGCAGGCGGCGTACCAGCCCTCGGGAAACGGAACCAGCGGCCAAGCGGTGCGGTTGTCGTTGGCGGCACGCGGCGACGGATAAGAGCGCTGGGTCTGGACCACGACATCATCCTCCGGGGCTGGCGCAATGGCCGTCTGCACGGCTTCCAGCAGCAAATTGTATTCAACTTCGCTCATCGCGCTCTCCGGGGTTCCAGAGGCGAAGGTCGCAAAAGGATTTTGTTTCCAGATTGAGCGGATCGTTCGAATTTTAACGATTCGGCGACCGCGGCAAAGCTGGTTACTAAAGCGTTAATTTCCCCGCGCAGTCACTAACCCCGCGCAGGAGGGATGCTGTGTGAGAAAAATCACATTTTGCAAAAATTAGTTCGCGTATCCGCCTGGATGACGCCTGCCTTGTGAAGGCGAGCATCATCCAGGGAGGACGCGGTCATGAAGGCAGGGTTTGCGCGAAGTACGGCACTTCTGGGTCGTTACCGCCGGGCTTCGGCGCTCGGCTTCCTGCTAACGCTGATGGCGAGCGGCTCGGCCTGCGCCCAGCAAGGCACCCCCGAGCAGCGCAGGGCCTGCACGCCCGATGTCTACCGCCTCTGCGCCGGCGAGATCCCGAACGCCCGGGCCATTACCGCATGCTTGCGCCGGCAGAAGTCGAGCTTGAGCCCGGCCTGTGCTGCGGTGTTCGGGCAATAAGTCCCGACCGCTTCCTTTACATCTCCAGCGCGGCCAGGTTCTTCGGCAGCATCCGCTTGAACAAGGTGAGAATCCGGACAGCTTCCTTCGGCCCTAACGTGATCGCGTGGCGGACGGTCGCGGCGATCAGCGTCATGATCAGTTGGGAAAACGAGGCGAGGGCGGTTGCGGGCGCGCCGGGTGCGACACGCCGCAGCGCGTCGCCGAGCAGCCCGGCCAGATAGACGCCATCCTCCTCGCCGAGTTTTTGCAGCGCCCGGTCGGCCTGCGTCGCTTGCCAGATGTCGCGCATGACCGGCTCGTCGATGAACATCTGATAGTAGCTGTCGGTAATGCGACACAGGGCCGGGTGCAGATCCCTGATGTTCTTGACCACGGCGAGGTCGCGCCGGACGCAGTCGCGCCCGATCGCGTTGTAGCGCTCCGCGAGCGTGCCGATGATCGCGGTCATGTCGGGAAAGTATTGATAGAGAGAGCCGAACGGCACGCCGCTGCGTTAGACGACGTCGGCCATGCGGAAGGCCTCGCTGCCTTTTTCAGCCATCAGCTCGACTGTCATTTCCAGATGCCAGCTAGTTCAAATGCCAGCTAGCTTTCCCATAGTCCGCCAGTACATTGATAAGTCGTTACATCTCATCGTCGTGGGGGGCGAGTCATGATGAGCGAATGGGAATCTATGACGAACGACGATCTGTTCGCACTGCGCAAACAGATGCAAGAGATTCTTAGCGCAAAGCTAACCGCCAGAAAGGTCGAGCTAGAGCATCGATTGCGGATGCTCAGTCAATCGTCGATGAAGTCTCGGCCGACGCCGCCTGGTCAGGTGTGCAATTGATTTTCCGCGGACGGAACGAAGATGTTTTAAACGGTCGCGGCGACGTGCCCGCAGACTATTGCGACGCTTCGAAGCCTCTGCCAACTGAATTGCCAACCTGAGCCTGTGAAGTTCGGCCCTCAGTTTCAGGAGATCGGCCGTGGTCTGCGCGAGGTAATGGTGGTCGAAAACGCGAACAGTCTGTTCCATGCTTCCCCCTGACGCCTACAAAACCCGAACACCGTATTGCCAGCATTGGTCACGAAGGTCTGTGCATTAGTTCACAATAAGCCAACAAGATTCATTCCATGGCATTTGGTTGATGCCGACTGCCGGCAACACTGCAGGCTCCTAAGAACCGGCTCCGACGCGAGCTGGCGGGCTCAGCGTTCGTCTGCGCTGTGTTCACTATTGGACAGACGTTGCCGTTGTTTCCCGCTTTTATCGGTGCGCCAGATGGGTACCCACTACTCCGCCTGGCAATTTGAAATGGGAATACTTTAATTGGCCTCGGCGCAGAACCTCGCGCTGGGGCCATTTTTATTACAAATCCTCGCGAGGAGCGGGACAGTCTCGGCCAAGGCGATGCGTTGTCGTGCCCGCTTGGCCTTTGTCTTGGGGGGCGGGGCCGCCTCTAGGGCAAGAAGCGACCCCTGATCACGCAGTACGCAGGCCAAACTGAAGGCAGCCAATCTGCGTGACTTGCGGCCACGTTAGACCTGTTTGGATCGGCCGCAATTAAACTCGCGTGTTAAGCTTGATGTCGGCGTTGCGGGTTAATTCTGGAACACCGGCCAATCCGGTTCATTCCAGAAACTCATACTCAAATTGGGTAACGCCTCGGCAGCGAAGCCCCGAAACGTCAAGCGCGCAAATCATGTCCAGCGGGCGGAGCGATGACACTCCGATTTGTGCTTTGGTCGGGGTTAAGCCTCGAGGCTTCCGCAGCTTCGATCAACTCTCTCAGCTTCCGAACTTGGGCCATTCTCTTGCGGAGATCGACCGAACTCACCAAACGACGCTGCTCCAAACCTTTAAAAGACCGCTTCATTTGAATACTCCCTACACGAAAAACCTAGGCTGCCTACAATGACGAGCCAGCGACGATGTGCAGCGCGCCCGCGTTGGGGCCCATTCTTTTGGGGTACGAAATTACGCTAGCTTCGTTTTATGAAGCTTTCCACATTGAGAAAATGAAATCTCGGCAACTCGGCCAGTCCGGCGGGCAGCGTGAAAGCTTCGCCGCAATGAAGAGGGCGGCCAACGCCGCGACCCGGGACACGACAAGCTCGATCGTGCCGGTTTCCATGGCACGCCCGCTAAAGTGTGCAGGCGCCAAAACCGGCTCCATGGAAGCCGGCCTTTTTTCCGCTAAGTGATTGATTTGGATTGGCTCCCCGGGCTGGATTCGAACCAGCGACCATTCGATTAACAGTCGAATGCTCTACCGCTGAGCTACCGAGGAACAGGCGAAACAAAGGTTCGCGAGCGGGCAGCGTATAACAAAGCCTTTCGGGCTTGCAAAGGACCAAATCACCGGCTGTGCGCTGGCTTGAAGCCGGGCCGGAAAGCTTCTGCGGGACAACGATTTGTCCGTCGTTTTCACCCTCCGGGGTGACGGTAGCTGGAACCAGGCCTCTGCAATTCCGTCATACAGAAGTGTGATCGACCGGGCCGCCAATTCGACTTAATCGCCCAAAAGGCTCGGTCATGCCGGGTTAAATGGGAGCTGATTCGATGCCAACCATTACGGCCGAACTGGTACGCGCGGTACCTTCGATCGTCCCAAGCGACATTCCCGCCATGAGCGACGACGAATGCCTGCTTCGGCTCGCGCAAGCTATTGAAGCGCATGATACCGAGCACCTGGATGAAGTTGCGCGGCTGATCGCCCGGCTTGCCGTGACGATCGAATAGGCGGCTTTCCTGCGCCACGGCGGCGGCCCGACGAGGGGACGGCCGCGTGTTGCGTTTTGCCGACGCTTGTACCAAAGATGGCGCGGTTTCAGCTCTCGGTTTCCAGTTCTCTTGCGGCCACGGCCGCATGCTCTCAGGGTCTTAGCCTATGTCCGGTTTTGCGACCGCGCGCCAGAAAATGGTCGATGGTCAGGTGCGTCCGAGCGACGTCACCGATATCCGAATTCTCGATGCCATGCTGGCGGTGCCGCGCGAGGCCTTCGTTCCCGACAACAAGCAGGCGCTGGCCTATCTGGACCTCGATCTCGATGTCAGCGAAGGCGGCGCGGCCAAGCGGTTCCTGATCCAGCCGGCGGTGCTGGCGAAGATGCTGCAGGCGGCTGAGATCAAGGAGAGCGACCGCGTCCTGGTGGTCGGCTGTGCCACCGGATACGCCGCCGCCGTGATCGCCCAATTCGCCCCGCAGGTGACCGCCACCGAGAGCGATTCGGCGCTGGCGGCGAAGGCGCAGGCGATTCTGGCCCGCAATGGCTGTGGAAATGTCACGGTCCGCCCTGCGGCGCCGGCTGATGGCGACGCGGCAGGCGCGCCTTACGATGTCATCGTGCTGAACGGCGCAACCGAGATCGTGCCGGAACAGCTCTGCGGGCAATTACGCAGTGGCGGCCGGTTGGTGGGCGTTTTTGCGACATCACGGCCGGCGCGGGCCACCATCGTGACCGCTTCGCACGGCGATTTCGGTCACCGGACGCTGTTCGATGCCGCTGCCCCGGTGCTGCCCGGCATGGAACTTGTTCCAGCCTTCGTTTTCTAGCGTTTCAGCCGTTTCCACGCCCAATATTCGCCCTCCGTCACCGACTAAATCCTCTTCGAAATCAGAAGTGTGGCCCGTTTGCCCCACGTGAAGAGTTTCGACGGGGGTTGCTTGCGGGGTAGTTCCGTCCAGCCTACGTGCGGACTAAGGTGAGCCGGGACTCACTTCGAGTGAAGCGACGTTCGGTTAATGATCATGTGCGATCATGGTCATTGGCTGGGCGACCAAAAAGATTGGATTGCTTGGGATGCGTGGGGTGAAGGCATTTGCCGGAGCTGCGGCTTCGGCCCTTCTATTAGTGTGCGTGGGCCCGATGCCCGTCTTGGCCGACACAATTGAGGCGGCCTTGGTGCGCGCCTATCAGAACAATCCGCAGCTCAACGCACAGCGTGCGCAGGTGCGCTTCACCGACGAGAACGTGCCGCAGGCGCTGTCGGGCTACCGCCCGAAGGTCGCGGTCACGGCGAGCGCGGGCTACCAATACAGCGACAGCCTTACCCAGACCACCGATCTCAATATCAGGAGGTCTGACCCAATTAACGGCGCCAACCCGCCGCGCAGCGTCGGCGCGACCGTCACGCAGACGCTGTTCAACGGCCAGCAGACCGCGAACAGGACCAGGGCGGCAGAGGGCCAGGTTTCCGGCGCACGCGAAGCCCTGCGGGCCCTCGAGCAGACCGTCCTGCTCAGTGCCGCCACGATCTACATGGACTATCTGCGCGATTCCGCGATCGTCGAGGTGCAGAAGAGCAACGTTCGCGTGCTCGAGCAGACGCTGAAACAGACGCGCGACCGCTTCAATGTCGGCGAAGTCACGCGCACCGACGTTGCGCAGTCGGAGGCGCAGCTTGCCGCCGGCAAGACGCAGCTCCTGACCGCGGAAGCCAATTTGACGACGACGCGATCGAACTTCCGCCGCATCATCGGCAACGAACCGCAGGCGCTTGCGCCGGGCTCACCGGTCGATCGCTTTCTGCCACAGACGCTGCCGGCTGCAGTCGAGCTCGGCCTGACGCAAAATCCGAACGTCACCGCGGCGATGTTCGGCATCGACGTCAGCTACCTCCAGGTCAAGGTGGCCGAAGGCGCGCTGTTGCCGACCGTCACGCTTCAGGCCTCGGTGCAGCAATCCTATGAACAGAGCCTGATCCAATACCGCTCGTTCGGCGCGTCCGCGATCACGCAGCTTTCGGTGCCGATTTATCAGGGCGGCGCCGAATACGCGCTGATCCGCCAGTCCAAGGAAACGGTGGCGCAGCAGCGCCTCGTTCTCGACCAGACCCGCGACCAGACCCGCGCCAACGTGGTCACGGCATGGGGGCAGCTCGTTGCCGGCAAGGCGCAGGTGCAATCGGCGCAATCGCAGGTGCAGGCGTCGGAAATCGCGCTCAATGGCGTGCGCGAGGAAGCCAAGGCCGGACAGCGCACCACGCTCGACGTGCTGAACGCCCAGCAGGCGCTGGTGAATGCGCGAGTCGCGCTCGTCACCGCGCAGCATGACCGCGTGGTGGCGTCATACTCCGTGCTCAATACGATCGGACGTCTGGCGCCTCAGGTGCTTGGCCTGGCCACCACGGTTTACGACCCGAGCGTGCACTATCATCAGGTGCGCGATAGCTGGGCCGGCGTCCGCACACCCGACGGCCGCTGATCGAAGCAGATTCCCGCGCAGGCGGGACGAATATCATCGCCCGGCGCCTGTTGCGCCGGGCGCTTTGCTTGCAATCAATTGTGGCCATGACGTACCGTTTCCGGGGCGAGCTGAGCGATTCGTGGCCCGCGTCTTTGCATCTCGCGGACGCGCGTCGGGGTCGTGTTTTGAGGGGAGCAGGACCTCCCGCGCGATGCGGCGGGTGGCTTGATCTGGGGACAAGTCAGGCTTGTGCGATGAAAATCCCGGCCTGCATTTCCGGAACCGGCAATTCCTTCGCGGCTTTGGTGTAAAATGGTTTCGATGTGGAGTCGGAAATGACGCAACCTGCGAAGGTCCAAGAGCCCTCGATGGAGGAGATTCTGGCGTCGATCCGTCGCATCATTGCTGATGACGAGGCAAAGCCTGCGGCCGCAGAGAAAGCGAGCGCGGCCGCGAAGCCGGTGATGAAGGACATCCCGCCGTCGGCGATTGCCCCGGCGCCGAAGCCGGCTCCGGCCCAGGCCGCCGCCGCTCCGGGCGCGACGGAATACATCCTGGCGTTGGCGATAAGCTCTCCGGCCATTGCGTTCCTTGGTGAACCCGAACGGGAAGCGGTGCGACCCCATCCATGAAATCATAAGAATTGATCGTCCGCCATCACTCGTCGGCGCGCAGCGCGCATTGCGACTTGGCGCCGCCGACAACCACCAGTTAGTGTGCGGTCCGTTCAATCAGCCCAGACATCCACCCCTGAAGGCAGACCTCCGATGCCCGACATCACCTTCCGCTACCTGAGTGCGCGCGACATGGAGGCTATCGCGCTGACGGATGATGAGATCATCAGGGCGGTCGAGGATGCCCTCATCGCGCAGGCGCGTGGCGAGACCACGATCGAGCCGCGCATGCATCTGGTTCCGCGGAAAGGATCGACGCGAGGGCACTTCAACGTTTTGCGCGGTGTCGTGTGGCCGCTCGGGCTGGCCGGCGTAAAGGTGGTCGGCGACTTCTTCGACAACTATCAGCATGACCTGCCGTCGGAGATGGCGATGCTGTATCTGGCCGACCCGGAAACGGGCAAGCCGGTCGCCATGATCGATGCGACGGCGATCACCAGTATGCGCACCGGAGCGGTAACCGCGATCGGCGGCAAGTACCTGGCGCGCAAGTCATCCAAGATCCTCGGCCACGTCGGAGCGCGCGGCACGGCCTACTGGAACGTTCGGTTGCTCAGCCGGCTGTTCGATTTCGACGAGATCCGCGTCCATTCCCGCCGCAAGGAAAGCCGCGATCATTTCGCCGCCAAGCTGGAGAAGGACCTCGGCAAGAAGGTTACCACCACGGACAACTGGCAGGACTGCGTCGAGGGCGCCGATATCATCGTCGAGGCGTCCCGCCTCGAGGCGCCGGCACCGATGCTCAAGAACGCCTGGATCAAGAAAGGTGCGCTCGTCATGCCCTACGGCACCATGAGCGCCGTCGAGGAGAACATTCCGGACATCGTCGACAAGTGGCTGATGGATGATTTCGGCCAGGCTCACGCGGGATCGTTCGGTGCGCTGCGCCGGCAGATCGACAGCGGGCGGCTCAACAAGGACAACCTGCACGGCGAGATCGGCCAGGTGGCGGCGGGAATGCGGCCGGGCCGCGAGCGCGACGATGAGACCATTCTATTCTGGCACCGCGGCTTGTCGCTGTCCGATATCGCGCTTGGAGCGGCGGCGCTCGAAAAGGCCAAGCGGCTCGGTATCGGTCAGGAGCTGTTCTATGCCAGCTTCGAGCCCGGCGGTAATTATTGATCGGCCCGTCGCTGTGACTGCGGGTCCAGCCCACGGCTTTCCGCGAACGATCGGATCAGGGCCCACAGCAGCTCGGTCCGGGGCAGTGGGAC
>Ga0081540_1001635_pt1 | contig 19096 bp, 21 predicted proteins | sample TabmetS2T1R1_FD_71024 | JGI IMG/M metagenome (GOLD analysis project Ga0081540, IMG submission 71024) | Tabebuia heterophylla rhizosphere microbial communities from the University of Puerto Rico - S2T1R1 | ecosystem: Host-associated > Plants > Roots > Rhizosphere ... | reverse complement strand
GAGGAGATCATGACGGCAAAACTCATGCGGGCCGGCATGGTGCTCCCGGGCGGTCCCGCGACCGAGCAGCTGGAGCAGGCCATCCTGGCCGAGCAGGCTGGGTGGGACGGCGTGTTCGTGTGGGAGGCAGGCTACGGGGTGGAAGCGTGGACGCTGCTGGCGGCCATCGCCGCCCGCACCAGCCGGGTCCGCGTCGGCACCATGCTCACCCCCTTGCCGTGGCGACGTCCGTGGAAGGTCGCCAGCCAAGTCGCGACGCTGGACCAGATCTCGGGCGGCCGGGCGATTCTGGGGGTGGGCATCGGCGCCATCGGCACCGGCCTGCCTGACACCGGCGAGGTCACTGACATCCGCGGCCGGGCCGAACGGCTGGATGAGGGCATCGACCTGATCCACGCCCTGTGGGCCGGGGAAACGAGCTACCACGGGCACCATTACCGCTACGAGTGTGATGGCGATGATCTGACCCGGGCCTGCCAGCCCGTTCAGCAGCCCATTCCGGTCTGGGTGGTGGGAGTTTGGCCGCGGCCGAAGTCCATGCGCCGGGTGCTGCGCTGCGGCGGCATCATCCCGCAGTACCAGCTCGAAGGCCGGGCCGCCGGGCCGGATGACGCGCGGGCCGTGCGGGCCTGGCTGGCCGCTCAGGGGGCCACGCGGGGCCTGGACATGGTGGCGGAGGGGGAGACGCCGGCGGACGACCCGGCGGCGGCCGCGGCACAAGTCACGCCGTGGGCCGAGGCGGGCTGCACCTGGTGGCTGGAGACCCGCTGGGAGATGCCCGCCGACCCCGCCGCCCGCGTGCGCAACGTACGCGAACGACTCGCCGCCGGCCCGCCGACCCAGCCCTCGTAAGCGGCGCCCTGCCGGTCCCGGCTCGCGTCGCCGGTCATGCACCCGCGAGACTGCCCACCTGAGGTGGCGGGAGACCGCGAAAGGGGTAGGGGAAGAGGCGTGTTTCTGGTGGGGGCCAGACGGAACCCGCTCGACACCAACAATCGTCTGCAAAGGAGCGTGCGATGAACAACGGCGACCGCGAGCGTGCTCTGACCCTTGCCGAAAAGGCACGGGATCTGGCAGTGGACGGCGGCCAGCAGATCATGTCGGGGCTGGAGTGGTGGTTGCTGCGCTCGTCCGAGATACCCACGACTCCCTTCCTGGACCGCGGCGACTTCCCTTGGGCCGACACGCTTGAAAAGCACTGGCACGACGTCCGCGCCGAGCTCGATGCGGTACTTGACCGCCGCGAGGACCTGCCGAACTTCCAGGACATTCTCCGCGATGTCGCCCCCATCAGCCGGGACGACCGCTGGAAGACCTACTTCTTCCTCGCCTACGGCTACCGGTCGGACGCCAACTGCGCCAACTGCCCGAAGACCACCGCACTGCTGGACAGCATTCCCGGCCTGGTGACCGCGTTCTTCTCGATCTTGTCACCGCACAAGCACATCCCGCCTCATCGTGGCCCGTATCGCGGCGTCGTGCGCTGCCACCTCGGCCTGATGGTGCCCGGCCCGCCGGAGGCGTGCGGCATCAGTGTCGGCGGCGAGGTGCGCCACTGGCAGGAGGGCGAGACGATGTTCTTCGATGACGGTTACGAGCATTTCGCGTGGAACGACACCGACAGCACGCGGGTGGTGCTGTTCCTCGATGTGATCCGGCCACTGCGGCGGCCCGCTGCCAACGTCAACAGGGCCCTGCTGCGGGCGATCTCCTGGTCGCCGTTCCTGCGGGACGCGAAGCGACGGCATCAAGCGTGGGAACGCCGTTTCGACCGCCTGGCACGGTGAACGCGGCCGAGGCGGGCGGCAGACGGGCCGCCACCAGGCCGGATCACTCTTTGATCTCTACCCTGCGGGAGCGGGCCTGGGCGGCCTTGGGCACGCGCACGGTGAGAACGCCGTCGGTCAGCTGCGCGCTGATCTGCTCCGGGTCGGCGTCGGTGGGCAGGCTGGCGCGGTAGGCGAATTTGCCCTGACGGCGGCGGAGGGTCTTGCCCTCGGTCTCCTCCTTGACTTCCCCGGTTATTCGCAGCTCATTACCGCTCACCTCGACGTCGATGTCGTCACGCTTCATCCCGGGCAGCTCGGCGCGCACCAGGTAGGCGTCATCTGCCTCCTCGGTCTCCACCGCGGGTACCCATGCTCCGGGGCCACCTTCGCCGGTCGACTCGAAGAACTGGCTCATGCGTTCCCACAGCTGTCCGAACTCGCCGAAGGGGTCCGAGAACTCCCTTGGCCAGCCGCGCCAGCGCTCCGGCGATCGGCGGCGGGGGACGGGCATGTTCATCCTCGATCACCTCCAGTTACACCTGCCGGCAGCGAATCTCGCTGCGGTCATATTCGGCCCGACGGAAACCCCGGGGGCTCGTCCTACAGGGGATGCCTTACCGTCAGTTGGTTCGCCTGAAACTGCCGTCCATCACCATCTCTGAGGTCTTTGGCCGGGATTTCGCGGGCGGCGTGCAAGCTCACGGCTTCGGGCCAATTTCGGATGAACTTCGGGTGAAACGGCCCGCGTCGCGCGGGGGATCATCAGGGAACGGCCGCGCAGGTCATCTGCCGTCGCCGCCGACGACGGGACCGTCCTAGCCCTTCGGGGACGTTCGGCCCTGGCTGGGCGCCAGCCCGTGTGCGCCGCCCGGGACCGCTGGCTCGCCCAGCCCGCGCGCCGCCCTACTCGCCTGGCCGCCTATTCGCCCGGCCGTCTACTCACCCGGCCCGGCTGCGCCGCCCAGGCCGCCGAGCCCGGTGACGCCCCGGCCGGCCGGTCCCCGGGTCTCTGCCAGACCCTCGATCAGGCCGTAGTCGATCGCCTCATCGACCGTGAGCAGCCGGCCCCGCCTCGCGTCGTCGCGGATCTCGTCCACCTCGTGCCCGGTAACCGCGGCGAGCCGTCCATACAGCTCGGCGAGCATGGCGCGTACCTGTTCTTCGTGCAGCGCGACGATGGTCACCGGGCCGTCAAGGCTGACCGTGGGCTCGGACATGGCGAAAAAGGCATTCGGGTAGGCCCTGCGGTGGCTGGCGGACGCGAGCACACACAGCCCGGGGCCGCTGATCCGCCCGGCCGCGTACGCGGTCACCGGGACCCGGAGGGTGTCGAGCACGCCGACGACGGTCAGCGCCGCCGAGAGGTCGGCATCCAGGTTCTGCAATTCAAGCCGTATCGGCCCCTCCCCCTCGGCGTCGAGGGTGAGCAGCTGAGCGCAGAGCCGGGTGGCCGACTCACCGTCCAGGCAGCCGTGTGCGATCACGATGCGCTGGTTCAGCAGCCGTTCGTACAGCCTGCCCGGCCACTCGCCGTGCTCGACCCATACCTGGGCCGGCTGGATCGCCGGGTTGGGGCGGGGAGGCTGCGGTGGCCGACCCGGCCGCTCTGGCGGCGGGGGCTGCCAGGGCGGGAACGGCGGCACGGGCGGGAATGAACCATCGCGGTATGTGATCATAGCCGGGCTCCTCCTTGTATCACTTCCACGGCCGGTCAGTCCCCCAGCCGCCACGTGATCTGGCTTCCGATCGCGGCGGCATAGCGTTCGAGCGTCGAGGCGCGTACGTCCGCGTCCCCGGCCTCCAGCCGGGCGACCGCCGACTGCGACGTACCCATGCGGGCCGCGATCTCGGTCTGGGACAGCCCGGCCGACCTGCGCTGCCCGGTTAGCTCGTGCACCAGGCGGCGGCGCTCCGCGGACATGCGGCGGATGGCCATCTCGCGGAACCCCGGCAGCATCGGCAACGGCAGCCCACCGGGCCCACCGGTCTCGGGGGGCTCACCGGGTCCACTCGTCTCAGCCAAAACACCAGGATCAGCCACCACACCGGGCTCGCCGAGCTTGCCGGGCTGACTGTGCTGGCTGCGCTTGCCGGGCTCACCAGGCTTGTCAGGCGCACGGGGCGAGGCGGGCGCGGCGCCGCCGCCCGAGCCCGCATCCGTTCCGGACCGCTCCATATGCAGAACGGTATCTCACAAACGAGATCTCCTCGGAGAGCTATCGCTGAGAGCGGACGGCCAGCCCCAGTGATCATGAAATGGGCTCCGGAGGGCGGCCATGGAGGATGGGGAACACGCGGGGTGGGACTGTTTCATTTCATGATCATGGATTCGCTGTTGCCAGGTGTACATCCAGGTCATGATCACGCCCGGCCGGCGGGCCGGCGATGTGCTGCAGGGCGGGGACGCTATTGGCGTGTTCCGCCGGGGATGCCGCGCTCGGTGGCGAGCACCGCCTTGAGCGCGGCCACGCCGCCCCTCCTGGCATCGAGGTGCCGCTCGGCCAGCTCAAGCTGGGCACGCGCGTCACCCACGAACGCCGCCAGACACCGTTCCGGCTCGATATTGGCGAGCGCGAGGATGGCGCCGGCCGCCCCCATCGGCCCGGCCAGGGCGAGCACGGCGGACGAGCCGACGTAGGTGGCACCCGGGTAGTGGGCCAGCTCGTCCAGCAGCCTGTCCGGATCGCCGGAGGAGTCCTTGACGCCGGCCACCGGGAGGCCGGCCAGGGCGTCAACCGGAACTCCGGGGGCGGACACCTGCGGGTAGTGGTAGGCGAGCACCGGCAGGTCGCCGGCCGCGCTGGCCACGGCCGTGAAGTATCCGGCGAGGTCGCGGCTTCCTGGCGGCGGGAAGGCAAGCACCGCGTCGGCGCCCGCCCGCACCGCGTCCCCGGTGAGCGCCGCGGCCTGCCGCGCCGAGGGGGCCCCGGTGCCAGCGATAACCGGGGTGCCCGGTGGCACCGCGCCCCGCACCCCCTCGATCAGCGCGACCCGCTCGGACCCGGTCAGCGTCGCCGCCTCACCGGTGGAGCCGCATACCACCACCGCCCGTATCCCGCGCGCCACCAGGTCGCCGGCGAGCTTGCCGGTCGCGCCGGGATCGATCTCGCCGTCGTCGCCGAAGATGGTCACGAGCGCGACCCCGACGCCACGGAACGGTTCGGTCGTGGCACCGGACCCGACCCCGCCTGCGCCATCCCGCATGGGAGCTGATTCGTTCACCCCTACGTCCTCCACGTTCGGCCGCGTGACACCCCTCCCGATCGTAACTACCGCTCTGCCGACCGCCCGTGCGGGCCGGTGCGGTTGGCAGGCGACGTGCCCACGGGGACTGGCAGGATAATGCCCACGGCAGAGCCAGGACGACGGCGCGAGGGGTGGCGGCATGGTGGTGCGGTGGGGAGTCATGGGCACGGCCGGGATCGCGCAGAGGAACTTCCTGCCCGCGGTGCGCGAGGCGGGCGGGGAGGCGGCCGCCGTGGCGGGCCGCGACGCCGAGCGGACCACCGTATGGGCACGCGACAACGACATCGGCCGCGCCATCGTCGGCTACCGGGCCCTGATCGATGACCCCGCGCTGGACGCGCTCTACATCCCGCTGCCGAACGCGCTGCACGCCGAGTGGACGATCCGGGCGCTCCAGGCCGGCAAGCCGGTGCTGTGCGAGAAGCCGCTGACGGGCACGGTGGCCGAGACCGAACGAGTGCTGGCCGTGGCGCGCGAGACCGGCATTCCGCTGTGGGAGGCGTTCGTCTTTCCCTTCCACGACCAGATGAACCGGGTCACCGCGCTGCTGGCAGCGGGGGCCATCGGTGAACTGCGGGAGATCCAGTCGTGCTTCCATTTCGCGATGGCCCACCCGGAAGGCAACATTAGGATGTCGGTCGCGCTGGCCGGCGGGGCGCTCAACGACGTCGGCTGCTACCCGGTCCGGCTCGCCCGTGACCTGTTCGGCGCCGAGCACACCAGCGCGTGGGCCGCCGCCATATACGATCCCGGCGGTGTGGACGTGACCACCTGGGGCAGCCTCGGATTCCCCGGCGGCCGCCGGCTGTTGATGTCGTGCGGCTTCCAGCAGGCCCAGGACACGTTCAGCCGCCTGATGGGGACCGACGGCCAGATCAACCTCACCAACCCGTTCCACCCCACCCGGCAGGACCGGTTCGAGGTGCGCGTGGAGGGCCGCGAGCCGGCCACCCACCCCGCCGCCGGGCCCTATGAGCACTCGTTCACCCCGGCGGTGCGCCACATCCAGGCTGTCGTCCGCGGGGAGGAAGAGCCCCGGCTGCTCGCCGTGGACACCTCACTCGGTTCCGCCCGCGCCCTGCAGGACCTCGCCAGCAGTGCCGCCGACCACGCGGCCTGACCGCTGCCAGGTCTCGGCGGGCTCCCGTCAGCGGGCGTGTCCCCCGCCGAGGTAGTTCTCGGCCAGGTCACAGCTGTCCCGCTCCGATGCGATCGCGCGCTCGGTGTGGTAGCCGAGCCGGTGCACGCGCAGGATGGACGGCCCGGCTCCGGGGTCCTCAACGAGGTAGGTGGTGTTCTCCGACACATTGAGCAGCCGGACGGTGCTGGCCGGATGGCAGCCGTAGGCGCCGAGCGCGCTCCGCGCACAGCGGCTTACCCGCTCCAGGTCATCGCCGCCCACCGACAGATCGTGAAGCTCCATGTCCGCCATCCTCGCCCCGCCGCGACCGCGGCGAGCGCTCGACACCGCCCCCGCAGCGGGCGGATGGGGCATTGTGTCGACCGTGAGGCTCTGGGCCCGGATTCGCGGCGGCTTGGCGGTGCTTGCCACGGCGGCGCTGGCGGGCGGTTGCGCGCCTGCTCGCGCCGTGCCCGCGGGCCCACCGGCCTCGCCGCCAGCCACGCCACGGCCTGCCACTTCACCGCACGCCACGGCACGGCCGGCCGGCAGCACGGCGGGCGTGTCCGGAGCGCGGGCCGCGGGCCAGCTCGTCACCGTCACCGCCGCGTCCTACGGCGCGACCTACGCCACGCTCGCCGCGTACCAGAACTCAGCCGGGCGGTGGCGGCGCGTCCTCGGACCGTGGACGGCGCGGATCGGCCGGAACGGGTTTGCCCCGCCGGGGCTCAAGCGGGAGGGTGACGGCCGCACCCCGTCGGGAACGTTCGGCCTCGGGTTCTTCTTCGGCGTCCTGCCCAATCCCGGGGTCAGGTTCGGGTACCGCCAGTCGCACCCCTTCGACTTCTGGGACGACGACCCGGCCAGCCCGCGCTACAACGAGTGGGTCGACCAGCGGCGGGCCGATCCCGGGCGCAGCCCGGAGCCGATGGACGTGTCCGGTTACGACTACGGCGCTGTGATCGCCTACAACACCGCGCGGACCCCGGGCCTGGGCAGCGGCATCTTCCTGCACGTGAACATCGGCATCGCGACCGCGGGCTGCGTGACCCTGCCCATGGGGCAACTGCTCAGGGTGCTGCGCTGGCTGAACCCCGCCCGGTCGCCGCGGATCAGGATGGGCGTCGGGGCATGACCACCTGACCGGGCAGGTGGCGCGACGCCGGGCGGTGGGCAGATTCACGAGCGTGAGCGACGATCTGGTGACGCTGTTCCTGTGCGGGGACGTGATGACCGGCCGTGGCGTCGACCAGGCCCTTCCTCACCCGGGGGACCCGCGGCTGCGGGAGTCCTACGTCCGGGAGGCCACAACCTATGTGGAACTGGCGGAATCCGCCAGCGGCCCGATCCCCCGCCCGGTGGACCCGGCCTGGCCGTGGGGCGACGCGCTGGGGGTTCTCGACGACCTGGCGCCGGACGTCCGGCTGATCAACCTGGAGACCAGCATCACGCGCGGCGGCGACTTCGCGCCGGGCAAGGAAGTGCACTACCGGATGAACCCCGCCAACATCTCCTGCCTGACCGTGGCCCGGCCCGATGTGTGCGCGCTGGCGAACAACCACGTGCTGGACTTCGGGCACGGCGGCCTGGCGGACACCCTGGACACGCTGGCCGGAGCCGGTCTCCGGGCGGCGGGGGCGGGCCGGGACGCGGCCGAGGCGCGCCGGACGGCGGTGGTCAGCTTGCCGGGCCGCGGGCGCGTGAGCGTCGTCTCCTGCGGGACGGCCTCGTCCGGTATCCCGCCGCAGTGGGCGGCGGGCGCCTCGCGGCCCGGCGTCGACCTGCTTCCCAGCCTGTCCAGCCGGGTGGCCGGCCAGGTCGCCGACCGCGCGCGGGCGGGTGCCAACCCGGGCGACATCGCGGTGATCTCGCTGCACTGGGGATCGAACTGGGGCTATGGGGTCGGCCGGGAGCACGTCGCCTTCGCCCACCGGCTGATCGAGGGCGGGGTGGACCTGGTGCACGGCCACTCATCACACCATCCGCGCCCGATCGAGGTGTACCGCGGCAAGCTCATCCTGTACGGCTGCGGCGACTTCATCGACGACTACGAGGGCATCGCCGGTCACGAGGAGTACCGGGATGATCTGCGGCTGCTGTACGTCGCCGCGCTCCGGCGCGGCACCGGCGAGCTCGCCGAACTGCGGATGGTGCCGATGCAGGCGCGCAAGCTGCGGCTGTGGTTCGCCGGCGAGCGGGACCGGCGGTGGCTGGCCACCACGATCGGCCGTGTCAGCCGCCCGTTCGGGACGCGGGTGGAACTGGGACCCGACGGTGTGCTCGCGCTTCGCGTCGCAACCGGCGGCCGGTAGGGGCCAGCCACTAGCCCGGCGGGTATGGACAGTAGGAGTAGGGCCGGGATAGATGATGCAGTGGACGCCCAACCCGGACCCCGGAGTATCAGGAGCTCAAAACATGACGCCAGACCCCACCCAGCAAGCCGGAACGCTGCATGTGACCGACAGCAGGACCGGCCGCAGTTACGACCTGCCGATCACCGATGGCGCGATCCGCGCGCTCGACCTGCGCCAGATCAAAGTTTCCGACGACGACTTCGGCCTGCTGTCCTACGACCCGGCGTTCATGAACACGGCGAGCTGCCGCAGCGCGATCACCTTCATCGACGGGGAGAAGGGGATCTTGCGCTACCGCGGCTACCCGGTCGACGAGCTGGCCGACAGCGTGACGTTTCTCGACGTCGCCTACCTGCTGCTCCGGGGGGAGCTGCCCGGCAAGGAGGAGTCCGCCGAGTGGGCCGATGAGATAACCCGCCACACCTACGTACACGAGAACGTCAAGAAGTTCATCGACGGCTTCCACCACGACGCCCACCCGATGGGCATGCTGGTCAGCTCCATCGCGGCGCTGTCCACGTTCTACCCGGGAGCCAAGGCGATCTCCGATCCCCGGGACCGCCACCTGCAGATCGTGCGGCTGATCGCCAAGATACCGACGCTGGCGGCGTTCGCCTACCGGCACGCGCTGGGCCTGCCGTACAACTACCCCGACGGCGAGTTGTCCTACACCGGCAACTTGCTCAACATGTTCTGGAAGATGACCGAGCCCAGGTATCACCCGGACCCGGTGCTGTCGCGCGCGCTGGACGTGCTGTTCATCCTGCATGCCGACCACGAGCAGAACTGCTCGACGAGCGCGATGCGGGGGGTCGGCAGTTCGCGGGTCGACCCGTTCTCCGCAGCCGCTGCCGCGGCCGCGGCGCTGTACGGGCCCTTGCACGGAGGCGCGAACGAGCAGGTTCTGCGGATGCTGCGCGACATCGGCTCGGTGGAGAACATTCCCGCCTACATCGACCGCGTGAAGGGCGGTGAGCTGCGCCTGATGGGGTTCGGTCACCGGGTCTACAAGAACTTCGACCCGCGGGCGACCATCATCAAGCAGGTCGCCGAGGAGGTGTTCAAGGTCACCGGGCGCAACCCGCTGATCGACATCGCCCTGGAGCTTGAGCGGATCGCGCTTGCGGACGACTACTTCATCACGCACAAGCTGTACCCGAACGTGGACTTCTACTCCGGCATCATCTACCAGGCGATGGGCTTCCCCGTGGAAATGTTCCCGGTGCTGTTCGCGATCGGGCGGATGCCGGGCTGGCTGGCCCAGTGGGAAGAGGGAATCAGCGACAGCGAGCAGAAGATCTCACGGCCGCGGCAGATTTACGTGGGTGACGGGCTGCGGCACCTGTAACGCCCAGCCATTCGGTGCCGGGTAACGGTTGAACAACGGGCTGCCAGGCTGTAAACCGTGCCCGCGCGGGGGGCGTCTTCATTGCATTGTGCGCGAGGCCAGGGAGGTGTTTCTTGCCATCAGCCAGAGCCCGATTGGTATCGCGATCCAGCCGACGATCGGCGAGGGCCGGGGCCGGCCGGCCGGGTACCGGGTCCCGCGGGCAACCCGCTGGCCGTATTCCCCGCATTCATGACCGGCAGCGAGGGTAGGACGATAACGCGGTACATCAGGGGGAGCCGGGACGATGAGCGTGCAATTCGGTATCGACGCATCAAGCTTCCAGGGCAACGTGAACTGGGCCCGGACCGATGCCACAACCGCGTTTGGCTGGGAAAAGGTCACGCAGGGCTCGCCGCGAACCGTAAGCGGCGGGTACGTCAATCCCTTCTGGGCCGGGCCGTCCGGGCACAACAAGCGGGCGATGGCCGAGCGCGCCCGCGCGAGCGGTTTCGTGCCAGGCGGATACCTGTTCCTTGAAGCGGGGGACGGTGCCGGGCAGGCCGAGTTCTTCCACAACAAGGCCGGTGACATGACCGGATTTGCCATCGCCGTGGACGTGGAGCCCACCACCGGGTCACGGCCGGGCCCTTCCGCCGCTCACGCCTGTGTCGCCCGGCTGCGCCAGCTGTATCCCAGGCACCCGATAATCGGCTACATCCCGCATTGGTACTGGGACGGTCAGGGCACGCGTTTCGTGGATGTGCTGTGGGCGTCGAATTACGTCACCGGGTCCGGCACTCCGGCCCACCTTTACGCGCGCGTGCGCCCCCGGCAATGGGCCGCTTATGGTGGCCGTGCGCCCGCACTGCTGCAATTCACCAATGCCGCCACCGTGCCGGGAGTCAACGGTAGGGTGGACTGCTCAGCGTTCCGGGGCACGGTGCGCCAGCTCCGGGCGAAGCTTTTGCCGCACAAGCGACCACGACCACGACCATCGCCGGAGGATCTGATGCAGCCCGGCTTTCTTCTCAAAGGCGAAGGCGCCGTCACCCCGCTCGCCATCCCCAACGGAGCCAAGCGGCTGCGGTTCTTCTCCAACAGGCCGGCGACGGTGCGGGTCGATCTCATCGGCGTCGACAAGCCGAGCGTCAACCTCAAGCTCGGGTACGACCACGGCGCCCGGGGCCTCGCGACCGGCGGGGCGCGCGCCGCCGTCGTCCACCGGGTCGACGGCGGCAACAACGAAGTGTCCTACGTCGTCACGGGCTGACCCGAGCCCACCGCACCCGTATTCCACCGGAACCTGCCCCGGCAGGCCGGGACCTGCCTCAGCGGTGCTGTGCGCCGCCTGTCCCGACGGGGAGTTGTGCGGTGATGGTGGTGCCCTGGCCGGGAGCGGACCGGACCTCGAACCGGCCGCCGAGCGCGGCGAGCCGGTCGGCCATGTTCCGCTGGCCCGAGCCCATCGGCATGTGGCGGGTGTCGTAGCCGGTCCCGTCGTCGGACACGGTGAACAGCAGGGTTCCGTTCCGGGCCCGCAGGCAGATGCGGGCCCGGGATGCGTGGGCGTACTTGGCGATGTTCTGCAGCGCCTCCAGGCAGCAGAAATACACGGCCGCCTCGATGTCCTGCGCGAGACGCCCGATCCCGTCCGCCTCGACCGCCAACGGCAGCGGCGACTTGCTGGCCTGGGCGCGCAGTGCCGCGGCAAGCCCGAGGTCGGCCAGCAGTGGCGGGTAGATGCCCCTGGCGAGGTCACGCAGATTCTCCAGGGCGCCTTTCGTGTCCGTTTGCAGTTCGCCGAGTAGCTCCTTGGCCTGCGCCGGGTCCTCGTCAATCGTGGTGTCCGCGAGCCGGAGCTTGATAGCGAGCGCCACCAGGTCCTGCTGCGCCCCGTCGTGGATGTTGCGTTCCAGTCTGCGTCGCGCCTCATCCTGCGCCGCGACGATGCGCTGCCGGGACGCCCGCAGGTCCTCGATCAGGCCCACGTTCGACAGGACCAGGCCAGCCTGCGACGCCACATCCGCGACCAGTTGCTCGCCCGCCGGGCGGAGCGGCTCGTCCTTGGGCATCCGGATCGAGATCGCGCCAAGCAGCCCACCCTGGTGCACGACGGGGACGCACATGTCACAGTCGGGCAGCGGCGGCATGACCTGGCCATCGACGGAAACGGGAGCCATGTGCGGACCATCCCCCGAGGAAGTCTCCGGGCGCAGCTCGTCGTCCACCCGCAGCCACACCACGACCCGCTCGGCGCCGGTACCCGCCGACACGATCTGCGCCATCTGCGGCAAGACGTCCCCGTGCGCGTACGCGCCGCCGATGCGCTGGGCGAACTCGGACAGCACCTGATACGGGGTGGCCCGCCGGCCGTACACGACGCGGTTCGCCAGCCGCCCGGCCCGCTGCCGGGCCGGCTGGAAGGCGACCGCCACCACCGCCGCGGCCAGCGCCGCGAGCAGCGGGCTGCGCTGGCTGCCGGCCAGCGCGCCGACACCGACGACCAGCCCGGCGTACACGGCGGTGATGAACACCGCCAGCGACCCGTACAGGACGGCCTTGCTGATCACGATGTCGATGTCGTAGAGCCGGTACTTCAGCACCGCGATGACGATCGCCACCCACAGGCACAGGAACGCGAGGTTCGAGAGCACCCCCGCGACCACCCACGTGGTCAGGAACGACGGGATGACCGTGGCGACGACGAGCAAGGAAGCCGCCGCGAACCACTTCAGCTGCAGCCGCTCGTCACCCACCGACCGGGCGTATCTCACCACCACCGCGGCGACGCTGATCACCAGCGTAGCGAGGATGAGGAACAGCAGAGCGGTCAGCTCGGCCGGGGTCTGCGCTTCGGTGAAGGAACTGAACGGGTCCTGCCAGATGCGGGTGGCGCGCACCACCATGTCCACCAAGGTGGTCGCGAACACCGCGCCCACGAACCACGCGGCCGGACGCCACCGCCGTGAGCGCAGCCGCCCGGTCGGAAACAGCAGGAACAGAAAGGCGAGCATGGCGAACGGGATGACCCAGACCCAGTTGGAGAGCCAGGCGAATAGCCGGCCTTCCGGCAGCGACCCTGGGGCAGCGAGCAGGGCACGCAGCGCATACTGTTCCGCAAAGCCGCTCAGCCCCAGCCCAAGGCCCGCCGCCAGGAACACCCAGCCAACGCGATTCGCGGGCCGCCGGGACGCCAGGACGAATCCGACGACGGGCACCGCCAGGTTCACCACCTGCCCGAAGACATCGGGAAGGTTCCAGGCCCTCTGCGCAGCAGGCAGCGAATGCTGGTCCATGCCCGCCAGCACCAGCCCGCCGACTATCAGCGCGGCCGATGCGGCCGCAGTGCAGCCTGCCACCCATCGGGCGGTCTGGGCTCTCATCCGTACCCCCGACTCCCCCTCGGCCCCGTGGCGCCCAAGGCCCACCTAACCGCAGTCTTGCCCGGTCTGGCCGTGGCAGGCAAGAAGGTCACCCGTACCGGAAGGCTCGTGCGAGCACCCCGCCACCGACGTGTCTCGCCCGGGCGTGAGGACCGGCGGCATGGTCACGTTAAGCAGCCGCGCCGCCGCCGCGGCGATTGCGCCCGGTACGCGGCAGCCGGGGCGAGACGATGAAGTACAGACCGTCGCTCAGGGCTGTCAGGCGCTTGAGGCTCTGCCCCGTGAAGATGTTGTACGGCTCGCTCATGCCCACATGATGGCTGTTGCGAACCCACCGCCGGCGCGTTCCGGCAAGGCCTCCCGCCTCGCCGCCGGCCTAGCTCCCGGCGGTTCCCAGCGCCGCCAGCAGCGCTTTCATCCAGGGCCCGAGATCGGCCGGAGTCCTGGCGGAGATGAGGTTGCCGTCGACCACGGTGGCCTGGTCGACCCAGTCGACCCCGGCGTTGACCATGTCGTCGCGGATCGCAGCCACGCTGGTCGCCCGGCGGCCTTTGACGATCTTCGCCGAGATCGGCACCCAGCCCGCGTGGCAGATGAACGCGACCGGCTTTCCCGCGTCGTCGAAGGCCCGCGCCAGGTCAAGGACGGCCTCCGAGCGCCGCAGCTTGTCGGGCGCGTACCCGCCGGGGATGACGAGCGCGTCGAAGTCACCCGCAGCGACACGGTCCACGGTGGTGTCGACCGCTACCGGCCCGTGGCCTTTCTTTCCCGTCACCGGGTGGTCGTCGAGGCCTGCCACCGTCACGGCGACGTCCTCCTCGCGCAGACGGTAGAGCGGGTACAGCAGCTCCATGTCCTCGAAATCGTCCGCGGCGAGAAGAAGAACCTTGTTCCGTGCTGGCACCATGATTCCGACCCTACGCCGGGCTCAGGCGGAGCTTGCGGCGGGCGTCGCCGTGGCGCGCGGGCGGGTGTTTCCCGTGGCGCGCGGGCGGGCACGGTTAACCCGCCCGTCAGGTGCTTGATCCGGGAGCGGGGGCGTAGCGTGCTCTGTGTGGCTCCCGGCCCCGCCCTCCCCTCGAAACCGCTGGAGGCGTCATGACAGAGCAGGATCCAGACCGGCCAGCGGAGGAGTTCCACCGCAGCCGCCGTGAACATCCCGGCAAGCTGGAGCGCCTCGACGACGACCAGCTCGCCCGGCTGACCGAGGAGGAGCGGGTCGATGCCGGGATCGACGACTACGACCCGGACGAGGTGCCGCCCGCGACCGACGAGCCACCGCCGTTCGATGTCACGCAGACCGACGTGTACGAGGAGGCGCGGGCCGAGATCCGCCGCGAGTACGACGCCGGTGAGCTCGAGGTCGAGGGTGAGCGGGACCGGTTCCCTCCCACGCACTACGACCGGTGAGGGACCGATGTCATCCCCTGCAGAGCCGGTGCACCTCAACAATCATCATCGCAACACGCTCCGGCAACTGTTCTCGCATCCGCCGAGCCACAACATCGAATGGCATGCGGTGGTGTCGCTGCTGGATGCGGTCGGCTCGGTCGAGAGGCACCGCGACGGCAAGGTTGCCGTCACGGTCGGGTCGCAGAGCGCGGTGTTCACGCCCCCGGCGGGCAAGGACCTCGACACGCAGACGGCAGCGTACCTGCGCCGGATGCTGAGCGCCGCCGGCTACAGCGGCGGCGGCTAGGCCGATTACCGGCGGCGGCCAGGCGGCCACAGCGGCGACAGCTAGGACAGCCGCGAGATCTGCCGGATCTTGTTCATCGCGTCGAGGGCGGCGACCTTGTAGGCCTCGGCGAGGGTCGGGTAGTTGAAGACCGCGTCGACCAGGTAGTCGACGGTGCCGCCGCAGCCCATCACCGCCTGCCCGATGTGGACGAGTTCGGTGGCGCCGGTGCCGAACACATGAACGCCGAGCAGCCGGTGGTGGTTCAGCGACACGAGCAGCTTCAGCACGCCGTAGGAGTCGCCGATGATCTGCCCGCGGGCGAGCTCCCGGTAGCGGGCGATCCCCACCTCGAAGGGCACGTTCTCCTTGGTGAGCTCCTCCTCGGTCTGCCCGATGTAGCTGATCTCGGGGATGCTGTAGATGCCGATCGGCTGCAGCTTCTCCATCGCGTGCACCGGCTCCCCACAGGCGTGGTGCGCCGCCAGGCGGCCCTGTTCGGAGGAGGTGGCGGCCAGGGCGGGGAAGCCGATGATGTCGCCCACCGCGTAGATGTGCGGCACGGCCGTGCGGTAAAGCTCGTCGACCTTGACCCGGCCCCGCTCGTCCGCGGTGAGGCCCGCCGCGTCGAGGTGGAGCAGGTCGCTCGTCCCTTGACGGCCCGCGGAGTACATGACGGTGTCGGCGGGGATCTTCTTCCCGCTTTGCAGGATCGCGATGGCGCCTTCCGGCCGTGCCTCGACGGAGGCCACTGTCTCGCCGAACCGGAAGGTAACCGAGAGGTCTCGCAGATGGTATTTGAGCGCCTCGACCACTTCGACGTCGCAGAACTCCAGCATCCGCTCGCGCCGCTCGACCACGGTGACCTTGGTGCCCAGCGCCGCGAACATGGACGCGTACTCGATCCCGATGATCCCCGCGCCCGCGACGACCATCGACCGCGGGACGTGCTCCAGCTGAATGATCCCGTCGGAATCCATGACGGTTTGCTCGTCGAACTCGACGCTCTTGGGCCGAGCGGGCCGGGTGCCGGTGGCGATCACGATGTTCTCGGCGGTGGCCCGGCGTACCCTGCCGAAGCCGTCGTCCACCTCTATCGTGTGCGGGTCGGTGAAGTAGCCCGTGCCGGTCAGTATCGTGACCCGGTTGCGCGACAGCTGGCTGCGGACCACGTCCATCTCGCGGCCGACCACGTGGTTGGTACGGGCCGCCAGGTCGGCGATCGTGATGTCGTCCTTGACCCGGTAGGCCTGCCCGTACATCTCCCGCTGGTCCAGGCCGGTCAGGTAGAGGACCGCTTCCCGCAGGGTCTTGGACGGGATGGTCCCCGTGTTGAGGCACACCCCGCCGATCATGTTCTTGCGCTCGACGATCGCCACGCGGCGGTCAAGCTTCGCCGCGGCGATCGCCGCCTTCTGGCCGCCGGGGCCCGAGCCGATCACGAGGAGGTCGAAGTCGTACATATGCACAAGTGTGACGACGGAACGCGCCGTTTTGAACCCCGGGCTCCCACCCGGCCCCGGAGAATCACGCCGGCCACACCACCGGGAACAGGGGATGGTCCATGGCGGCCCCGGCGGTGAGCTCCGCGTCGAGGCCGTCGAACGGCGGGGAGGTGGTCCACGGGCGCGGCGCATGCCGGGCATCCGCCGACAGGTAGCGCAACGACAGGATCCGCCGGCGGCCCGTGTAGGGGAACCCGGGTGCCCCGTGCACGGTCAGGAAGTCGAAGAAGATCGCGTCGCCCGGCTCCAGCTCGAAGCGGCGGATGTCGAACGCGCCGCGGTCGGCCTCGATGTCGGGCAGCTCGGCCAGGCTCCCCGCGGGGAACCAGCGCGCTTCCCCGCGCAGGAAGGTGCGCGGCATGAGCCAGGGGCCGCGATGGGATCCGGCCACCAGCTCCAGGCTCCCGGCCTCGGGCACCGGGTCGACCGGGATCCAGGCGGTCACGCCGCGGCCGTCGACGTTGTAGTACGGCTGGTCCTGGTGCCATGGGGTGCGCTGCCTGGTCCCGCCCTCCTTCACCAGCACGTGATCGTGGTAGAAGCGGACCTGCGGCGTCGCCATCAGGGCGCCCGCGATGGCGGGAGCCCGCGAATGCCGGGCCAGTTGCTCGATCTCAGGTATCTCCCGCCACCGGCAGAAGTCCTCGGTGAAGGCACCCGGGTCATCGGCGCCGCTGGCCACCTGAGCGAGCGGGCTGAGGCTGACGAGCACGGCGTCGATCGCCCGGGCCGCCGCCGCTACCTGGCCGGCGTCGAGGACCGAGCGGACGCACGCCACGCCGTCCCGCTCGTAGGCCAGCGTGTCGTCCACGGGCAACGGGTCCATGGGCCGCACTGTAGTCCCGCCGCCCCTGTATTCTCGGCCCCACCGCCCGGCGGAGACCCATGAGCGAGACTGACCTGCGTATCGACCCGCTGACGGGCGCCTGTGTCGTCATCACCCCGTGGCGGCAGCACCGGCCGAACCAGCCGGACGGCTTGTGCCCGTTCTGCCCGGGCGGGCTGGAGGCCCCCGGGCCGTACGACGTCCTGCACATCCCCAACCGCTGGCCTGCCCTTGCCAGCGGGTGTCATGAGGTGATCCTGCACAGCCAGGACCACCATGCTTCGTTCCCGGCCCTGGGCGGGCGCCGGTCGGCCCGGGTGATCGAGCTGTGGTCCGCGCGCACGGTCGCGCTCGGGGCGCGCGACGACGTCGGCTATGTGTTCGTGTTCGAGAACCGCGGCCGGGCGATCGGCACCACGATCGAGCACCCGCACAGCCAGGTGATGGCCTTCCGTGACATCCCGCCCATCCCCCGGTCCGAGCTGTCGGCCGGTCACTGCGAGCTCTGCCGCGACCCCGCCGAGGCGCTGACGGTCACCTGCGGCTCGGGGTGGCAGGCGCGGGTCCCGTGGGCGCCCTCGTGGCCGTACGAGATGCTGCTCTCCCCGCGCCGCCCTGTCGCCGACCTGCCCCCCCCGGGCCCGCGGGCCGCCGCCGCGAACCGCCACCTCGAGATGGAGCTTACGCCCGAGAATGACCGCGTCGACCACGTCAGCCGTGCCATGGCACCTGGCGATCAAAGCCGGGCGCTTGTCGACCAGGCCATTGTAAACCTTCCTCGCCTCGTCGTATCCAGGATCAGCGGGCTGGAGCAACTGTCCTGAGAACGTGTTGGCAATTTCGCTTGAAGTGTCGGCAACCGATAACATGGCTTGCTCTCCTCTTTAGCCTTGAGCTCTTTTCTGCTTAGCGCTGGCCGGAGGCAAACGCGAAGATTTCAGGTGCGGATGAACCATTTTCATCTACAATTTAGTGCCATGCGAAAGCTTCCACCCCTCATTGAGCTGCGTGCGTTCGAGGCGACCGCGCGGCATATGAGCTTCAAACAGGCGGCCTCCGAGTTGGGCGTGACGCCGACCGCCATCAGTCATCAGATCAGGCTGCTGGAGCGCTATTGCGGACACCCGCTGTTCCGCCGCCAGCCGCGGCCACTGATGCTGACCGAAGTAGGAGCGCGCCTCTTTCCAGGCATTAGGGACGGCATCGAGTCGTTTGCCACGGCGCTCGCAGCTGTGAAGCGCGATGGTGACAGGCAACCCCTCCGCGTCACCACCACGAACGCCTTTGCCAGCCGCTGGCTTGTGCCTCGGCTCCCGCACTGGAGAGAGCGACGCGGGACCGTGCCACTCGAAGTGATCGGCACCGACGCCGTGTTAAACCTTCATGCCGGCGATGCGGACGTTGCCATTCGTAATGCTGCGACCCTGCCGTCGGATGGCTCAGCACGAGAGCTCTTCCGCGACACCTTCTGGCCTGTTTGCAGTTCCCGGCTGCTTTCAACCGGGCCACCCTTAAAGCGAGCGGCGGACCTCAGGCGGCACGTGCTCATTCACTGGTACTGGCCGCCCTTTGTACCCAACGCCCCGACGTGGCAGCGTTGGCTTGCCCTCGCACGCAAGAAGTGGCGCGATGTGCCGGAGCATAACGAGATCGATCACCTGAGCTTCCGCGAAGAGTTGCATGCGATTGAAGCCGTCATTGCCGGGCAGGGCATTGGCATCTGCAGTGATGTGCTCGTCGCGCACGAACTGGCGACCGGCGAACTGGTAAAGGCATTGAACCTGGGTCTGCCGGGCTATGGCTTCTACCTCGTGCACTCGGTCGATCATCCGCGACACAAAGCCATCGATGCATTTGGGGCATGGCTGCAATCTGTCAGGTAACC
>Ga0081540_1001634_pt1 | contig 19098 bp, 14 predicted proteins | sample TabmetS2T1R1_FD_71024 | JGI IMG/M metagenome (GOLD analysis project Ga0081540, IMG submission 71024) | Tabebuia heterophylla rhizosphere microbial communities from the University of Puerto Rico - S2T1R1 | ecosystem: Host-associated > Plants > Roots > Rhizosphere ... | reverse complement strand
CGCCAGGGGCGGGGGGCAGCGGCGGGCCCGTTTCTCGTGGGGGGGGGGGAACGGGGCGGCCGGAGGGCGGCCGGGGGGCCCGCGGGGGGCGGGCCCCCAGGCGGTTTCCGCGGCGCGCGCGCTTAGCGCACGACCCGCGCCTCGTAGCCGGCATCACGCACCTGCGCGAGCACGTCGTCGGCGTGCTCGCGCCCGCGTGTCTCGAGGACGAGCTGCACCGCGGTCTCGCGGACGTGGAGGTCGAGCCCCTCGCGCAGGTGCTCGACGTCCACGAGGTTCGCGCCCGCCTCGCCGACGAGCGACAGCAGCCGCGCCAGCGAGCCGGGCCGGTCGGGCACGCGGGTGAAGACCACCAGCCGGCGGCCGGCCTCGCTCTCGTGGCGGCGCGCTATCGAGGCCAGCAGGCCGGCATCGACGTTCCCGCCGCTGAGGACCACCACCGTCGTGCCCTCGGCCGCCGGCGAGACCTGGCCGCCGAGGAGCGCCGCGACACCGACGGCGCCGGCGCCCTCGACCACGAGCTTTGCCTTCTCCATCAGCAGCACCATGGCCTCGGCCACGTCGTCCTCGGGCACGACGACCACGTCGTCGAGCCAGTCGCGGATCAGCGTCAGCGTCAGCTCCCCCGGCCGCTTGACCGCGATCCCGTCGGCGATCGTCAGCCCCGGTGGGACCTCGACCGGCTCACCGCGGCGAAGCGACTCCGGGTAGGCGGCCACCGCGTCGACCTGCACCCCGACGATCTCGATCTCCGGGCGCGCCGACTTCATCGCGATCGCCACGCCGCTGGCCAGCCCCCCGCCCCCGACCGGGACGACCACCTTGGCGACGTCGGGCACGTCCTCGAGCAGCTCGAGCCCGAGCGTGCCCTGGCCGGCCACGACGTCGGGATCGTCGAAGGGGTGCACGAACGCCATCCCCGCCTCGTGGGCGCGCTCGCGCGCGGCGGCCACGCACTCCTCCACCGACGTCCCGCAGCGATGCACGATCGCGCCGAGCGTGCTGCAGCCCTCGGCCTTCGAGAGCGGCGCCTCGGCGGGCATGAAGACCTCGCAGGGAACGCCGCGCGACCCGGCCGCCTGCGCCAGCGCCCAGGCGTGGTTGCCCGCGCTGCCGGCCGTGACCCCGTTCGCGCAGCGCTCGCCGAGCGCCGCGAGCTTGTTCAGCGCGCCGCGCAGCTTGAACGACCCGGTGCGCTGCAGGTTCTCGGCCTTGAGGGTGACCTGCGCGTCGACTCGCTGCGAGAGCGTGATCGACGGCAGCACGGGGGTGCGCTTGGCCACGTCGGCGATCGCCCCGCGCGCACGGTGCACGTCGTCGGCCCGGACCGCGGATCGTGGAGGCGACGCGGCCACGACCCCACCTACTCCGGCAGCGCGATGACCGCGTCGATCTCGACGCGGGCACCGAGCGGCAGCGCCGCTACGCCGACCGTGCTGCGGGCGGGCGGTGCGTCGCCGAAGTAGGTCGCGTAGGCCTCGTTGACGTCGGCGAAGGTACCCATGTCGGTGACGTAGATGCCCATGCGCACGGCGTCCTCGAGCGACGCCCCGGCGGCCGCAGCCACCGCCTGCAGGTTCTCCAGGCAGCGCCTCGTCTGGTCGCCGATCGACCCCTCCACGAGCTTGCCGGTCTCGGGGTCGAGCGGCACCTGGCCCGAGCAGAAGAGCAGCCCGCCGCTCCTGACCGCATGGCTGTACGGCCCGACGGCTCCCGGCGCGCCCTGCGCGCTGACCACTTCCCGATGATGCGACATCGGGGGGACACTATCTCTACGCTGCCCCCGACCATGCGCGCCCGGTCCACGCTCGCGGCCCTCGCGGCCGTCACTGCTCTGCTTGCCCTCGCGCCGGCTGCGTCGGCGGCGATCACGTACACGCCGTGCGAGCCCACAGGCTTCCAGTGCGGGCAGCTCGCGGTCCCGCTCGACCGCGCCGGCGCGGTCCCGGGCACGCTGACGCTGAACATCAAGCGCGTGGTCGCCTCCGCGAACCCGACCGGCACCGCGGTCGTCGCGCTCGCGGGCGGCCCCGGCCAGGCGGCGCTGCCGTCGTCCATCGAGCTCGCGTCGATCCTCGGGCCCGCGCTCGCGCAACGCGACCTGCTGATCTTCGACCAGCGCGGCACCGGCTCGTCGAACCGACTGACCTGCCCGGCGTTCGAAGGCGGCTTCGGCTCGATCACCCTGGCCGCCGCCTCGTGCGCCAACCAGATCGGCGCGGCGCGTGGCTTCTACCGCACCGCCGAGTCCGTCGACGACATCGAGAGCATCCGCGTCGAGTCCGGCTACCAGAAGCTCGTGCTGTTCGGCGTGTCCTACGGCACGAAGGTCGCCGAGGACTACGCGGCCAGGTACCCCGCCAACGTCGAGGCGCTGGTGCTCGACTCGATCGTGCCGCCCGAGGGCTCCGACGTGCTCAACGTCTCGACGTTCGAGGCGCTGCCGCGTTCGCTGGGCGAGCTGTGCGGCAACGGGCTGTGCAGCGGTATCACCGCGAACGTCGGGCGCGACCTCGCCTCGGTCGCGCGACGCGCGGCCAAGATCGGCGCGGGCGGCAAGGCGGGCATCACCGGGAGCGTCAACGCGCCTGGCGGGAGCGACATCAAGGTCCGCCTCGACCGCGACGGCCTGCTCGACATCCTGCTCGGCGGCGACCTCAACCCGACCTTGCGAGCCGAGCTGCCCGGCGCGCTGCGCAGCGCGATCAAGGGCGACCGCCGGCCGCTGCTGCGCCTGCGGCTTCGCGCAGCGGGCCTGACCGGCATTCCCAACGCCCGAGCGCAGGCCGAGGTCGGCGGCGACTCGGACGCGCTCTTCGTCACCACCCGCTGCGAGGAGTCGGTCTTCCCGTGGGACCGCGGCGCCGGCCCGGCCCAGCGCGCCACGCAGGCCAAGGCTGCCGCGCAGGCGCACCCCGCGTCGGACTTCGGGGCGTTCGGATGGGGCGTCGCGCTGCGCAGCGAGGTCATCCCGGTCTGCCTCGGTTGGCCGAACGCCAGCCCGCCCCCGGCCCCGCCCACGCCGCTGCCGCAGGTGCCGACACTGGTGATCAGCGGCGGCGGCGATGTCCGCACGCCCCTGGAGGACGGCCAGTCGGTCGCCTCGCGCATCCCCGGCGCGGTCCTCCTCGAGGTCCCCTACGTCGGGCACTCGGTGCTCAGCAGCGACCTCAGCGGCTGCGCGAAGGCCGGGCTCACCGCGTTCTTCGCCGGCCAGCCGATCGTGCCGTGCGCGAACCCCAGGCCGCTGATCGCGCCGACCAAGGTCGCGCCGACGCGACTGAGCCGCGTACCGGGCCGCACGAAGGCCCTCAAGACGGTCGCTGCGGTCTCGGCCACCGTCCGCGACGTGCGCCTGCAGTTCCTCGGCGACGAGCTCGCCGCCGGCCGCACGACGCCCGCCGGGGCCAAGGTCGGCGGCCTGCGCTCGGGCCACGCAACCGCCGCGTCGACGGGCTTCGACCTGCGCCGCGTCGAGTTCGTGCCCGGGGTCGTCGTGAGCGGCCACGTGCCACAGGCCGGCGCCGCGACGCTGACCGTGACCGGCAGCGCGGCGGCCCACGGGCGGCTGACGTTCAGGCGCAGCGGCAGCGTCAGCGGCACGCTGGACGGCCACAGGGTCAATGCCAAGGCGGCACGGGCCGCCGCGGTGGTCACGCGCGCGCCCGGGGTGAAGGTGCCCCGCTATCCGCGGCGCCTACAGTTGGGTTGATGCCCAACGCCCTGGCGCGCGAGACGAGCCCCTACCTCCTCCAGCACAAGGACAACCCGGTCGACTGGCAGCCCTGGGGCGACGAGGCCCTGCGCCGTGCGCGCGACCTCGACCGCCCCCTGCTGGTCTCGATCGGCTACTCGAGCTGCCACTGGTGCCATGTCATGGAGCGCGAGTCCTTCGAGGACGCCGACACGGCCGCGCTGATGAACGAGCGCTTCGTGTGCGTGAAGGTCGATCGCGAGGAGCGCCCGGACGTCGACGCGCTCTACATGGAGGCCGTCCAGGCGATGACCGGCCAGGGCGGCTGGCCGCTGAACGTCTTCCTCACGCCAGAGCAGGCGCCGTTCTACGGCGGCACCTACTTCCCGCCGGCGCCGCGCCACGGGATGCCCAGTTGGCGCCAGGTGCTCGGCGCCGTGGCCGAGGCGTGGGACACGCAGCGCGAGGAGATCCGCGAGCAGGGCCAGCAGGTCGCTCCGCGCCTGGGCGGTGGCGCGCTGCTCACCGCGTCCGAGCAGCCGCTGCGCGACGCCGAGCTCGACGAGGCGGTGGCCACGCTGCGCCGCGGGTTCGACAGCGTCCACGGCGGCTTCGGCGGGGCGCCGAAGTTCCCGCAGGCGCCGGTCCTCGAGTTCCTCCTCACCACCTCCCGACATCGGGGTCACCAAGATCGCGACCAGTCGGGAGGCGGTGCCGGCGGCTCGCAGGCGATGGCGCTGCAGACGCTGCGGTCGATGGCGGGCGGCGGGATCTTCGATCAGGTGGGCGGCGGCTTCGCCCGCTACAGCGTCGACGCCCAGTGGCGCGTGCCGCACTTCGAGAAGATGCTCTACGACAACGCGCTGCTGGCACGCGCGCTGGTCCACGGCTACCAGGCCAGTGGCGACGAGCTCCTGCGGCGCACCGCGGAGGAGACGCTCGATTGGGCGCTGCGCGAGATGCGCGCCTCCGAGGGAGGCTTCTACAGCGCTCTCGACGCGGACTCCGAGGGCGTCGAGGGCAAGTACTACGTGTGGACGCTCGCCGAGCTGCGCGACGCGCTCGGCGACGACGCCGATGCGGCGATCACCTGGTTCGGCGCCACCGAGCACGGCAACTTCGACGGCGCCAACGTGCTCGAGTCGCGGGGGCCCGAGCCGCCCGCCGAGCAGCGCGAGCGTATTCGCGCGAGGCTGCTCGAGGTGCGCTCCGGCCGCGTGCGGCCGGGCCTCGACGACAAGCGCCTTGCCTCCTGGAATGCGCTGATGATCGCCGCGCTGGCCGACGCCGGCGCCGTCTTCGGCCGCGAGGACTACCTCGATGCGGCGCGCCAGGCCGCTTCGTTCGTCCTGGATCGCATGCGCGGCCCGGACGGGAGGCTGCTGCGAACCTTCAACGCCGGGGTCGCTCGCCTGGCCGCCTACCTGGAGGACCACGCCTTCCTGCTCGAGGCGCTGCTCGTGCTCTACGAGGCGACGTTCGAGGAGCGCTGGTTCACCACCGCCCGCGGCCTGGGCGACACCATCATCGCCCGGTTCGCCGACCCCGAGCGCGGCGGCTTCTACTCGACCGCCGACGACCAGGAGCAGCTCATCACCCGGCGCAAGGACCTGGAGGACTCGCCCATCCCGGCGGGAGGCTCGTCGGCCGCGCTCGGGCTGCTGCGGCTGGCGGGACTCACCGGCGAGCAGCGCTACGAGACCGCCGCGGTCGGCCAACTCGAGCTGCTGCACGAGATCGCGGCGCGCCACCCGAGCGGCTTCGGGCACCTGCTGCAGGCCATCGACTTCCACCTCGCGCCGCGGCGCGAGGTCGCCCTGGCCGGCGACCCCGAGGGCATCGCCGCGCTGGCCGCGGTCGTGCGCGAGGAGCGCCGTCCGCACGTCGTCCTGGCGGGTGGGCCCGGCAACGCCAGCACCGCCGTGCCGCTGATGGAGCAGCGCGCGCCGATCGACGGCCGCGCCGCCGCCTACGTGTGCGAGCGCTTCGCGTGCCGGATGCCGGTCACCGACCCCGGCGAGCTGCGCGCGCTGCTGGCCTCCTGAGGCTCAGAGGACCGGCAGGTAGCGGTCGAGCTCCCAGGGCGTGACCTGGACGCGGTAGTCCTCCCACTCGTGGCGCTTGATCTCGACGAAGCGGTTGAACATGTGCTCGCCGAGGGTGCGCAGGACGAGCTCGGACTCGGCGGTGAGCTCGATCGCCTCGCCGAGCGTCTCGGGGAGCTGCTCGATCCCGAGGCGCTTGCGGTCGTCGGGCGCGAGGTGGTAGAGGTTCTTCTCCATCGGCTCGGGCAGCTCGTAGCCCTTCTCGATGCCCTCCAGGCCGGCCTGCAGCAGCGCGGCGAAGGTGAGGTACGGGTTGCACGCGGGGTCAGGGCAGCGCAGCTCCATGCGCGTGGCCTTCTCGCGGCCGGGGTGGTAGAGCGGCACGCGGACGAGCGCGGAGCGGTTGCGCCGGCTCCACGCGACGTAGACCGGCGCCTCGAACCCGGGCACGAGGCGCTTGTAGGAGTTCACCCACTGGGCGAAGATCGAGGAGATCTCGCGGGCGTGCTTGAGCTGGCCGGCGATGAACGCCTTGCCGACGTCGGAGAGGAAGTACGGGTCGCCGGCGTCGAACATCGCGTTCTCCGACCCGCGGAACAGGCTCATGTGGGTGTGCATCCCCGAGCCGTTCTCGCCGAAGAGCGGCTTGGGCATGAACGTGGCATGCCAGCCGTACTTCATGGCGAACTCCTTGACCGTGATGCGGTAGGTCATGCAGTCGTCGGCCATCTTCAGCGCGGGCGCGTAGCGCATGTCGATCTCGTGCTGGCTGGGCCCGACCTCGTGGTGGGTGTACTCGACGTGGATGCCGAGCTGCTCGAGCGCCAGCACCGTCTCGCGGCGCACGTCTGAGCCGGCGTCGAGCGTGGTGAGGTCGAAGTAGCCACCCTCGTCGAGGACCTCGGTGGAGTCCTTGTCCTTGAAGAGGAAGTACTCGAGCTCGGGGCCGACGTTGAAGGTGTCGAAGCCCATCGCACTCATGCGCTCCAGCGCCCTGCGCAGCACGTGGCGCGGGTCGCCCTCGTAGGGCGTGCGCTCGGGCGTGAGGATGTCGCAGAACATCCGCCCGACCCCCTGCGCCTCCGGGCGCCACGGGAGGATGGCGAACGTCGACGGGTCGGGCATCGCGATCATGTCGGACTCCTCGATCGCGTTGAACCCCGTGATCGACGAGCCGTCGAAGCCCATCCCGCCCTCGAAGGCGTCGTCGAGCTCGGCCGCGTTGATCGAGAACGACTTCAGCTGGCCGAGGACGTCGGTGAACCAGAAGCGGATGAACCGGATCTGGTGCTCGTCGACGATCGCCTTGACGTCGTCGGCGGTGGTCGGCTGCTCGGTGAGGCTCATACCTCGGGCAACCTAGCGGAGGAAGGCTCGACCGAAGGTTGATGGCGGGTGGACAATGCGGCCATGCCCGCCCCCTCCTACAGCCACGGGACCTTCGACACCCCACTGCTCGGGGACACGATCGGCGAGCACTTCGAGCGGATGGCGACCCGGTTCGCCGGCCGCCCTGCCGTGGTGAGCCGCCACCAGTCCGCGCGTCTGACCTATGCCGAGCTCGACGCCGCGATCGACGCGGTGGCCTCGGGGCTGCTGAGGGCCGGCATCGCCGCCGGCGACCGGGTCGGGATCTGGTCGCCGAACTGCCTGGAGTGGGTGCTCGTGCAATACGCGACGGCGAAGATCGGCGCGATCCTCGTCAACGTCAACCCCGCCTATCGCTCGCACGAGCTCGAGTACGTGCTGCGCCAGTCGGGGATGCGGCTGCTCTTCGCGGCCAGCGCGTTCAAGACCAGCGACTACGCGGCGATGATCGCCGAGGTCTCGGGCGGGCTCGACGGCTTCGAGCGCGCGGTGTTCGTCGATCGCGATGAGTGGGACGAGTTCGCGGGCGCGGTCGTCGACCGCGAGGCGATCGGCGAGCGCATGGCGACGCTGTCCTTCGACGACCCGGTGAACATCCAGTACACGAGCGGGACGACGGGCTTCCCGAAGGGCGCGACCCTCTCGCACCACAACATCCTCAACAACGGCTTCTTCGTCACCGAGCTGCTGGGGTTGACGCCGCAGGACGCGACGTGCCTCCCGGTGCCCTTCTACCACTGCTTCGGCATGGTCATGGGCAACCTCGGCACGCTCGCTCACGGCGGCTGCGTGGTCATCCCGGCGCCGTCGTTCGAGCCGCGCGCGACGCTCGAGGCGGTTGCGGCCGAGGGCGTGACCTCGCTGTACGGCGTGCCGACGATGTTCATCGCGATGCTCGAGCACGAGGACTTCGCGCAGTTCGACCTGTCGTCGCTGCGCACGGGGATCATGGCCGGCTCGCCGTGCCCGATCGAGGTGATGCGCAAGGTGGTCGAGCGGATGCACATGAGCGAGGTGGCCATCTGCTACGGCATGACGGAGACCTCGCCGGTTTCGACCCAGACCCGGGTCGACGATCCGCTCGAGCGCCGGGTCGGCACGGTCGGGCGGGTGGGGCCGCACGTCGAGGTCAAGGTGATCGACCCGGAGACCGGATTGGTCGTGGAGCGTGGCGTGGCCGGCGAGCTGTGCACGCGCGGCTACAGCGTCATGCTCGGCTACTTCAACGACGCCGAGCGCACCGCGGAGGCGGTCGATGACGCGGGCTGGATGCACACCGGCGACCTCGCGACGATGGACGACGAGGGCTACCTGAACATCGTCGGGCGCAGCAAGGACATGGTCATCCGTGGCGGCGAGAACGTCTACCCGCGCGAGATCGAGGAGTTCCTCTACACGCACCCCGACGTCGCCGACGTGCAGGTGGTCGGCGTGCCCGACGAGCGCTACGGCGAGGAGCTCTGCGCATGGGTCATCGCGCGCGCGGGCGCCTCGCTGGACGAGGAGTCCGTCCGCGAGCACTGCCGCGGGCGCCTGGCCCACTTCAAGGTGCCCCGTTACGTGATCTTCACCGACGAGTTCCCGATGACCGTCACCGGGAAGGTGCAGAAGTTCAAGATGCGCGAGGCCTCGATCGAGCAGCTCGGGCTCGGCGAGGCGGCGGCGGTGAAGAGCGCGTAGGCGAGGCCGCGGCTCGCGGCGCGGTCGCAGCGCGCGGCGCGGTCCGCCCGCGCTGCCCGCACCGCTCGGCGCGGCCGCAGCGCCCGCGCTGCCCGGACCGCGCGCCGCGGTCGCAGCGCGCGGCGCCCTCCGCCCGCGCTGCCCGCACCGCTCGGCCAGGGCAGTGAGGGGAAGGATCGGGCGCAGATTCGGTGCGAACCGCGCCTCCGCCGTGGCGATTGGGCGGAGGGGCTCGCAAGCTGTCCTGACTTCTCCACCCCGTGGGTGCCTTAGACAGGACGGTTGCGCACTGTCCTGCCTAGTACCGCTCATGGCGGCACAATCCAGGACAGTCGACTCGGCGGCCGCCGGTGGTGTTGCGAAAGGGTCGCGGATCGCGCTGGAGGGGCGGACCGCGGGCGGAGAAAGACCGCGGTGGCGTCGCAGCTGGCGGCCTTCGCCTCACTGCCCTCACCGCACAGAGCCGGCAGCGCGGCGCAGACCGCACAGGCACGCGGCATCGTGCCGCGCCGAAGCAACCGACGCGCGGCGCGGTCGCTTCGCACGCTACTCTGGTCGGATGCAATTCCGACCGTACAAGTAGGAGAAGATGGGGCGCTACACCGGACCCGTCGAGCGGCTCTCGCGGCGCGAGGGAGTCGAGCTCTTCCTGAAGGGCGAACGCGCGATCAGCGGCAAGTCGGCGCTGGAGCGGCGCGGGCCGACGCCCCCTGGGCAGCACGGCAACCGCCGCGGCCGGCGGCCCTCGATCTACGGCCTGCAGCTGCGCGAGAAGCAGCGCGCCAAGCGCTACTACGGCGTCCGCGAGCGCCAGTTCCGCCGCTACGTCGATGTCGCTTCGCGCCGGCGCGAGGGCCGTATGGGCGAGGAGCTCCTCGCGCTGCTCGAGACGCGCCTGGACAACGTCGTGTACCGCCTCGGCTTCGCGTCCACTCGCGCGCAGGCGCGCCAGTTCGTCTCCCACGGTCACGTGCTCGTCGACGGGCGCCGGGTGACCATCCCCTCCTACGGCCTGCACGCCGGCCAGACGGTCGCGATCGCCGCCGGCAGCCCGGTGCGCGAGGCTGCCCTCGCCGCCACCGAGCTGACGAGCGCGATGCCCGGATGGCTCCAGGTCGACTTCGATCGCCTCGAGGGCACGGTCGTGCGCAAGCCCGAGCGCAGCGAGATCGCCGCGCCGGTCGACGAGCAGCTGATCGTCGAGTTCTACTCGCGCCGTTAGGCCTGCTAGATCGTGCGGACGGGCCGGCCGGAGCGCCGGCGGCGCTCCTCGTCGGCGGCCAGCCACTGGCGCGCCCAGGAGCGCAGCTCGTCGAGCGCGGGCTGCAGCTTCTGGCCCATCGCCGTGAGCTCGTAGGTCACCCGGACGGGTGGGCCTGGCTCGACGTGGCGTGCGACGAGGCCGCGCGCCTCGAGCTCCTTCATGCGCTCGGAGAGCAGCCGATCGCTGAGCTCGGGGACCGCCTGCGCGATCTCCGAGAAGCGCAGCGGGCCATGGTCGAGTAGGACGGCGACGATCGCGCCGGTCCAGCGCCGGCCGATCAGCTCCACCGCTTCGTGGTAGAAGGGGCAGCATGCGGGCGGGGTTGCGCCCGCATGCATGGTCGAGCCGGTGGCTCCTCCCTCCGGGCTCATGGAGTCAGCCTAGCGCGGTGGGCGGATCGGGTCAGGCGGCTCTCAGCGTTCGGGTGTCCTCGGTGGAGCCGTCGACCGGCACCTCGCCGGCGACGTTCACCATCGCGGTGAAGCTCTCGAGCGCGACCACCGCGACCGCCTCGAGGATCTGCTCGTCCGTCCAGCCCGCCTCGCGCGCCTCCTCGTGGAGGTGCATCGGCGGGCGGCCCTGGCCCTCGACGAGGACCTTGAGGTAGCGCAGCAGGGTCGCCTCGCGCTCGTCGCGCGAGTCGAACTCGCGCGCGAGGGTGAGCTCGTCGAGCCCGAGGCCGGCCTGGCGGCCAGTGCGCGCGTGCAGCGCGATGCCGGGGGCCGAGCCGTAGTGCTCGGCGACGCCGATGGCGATGCGCTCGAGCGTCTGGTGGGACAGCGTGCCGTGGCGCAGCTCCGAACGGAAGCGCGCGTAGCCGCGCAGCGCCGCGGGCGAGCCGGCGAGCACGCCGAGGAAGTTCGGCAGCTGCCCACCGGTGGCCAGCGCCCCGCGCAGGACGGGAACCGAGCCCTCGGGAGCGGTCAGCTCGTCGTGGATCTGGAAGCGGCTCATGGGTGTCTTCATGGCGAAGCCTTCAGGAGGAGGGGGGCGGAGAAGGCCGGCGATCCGTGCCGTGACCTACGTAAAGCAACCTGCTTACAAGTCGTAAGTGTACGTCCGCGTACGGGCCGATACAACGGTCCGCAGACCGCAATGTGCTCGATCGGGCGCGCGCGGAGGGTTGCGCGAGGTTCCCGGCGCATCGGGCGCGCCGCGGTGTATCGGGCGCGCTGCGCGGCGTATCGGACGCGCCCCTTCGGCGCGCCGCGCCTCTCAGCTGGGACGGCGACGCGGCCGGAGCGGACCCATCATGGTTCCGCTCCGGCCGATTCTCAGCGCGCCGGGGGGTTAGCGCGCAGCGTCGCCGTATGAGCGCGAACGACCTGCGAGTGCGCGGTGTGGCCGACGGACGGCCGCGCGCTGGTGGCGCGCGTGGCCGCATGCGACGTGCTCGTCACCGCGACGAGGATCAGGAAGAAGCCGAGGACGACCGCCCAGAGGGCGATCTTGTCGGGCCGGGGCCCTACGCGCTCGACGGCGCGACGGGCGGGCCGGCGGCGGTCGATCTCCACCAGCCGGGGCAACGACGGGCCGCCCACCGGGTGGCCGGTGATCTCGACCGTGCGCCGTCGCGCCGGCGGGTCCAACGGGTTGGCGGGGGCCGGCGCCTCCGGAGCGACGCGCGCGTGACGTCCGCGGCGCTCGGAGGAGGAGCGTTCGGACGAGCGCTCGAACCGGCGGCCCGGACGTGTCGCCCACTCGAACTCGTCGCTCTGCAGGAAGTCGTGCACGCCCGACGGGATCTCGCCGACCTGCGTCGGCTCCTGCGCCTGCGTCGGCTCGTCTTCGCGCTCGGCGACCGCACGGGCAGCCGCGCGCGCGTCGAGGCGGAGGCTCCGGTTGGCCTCACGCTCGCGCCTGCGCTCGATCGAGTCGCGCACGTGCTGCACGTCGGACCACCACGCGCGGGTCTCGGGCTTGGGCATGCCTGTGTCGTCGTCCTCTTTCGTGTGCTTACGGGGTTAGCTGACGGGCTCGCGCTGAAAGAGCTTGCGCTACGTGCCGGACGACACGATTCGCCCCAACTTTGGGTCCCCCGCTTCCCCGCCTCTCCCGCACTGCTGTACGAGTGGAGCCGAGGAACTCAGCGGTCTTGACGGGCGGCACTCTAGCAGCGACCGACCTACCCGTCCGGGCGGGTTTCTGCGGTGAGAGCGGCCACTATTGGCTTCGGCCCGCGACCGCCGCCACGTAGGAGGCGACGTCCTGCGCGTCCTGTCCGTCGACCACGCCGGCGGGCATCTGGCCGCGCCCCTGAGCGCGTCCGTTCTTGATCGCATCGAGGATCAGGGCCCTCTGCTGCTTGGTCCCGCTGATGCCGCCGATGAGCACGTCGAGGTTCGGGCCGACCTTGCCGACGGCGTTGGAGGCCTTCAGCGTGTGACAGGTCGAGCAGTACTTCGCGAAGGTCGCGCGGCCGGCGGTCTCGGAGGCGTTGAGCTCGACGCCGCCGGGCGCCTTCGTGGCGTGGTCATCCTTGTTGACGAGCCCGATGGCCAGCGGCACCGCCACGCCGAGCCCGACGATGACGATCGCGGTGGCCAGCACGATGACCCGGCGCGCCGCGCGTGAGGGAGCGGCCCGCCGCCGCCCGGTGCTGGGGCCTCCGCCGAAGGCGAAGAAGATCACGGTGAGCCCCAAGGCGACGAAGGCGACCACGAAGACGAGCGCGGCGATCATCGCGCGGGAACATACAGGCCCGGTTCCCGGCACGCGGCGGGGCGGGTACGACGGCGGCGCGGTACGGCGGCGGGGCGGGTACCACGGCGGCGCGATACGGCGACGGAGCGGGTCGACGGCAGCGCGGGTGCGACGACAGGGCAGCTCCATCGTCGTCGGACGGCGCCGGGACCGCGCCCGGCGCACTCACCGCCGCCGCCCCTGAGCGAAGCTCATGATCGGAGGGGCGACGGCGCGGAAGTCCTCGGCACCGTCGGTCGGAGGGCCGGAGGCAGAGGCCGCCGGCCGCACGTGTTCGGCGGTTGCTCCGCCGGCGACCGCGACGGCGACCTGAGGCAGCTCGCGGTCGCTCGCCTCGGCCTGGATGCGGGCGAGCTCGCGAGCGTCGAGCATCGAGAAGTCCTTGACCTCGGCGCGGGGGCGGCGGTCCAGGAGCTCGGGTGCCTCGAGGGGGATGATGCGGCGCACGAGGAGGTTGATCGCGCCGCCGGCAGAGGCGAAGCGCTCGAGGGTGCCTTCGACCATCACGAGCGGCTCGGTGCGGACGGTGAGCCGATCGCGCTCGTAGACCTTCGGCGGGATGATCACGTTGACGGTCCCGGTCTCGTCCTCGAGCAGCAGGAAGACCACGCCCTTTGCGGTGCCGGGGCGCTGTCGCGCGACGACGAGGCCGGCGACCCGGACGCGGGCGTCGTGGGGCAGCTCGTCGAGGTCGGCGCTCGAGGCGATGCCCTGCTCCGCCAGGCCCTTGCGCAGGAGGCGAAGCGGGTGGCGGTCGACGGTGAGCCCGGTCGTCGCGTAGTCGGCGATCATCGCGTCCCAGTCCCCGAGCGCGGCGAGCTCGGGCGCGGTCGGGAGCTCGAGGGGCAGCGAGAGCTGGGTGGCGCCCCGCCCCATACCGTACGCGGGAGCAGCCGCGCCGAGGCGCCACAGCGCCGGCCGGCGGCCGCCGGAGAGGGCGTCGCAGGCTCCCGACCACGCCAGCTGGGCCAGCGCGCTGCGACCGGCGCCGGCACGCGCCGCAAGGTCGTCGAGCGACTGGAACGGCCCCCCGGCATCGCGGGCGGCGACGAGTGCGGAGACCTCGTCGGCGCGGACGCCGAGGACGTAGCCGAGGCCGAGGCGGACGGCAGAGCGGGTCGGGGCCTCGGCAGCGGAGGAGGGAGCGGGCGCGGGGTCGGCGGGCGCGGGGTCGGCGGGCGCGAGGTCGGCAGGCGCGAGGTCTGCGGGCGCGGGGTCGGCGGGCGCGGCGGGCGCGGGGTCGGCCGCTGCGGCGGGCGCGGCAGGCGCGGCGGGCGGGACAGCGGCAGGCACGGACCCGGCCGCGGCGACTGTGTGGGCGCGCAGCGGCGTCGGCGGGGTCGGGCGGGTGGCGGCGAGCGGGTTGGCTCGGCTCGGGCGCAGGCGGAAGGGCAGGACCTCGGCGGGGGCGTCTACGACGGTGCAGCCGACCTGGCTTGCGTTGATGTCGGGCGGGAGGACCTCGAGGCCGCGGCGCTGGGCCTCGTGAACGAGGGCGTCGGGCGGGTAGAAGCCCATCGGCTGCTCGTCGAGCAGCGAGCACAGGAACTCGGGTCCGTAGTGAACGCGCAGCCAGGTGGACTGGTAGGCCAGCAGGCCGAACGCCGCTCCGTGCGCCTTGGGGAAGCCGAAGCCCGAGAAGCCGACGACCATCGACCACACGCGCTCGCCGAGCGTCTCGTCGACGTCGGGCCACTTGGCCATCGCGCCCTCGACGAAGTCGCGATGGTGCTCCTCGATGGCAGCCGCCGAGCGCTTGCGGCTCATCGCGCGGCGCAGTCCCTCCGCCTGCCCGGGCGAGAAGCCCGAGAAGGCCATGGCCACCTCGATGACCTGGTCCTGGAAGATGATCGTCCCGAGGGTGTCCTCGAGGACGGGCTGCAGCGAGTGATGGTCGTAGGGGATCTCGTAGTCGGGATCCACACGCAGTCGCTGCCGGCGCTCGATGTAGGGGTTGACCGCCCCGCCCTGGATCGGTCCAGGGCGCACGATCGCGACCTGGATCGTGAGGTCCTCGAGGTTCGCGGGGCGCGTGCGCCGCAGCGAGCCCATCTGGGCCCGGCTCTCGATCTGGAAGACGCCGGTGGTCTCGGCCTCCTGGATCGCCTCGTAGGTGGCGGGATCGTCGTAGGGGATGCGCGAGAGGTCGATGCGCTCGCCGCGGCGCTTGGCGATGAGCTCGACGCAGCGCTCGACGGCGGACAGCATCCCCAGCCCGAGCAGGTCGATCTTCAGGAAGCCGGCGTCCGAGCAGGAGTCCTTGTCCCACATGACCATCTGCCGGCCCTCCATGGCCGCGGGGACGACCGGGCAGCAGTCCACCAGCGGGCGGGTGGCGACGATCATGCCGCCCGAGTGCTGGGAGAGATGGCGGGGCAGTCCGGCCGCCTCGTCGGACATGGCGGCCAGCCAGCGCCAGCGGCCTTCGACCTGGCGGCCCTCCCCCAGCGCGGTCGCGATGTCGCGCCCGACGACCTGCGCGGTCCAGCCCTCCGAGCCGCGGGCCACGCGTTCGATCTCACCCGGCGGCAGGCCCAGCGCCTTGCCGATCTCGCGGATCGCCCCTCGCGCGCGGTAGGTCGGGAAGGCCGCGACCAGCGCGGCGTGATCGCGCCCGAACGTGTCGTGGACACGCGGGATGAGGATCTCGCGCACGTCGCGCGGGAAGTCGAGGTCGATGTCGGGCAGCGTCGCGATCTCCTCGTTGAGGAAGCGCCCGAGCAGGAGCTTGTTGGCGACCGGGTCGACGTGCGAGAGGCCGGTGAGGTAGCAGACGATCGAGGACACCGAGGAGCCACGGCCGCGGCCGGGCGGAAGCAGCGCGCGGACGGTGTCGGGCCCCCGGACCTCGATCGCCACCTCGCGGGCGAGCTCGAGCATGTCGCGGTGCAGAAGGAAGAAGCCCGACAGGCCGAGCTGCGCGATGAGGCTCAGCTCGTCATCCAGGCGTCCGGCGGCCTCGGAGCGCAGGGACGAGTCGTGCGCGTAGCGGGTCTCGAAGCAGGCGTGGCAGACCTCGGCGAGCTTGCGATCGGCATCGTCGTCCTCGGCGCCGGGGTAGCGGTAGCCGAGGTCGCTGCCGAGGTCGAAGCGCAGGGTGTCGGCAAGGCGCTCGGCCTCGGCCACGGCGTCGGGGTGGTCGGCGAAGCGGGCTGCCATCGCCTCGGGCGTGGTGAGGACGTGGCTGTGGTTGCCGCGGCGCAGTGGCTCGGAGGCATCGAGCGTCGTGTGCTCGCGGATGGCGACGAAGGCGTCCTGGAGCATCGCCCGAGCGGGTGTGTGGGCATGGACGTTGCCCGTCGCCACGCATGGGACCCCGAGCCGGTCGGCCAGCGCAGCCAGGCCCCGGTTCAGCGCCCGGTCGTGGCGATGGAAGGGGCGCTGGAGCTCGACGCGGAAGGCGTCGCGCCCGAAGGCGCGCAGGAGGCGGCGCATGGTCGGCTCGTCGCGCACCCCCTGGCGGGCGCAGCCGCTGAGGCAGACGAGCCCCTCGGCGTGCGCTACGACGTCCTCGAGGGGGACGCTCGGCCTGCCGATCACGCGCGACATGCGCGTCATCGGGGCGCGGCGGTGGCGCGGTCCGATGGCCGCGGCGGCGGGCGGCGGCGGATCGGTGGAGTAGACGCGCGTGTGGGCGTGCGCGCGCGTGAGCAGCCGGCAGAGGTTGGTCCACCCCCGCGCGTCGCGGACCAGGAGCGTGAGATGACGGGCGTCGGCTCCTGCCGCGTCGCCGGCCTCGTCGGTCACCGTGATCTCGGCGCCGTGGATCGCCCGCAGCCCCACCCGCTCGGCGGCCTGGGCGAACTCCATCGAGCCCGAGACGGAGTCGTGGTCGGTGAGGGCCAGCGCCGTGTGGCCGCGCCCCACTGCAGCCGCCACCAGCTCGTCGGGCAGCGAGGCGCCGTCCAGGAAGGAGAAGGCGGAGTGGCAGTGGAGCTCGACGTAAGGCATGCGAACACATGTTCGCATGACTCGAGGACAGACCCCGCTAAGCGGCGACCGAAGTCTGCCCGTCGACGAGCTCCAGCTCGATAGCCGACGGATAGAGGTGCCCCAGGCCCGCAACGCCTTCGACTCTCCAACCCTGCAGCTCTGCTGGCTTTCGAACCTTCCGGAGGTCGCTTGCGAAGCTCACCGCCTACGCCAGCGCGAGGCAGTCCGTGCGCTTGCGCCAGACGCCGTCGATGCCGCGGGTGGTGGCGGCGACGAGGTGGCTCTCCTCGACGGTGCGCGAGAACTGGCCGCCGATGCGGATCCCCTCGACGCCGATCGAGCCGTCGGCGCCGTAGCGGCGCTCGTCGGCGTCGTAGGTGCGCGCGTGGACGATGCCGACGGCGTCCAGGCGATGGCGCAGGGCGGCCGCAATCGCGACCGCTGCCGCGTCGACCGGGCGCGGGTGGCGGACCTGATCCATGAAGGCCTCGGCAACACGCAGGCTCTCGGGATCGGTGAGGTCGAGGTGGGTCTCCTCGACGTACATGCGCGAACGGCCGGTCGGCGCCGACAGCAGGCCGACGGCCGGCTGCACACGCGCCGGGAGGTCCATCGACACCCGATAGCGCCCGGTGGTCATGACCATCAGATCGACGGGACGGCCGGATCGGTCGAAGGTGATCGCGTAGCGCTCGCGGCTGCGCTGCGAACCGGTGAGTCCCACGGGGCCGCCGGTGAGCGACAGCGCGCCGTCGACGGTGCGCTGGACGTAGAGCGTGCGGCGGCCGGTCGTCGCGTCGATGCGCGATCCCGAGACGTCGGCGGAGGACAGCTCGATGGTGCCCTTCCCTCGCGACGCCCCGCCGCTGACCAGGAAGCCGCCCTGGTCGTAGCGCAGTGCCGGCACCTGGAGGTGCCCCGACGCCACCTCGCTCTCCAGCGCGCGCCGCGAGACGCCGAGGCGGCGGACGAGCGCGTCGGCCGCTTTGGGGTCGCGGACGATCCAGGTGTAGCCGTGCTCGGTCGAGGCGACGGCCGAAGCGGTCAGCTCTCCGCCCAGGCCGATCCCGCCACGGCCGAACGACACTGCCAGGTGCACGCCCTGCGCGAGCTCGAACCCGGTTTGCTTGCCGTATGCGACGGTGATCGCGATCGTGCCGTCCGATCGCTCGTCGCGGACGATGGTCTTGTCGCCGCCGACCTTGAAGACGAGGATGCGCGCGGACGCGGCGGTCTCGCGGCGACCGGTGTCGACCGAGCACGGCGCGAGGTCCTGCTGGCACTCGCCGCCGCGCACGATGCACAGCGCCCGCTCGAGCTGGTGATCGACCGACTGCGGTATCGCAGAGCCCTCGGCGGCGATGCCCGCAGCCCCCAGGACCACGACCACGAGCAGGAGCACGGCGACGTAGTCGACACCGGCCTGCCCGCGGTCGGGTGGTCCTGGGGAGCGTTGTGGGGGCACCCCGGCAAGGTCGCCGGTAGGCCGTCACGGGACAACCGCGCGTTTGTGACGAAAGGGCGCAGGAGCTGTGTCAGCGGTGGCGATACCAGCTGCCTTCTGTCAACTCGCGAAAGACGACGAGGTCGCGGCCGTCGACGGTGACGACCTCCCAATAGCGCCGGCGAAGCGGCCGGTCGGTCCACCAGCGATCCTCGATCAGCCACGACTCGCGCACGGCGACGACCTCGTTGTCGTCGACGGCGAGCGGCCGACCTCCGGGCCCGGCGAGGACGGTGGTGGGGCGCGGGACGCCCAGGCGTCGGGTGCCGGGGCTCATGCGAGGCTCAGACCTCGAACGGCGTCAGCACCGCGCGGCGCTCGGGGACGCGCGAGTCGGGGTCGACCGCGAGGATCCGCAGCGCCGCCTCCGGGCCGGCAGCGGCGCGGGCCTGGCGGATCGCCTCGCGCAGGCGGGCCCGGCGACGGGCGCTGCCGTCGTCGAAGAGGGCTGCGCCTGCCGGGTGAGGCGGGCCGAAGCGATCGACCGACAGGCGCAGGCTCTCGGCCGGAGCGGGGAGGAGCGTCAGGCGCTGGCCGAGGACCATCCGCATCCGCGCCGCATCGGCCAGCGGCTCGCGGAAGACGACGCGCTCGCGCCACGTGCCGCCTTCGACAAGCGTCGCCCCGAGGACGACGGCGCGCAGCGTGCGGCCGTCGCGCTCGCGGCGGGCGAGGAGGCGATCGACGAGCAGGGCGAGCGCGCGCTCGAGCTGCGCGCCGGATGAGGACTCCTCCAGCTCGAGCACCTCCTCGAGCACCTCGCCGGGGTGGCGCGGCTGCAGCGGGGTGTCGCGGCCGCACGCGAGGTCGTGGGCGAGGAGCCCGAGGCGACCGAAGCGGTCGGCCATGGCGCCGCGCGGCAGGCCGGCGAGCGACCCGAGGGTGAGGATCCCCAGACGCTCGAGCT
>Ga0081540_1001633_pt1 | contig 19105 bp, 19 predicted proteins | sample TabmetS2T1R1_FD_71024 | JGI IMG/M metagenome (GOLD analysis project Ga0081540, IMG submission 71024) | Tabebuia heterophylla rhizosphere microbial communities from the University of Puerto Rico - S2T1R1 | ecosystem: Host-associated > Plants > Roots > Rhizosphere ... | reverse complement strand
TGGAGGAGGCCGCCGAGGCCCTGGCGGCGGCAACCGGGGGTGGCGTTGGCGGCGCGGTGGTGCTTCGCGTCGGCTAGCTGCGGCGCTGGACGTGAGCCCGGGTCAGGGCGGCCGGTCCGGGAGCACCCAGCAGGGCCAGGGCAAGCCGCAGCTCGTCGGTGAGCATTTCCAAGGCGCGCCGAGCCCCGTCCTCACCGTCGACCGCCAGCCCCCAGAGCACCGGGCGGCCCACCAGCACGGCCTCCGCCCCGAGGGCGAGGGCGACGGCCACGTCGGTACCCCTGCGCACACCGCCGTCGAGCAGGACCGGAATCCGGCCGTCGACCGCCTCGACCACCTCGGGCAGCGCATCGATCGTCGCCGGGGCGTTGTCGAGCTGGCGTCCACCGTGATTCGAGACCACGACTCCGGCGGCGCCGCGCTCGACCGCGAGAGCCGCATCCTCGCCGGTGATCAGGCCCTTGACCAGAACCGGCAGGTCGAACTCCTGGCAGAGGCGCTCCAGGTCCTCCCAGGTGATCGCGGGATCGACGAGCTCGAATACCTCGGCAGAGGTCAGGCTGCGGTGGCCCACGGCCGCCTCGATCGCGGGCGCCCTGATCTCGGCGGGAACGCGGAAACCGTTGCGAATGTCCCGCTCGCGCGGGCCGGCGAACGGCGCGTCGACCGTGAGCAGCAGGGCCTCGTAGCCCGATTCCATGGCCTCCTCGACCATCGCGTGCGTGATCCCGCGGTCGCGGAAGAGATAGACCTGCATCCAGCGCTTGCCGTCGGGCGCCGCCTCCGCCACCTCGGCGGCCCGGGTGCTGGTCAGGCTGGAGAGGCAGAACACGGTCCCGGCCGCCGCCGCGGCGCGCGCCATTCCCGCCTCCCCGTCGGAGTGCGCCAGGAGCTGGAAGGCAACCGGTGCCACCAGGATCGGCATCTCGACCTCCGTGCCGAGGGCCGTCGCTCGGGTCGAGACCTCGGAGACGTCGACCAGGACTCGAGGTCGGAGCTCCCACCCCTCGAAGGCCTCGGCATTGCGCCGCAGAGTGCGCTCGTCGCCCGCGCCGCCGGCGAAATAGCCGTGGGGCCCGGGCTCGAGCTTCTCGGCGGCCAGCCGCTCGAGATCGGCGATGTTGACCGGCTCGCTGACGCCGCAAGGCTATTCCGACCCGGCTTGTCATCCTCTTGTCATGCCGCGACGCAGACGTGAGGCGGTCGAGACCGTCGACTACACGGACCCCGAGGGCAACGTCCTCACCCTTCGCCAATCCCTCAGCCCGAGGACGATCCGCAAGCTCAACAAGCCCCACCGCAAGGACGCCGCCTCCCCCGAGGACGTCTGGGCGCGCCGAGGCGAGATGCTCTTCGAGTACCTGGCCGTGAGCTGGGAGATCTCGGGGCTGCCGCTCGACGACCAGAAGATGCTGATCGGCCGCTACCGGATGGCGGACTCCGCCGAGCGGCAGTGGGTCCGAGAGACGATCGACCAACACATCGACCGCTTCATCCCCGAGCTCGACTGACAGGCGACCGCCGGGCGGTCGGGCGCGGCTCCCGGGATAGAGTTGACGAGTGCGCCTGATCCACACCTGCTACCGGATCACGGACCCGGCCCGCTCGGTCGCCTTCTATGAGGCGCTCGGCCTGGAAAAGCGGCGAGAGATGCCGATCAGGGACGAGGCGACCAACATCTTCATGGGCGTGCCGGGCGAGGAGCTGCCCGAGCTCGAGCTGACGTACAACCACGGGGTCGACTCCTATGAGCTCGGCAGCGCGTACGGGCACGTGGCTCTGACGGTGGACGACCTGGATGCGGTTCTCGCCGACCTGAAGGGGCAGGGAATCGAACCCGAGCGGCCGCCGTACACCATCCGCGAAGGCGGCTCCCGGCTCTGCTTCGTCAGAGACCCCGACGACTACAGAGTCGAGCTGATCGAGGGCGGCGCCTGAGCCCTCGGAGGCGCCGCTACGCTACGGCCTCCCGCGCCCGTAGCTCAGTTGGATAGAGCGTCGGTCTACGAAACCGAAGGTCACAGGTTCGAATCCTGTCGGGCGCGCTTCTCGAATCACCTCCATCTGACGTGGTTTCGGACGACCTGGGATCGACGTCAGATCCGGAGCCGACGCCACTTCAACGCCACTACGGCGCGCCGGCGCGCCTGACCGACCGCTACTGCTTTTCGTCCAAAAGGGGTATCCGGTTAGCTGCCTCACTTCTCTCAGAGTTCAACCGCCGAACCGCATTCGATAGGGTCGCGAAGAACCGCACGCTGCGATCACGGGGAGGGCGTCCGAATGCCACCGGATCGAGACCATGCGATGGATCGCATGCTCGTGGTTCTCTTCGAGAACCGGTCAGTCGACAACATGCTCGGCCATCTCTACGGGCCGGAGGACGGGAAGACCTTCGAGGGGGTGGCCGGCAAGGATCTCTCGAACCCGATCCCGGACTGGGCCGAGCACGGCGCTGAGAAGAAGGTGGTGCCCTACACGGTCGCGACCGACATGGACGCGCCGAACCCGGACTCGGGCGAGGAGTGGTACCACACGAACACGCAGCTCTTCGGGGGTCTGGACGAGCAAAACCGCTTCAAGATCGGCGAGCAGGTGACCGAGCCGTGGAACGCGCCGCCGGACGGTGCGACGCCGACGATGGACGGCTTCGTCACGGACTACATCAGCACGTTCACCGGCGAGATGGGCCGCCAGCCGACCTACGAGGAGTACGCCAAGATCATGACCGGCTACACCCCGGAGCAGGTGCCGGTGCTGAACGGGATCGCGCGTGACTTCGGCGTCTTCGACCACTGGTTCTGCGAGGTGCCCTCGCAGACCTTCATGAACCGCTCCTTCTGGACGGCGGGGACCTCGTCGGGCTTGGTCGTGAACCATCCGGCGGCCAAGTGGTTCACGAAGAACCCCGCGGAGACCATCTTCGAACGGCTCGAGAAGCACGGCAAGACCTGGAAGATCTATGTGAGGGAGCCGCAGCCGCTGGCGATTCACGGCGTCATCCACTTTTCCCGCCTCAAGGACCGCCTGGCGACGAACGTGGTGCCGTTCGCCGAGTTCGAGCGAGACGCGGCGGCGGGAACCCTGCCCGACTTCTCGTTGATCGAGCCGGACATCTGCAGCGGTCACGGCGACTACCACCCAGCCTTCGGCCGCGCAATGGGGGTCGCGGTCGATGCCGACGCCATGGACCCGCCGTCGTCGGTGCTCGCCGGCGAGGCCTTCCTGGAGAGCATCTTCAACGCCTACCGCTCGATGACCTCTGAATCGGGCTCGAACGCCTGGAACACCACCCTGCTGATCGGCTGGGACGAGCCGGGCGGAACCTACGACCATGTGCCGCCCGGAGCCGTCCCTCCGCCTGACAAGGCAGCCCCGGCAGGAGAGTTCGGGTTCAAGTTCGACCGCTCCGGCTACCGCGTGCCCGCGATCCTCGTCTCACCGTGGGTCGCGGAAGGCTCGGTGTTCAACGACGAGTACCGGCACACCTCTCTGATCGCCACCCTGCGGAAGGTCTGGGACCTCGGCGGGCCTTTTAGCCAGCGCGACGCCGCAGCGCGGACATTCGACGACCTCTTCACCCTCGACCAGCCGCGCGACCCGAAGACCTGGGCGAAGTTCAAGGCTCTCCCGGTTCCCAAGTTCCATCTCGACGAAGAAGCAGTCTCCAAGGGGATCAGCGCATTGGGCCAGACCGTGGGGCCGGGCGTCGTCAAGTACGCCAAGCAGCTCGGGATCGAGGTCCCGCCGGAGCTCGAAAAGAACGACGGGCAGATCACCCCAGAGGTCATTGATCTCCTCAGGGAGGTCTGCTGGCACTTCTTCCCGCTCCTGAACCCCGACGCGGGAGGTAAGTGACGATGGCTGATCCTGAGAGGCAGGCGTCGGCGGAGGAGCCGATGAGCCGTGCCGAGCACCTGCTGATGCTCGAGTTCGGCGATCGCGCTGAGTGGGATGACCAGCGCCTCGAATGGCGTCGGCTCTTCTCCGAGTTGCTCGGGACCTTCCTACTCGTCATGGCCGCTGCCGGCGGCGGGATCCTCGTCGGCAAGGGCCAGATCGCCCTTGGCGCGGCGGTGGTCGCCCCAGGCCTGACCGTGCTCGCGATCATCCTCTTCATGGGCGCCGTCTCCGGCGCCCACCTCAATCCAATCGTCTCGCTCGCCTTCGCCCTCCGCGGCGACTTCCCCTGGCTGCGAGTGCCCGGCTACATCATCGTCCAGCTCGCAGGAGCGTCCCTGGCCTGCCTCTTCCTGCTCGCGGTGTTCGGCAACGTCGAGCATCTCGGTGCCACCCTGCCGGGGCCCGGCTACGCGAACTGGCAGGCCCTGTTGATGGAGATCGCCCTCACCGCCGGCCTGGTGAGTGTGATCCTCGGCACCGCCTCGGCCGCTCAGAACGTCGGCGCCATCGCGGCCCTTGGCGTCGGCAGCTACATCGCCCTCGCCGGTCTCTGGGCCGCGCCGGTCAGCGGCGTCTCGATGAATCCCGCGCGCTCCTTCGGCCCGGCTCTGGTCAGCGGTGACTTCACCCACTACTGGGTCTACGTCGTCGGACCGCTCGCCGGCGCGGTGATCGCTGTGGGCTTCGCGTACATCCTGCGCGGCGCCGGAGGGACCGCGATCTCGCGGGCCGCCGGGTCGGGCGTGCTGGATCCCGGTCTCTTCGAGCGCAGGGCCCGCCTGGCGGGCGACATTGAGAAGGGAAAGCTCGTCCCGCCCGGGGTCGCGGAACAGGAGAAGCCGGGCGGCGAGGGCTGATCAGGCCGCCTGGGCCTCGGTGACTTCGATCATTCGGAGCTCGTTTTCGATGTCGTTCTCGACCAGGTCGGGCCCTCTCAGCCAGAACTACGTGGACGTAGGCGCCGGAAGAAGGTTCTAGCGCCTGTCCCGCGCTTGCACCGCTTTTCGTCCGAAGCGCTAGTCCGACAGCCCGGCGGCTTCGAGGGCATCGCATCGCTCGCTGAACCACTGTATTCGGTTGATCCGACCGTCGCGAAGCGTGTGTACGCACCAAAGCTTGAACCCGACCTCAGCGGCGCTTGCTCGACCACGCATCGGAGTCTCCAGACAGACGAAGAGGATGTCTCCGGCGTCGATCAGTTCAGTGATCTCGTACGCCTCCCTTGCAGGGAACATCTCCTCGAAGTGCATGTAGAAGTCCCATGCGGCATCGGGGCCGATGAAGGGACCGGATTCGGGCCACTCAGGAGTGGGAAGCGTCTCAAGCTCGGGATCCATGAGGTCTGCCCAGGCACGCCTGTCGCCTCTGTTGTAGGCATCCACCCATTCCCTAAGGGCCTGGACGTTCTCCTCCGACATCGCTCACGCAGTATCTCGCCGAAGAGTGCTGCTTTCCATGCAAAGCATCAGTGCCCCGCCCCCACCTTTACTCGATAAACCGGAGGGACTCGATCTGCCGGTGATCGAGGTTCCGGCGTGACCGGGCAGCTACTCCGACAGCCCGGCGGCTTCGAGGGCTTCGGCGTGGTCCGTGAACCACTCGGCGCGAAGGGCCCTGCCCTTCCGCAGGGTGATAACGCACCAGCGTCGGAACTCAACCCTTGCGCCGCTTCCCTTGCCTCTCACCTCCGTTCGGTACTGCAGCAAGACTTTGTCGGCCCCGGCGTCGATGAACTCGGTGTCGGCGGTCCGGAAAGATTGGAGGCTGTCGAAGGCCTGGACGTACCAGTCGAAGGCGGCCTCGGCGCCGCGCACTCCGGGCTCCGGCCAGTCGCGGGAAGGCACCACTTCGGCGTCCTCATCGCTGAGGGCGAGCCAGGAGTTCAGGTCGCGCCGATCAAGGGCCTCCAGCACCCGACGCACGATCTCGACGTTCTCCTCCGACATCGCCCGCTGAGTATCGCGCTATGCCTGCGGCAGCAGCGCCACGGCTTCCAGGAGTCCTGGCACTTCGTCATTGTCGTCAGCGCCAATTACGCCTGAGGCCAAGTCTCTGAGTGGGAACGGAGTGGTAACCGAAGCCACAGGACTCCACTGGATTCGATCGGGGCCGTTATGTCGGAAATCAGCCCTTAGCGGCCGAAACTCCGACTCCACCGTCTACGAAACCGAAGGTCACAGGTTCGAATCCTGTCGGGCGCGCTTCGGTGTGCGAAGCTCTCGATCAGCCCGACGCTGCAACGGCGTTAGGGCGAATCGAACCCAAGGAGGAAGGAGTCTCCATGGCCCTGATGAGCAAAGCGCCCGACCGTGCACTGATCGGCGGGGATTGGGTTGAAGGAAGCGCGGGCACCTTCGAGGTCCACTCGCCACATTCTCGCGAGGTGGTCAACACCGTCACGCGCTGCGATTCCTCTGACGTCGATCGGGCCGTCGCGGCGGCCCGGCGCGCGCAACCCGACTGGGCTGGGATGCCCCTGATCGACCGAGCCAAGATTCTCCGCAACATCACCCAGGTCTTCCGCGAGAACGCCGAGTCGATCGCCCAGATGGTCTGTGCCGAGATCGGGAAGACGATCACCGACAGCCGCGAGGAGGTCTACGAGTACGCCGCCCCCTCGTATGACAAGGCGGCCGGCGAGGTCCTTCGCCATCGGGGCCTGTCACTGCCCTCGACGCAGGAGCAGACCAACAACAAGCGGCTGGTGCTCGGCCATCGTCCGCTCGGCGTCATCGGCTCGATCACTCCCTACAACTTCCCGACCGACATCGGCTCGATTGCGATGGCGCACATCATCGCCGCCGGCAACACGGCCGTCTGGAAGCCCTCGGAGTTCGCGGCCACGAGCTGCGCGATGGTGGTTGAGCTCTTCGAGGAGGCCGGTTTGCCGCCCGGAGTGGTCAACCTTGTTCAGGGTTACGGCGACGTCGGGGCCGCGATCGTCGAGCACGAAGACGTCGATGGGATCTTCTTCACCGGCTCAACCGCGACCGGCGAGGTGATCGCCCGCTCCGCGCCGCTGAAGCCCCATCTGCTCGAGCTCGGCGGCGACGGCCCATTCATCATCCTGGCTGACGCCGATGTCGACGCTGCGGTCGACGGAGCAGTGAACGGCTGCTTCTACTACACCGGGCAGGTCTGCACATCGGCCGAGCGGCTGCTGGTCCACGATGCGATCTACGACGAGTTCGTCGAGAAGCTCACCGACCGCGCCCGAGCGCTGAAGATCGGGGACCCGGCCGGAGAGGACACCGACATGGGGCCTCTCTGCAACGAGGCCACCCTCGCTCGCGTCGTGGAGCACGTCGAGGACGCCCGCAGCAAGGGCGCCGAGATCGTGCAGTTCGGCCCCGAGGAGGAGCTCTACTACCCGGCCACGATCCTCACGAACGTGAGCCAGGAGATGCAGATCATGCAGGAGGAGACGTTCGGTCCCGTCGCGCCGATCGCCAAGGTCTCCTCCGCCGAGGAGGCGGTCGAGATCGCGAATCGCAGCGAGCTCGGCTTGATCGCCTCGCTTTGGACGAGGGACCTCGCGACCGCTTGGCGAGTGGGCGAGGCTCTACCGCACGGGTCGGTGAACATCAACGAGACAAGCAACTACTGGGATCAGCTGGCGCCCTTCGGCGGAGCCGGAAGGAGCGGAGTCGGGCGTGAGCTCTCCCAATGGTTCCTCGAGTCGTTCACCGAGCGGAAGCTGTTGGTCTTCGAGCTCGGCGATTCGGAGCTCAAGTACGACCGACGGGCCGAGGGCGGCTGGTAGCGACTCGTCCAACCCCCGGCACCGATGAGATCGGCGCGCCGGTCTGGTCTTAATCGGTCGTCGCCCCTACGCGTGGGGGCTCGCCCTCGGTGGCACGGACGGCGTCGTCCATGTCCTGCGGACGATCCTCGCCGAGACCGATCTGATCATGGCCGTCGACGGCTACCCGAGCCTCGCCGAACTCACCCGTGACAGCCTGCGCCGGGTCAACGGAGTCCGATGACACGACTTAGTGGGCGGGGTAGTCATCTACCCGCCGCCTGAGGTCGCCGGTGAGGAATCCCATCACCCCGAAATTCGGTATGGGGACGACACTGTGGCACCGTGGGAACCCTGCGCGATGCCAGATTCGCCGGCTTGGCCGCCGTCCGGCTGGGCTGGATAACCGGCATCCTGGTTTGTCTGTTGTTGATCGTGAGCGCGTTGCGTTCGGGAACGGACGGTGACGATCTCTCGGGTCTGTTCCCCGGTTTCGGATTCACCGACGGCGGCGACTCCTCCCAGCAGCCGCCTGGCTTCACCTCGTTTGACCCGCTGGCTGCCTTGAGCGGCGGCGAGGCGCAAGCGGGAGCTCAAAGGACCGTGAGGCCCAAGGTCGCAGCGCCATGGGTGGATCGCAGCCACCGGGGCGAGCAACGCGCTCCCGGCAACAGCGGTTTCGGGGGCGGCCTACCCCAGCCTGGAAGCCGACCGGAGGCCGGTGGTGGGAACCCCCCGCCGTCAACATCCCCCCCGAAGCCGCAGCGTGCACCGACGGTGACGGTGAGTCCACCGAAGCTTCCTGGCGTGACGGTGAGCCCCCCAGCGCACCTGCCGCAGGTGACCGTGAAGCCGATAAAGCTCCCGGACGTCACGCTGAGCGCCCCGGTCCCGCCGGCGGTTGCCGTACAGACGACCAAACTCCCAGATGTCACGGTGAGCGACACCGTCCTGCCTGAGCTGATCGTGGAGTCGCCGAACCTCGGGGATCTCACAACGAGCACGCCGAAGCTCCCGGACGTCACGGTGGGCGCGCCGAAGCTTTCGGACATTACGGTCGCCTCGCCGAGGCTTCCGGACATTACGGTGGCCTCGCCGAAGCTCCCAGATGTCACGGTGAGCGCGCACGAGCTCCCGGACGTGACGACCAGCGCGCCGAAGCCTCCTGAGGTCATTGCAAGTGCACCCAAGCTCCATGCCGTCACGGCCACCGCCTCGAAAGTTGGCGACGTGACGGCGAGCGCGCCGAAGGTCTCCGACGTCACGGCGAGCGCGCCGAAGGTCTCCGACGTCACGGCGAGCGCGCCGAAGGTCTCCGACGTCACGGCGAGCGCGCCGAGCCTCCCCGACCAGACGGGGAGTTCGTCGAACCCACCGCAATCCCCGACTCCGGTGCGTCTGCCCGAACCGGTCTCGCAGGCGGTCTCAAACGTTCCCGACGTCGTCGGGGCGCCCTAGCGGCCTAGGCTCGGCGCGCGCCCCGCTCAGAGGTCAGTGGAACTGCACGATTCTGACCTCGACCCGGTCGAGCCTCGAGTCGGCAGTGCAGTCGGGGTCGCCCCTGAGCTGTGCGCTGATCGTGAGAGGGGTTCCGGGGCTGATCAGCCCGAAGGGACCGGCCGCGTCGTTGGCGGTGCGGGTCACGAGGGTCGTGGAATTCGCGTCGTCCGGACTGAGGAAGATCCGGGTGGGCTCGCCGTTGAGCAGGAGGAAGACCGACGGCGAACAGAACTGCATCGTGTTCGCGACGGCGACCGTGAACTGCGCCTCCGCCCCGATCGCGGAGACCTGGCCGGCCTGCGGCGTGAACGTCGTCGTTCCCGTCAGAGTCAATGGCGTGGTCGTGTTGGCGTTGACTGCCCCCCGCGGCCCGCCCGTAGCCGAACCGGTCACATCCGCAGCGAGGCCTGCGATCACGCTCGCGGCGAGATCGGCGGGCTCCACCGCTCCGTCCTTGATCTTCGGGCTTGTCACAGCGTCCTTCGCGAGGTCAGAGGACTTCACGGCCTTCGGCGCGATGTTCTTGCTGTGCACGTCGTTCTTGCCCAGGTTGAAGGCGGCGTAGACGGTGCCACCGCCGACCGCGAGAAAGAGCGCGATCGTGGCAGCGACGTTTGCGTAGGTGAGCCTTGGACGCAGGTTCATCGCTTGTCCCGCCGTGACCCTATTGGCCTCCAGCCGACAGGGTCAACTCCCCATTTCGGACCCGGCAATGCGGGAGCGCCTCCGCCTTGATGCTCTGTGAGGCATCTCAGTGACCCATCGTCCCTGATCGGGTACTTATTACTAGGACGCGTGTGTGTGCCCGAACGATTCGGGCCCGGGATGGACTTCCGGTCCGCGTCCTCACTGAGTGACTCGTCACAAGGAGGTACGAGCATGGGATTCAGGAAGCGGACCAGGCTCGGAACGGTGCTGGCGGCCCTCGCCGCCCTCACCGTCGTCGGGCTCGTTGGGACCGCCGTCGCAGCGCTCCAGGGCAACCAGGATGCGAAGAAGCCGAAGGTGCTGATCGGTGCGGACAATGACGACACGTCGAACGCGACGATCCAGCCGCCTGGGGTGACCGCCAACCAGTCGCTGCGAAAGAGCGATCAGATCTTTGGAGGCACGGCCTCCGACACGATCATCGGCCGCCTCGGCTCTGATGTGCTGCTCGCCGGCGCCGGGGATGACGTCATGGTCGGCGGCACCGAAGGCGGACAGCCGGCGCTGCCGGCTGGACAGCTCCCCGACAACAACGACATCGCCTCCGGCGGTGCCGGGAGCGACGCCTTCATCTGGGCGCCGGGGGACGGGTCGGACGCCTTCATCGGCGGGGACCCCGCCAAGGTGAAGAAGAAGGCGAAGAGTAAGGCGAGCGCTGGCAAGGGCAAGAAGAAGGCGAAGCGGGTGCGCGAGGTGGACACTCTCGTGGTGGGCAACCTCGTACTCACCTCCGACCTGACGCTGCCGCAGCTGTTCAACACGAAGTTCGGGCGGTTGCCGCTGGTGTTCTCGTCCGACCGGGGTGTGCCCACTCCGCTCGGTGGCACCCCGCCGCGTAACCCGAACCTGACCGGCAACTGCCAGATCCTGGCAGCCCCCGTTGGGTTGGGCTACGACTTCCTGGTCCGGTTTTTCGGGAACACCCCTCAGTCCCCCGCGACGCAGGCGGTGACGATCCGGATCAAGGGCGTCGAGCAGGTGATCTGCCCGACCGAGGGCACGGACGGCGCCACCCTGACCACGCTCGGGAAGGACGGCAGCGGTCCACCGCAGAGGAAGTCGACCGACTTCACGCCCCCCAAGGGCTCAAAGCTGGCCGCCTTCGTCCGCTAGACGCAAGCCGGGGGACCACCGGCCTCCGCCGGTGGTCCCCCATCCTCGGCGGTGAGTGGGGCTGAGAACTCAGGCTGGTCGCTCAGCGGTTGTGGTTGACGACTTCGACGTTGTGCCCGTCGGGGTCCAGAACGAATGCTCCGTAGTAGCCCGGGTGGTACACGGCGCGCTCCCCCGGAGCGCCGTGGTCCTCGTAGCCGGCGGCGAGCGCGGCCGCGTGGAAGGAGCGCACCGTCTCGTCGTCGCGGGCAGGGAATGCCAGGTGGACGTGCTCCGTGCGTGGGCCCTCGTCGTCGATCAGCGAGAAGCTGTAGTCCTCGCCCCTGAACTGCACCCTCCCGGGCTCGTCGTCCCCAAGGCGGATCCCGGCGTGTGGCGCGATGGTCTCGTAGAAGCGCTTGGAGGCTGGGAGGTCGGCGACGCGGATCCAGAGGTGGTCGATGCGGCCGTCGGGCGCGGGACGCTCCCGCTCGGTGTGCACGGCCTCGGCGCTGTTGCCGTCCGGATCGAGCAGGAACCCGCCGTAGTAGTCCGGCCCGTACTCCGCCCGCGGCCCGGGCGCGCCTGCGTCGCGGTACCCGGCATCGATCCCCGCCTGCCAGAAGGCGTCCACGGCCGCGGGATCGGGAGCGCGGAACCCGACGTGCAGGCCGTGGGTCACGGGGTGCTCTCTGTCCGTGAGCATGATGTCCCAGTCCCCCCACTCGATGATCACCGCGTCCGCGTGGATGGGCTCGAGCCCCAGCACCGACAACACGGTGCGGTAGAACCGCTCGGAGGCGGACAGGTCCGAGACCGCTATCCCGACGTGGTCGAACACGACGCCGAGACTACGTTGCCGGCGCGCTTCTATTTCTGAATCCTGTCGGGCGCGCCCGGTCGGGATAGAGTCAGGCAGGTCCAGCTCGATCAGAGGGAGATGGGGAGATGAAGGCGCGAGGCTCCGCACCGGCGTGGCGACTGAGCTTGGCCAGCGTCCTCGGCGCCGCGGCGATCTGCGTCGTGCCGAGTTCCGCCGGCGCTGCCGAGCGGGTCAACGACGGCGGCTTCGAGGCGTCCACGTGCGACGCCAGCGACTGCACGGACTCGGCGTGGGAGTCGAGCGCGACGAGCGCCTTCGCCAACGGCACCGGGCCGATCTGCCGCTCCGGAATCGGCTCCGGCAACACCGCCTGCAACGGGCAGGGAAGCGTCCCCTTCGGAGGATCCACCTGGGCGCGGCTCGGAGCGGGCTTCAAGGCCACCGCGATGTTCGACGGCGGGATCATCTCCGCGCTGGAGCAGACCGTGTCGATTCCCACCGCGCCGGCGAGCTTGAGCTTCCGTTTGCGGATCATCGATGCAGCGGTGGCTACCGGCGAGCTGACGGTCACGGCTGGGGAGACGACGGTCTTCCACGCCGCGGACACGACGCCGGGCTTTGCGTCCTATGCGCCGGTGACGATCGACGTGAGCGCCATGGCGGGCACGTCGCCGCTGTTCCGCTTCGAGGGGTTCTCCAGCCGCCTCTCGGTCGGCCCCCTCGACAGCTTCGATATCGACGACATCTCGCTGACGACGGTCGATCCGTCGACGGCCGTCGGGCCGCAGAGAAAGAAGTGCAAGAAGCGCAAGAAGCACCGCTCGGCCGAGTCGGCCAAGAAGAAGAAGTGCGGCAAGAAGAAGAAGCGCTGAGGACCTGGCGCCGGGGGCGTTCGGGCGCGGACTAGCCGGCAGGTACCCAGCCGCCGTCGACGTGGATCACCTGGCCGGTGATGTACCCGGCGCCGTCCGACGCAAGGAAGAGGACGGTCTCGGCGATCTCCTCCGGCTTGCCGAACCGCTTCAGCGGATTCATCGCGATCGCCTCATCGATGTGCTCGGGCGCCACTCCCCACTCGGTCTCCCACTCGCCTGAGATCGGCCCGGGCGCGAGGGCGTTGACGCGGATCTCGGGCGCCAGGTCTCGGGCCAGAGTGGCGGTGAGGCCGCGGATGGCTCCCTTCGCGGTGGAGTAGGTGACGGGGACGAAGTTGATCGCGTTCTCGGGGTTGATGCCGTTCCCGTAGGTGCTGGAGAAGTTGACGATTGCGCCGCCGCCCCCCTCGAGCATCGCCGGCCTCACCGCGTGGCACATCCGCATCGCGCCGACGACGTCGACCTGAAGCAGCGCGCTTGCCGCATCGGTGTCGAGCTCGCGGACCCTCCCCGTGTCCGCCTCGTCGAGGCGGCCGGCAGCGTTGACCAGGACGTCGAGACGGCCATATCGGGCCAATGCGTCGGCGATGAATGCGTCCACCGAGTCCTGATCGGTGACGTCCAGCCGGCCGGAGTGCGCCTGCCCGCCCCTGTCCACGACCTCCGCCACGACCTCGTCGGCCTGGGACCGAGAGGAGCGATAGCCGAGCGCTACCGAGGCCCCCTCCGAGCCGAAGGCCCTGGCGACGGCTCCACCGAGAGTCCCGCCGCCACCGGTGACGAGCGCCACCCTTCCCTGGAAGCGCCGCCCGTCATTCCATTGCTCGCCCATCTCGCTCCCGGGTCAGCGGTGACCCCCCGCTACTTCTTCTTCTTCTTGCACTTCTTCTTCTTGGCGGACTCCGCCGAGCGCTTGTGCTTCTTGTGCTTCCTGCACTTCTTCTTCGTCGTCGGCTGGCCCTGGCCGTTCGGCCCGGTGGTGCCTGGGGGCGGTGGTGGAACCGGGCAGGCCGCCGTGACGCTCGGATCCTGGGTCTCGTCCCCGAAACCGTCCTTGTCGCAGTCGGGCTCGAGCTTGGCGGAGATGTCGAAGATGTTCCCAGAGCCCTCGCTGTAGAGCCCAGTCATGCCGATTGGAGTTGGGGCTCCCACGATGTGGATGTCGTGGACGTCGCCTGCATTCAGGGTGTTGGTCCAGCACGGTCCGGCCGTGGAACGAATGCCGATTAGGTCTCCGGCCTCTACGGAGATCCGCGTGAGAAACGTCTCTATTCCGGCCGAGGCGGCGACCGTCTGCGGCAAGCCACCCTCGGCAATCACCGTGAAGTGTTGTGGGCTCACGGGCCGAAAGACCCTGAGCGTGAGGGTGGTCGGGTCGCTTGGGCTGGCCTCGAAGCTCCACGAGGTGAGGACCCCTGCCGTCGGTGCGGCATAGGAGGTTCCGGAAGCGCGATGGGTCTGCACGCCCTCAAAATTTGCACCGCAAGAGAGATCCGCCATCGGAGCGAACGTCTCGCCCAGGGTCGTAGCTGCCGAGGCACCGGCTGGAGCGGCAAGCCCGAACCCCGTCACAGCGAGAGCCGACGCGAACAAGATCCTTCTCAGCATCTGACACCTTCCCTGTTGTCAGCCAGCGAGTCCTGGGCGCGGATCAATCTCTCAGCGAGTCTGCCCCGTGTCAAGCGTCCCTGGACCGATAGGGTCCGGATGGGATGAGAGCGCAAGGCGCCGCCGCGTGAGCAATCTCCTTCCTCAGTGGGAGGAGATGTCGCCCGCCCGGCGCTTCTTCGACGCGCTCGTGCTGCCGGCCGTGTTCGGGTTGCTGTGTGGTCTCGCTCTCGGGATCTCGGCGCCCCTCTATCTGGTCGGGGTGGTGATCGCGCTGCTCGGCGGGATCAGTGGAGGTGCCCAGTACGCGAGCCGCCGTGATGCGCTGATCCGCGGGCTCGTCGCCGGGACTCTCTTCGGCCTATTCATCCTGCTCGGCTTCGAGCTGGGTGGCGAGGACGAGGCGAAGGTGGACCTGCCCGACCCCCACATCGTCCTGCTGGTGTTCACGATCGTCCCCTCGCTCTTTCTCCATTGGCTCGGCTGGCGACTGCGGCCGAGGCTGCACGGCGAGGGGTCCGGGGCGGCGGTCTAGGCCGCTAGCGGCGCTTGTGGTGCCGCTTTTTCTTGCAGGACTTGTGCTTCTTCTTTGCCTCCGCCGCCCGCCTGTGCTTCTTGTGCTTGCGCTTCCTGCACTTCTGCTTGCTGCCGGCGCCTGATTGCCCGCGCGGGCTGCCGGAGCCGGGGAGCGTCAGCGGCGCCGCCTGGTTCTGGAAGGCCACGTAGTCGCGGCAGGGCTCGCCGCGCAGGCCGGGGCAGGGCGGCAAGCCGGTCGAGGTGTCCACGCCGCTGACGACCGGCAGCAGCAGCCGCGAGGGCATCGAGCCGCCGTGGGCGATCGCGACATTCGCCTGACCGGCCGGGTCGGCCTCGCCGAACGCCCAGATGGGCTGGTCGCCGTTGGGCGCGCTGATCCGCACCCGGATCCGGGAGCCGGCGCGGTACATATGACCCTCGTAGTAGAGGGGGATCGTGACCGGCACGAACTGGTCCGAGGGCATGTCCGCGAAGTCCTCCTGGCGCAGGCTCTGCACCGGTTCGAGCTCGGTGCTCTTGGCCTCGTCGAGCTTGCGGGCCCTGGTCTTCACCCAGCCGCCCTGGACGAAGGTCTCCTTGCCGTCGGGCCGGACCTCGCTGATGGTCGCCTGCAGGTCGACGTCGGGGGTGGAGGAGCGGACCCAGAGATCGACCCGGCCGGCGCCGATCACGGCGGTGTCCTCGTCCAGGGGCGAAGTCACGTACGAGGCCGCGGTCCCGGCGGGGTCCTGACTCCACTGGTAGGGCGGCGTCGCGGTCCAGAGGCCGTTCTCGCCCGCTGCCGTGTCGCCCGTGAAGTCGGTCGCGGGGCGGGCGTGGGAGTCCCAGGTGAAGCCGTCGGCCGCCGCGCTCCCCGGCGCTTGGTCGGCCAGGCCGCCGTCCGGAGCGAGGTACCAAGCGCGGGCGTCGGTTCCGGGAATCGGGAAGCTCGGGAACGACTGCTCGAACGCGGGATAGGGCCACCCCGGGTGCGACATGTCTCCCGCGCCGTTGTCGAACAGGACCCGGACCGATGGCAGGGCCTCGAAGGCGGTCTTGGCGGCCGACAGCGTCGGCTGCGTCTGGATCGGATCGTTCGGCAGCGAGGCCAGCGGCGGCGACCCGCCGGGTCCGCTGATCCCGAAGATCGCCTGCATCGCGATCGGCCAGCTCGCCTTGACGATGGCTGAATTCTGCAGCGGCGCCTGTTGGGCGACGTACAGCGATAAGAAGTCGTAGAGGCGGTTGTAGGTCTCCGGGTCGAGCGAGTCCGTGTGGACCCCGTTCGTGTAGGTGAACCACTTCCTGTCGGTCCCCGTCATGTGCTCGGCGAGGGTCGGGCAGTGGCCGCCGGTCTGCTCGTCGGTCCACTGACACGCCATGAAGACCGGGACGTTGATCTTGTTGACGAACGTCGTGGGGGAGAGGGGGTCCGCGACGTCCGGCACGTAGTGGTCGTTGGCGCGGATCTTCGCCAGCAGGTCGGTCGCCTCTGGATGGAGGGCCTGGTTGGCTTTGCAGACCTGGTCGCCGTCTGCGATCCGCTGTACCGCGTACGGCTGCGCCCCATTGTCCGGGTCGCCCGGATCCGCCGGCTTGGCCTGGTCCTGGCGTTCGTTGGCCCAGCTGACCGCGAAGCCGGTGTTGAGGATGCCGCCGGGATAGAGCGTCGTCTGCGTCTGGTCGATCACCGAGAGCGGGGCCACCGAGGCGAGATCCGGTGGCTGGGTCTGGGCGGTGAAGAGCTGGCTGATGCCCCCGTAGGAGATGCCCATCATCCCCACCTTGCCGTGGGAGACCCAGGGCTGGTGGGCCACCGTCTCGACCACGTCGTAGCCGTCGAGGTTCTGCAGCGGCTCGAAGAAGTCGAAGGCGCCGCCTGAGCAACCGGTGCCGCGCATGTTGACGTCGACCACGGTGAAGCCCATCAGGTTGGCGAGAGCCGCGATGCCGCTCACGGGGCCGTCCGGTTTGGCGTAGCCGTAGCCCGAGTACTCGACCAGCGTCGGCCCCGGGGTCACCGGGGTCGGCACGGGAAGGGCCCCGAGGAGGCTCGAGACCTCCGGCGGCAGGTCGATCCCCTCGGCGTTGAGGACGTCCGTCGGCGGGTGGACCGAATAGGCGAGCTTCGTCCCGTCCCGGGTCCTCATGTAGCCGTAGCCGTCCGACGGGATCGATTGGCCCGTGTAGAGGCTGGGATCCGGCGGGGCGGACTGGGTCGTCAGGACGGTCAGCGGGTCCGACGTCTCCTGGGTGGTCTCCAATCGGACCCGGTAGCCGCTACCCGGCGGGACGTCGCGGAAGAGCGTGCCACCGATGCTGTTCGCGGTCTGGGTCTGGATCGCCTGATCCGACGCATTGAGCAGCGACACCTGGGAGCCGCCGGGCAGCCCCGTCGCGTAGACCTGCTCCACGCTCCCCTGCGCGTCGAACGATGCCGCCGAGGCGCTGCTCGCGAAGACGAGCGCGACCCCTGCTGCAACGACCAGGCTCCCCATTTTTCGGTACATCGTCGCGGACACTCAAGCACAGCGCTCGCGAACGCGTCGCAGTTCCCCGGGCCCGCGAGGTGAAATGCTGGTCGGGATGGATGCCGCGGGCGTTCAGGCCATGCTCGAACAGCACTTCGCCAACGCCGCGAAGGATCCGGCGCTGGCGCACGCGATGTACCAGGAGGACGCCGTCCTCGAGTTCCCCCAATCGGGTGAGCGCTTCGAGGGGGTCGCGAGCTTTCGCGAATGGCGGAGCGGCTATCCGGCGAACACGAAGTTCTCGTTCCGGGAGGTGCGGGGCGAGGGTCAGCACTGGGTGGCCGAGCTGACCGTCACCTACGACGACGGGCCCGAGCACTACGGCGTCAGCATCCTCGAACTCCGCGACGGCAAGATCGCGCGCGAGTCGATCTATGTGACCGAGGGCTTCGAGGCACCCGAGTGGCGCTCCCGCTGGCGCTCGGCCCCCTGACCGCCCGCTCCTTCGCTCCTAGGAGCTGAGCACGCGCCGCATCGAGCGCCGGGCGCGGTCGAAGATCTCGGGCTCTCGCCAGAGCTGGAAGCCGTAGCTGGCGGCGGCGGCCAGCGCGTTGAGCTCGAAGGCGACGTCCGCCGGCTCGGTCTGGGCCGGTAGCTCCCCTGCCTCGACCGCGATGGCTGCCTCTCGCTCCAGCGCGCCGAGCCAGCGCTTCATCGTCTCCGCGGTCGCGTCGCGCAGCGGTCCGGGACGGGCGTCGTACTCGACGGTGGCGGTGGTCAGGAAGCAGCCGCCCGGCATCACCTCGCGGTGGTGGTAGTCGAGCCAGCTGTCGCAGAGGGCCAGCAGGCGGGGGAGCCCGGGACCCTCCTCGGCGACCGGGCGCCAGACCTCCTCGACGAACTGGGCTGCCGCGGCGTCGAGTGCGGCCCGCTGCAGGTCCTCCTTGCTTCCGAAGAGGCTGAAGACGCTGCTCTTGCGCATCTCCGTGTCGCCGGCCAGGCCGCCGATCGTCAGCCCCTCGAGGCCCTCGACGGAGGCGCGCTCCATCGCCGCACGGGTGACCGTGGCGCGGGTCTCGGCGACGGCTGATTGTGAGCGCCGGGGCATCCGCGCGAATGATATACCGTACGAGTGTCCGATAAACGAGGAGATGGAGAACACCATGAGGGTTCGCTGGCTGGGCTGGGCCGGGGTCGAGATCGAGGCCGACGGGGCCACGCTGGTGATCGATCCGCTCGCGGATCCGACGGCGACGTTCGCCGCCCTCGGCGAGGAGGCGCTCGAACGGGCCGAGCTGCCGCAGGTGGTTGCGCCCGAGGAGCGTGGCGCGGCGGTCGCCGGGCTGGTCAGCCACCTCCATCGCGACCACACCGACGCAGGCGCTCTGGCTGCCGCTCTCGCTCCGGAGGCCTCGGTGCACGAGCCGGTCTGGCCAGGCGGCGAGGATGTGGAGAACCTCGCGATCGCGCAGGCGAACGTGGAACTCGATCAGGCCGAGCTCCGGCGTCGCAGCACGGATCTCTGGGAGCGGGTTGAGGTCGGTCCCTTCCGGGTCGCAGCCCTGCCGGCGGTCGACGGCCTGGGCGACCCCCAGGTCTCATGGTCCGTGGAGGCCGAGGGACAGCGGATCCTTCACCTCGGGGACACGATCTTCCACTCCTATTGGTGGCGGATGGCTCGCCGCCACGGGCCCTTCGACCTGATCCTGGCGCCGATCAACGGTCCGCTGGTCGACTTCCCGCATCTGCAGCCGCCGAGCCCGTTTGCGGCGGCGCTGGAGCCCGAGCAGGCGGCCGTCGCCGCCGAGCTGCTCGGGGCTCGGACGCTGATCCCGATCCATTACGGCGGCCTTTCGGCCCGCCCCGC